>JADEYI010000023.1_pt1 | contig 317151 bp, 287 predicted proteins | sample 8542331 | NCBI WGS metagenome assembly JADEYI01 (sample SAMN16510988, study PRJNA670497) | mine drainage metagenome | isolation source: biofilm near Copperflume 1 | place: Germany: Marsberg coppermine Kilianstollen | collected 2018-02
GAGATAGGGGGACTCGAACCCCCAACCTCTGCATTGCGAACGCAGCGCTCTCCCAGTTGAGCTATATCCCCGGACGGCGCAGTATAACGAGCGCCGGGAGTCGGCCTCAACTGCGGTGGCTCGCGCGGCCGCGTGCCGCCGTCGCGGCCTTCGACCGACTAAAGGTTCACAACGTCGTCCGGAGGTGCGGACGAGCGGGCGCCGCGCTTCGGTCCGTCCCGCCGGAGGGCCGCCCGTGACGTCGACGGCACGCGCCGGCGCCGCCGCATCGCTCGCCGGCCGCTGGCGCCTGTCCCGCGTCCCTCGTCCGCTGCGCCGTGAGGCGGGCAACGGCTTCGAAACACCCTGCGCCGGCCGCCGCCCGTACGATAGATGCAGCAAGCGGTGGATTGGGAACAAGGGAGGCGCAGATGAGGCGGAACTGGTGGATTGTCGGCATCGGCGGCGCGGTCGCGCTGACGCTGGTCGGCGCCGGCGTGGTGATGGCGCAGACGCCGACGCCCGGTGCATCGGGCACGGGGACGAGCTTCCTCGACCGCGTGGCGCAGAAGCTGGGGATCGAGTCCACGAAGCTGCAGAGCGCCGTGAACAGCGCGGCGACCGACCAGATCAACGCGGAGCTGGCAGCCGGCACGATCACGCAGGCGCAGGCGGACAAGATGAAGCAGGCGGTCGCGAACGGCGACCTGCCGGGCTTCGAGGGGCCGAAGGCCGGCAAGGGGCACGGCGGCGGCTTCGGCCGTGGCTTCGGCGCGAAGGTGAACCTCGCGAACCTCGCGAGCTTCCTGGGCGTCTCCCAGGCGACGCTGACGACCGAGCTCCAGGCGGCGAACGCCACGTTGGCGACGGTCGCCCAGGCGCACGGCAAGTCGCGCGCGCAGCTCAAGACCTTCCTCACCTCCGAGGCGAAGAAGCAGCTTGACCAGGCGGTGACGAACAAGGATCTCACGCAGGCTCAGGCGGACGCCAAGCTGAACACCTTGAACACCAACCTCGATGCTCTGGTCGACGCGCCGAACGGTGGTCATATGCGCGGAGTGATGCGTGGTCGGGAGTCGCAGGAGGCGCCGGAGACGCCGGACGCTCCGGGTGCGGGCAGCGCGACGCCGGGAACCGGCGCCGGCTTCGGCGCGCCTCATGGCGGCGGACCGGCGTCGAGCGCGATCTTCCGGAGCTAGCGCACGCGGACGGGCACGGCAGGCCGCGCCGTGCGACCTGCCGTTTCTTCTACACTGGAGTCGCAACACTTATGAACGAACACGCTGACCCCGCCCGGATCCTCGTCGCGGACGATGACCGCAACATCGTGGACCTCGTGCGCATGTACCTCGCGAAGGCCGGGTACGACGTCGTCACCGCGCGCGACGGCGACGCAGCGTCGCGCCGCCTGCGCGAAGAGCCGTTCGACCTCGCCATCCTCGACATTATGATGCCGGGGCCCGACGGCCTGCAGATCATCCGCAGCCTGCGCCGGCGCAGCGAGCTGCCCGTGATCTTCCTCTCGGCGCGGACATCGGACATCGACAAGGTGGCCGGCCTGCAGTTCGGGGCCGACGACTACGTCACGAAGCCCTTCAACCCGGCCGAGCTCATCGCCCGCGTGCAATCCGTGCTGCGGCGCAGCCGGTCGCTCGCGGAGCCGGCGGGCGAGCGGATCAGCATCGGCGAGCTCCGCATGGACGTGCCGAACCGGACGGCATCGATCAAGGACGAGCCGGTGGCGCTGACGCCGAAGGAGTTCGACCTGCTCGCCGCCTTCGCGCGCTTCGCCAATGTGACGATGGACCGCGAGAAACTGCTCGACCTGGTCTGGGGCACGTCGTTCTACAGCATGCGCACGGTCGACGTGCACGTCGTGCGCCTGCGCGCGAAGCTCGAGGGCTCCGGCGTGAAGATCGAGACCGTATGGGGGAGCGGCTACAGGCTGGTGGAGGCCGTGCCGGCGTGAATGCGCGCCTGCGCTCGTTCCTGTTCAGCATCCAGACGAAGCTGGTCGTCGCCATGACGCTCGTCATCGTGCTGGCGATCCTGCTCGCCGGCGTGGTCTTCGTGGCGAAGGCGCGCAACGACCAGCAAGAGCAGGCGCTCAACCGCGTCGCCGCCGCGTCGCCGGCGATCTACCAGGAGGCGCTGGCGACGCTGTACCGGCAGCCGGAGCAGAACGCGTCCGGCTTCGACCAGTCGCTCGACCGGCTGGCGAAGGCGCAGAACGTGCGCATCCTGCTGCTGGCGAACGACGGGACGGTGCAGCACGACACGGCGAACGCGCTCACCGGACGGCGGATGGTGCCGCCGCCGATCAGCGTCGACGACGTGCACCGCGGCTACATCGCCTGGCGCTCGCCCGGCGGCCCCGACCAGCGCGACCTGACGCTGATCACCGCGGCGTCGACGTTCGTCACCGGCGGCCGTCAGTTGCCGTTCACGATCGTCCTGGCCGTGCAGACGGACACCATCGCCGGCGCCTGGCTCAACGTGCTGCCCGGGCTCGGGCTGGCCGCCCTCGTCGCGATCCCGCTGGCGATCCTGGCGGCGCTCGTCTTCGCGCGCCAGATTGCACAGCCGCTGCGCAAGCTCGATGCGGCGTCGCAGGCGCTGGCGGGCGGCGACTTCGGCCAGCGCGTCGAGGTGGACCGCGACGACGAGGTCGGCCGGCTGGCCCGCTCGTTCACGCGCATGGCGTCGCGCGTCGGTGAGCGCGATGCGCAGATGCGCACGCTCCTCACCAACGTCTCGCACGACCTCAAGACGCCCATGACATCGATCACCGGCTACGCGCAGTCGCTCACCGATGGCACGGCAGAACCGCACGACGTGGAGCGCATCGCGACGGTGATCCGCGAGGAGGCGGAGCACGTCAACGGGCTCATCGCGGACCTGCTGTATCTGGGCGAGATCGACGCCGGCCAGGTGCTGACGCATGAGGAAGACGTGCCGCTCGACGCGCTCGTCACGCGCTGCGTGCGGCGCATCGAGCCGACGGCGCACGCCCGCAACATCGCGCTGCAGGTCGACGTGTCGCCGGACGCGACGCTGGCGCGCATCGACCCGGACAAGCTGGAGCGGGCGCTGACGAACGTGCTCGACAACGCGACGAAGTTCACGCCGGACGGCGGCGACGTCGAGGTGCGGGGCTGGCGCGAGAACGGCACGCTGCCGGCGCGCACCTACTGCTCCGTGCGCAACTCCGGCGCGCCGATCCCGCCGGAAGACCTGCCGCGGCTGTTCGACCGCTTCTTCCGCGGCGACCGGGCGCGTCGCTCGTCGGCGGGCAGCGGACTCGGACTGGCAATCTCGCGTCAGCTCGTTGAGCTGAACCGAGGGAAGATCGACGCCCGCAACGACGGCGACGACCACGTGCTGTTCACGATGGTGCTGCCGGGATGAGGGGTGGCGCGCCGTAAGGGGGATTGGTGCGGTGCCGGACGGCGCCGCAGCCGTCGCCCACGCCCTACCACGTACGCCCCAACCAACACTCCACTCCAGCCCGCACGGGGGTGTAACCTACGGTCGTGTAGAATCGGGCCGATGCGCCAGGGAGTGACGGACGTGAGGGCATGAGCGACTACTGGCAACGGCTGCGCGATGCGCGCGTCTCCCGGCGGCGGCTGCTCGCGGCCGGCGCAGCGCTCGGTGCGACGGCGGCGTCGCTGCCGGTCGTCGGCTGCGGCAGCAGCAGGCGCGGCGCGCGGCCGGCGGCATCGGCGACGGGCGGGCGTGGCGCAGCCGACCAGCCCGACGTGCTGAACCCGGGCGGGACGCCGGTGCGCGGCGGGCGGTATCGATACTCCGTCGGTGCAGACTTCGGGAGCTGGGACCCGCATACGGGCGTCGCCGTCGCCTCGGCCTACTTCCCCCGGCTCTACAACGTCCTCCTCAACCAATCGGCGGCGCGGCCGGGCTTCTTCTACTTCGACCTCGCATCATCGCTTGAGACTCCGAACGCGCAGACCTACATCTTCCAGCTGCGCCCGAACGTGCGCATCACGCCGAACGACCTCGGCGTGTTCGAGCGGGCGCTCGACGGCGAGGACGTGCGCCTGACGCTCGAACGCATCGCCGCGACGAAGGAGGCGAACAACTACACGTTCGCGCACGACTACATCGCGAAGACGGCCGTCGCGTCGGACGCGGTGACCGTGACGGCGACACGCCCGTACGCCTGGTTCATCAGCCGCATCGGCCTCTTCTTCAACACGATCGTCCCGCGCGAGCTGCTCGCCGGCGACCCCTCGCGGCTCGCCACGCGCGCCGCCGGCGGCGGCCCCTACCGGCTGGCGCAGCTGCGCACGGGGCAGTCGGCGACGTTCGACCGCAACCCGAACTACTATCGCAGCGACCCCGCGACCGGGGCGCAGCTGCCGTACGTCGACGGGCTCGACGTCAGCATCATCACCGACCGCTCGGCGGCGCACACGGCCTTCCTCAGCGGCCAGATCGACGGCTACCTGCCGGCCGACGGACGCGAGGCGCGCACGCTCGGCACGGGCGTCACGATCGGACGCGACCCGAACTTCTCGTACATCTCGTTCACGATGAACGCGCAGCGACCGCCCTTCACCGATGCGCGCGTGCGGCGTGCGTTTTCACGCGCGATCAACCGCGATGACTACGTGCGGGTGGTGTACGGCGGCGACGCGCGCCCGGATGGCCTCGTGCACTGGTCGCTCGGCGACTACGCGCTCGACCCGCAGGCGCTGGCGGCGACCTACCAGCCGTTCGACATCGGCGAGGCGAAGAAGCTGGTCTCGCAGGTGGGCGGCATCAGGGTGAAGATAATGTACCCCGGCTCGACCGACCTCGAGGGCCACAGCGCACACCTGCCGATCTTCCTCGGGCAGATGAAGGCGGCGGGCATCGAGATCGAGAGCGACCCGCAGCCCTTCGGGTCCTGGCTGGAGAACTACCGGAAGCTCAACTACGACTGCTCGCTGAGCCTCAATCAGCTCTACGAGACGCCGGAATCACCGCTCGGCTTCCACACCAACTCCGGGCCGCTCGGCGACGGCTCGTACGTTCGCGGTCTCGGCGACCCGCAGATCGAAGCGGCGGTGAAGAAGGCGAACGAGACGATCGAGCTGCCGGCGCGGATCGCGGCGGTGCACGAGGCGCAGAAGGTGATCTACGCCAAAGACCCGATCACCTTCCCGCTCGTCACGCCCTACGACTACGCGGCGTACGGCACGCGCGTCCATGCCTACCCGGCCGGGATCGGCACGACGGCGTTTCTGATCAACACCTTCTGGCTGTCGGCGTAGACCCGCGGCGCATCCGCGGACGGCCCCGCAGCCTGGCGGTGTACGGGCGCGGCGTCGGCCGGCCCCCGGCTTCGACGGCGCGGCAACGATGCGTGCGTGAACGCCGCGGCCTGCCGCAGCAGCAGGTCGCCCCACTTGACATCTGCTACTGGTTGGGAGATTATTCTGACCATATGGTAGCGAAACCGGGGATCAGCAGCCTGTCGCGGCGGCCGCCGCCCGGCGTGCCCGCGCCAGTCCGCGCGTGCGACGCGGCCGCGCCGCCCCGCCCGCGTGACCGGCGGCGGGTCGTGCTCGATGCGGCGACCACGCTCTTCGCCGAACGCGGCTTCGGCGCCGTCTCGGTGCAGGACATCGCCGATGCCGCGCGCACGCACAAGACGACCGTGCTCTACCACTTCCCGACGAAGGACGCGCTGCACGAGGCGGTGCTCGACGAGGCGTTCGGCCGCGTCGCGCAGGTGATGCGCGAGTTCCTCGCCGGCGAGGCACGGCGCGAACGCATCGCCTACATGCTCGACCAGATCCACGCGTTCTTCGCCGGGCAGATCGCCCTCGCGCGACTGCTCGAACGCGAGCTGTTGGAGCCGTCCGGCGATGAGGCGCATCTGCAGCGCTTCGTCGAGGCGATCTACGCGCCCGCGGTCGCGTCGCTGGAACGCGCCGTCGCCGCTGGCCGCGTGCGGCCGGTCGACCCGGCGCTCTTCATTCATGACCTCCACGTGCAGATCATCGGCTACTTCTGCCATGGCGGCCTGATCGCGCGGCTGGGCGTGCGCGAGCCGCTGTCGATCGAGGCGCTGATCGCGCGCCGCAACCACATCGTCGACCAGATCGCGCGCCAGCTGGGGATCGAGGAGGCACCATGACACTCGCCACCGCGCCCGGACGAGCTCCGCTGCCCGGCGCGCCGGACGGCCACCGCTTCGAGATCCCGCCCTATCCCAACGGCTGGTTCCAGGTCGCCTACAGCGACGAACTGGCGCCGGGCGACGTGCGGCCGCTGAGCTACTTCGGCACGGAGCTGGTGCTCTTCCGCGACGAGCGCGGCGAGGCGCACGTGCTCGACGCCTACTGCCCGCATCTCGGCGCGCACCTGGGCTACGGCGGCATCGTCGAGGACGGCTGCATCCGCTGCCCCTTCCACGCCTGGCGCTTCGATGGCGACGGCGCCTGCATCGAGGTGCCGTACGCGCAGAAGATCCCGCCGCTCGCGCGACTCGATGCCTGGCCCGTGTTCGAGGCGAACGGCCTGGTGATGGTCTACCATCACATGGACCGCCAGCCCCCGGCGTGGACGCCGCCCCTCCTGCCGGAGTACGCCTCCGAGGCCTGGACGGACTACACGCGCCGTCGCTGGAAGATTCGCACGCACAACCAGGAGATGGCGGAGAACGGCGTCGACTCCGCGCACTTCAAGTACGTCCACGGCACGCCGGAGCAGCCGCAGACGCGCGCCGAGATCGACGGCCATATCTTCCGCGTGCGCTCGCCGGTGCAGTACAGCACGCCGCAGGGCGCGATCGAAGGGCAGATCGCCTCCGACTCGTACGCGTTCGGGTTCAGCACCGTGCGCTTCACCGGCATCGTCGAGACGCTGCTCGTGTCGTCGGTGACGCCGATCGACGGCGAGTACGTCGACGTGCGGTTCTCCTTCAAGACGAAGAAGGTCGGCGACGACGCGATCACGTCGAACGTGGCGGCGGCGTTCATCGCCGAAATCGAACGGCAGCTCGGGCAGGACATCCCGATCTGGGAGCACAAGACGATGAAGATGCGGCCGGTGCTCTGCGACGGCGACGGGCCGATCGGCCTCTTCCGGCGCTGGGCGAAGCAGTTCTACATCGCCGCCCCGGCGGATCTCGCCAGCGCGCCGGAATGAGCGACATGCCGCGGGCGATCGATACGTTCGTCAACGTGACGATGGGCTCCGTCGCCCGGCCGCAGTGGCTCGTGCGGGTCGCGGAAGACTACTTCAACCGCGCCGACGCCATCTTCCGCGACATCGACGTGCCGGAGCTCATCGACGCCATGGACGCAGCGGGCGTCGCGAAGGCGATCATCACGACGACGGCGGAAGAGCCGTCGGAGCACGCGCTGTCGTTTCCGCGCGCTCACCCGGAGCGCTTCGCGCTGTCGCTCTCGCTCGACCCGCGCAACGGGATGGCGTCGGTGCGCGCGCTCGAGCGCCTCGTCCGCGATGAGCCGGTGGTGCTGGCGCGGATCACGCCGTTCATGATCAACCTGCCGCCGGATGACCGCGTCTACTACCCCGTCTACGCCAGGTGCATCGACCTGGATCTGCCGATCGCGATCAACACCGGCATCCCCGGGCCGCCGATGCCGGGGAGATGCCAGGATCCGATGTACCTCGACGAGGTGTGCGTCTTCTTTCCGGAACTGAAGCTGGTGATGGCGCACGGCGCCGATCCGTGGTGGGACGTCGCCATCCGGCTGATGCTCAAGTACCGCAACCTCTACCTGCAGACGTCGGCCTACGCGCCGCGCTACTTCCCGCCGCAGCTGATCCATTTCATGAACACGCGCGGTCAGGACAAGATCATGTTCGCGTCCGACCACCCGGTGCTCTCGTTCGACCGCTGCATCAAGGAAGCAGCGGCCCTCGACCTGCGCGAGGGCGTGCTCGACAAGTTCCTGTATGCCAACGCCGAGCGGCTGTTCTTCTCGGCACAAGACGCAGCGCCGCGCCCGGACGAGGAGTCGTGAGACCGATGCCTAAGCTCGCCGACATCGACATCTACAGCCCCGACACGTTTCAGCGGGAGATGCCGCACGCGATGTTCGCGCGCCTGCGCCGGGAGGCGCCGGTGTACCGGCAGGAAGAGCCGCACGGCGACGGCTTCTGGGCGCTCACCCGGTACGACGACGTCGTCGCGCTCTCGCAGGACTCCGCGACGTTCTCCTCCGAGCGCATGGGGACGCAGATCGACGATCCGCCGGCGGATGCCATGGCGATGATACGCATGCTGATGCTGAACATGGACGCGCCGCGGCACACGGCCTACCGGAAGATCGTCGCCACCGGCTTCACGCCGGCGATCGTGCGGACGCTCGAGCCGCGCATCCGCGGCGCCGCGCGCCAGATCATCGATGCCGTGGCGCCGCTCGGTCGCTGCGACTTCGTCAGCGGCGTGGCGGCGGAGCTGCCGCTGCAGGTGATCGCGGAGATGCTGGGCGTCCCGCACGAAGACCGTCACCGCGTCTTCGACTGGAGCAACCGTCTCATCGGCTTCGACGACCCGGAGTTCAGCACGTCCATCGAGGACGGCCAGCGGGCGGCGGCGGAGATGTTCGCCTACGCACAGGGGCTGGCGAGCGAGCGCAAGCAGCGGCCGCGCGACGACGTGATCAGCGTGCTGATGCGCGCCGAGGTCGACGGCCAGGCGCTGAGCGAGGCGGAGTTCGACGCATTCTTCATCCTGCTCTCCGTAGCCGGCAACGAGACGACGCGGAACCTCATCTCCGGCGGCATGCTGGCGCTGATCGAGCACCCGGGCGAGCGGCGGCGGCTGATCGCCGAGCCGTCGCTGATCCGCACCGGCGTCGAGGAGATGCTGCGCTGGGTGACGCCGGTGATCACCTTCCGACGGACGGCGACGCGCAACACGGAGATCCGCGGCCAGCGCATCGCGGAGGGCGACAAGATCGTCATGTTCTACCCCTCGGCCAACCGCGACGAGGGCATCTTCGAGCATGCGAGCCGGTTCGACGTCGGGCGCGACCCCAACCCGCACGTCGCCTTCGGCGGCGGCGGCCGCCACTTCTGCCTCGGCGCCAGCCTGGCGCGGCTGGAGATCCGCATCATGTTCGAAGAGCTGTTGCGACGGCTGCCGGACATCGAGCTCGACGGCGAGCCGCGGCGGCTGCGCTCGAACTTCATCAACGGCATCAAGTCGCTCCCGGTGCGCTTCACGCCGGCCTGACGCCGCGATCCGCCGGAACGCCGCTCCAGGGCAGACCTGCGACCTGCGACCGGTCTACGCCAGGCAGCGGAGCGGCCGGCCGCCGTTACAGGCAACCATATCGGCGACCGCCTGCCGCGAGAGCGGCGTGCCGCGGGGCTCGCCGCGCAGCTCGCTGTAGGCGCGATGCAGGTTCGCCGCCAGCCGCTCGCCGTCGAGCCAGCCGGCGAAGCGCCCGAGGTCGAGCGAGCGCGCCACCTCGAGCGGCGGCGCTTCAGCCGCCAGCCCGCGGCGCGCCGCATCGAGCACGAGCCGGAGGTACTCGCCGAGGTCGTCGAGCACCGCCGGCCCACACACCGCGCCATGCCCCGGCACGATCGTCTCCGCGCCGAGCGCGCGGAGGACGTCGAGCGCTTCCAGCCAGCCGCCGATCGAGCCGGCGAGCGCGAACGGCGCGCCGCCGTGGAAGACGACATCGCCGGCGAAGAGCAACCTGCGCTGCGGCAGCCAGGCGACGATGTCGTTCGTCGTGTGCGCCGGCCCGACGAAGATCAGCTGCAGCTCGACGTCATCGACCCGGAGGCGGAGGCGGTCCGAGAACGTCACGCCCGGGGGCGCGATGTCGATGCGCCCCCAGTCGACGCCGGGAAAGGCCCGCTGCGCGCTCAGCCCTTCGGCGATGATCGCCTCCCGGCAGCGTTCATGGCCGATGATCGTCGCCTGCGGCAGGAAGAGGTAATTGCCGAAGGTGTGGTCGCCGTGGTGATGCGTGTTGACGAGCGTCGTCACTGGCCGCGCGCCGGCCTGCGCGCGCAGGGCGTCGAGCAGCGCGCGCGTCCGCCGCTCGGTGAAGCAGGCATCGACCGCCAGCACGGCGTCGCCGCCGACGATGAAGCCGGTGTTGTTCAGGCCCCAGCTGCCATCGGGTTGCAGGTAGGCGAAGACGCCGTCGCTGACCTCTTCGACGCGCGGCGGCGGCAGGCCGGCGCCGTGCTGTGCGTGTGTCGATGTCATGGCGTCCCTCCTCCGCGGCCCGCGGTGGCGTGAGCATCGTAACAGCCGCGGCCGCAGCGGGAGGGCGAGCGCGCGATGTCTGGCGTATCGCCGCACAGCTCGACACGCATCGCAGGAGCTTGACAGCGCCGGTTGCGGTGAGCGAATGTGTGATCCCCGCGAGCGAAGGGAGACTGGGATGACACCGTACGGCGCCACCTTCGACATCGACCCGCAGGAGAGCTACGACAAGACCCAGGTGGCGATTCGCATCGTCATCCTGATCGTCCTCTCGATCATCGCCGGCGCGGTTGGCTGGATCTTCGGCCTCGCGTATCTGATCGTGCCGGTAGTGGCCGCCGTGATGATCTCGCAGAAGGGCGCGGCCAGCTACTTCGCCGAGTCCGACCGCAACATGAAAACGTGGCTGCGCATGCTGATCGGCTTCTACGCCTACCTCGGCATGCTCACCGACAAGCTGCCGGGCGCCGACGGCGACTCGCCCGCGCGCGTCCAGGTGACGCCGTCCGGTGAGCCGACGGCCGGCGCCGTATTGCTGCGCATCATCCTTGCGATCCCGCACGCGATCGTGCTCGGGCTGCTCGGCATCGTCGCCGGCATCTTCGTGCTCGTCGCGGCGATTATGGTGCTGCTCAACGGCACCAATTCGGAAGGCATCTTCAGCTTCCTGCGAGGCTACGCGCGCTGGAACGCCCGCATGTATGCCTACCTCGCCGGCTTCGTGCAGGAGTACCCGCCGTTCGCCCTCGACACGGGCAGCGATGCCGCGACGCCGCCCGCCGCCGCCGAGCCGACGAGCGGCCGCGAGCCCAGCAGCTGATCGCACCGCAAGCGGATGGCCGTCCGCGGCGTTCGCGCACGACGGCGCCGCTTCCTCGCGCGACGGCGCGATCTGCGGCATGCTGCCGGCGGTCCGGCGCGGGGCGGCGGCTGCTTGCGATGCGGAGGCGTGATGTCCGAGATCTTCGTCGATTCGCTGCGCAATCGCATCCGCGCGCTGAACGCGCTCTGGCAGCGCGCAGTCGCCGACCTGACGCTGGGGCAGGTGAACCACCACGAGCGCGCCGGCGTGCTCCCGCTCGCGTTCAGCCTCAGCCACTACATCCGCAGCCAGGATCAGTCGGTGAGCGGCCCGTTCCTGCGGGCGCCGATGCTCTGGAGCAGCGGCGGCTGGGCGGCGCGAGTCGGCGTCAACGTCGACCAGCTCGGCCGCGAGGAGACGGTCGCGGAGATGGAGCAGTTGCGGTTCCAGGACGTCGACGCATGGCGCGCGTACCAGTCGGCCGTGCTCGCGCGCACCGACGCGGTGCTCGACGGCCTGACGGCGGCGGTGCTGGCCGAGGTGCTGCTGCCGCAGCTGCCGCCGAACATGCTGCAGACGTTCTGCGCGATGGTGATCGGGCCGTCGGCGCCGCTGCGCAAGCTGGAGGTGCTGGAGTGCTTCGTCTACCAGCACGGCCTGCGGCACATGGGCGAGGTCGAGCACGGCCGCGCGCTCGTCGGCCTCGGCGGCATGACGAGCTGAGCGCGACCGCGCTTGAACTCGCAGATGTCGCAGATGGCCGATCGATGCGACGAGCGCGACATCGCTGTCGTCCTGCGCAACGCGAAGGACCCTCTGCCTCCGCCCACCCGGGCGCCGGCGTTCGCGCCCGGCCGCCAGCGCGGCACCCCGGAAGGCGCGTCTCCCGGCATCGAAGACCGTCCCGCTTGCCGATGATCGTGTCCGGGCTCGCGGTCGCCCACGCGCGCGAGGGCGCCGGCGCTCCAGTTCATCTGGTCGCATCCGCGGCCGATCCACCGCGTCGGCGATGCCTCGTCGCGGCCGGCAACGCGCACGTCTCACCTCGCGCTCGTCAGCGCCCAGGCCGCCAGGTCGACTCCGTCCGCAGCATGCACCTCAGCTACAGAGCCGGCGCACCGTCTCGAAGAGGATCTGCAGCCCCAGGGCGAGGTTCTCGACACGGATCCGCTCGTTGTGGCCATGCACCGTCATCGCCTCGTCCTGCTCGAGCAGGATCGGGATGAAGCCGTACGACGTGATGCCGTGGCTGCGGAAGACGCGCGAATCGGTGAAGCCGGCCGAGACGCTGGGCAGCACGAGCGCCTCCTCGACGTGGTCGTGGACGACCTCCTCGATGATCCCGAACAGCTCCGTCTGGGCGCTCGACGCCGGCGTGCACGAGACGTACACGGTCTCGATCCGCACCTTCGGGTCGGCGATCACCTCGCGCACCTGCTCGATGAAGGCCTCGGCGTCCTGCCCTGGCAGCAGGCGGCAGTCGAGGGTGGCTTCGGCGATGCCGGGGATGACGTTGTGCTTCACGCCGGCGCGCGCCGTGGTCGTGCTGATCGTGTTCGTGAGGATCGCCCGGGCGACAAGGTTCGAACCGGCGAGCTCTTCGAGCGCCGGCTGCGTCGGCTCCGGCAGGATGTTGTGGCGGTAGAGCCGGTCGAAGAAGCCGGCCAGCTCCGGCACGGCCGTCACCGGCCGCGACCACTCCTGCACGCGGCCGAGCGCGCGCACCAGCCGTTCGAGCGCGTTATCGGGATGCGGCACCGAGCCGTGGCCCGGGCGCCCCTCGGCGACGAGTCGGAGCCAGAGCGGGCCCTTCTCGCTGATCGAGCAGCTGAACGAGGGCCGCCGCGTGCCGAAGACCTCGGCGTTCCCCCAGCCGCCCTCGTTGATCACGTACTCCGCATCGAGCAGCTCGGGATGCTCGCGCTCCACCCACTCGATGCCCCACTCGCCGCCCGCCTCCTCGTCGGCGAGCGCCATGTAGACGATGTCGCGCGTCTGCGGCAGACGATGTCGCTTGATGATCAGCATCGCCATCAGCTCCATGATGCCCATCGACTTCATGTCGATGGCGCCACGGCCGTAGATGACGCCATCGACGACCGTGCCGCAGAAGGGGTCGAAGTCCCAGTACTGGCGCTCGACGGGCACGACATCGGTGTGATTGAGCAGGATCAGGGGCGGCTTCGAGCCGTCGCCGGAGAGCGTGGCGACGAGGTTCATGCGGTCGGCGCCGTGCTCGCGGTCGTCGGAGGCATCGTAGAACTGCACGTCGTCGATGCCCTCGCGGCGGAAGATGCCGGCGAGCCACTCGCAGGCGTCCGCCTCGCGCCCGGGCGGGTTCGACGTATCGATGCGGATGAAGTCGGAGAGGAGTTGCGTCGCCTCGTCGGTGATCGCGTCCCAGTCGATGCGCAGGTCGGGCATGGCTGTTCCTGGAGGTCGAGAACCACAGATCGCGACAGGTGGCACAGATTGTATGCGCGCCTGCATCGAGGTGGGAAGCGGGAGGCGATGGGGGCCAGCGAGCGATGGACCCTGAGAACCGCGGCCGTGTGCGGGCAAGCAGCGCAGGGACGGGATGCTGCCGCGCGCTGGAGCTCAGCTTGCGGGAAGAAGCGCCGCCGCCTCGCGTTCGATGACGCGGTACACCTCCGCCAACGGAATGCCCTTCGCCTCGGCGATGCGCCGGCAGGCCTCGTACTCCGGCGCGATGCGCGGAGGCTCGCCCGCGAGCCGCTTCACCTTTACCGCCGCCGGCCCAAGGCTCGACTCGAACGCGAATGCCTCGCGCTGCGCCTCGTGCCGCGCGACGGTGCTGACCCGCACGCCGAGCGTCGAGGTCTCGCGCAGGAGGACCTCGGTGATCGCCTGCTCGCGGTCAGCGCCACAGAGCGCCGAGAGCATGACGCCGGGGCGGTTCTTCTTCATCTGGATCGGCTGGAACCAGACGTCCGCGGCGCCGGCCGCGAAGAGCCGCTCCTGCACATAGCCGTAGATCTCCGGGTTCATGTCGTCGATGTTCGTCTCGACGAGCAGCATCGCCGGCCGCGCCGGCTCGATGGCTTCGCCCAGCCACAGCCGCAGCACGTTCGGCCATCCCTCCGGGTCGCGGCCGCCGGCGCCGTGCCCGACGGCGCGCAGCCGCATCGCCGGCCGCTCGAAGCGGGCGAGCGTCGCGACGAGCGCGGCGCCCGTCGGCGTCACGAGCTCCATCGGCCGGTCGCCGGCGGACGACGCGACCGGCGCCGATGCATCCGCGAGCAGCAGGAGCGTCGCCGGCGCCGGCGCTGGCAGCACGCCGTGGGCGCCGCGGACGGTGCCGCCGCCGGCGGGCAACGCCGAGCAGGACAGCGCGTCGACGCCGAGTAGCCGCAGGCCGACGACGCCGCCCACGATGTCGATGATGGCGTCCAGCGCGCCGACCTCGTGAAACTCGACCTCATCCGGCGTCGTGCCGTGGACGCGCGCTTCGGCATCCGCCAGCCGGCGGAATACCGCCGCCGCACGATCCCTGTCGGTCGCCGTGAGCGCTGAGCGTTCGATGATGGCGATGATGTCTGGCAGGCGGCGATGCGGCTGTGATGTCTCCGCCAGCTCGACATGGGCGCGCGTCGCCGCGATGCCGCCGCGCTGCACGCGCTCAGCCCGCAGCGACCAGCCCGGAAGGTCGAGCTTCCGCAACTCGGACCGCAGCGTGTCGGGCGACAGCCCGGCATCGAGCAGGGCGCCGAGCAGCATGTCGCCGCTGATGCCGGAGAAGCAGTCGAGGTAGGCGAGCGTCGTCATGCCGATATGGTAGCGGGCGCGAAGCGTGCGGCGATCGCCATCACGACGCACGCTGGCGCCGGGTTAGCATGCCGGCTCCACGCAGCGGGCATCTTCGTCTACCGCATGGGGATCCGACCGCTGTCGCTCGCCGTCCGCACGGCGCGGCCCGCAGCGGCTCGCACGAGCGATGCCGCATCCCGCATGGCGGCCGCCAGCGACATGCCGGGGGGAGTCGCCGCCGCCGCGACGTCGAACATCGACGCCGCTCGCTCGTCTTCGATGCTGCCGGCGACGGCGAGCACAAGCTTGCCCTGCGCCCGCGCCCGCGCCGCCACGCCGGCGGCTGTCTTGCCGTACAGGGTCTGGCTGTCGAGGCGCCCTTCGCCGGTGATCACGATGTCCGCGCGCGCGACGCGGGCATCGAGCGCGACAGCATCGGCGACGAGCGTGAAGCCCGGCTCGATGCTCGCGCCGAGCAGGTGCAGGCCGGCCGCGAGGCCGCCCGCCGCGCCGCCGCCCTCGAGCGCAAGCAGGTCGACAGCGCACTGCTCGCGGGTGACGGCGGCGAAGCGCGCGAGAGCAGCGTCGAGCTGCGCGACGTCCGCTGGCGTCGCACCCTTCTGCGGACCGAAGATGCGCGCCGCGCCCTCGTCGCCGCACAGCCGGTTCCGCACGTCCGTCGCCACGCGGAGGCGCACGCCGGCCAGCGCCTCGCACGCAACTCCGATATCGATGCCGACGAGCCGCGCCAGAGACGCGCCGCCCGGCGGCAGTGCCCGGCCCGCCTCGTCGACCAGCCGCGCGCCGAGCGCCTGCAGCGCCCCGGCGCCGCCATCGACCGTCGCGCTGCCGCCGACGCCGACGACGATCTCGCGGCAGCCGCGCTCGACGGCGGCGCGCAGCAGCTGGCCGGTGCCGAACGTCGAGGCGACGAGCGGCGCGCGCTCGTCCGGCGCCAGCAGCACCAGGCCGGAGGCCGCCGCCATCTCGACAGCCGCCAGGCCTTCGGGCAAGACCGCCCACGTCGCGTCGATCCTGCGCAGCAGCGGGTCGAGCACGGCCGTGGCAACACGCTCGCCGCCGCGGGAGGCAAGCAACGCCTCGACGAGGCCGGCGCCGCCGTCGGACATCGGTGCGAGCTCGATGGCGGCGGCCGGCGACGCGTCCCGAACGCCGGCGGCGATGGCGGCGGCCGCTTCAGGCGCGGTGAGGCTGCCCTTGAACTCCTGCGGGGCGATGAGGAAGCGCGGCATGAGGGCATCGTAGGCGAAGGGCGGGCAGGCGCGCCCGCCGGAAACTGGCTTGACATCGCACATACGTTCTATTAGGCTGGGGGCAGCCGGCCAGAACACATGTACTGAGGAGGTCACATGGCTCGCCGTGTCCGCGTTCGTCGCATCGTCCTGCCTCGCGTCGCCTACTGCCCGGAGTGCGGCGGTCCGCTGATTCATGGCGAGGGCTGCCGCACCTGCCCGCTCTGCGGCTACAGCGCCTGCGGCTAAACGGCGGGCGTCTGCTGATCGGTCGCGGTCGCCTGGCGACCTCTCCGCCACCCCCTCCACGCTGGCAGCGCGGCGTGAAGCTGCAGCGGATGGAGCGCTGGCGCCGGGCGCTCGGCCGCGGCCCGGGGAGACCCTCCGCAAGGACGAACTGACCGGCGCAGCGCGGCCCGACCTCATCAGCTTCCAGGGCTCCCGCCCCGGAGCTACCTGGAGCGCGCGATCATCAGTTCGGCAGTGCGGGCGCCTCTCGCCCGCGGCGAGCGCTTGCGGCCGATCGATCGCCGCTGCTGTATCATGCCTGCGCACCCGAGGGAGAGGGCACGCGCGTGAACGACGCCGGCTTCAGCGACGACCCCACCGACCAGGCGAATCGCTTCGCGATCGTCATCATCGCGCTCGCCGTCATCTTCTGCGCGCTGCTCGTCGTGATGCTCGCCTGGGGCGCCTCCGCCGGCAGCATCGCCCGGCTCAACGACTTCGCCGGCTACCTGCAGGACCACGACGGCCGCGACGCGAAGCTCATCCTGACGCTCGGTGCCGCCGTCGTCGTCCTGCTGATGCTCGCCGTGGTCGTCATCGAAGTGACGCCTTCGCCGGTCGTCAAGATGCGGCTGCGCGGCGTGCAGGCCGGCGACGCCAGCATCACCACGAAGGAGATCGCGGCGCGGGTCGAGGCCGAGGCGCGCGGCGTGCCCCATGTCCGCGCCTGCACCGCGGTCGTCGCCGCGCGCGGCCGGCGCGTCGACCTCGTGCTCGACCTGCACGTCGATGCCGGCGCCGACCTGGCGCAGACCGCCGATGCGGCGTGTGGTCGCGCGCTGCTCCTGGTCGAGCAGCGGCTCGGCATCACCCTCGCGCAGCCGCCGCGCGCGCGCCTGCACTATCGCGAGCTCCGCCTGCGCGACGAATCGCTGCCGCCGGAGCTGCGCCATTCGACTGTGGCGGCGGCCGCCGGCTGGGCGGCGCCGACGACGAACGGACCAGAGGAGGCGCGTGACCGACGACCAGGAGACGCAGAGTCATCTGAAGAAGCGCAAGCCTAAGCTCATCGAGCGGCCGGCACCCGAACAGGTGTTGCCGGTGATCGAAGCGGTGCTCTTCGTCGCGGATCAGCCGGTCGAGGTGGCCACGCTCGCCCGCAGCATCAACGCCCCCAGGGACGAAGTGCTGCGCGCCCTCGATGCGCTCGCCCAGCAGTGCCGCGAGCGCGGCGTGCGGCTGCAGCGCGCCGGCGAGCTCGTGCAGCTCGTGTCGGCGCCCGAGACCGCCGCCTACGTCGAGCGCTTCCTCGGCATGGAGCTGCCGCGCCTCACCGACGCATCGCTCGAAACGCTGGCGATCATCGCCTATCGGCAGCCGATCGCCCGCGCCGGCATCGAGGCGGTGCGCGGCGTCGAGTGCGACGGCCCCATCCGCACGCTGCTCGCGCGGGAGCTGATCGCGGAGGTCGGCAGGGCGCCGGTGATCGGCCGGCCGACGCTCTTCGGCACGACGGTGCGCTTCCTTGAATACTTCGGGCTTGAGCGCCCGGACGACCTGCCGCCGTTGCCGTCCGCCGGCGAGGCGATCGAAGACGGCGACGAGGCGGCGATCTGAACATCGGCGCGCTCCGATTCTCGCTCCGCATCTCCGGCAGCGCCTCACTGAAGGACAAGCGCCAGGTCGTGCGCAGCGTCGGCCAGCGCATCCGCAACAAATTCGCTGTGGCGGTGGCGGAGGTCGGGGACAACGACGACCGCCAACGCGCGACGCTGGGCGTCGCCGTCGTCTCGAACGACGCGCGCCACTGCGCCGAAGTGCTGCGCGCGATCGTCGCCTACGTCGAGTCATCGCGGCTCGACGCGGACGTCGTCGACGTCGAGAGCGAAGTGATCCCGTTCGACGCGCCCGCCTGACAAGAGGCGGTGGCGGACACCGGCGGCCTCGTCCGGCTTGGAGTCTCACGTGGTCTGCGTCCGCCAGCGGCTGGAGGCTGAAAGCCGGAGGCCGGAAGCCGCCGCTCGGGGTGCCGCACGGCCGCCGGCGCGACGCCTGCTCCAGGAACTGCGCCCGTCGTTTCCGACGGGTGCAACTTACACGCATCCGCTACTGCGCAAAGTGGGCGCATGTTTCAATCCTCACCCGTCGTTTCCGACGGGTGCAACCGGCGCGACGGCGGCCGCCGGCGGCGCGACGACGTCGTTTCAATCCTCACCCGTCGTTTCCGACGGGTGCAACCTGCTCGTGCGGCTGCTCCAGGCCCGCTACGGCACGTTTCAATCCTCACCCGTCGTTTCCGACGGGTGCAACTGGCCGACAATGCGTGGGTGACCGACGATGCGCTCGTGTTTCAATCCTCACCCGTCGTTTCCGACGGGTGCAACCCGCCGGCAGCATGTCCACCGGCGACCTTACCTGTTTCAATCCTCACCCGTCGTTTCCGACGGGTGCAACCCTACAGTATCACCACCTGATTGCCGATACTACCAGTGTTTCAATCCTCACCCGTCGTTTCCGACGGGTGCAACCCCTACAGTATCACCACCTGATGCCGATACTAAGTGTGTTTCAATCCTCACCCGTCGTTTCCGACGGGTGCAACGGACCCACAGCCCGTTAAGTCGTAAGGGGCGACTGCGGGTTTCAATCCTCACCCGTCGTTTCCGACGGGTGCAACGCCGACAATGCGTGGGTGACCGACGACGCGCTGGTGTTTCAATCCTCACCCGTCGTTTCCGACGGGTGCAACTGCCGGAGGCTACTGGCCCTCGGGCCGTTTGGCTGGTTTCAATCCTCACCCGTCGTTTCCGACGGGTGCAACATCGCCGCCCAGGCGAACTCCATCTCCGCCGCCCAGGTTTCAATCCTCACCCGTCGTTTCCGACGGGTGCAACGAGCAGCGAGGCACGTTCATCGGCTGCGGGGAGCGTGTTTCAATCCTCACCCGTCGTTTCCGACGGGTGCAACGTGGTTGGCGTCTCGAGCTCTCCTACACCGTGCCGATGTTTCAATCCTCACCCGTCGTTTCCGACGGGTGCAACCGTCGCTGTACACCCGGGCGGTCGGCCAACTCTCCAGTTTCAATCCTCACCCGTCGTTTCCGACGGGTGCAACGAGGCCCGGGTAATCATCGAGGCGTGGGTGAGCGGGTTTCAATCCTCACCCGTCGTTTCCGACGGGTGCAACCTATGCGCGGATTGGCGGCAAGGCCCGGGTTAGTGGGTTTCAATCCTCACCCGTCGTTTCCGACGGGTGCAACCCCATGCCCAGCGACGTACGCCGTTGGCGTCGATCGTGTTTCAATCCTCACCCGTCGTTTCCGACGGGTGCAACAAGTGTCCGGCAATGCTCGGGTGGGCGGCAGGGCGGTTTCAATCCTCACCCGTCGTTTCCGACGGGTGCAACCGCCTCCTGCGACTGCCACTCGTACACCTTGAGCGGTTTCAATCCTCACCCGTCGTTTCCGACGGGTGCAACCTGAGCTGGTTGAGCTAGCTAGCTTTGGCTGATATCTGTTTCAATCCTCACCCGTCGTTTCCGACGGGTGCAACTTTCCCTTTCCTTTCCCCTTGGTGGTGATGGTGTTTCAATCCTCACCCGTCGTTTCCGACGGGTGCAACGCGCATTGTCGTCAATCCACGCCTCGCCGGCCACGTTTCAATCCTCACCCGTCGTTTCCGACGGGTGCAACGGCGAGCAGATGGGATACTATTGCTCACTCGGAGGTTTCAATCCTCACCCGTCGTTTCCGACGGGTGCAACTGTCGATGCGGCCGGCAAATATCTCCGTATCCCCGACGTTTCAATCCTCACCCGTCGTTTCCGACGGGTGCAACGTCGAGCAGGTAGACGCCCGGCCGGATGCGGATGTTTCAATCCTCACCCGTCGTTTCCGACGGGTGCAACATGCGCGGGTTGGCGGCAGTGCACAGGTTGTCAGGTTTCAACCCTCACCCGTCGTTTCCGACGGGTGCAACTTCTCCGGAAACTTCAAGCCAGAAGGACAGATGCAGAGTTTCAATCCTCACCCGTCGTTTCCGACGGGTGCAACTTGGCCCATGGGTGTACAAGGGCGCTCGCAATAAGTTTCAATCCTCACCCGTCGTTTCCGACGGGTGCAACACGTAGCTGCTATAGCCGACATCCCCCGCTTGCTGAAGTTTCAATCCTCACCCGTCGTTTCCGACGGGTGCAACGTGCCGGTATCACACCAGGCAACATCGTTGACGTGATGTTTCAATCCTCACCCGTCGTTTCCGACGGGTGCAACGTTGGGCCGTACAAAGACTACAACGATTTCCTGACAGTTTCAATCCTCACCCGTCGTTTCCGACGGGTGCAACCCGACGTTGACCCGAGTGTACGCAGCGCTATCCGGTTTCAATCCTCACCCGTCGTTTCCGACGGGTGCAACGATGGTGGTGGAGGGGGGAGGGGTTGATAGGCATCTGTTTCAATCCTCACCCGTCGTTTCCGACGGGTGCAACGCGGGTACGGGATCACCGCTTGTATCGGATACAGGTGTTTCAATCCTCACCCGTCGTTTCCGACGGGTGCAACTTGTTCTGGGCTGTTGGCGCAACGTCACCGCTCAAAGTTTCAATCCTCACCCGTCGTTTCCGACGGGTGCAACTAGCTAGCTAGCTTACTTTTGTTTAGTAACTAATCAGTTTCAATCCTCACCCGTCGTTTCCGACGGGTGCAACGTCACGAGCGCATTGTCGTCGATGCGCGCACGCCCGCCGACGTTTCAATCCTCACCCGTCGTTTCCGACGGGTGCAACCGAGCGGTAAGGCGTGGCAGCTAGCTAGCTATCTGGTTTCAATCCTCACCCGTCGTTTCCGACGGGTGCAACATTAGCAGTAACATTGGTAAGATTGAAAGTAGAGAGGTTTCAATCCTCACCCGTCGTTTCCGACGGGTGCAACCTGACGCAGTGGACCAGTTGCTGCGCGACTCAATCAACGTTTCAATCCTCACCCGTCGTTTCCGACGGGTGCAACCTTATTGTACGTTGTCGCCGGCCGGCCGGGCATGGGGTTTCAATCCTCACCCGTCGTTTCCGACGGGTGCAACTTCGCCGCTCGCCGCCCGCTTCACCTGGTAGTCCGAGTTTCAATCCTCACCCGTCGTTTCCGACGGGTGCAACGCATGCGACATGTTGGCCGCCGTGTTGTAGACGCCGGTGTTTCAATCCTCACCCGTCGTTTCCGACGGGTGCAACACGTTGGGCTTGGTCAGCGCTTCGCAGTGATTTCTGTTTCAATCCTCACCCGTCGTTTCCGACGGGTGCAACGCGTTCACGACGGCACGGATGTCCATGGCGTCGAGTTTCAATCCTCACCCGTCGTTTCCGACGGGTGCAACGGCAAGAGTCAAGAGATTTTTGTCAAGGCAAACCCAGTTTCAATCCTCACCCGTCGTTTCCGACGGGTGCAACGCTGCACGGTGTGCAATTATCCCTGCCTGGGGTCCTGTTTCAATCCTCACCCGTCGTTTCCGACGGGTGCAACGGCAAGAGTCAAGAGATTTTTGTCAAGGCAAACCCAGTTTCAATCCTCACCCGTCGTTTCCGACGGGTGCAACGCTAGCTCATTTGCGATATGGTATACTTGAGATATGTTTCAATCCTCACCCGTCGTTTCCGACGGGTGCAACTCGTCCCGATCTCACGCTCGCGGCCACCGCCAAGTTTCAATCCTCACCCGTCGTTTCCGACGGGTGCAACTCCGTCGAGACGCCGCCGTAGCCCATCAGCTCGTCGATGTTTCAATCCTCACCCGTCGTTTCCGACGGGTGCAACGGCTAATCCGACGGGCTCCAACCCTTCCGCGCCCAGCCAACGCCCGCTTCACCGCCCATGTGCCGCCCCGATCAGCCGCGCGGCGGCGCAAGTGTCGACCCCTCCGTCCTCTGGGCTGGTCTTCGCCCCCTTTCCGCACACCTGTCCTACGCGGACCTCACACTCCCGCTTCCCCGAGCTCCCGTTCCGCGCTCAGCCGATGAGCGTCCCCCCAAAATCGACCTCCGGCCCCAACCCGAACACCTGCGTGAACGCCGACCGCGGCTCGCGCAACCGGTAGATCCGCAGGCTGTCCTGCGATGGTTCGATCTCGCGCAGCAGCTTGTACGTGAAGCGCTCCACCTGCACATCCGTCAGCACGCACTCGAACACGGACTTCTGCACGCGCTGCCCATGCGCCACGCAGACGTTCGCCACTCGGCGCAGTCGGCGTCGGCCCTCCCTGGAATCTGTCGCGACGTCGTATGCCACCAATAACTCCATCTCAACACCTCCACCCGCATCAACCGCGAGCTACGAACGGCGGATAGTGCTCGAGATCGCCGCGAAGATGCCGCGCCAGCAGCCGCGCCTGCACGTGATGCAGCACGCCGAGAGGCACCTTCTGCCGCATTACGCGGTGCTCCACCTCCTCGTGTTTTCGCTTCTGCCACGCCGCCAGCACCTCCCTCCTCCCCTCGTCCCCCAGGTACACTGCGCCACCCGGTAGCGTCCGAAACGCCGCCGCGCGCAGTTGCCGCCGGTTCACCAACGTCAGCGCCAGCCGATCGCAGAGGATGGGCCGCATCTCCTCCATCAGATCGAGCGCCAGGGCCGGCCGCCCGGGACGAAGCGCATGCAGATAGCCCACCTGTGGGTCCAGCCCGACGCCCTCCAGGCCGCTCTCGCACTCGGCGCGCAACAGCGCGTACAAGAACGACAGCAGCGCATTGATCGGGTCGCGAGGCGGCCGGCGCGTCCGCCCACGCGGCGCGAACGTCGCCCGGTCCTCCCGCACCATGGCCCCGAATGCGCCGAAGTACGTGCGGGCCGCATCGCCTTCGATTCCGCGCACCACGTTCAACTCGGTCGCGTCACGCAGCCGCGTCAGCCCGTCGGTGAGGAATGCGCCCGCCCGCACCAGCACCGCCCGATCGCCGTCATCCGTCGTATCGCGCGCCGCGCGCAGCAGCACATGACGGCTGTTCTGCAGCTTCCCGGCCACCATCTGGCGCGCGATCGCCGTCGGCCGCGCCCCATCCGACAGCGCGAGATGCTGCGCCCGGCGCAGCAGCACGTTGCCCTTCGTCGTACCTTCGATGCGCGCGTGGAACCGGCCTGTGCGGTCGAGCAGGACGATGCTGCGGCCGTCGTCCGCGCAGCGTTCTACCAGCCACGGCGAGACGTTGATCGCGCCGAAGCAGACGATGCCCGCGAGCCGCAGCAGCGGCACGCGCAACGTCGTCACGCCGTCCACCTCGACGCGCACGGTGCCGTGGTCCAGACGCAGCGAGGCACCGGCCGTCGTGACGTACAGCGTGTTGCCGATGTCCGTCATCGCCGGCCTCCGTCATCAGGGACAGCCGCATCGAACACCTGGAACAGCGCGCCCTGCAGACCGCGCAGCCGGTCGCGCGCCGCCACGACGGAGGGAAGGCAGGACACGTTCAGCGAGCAATGCGTGCACCGGGCATCGTCCGGTGCCGGCGGCAGCCGCTGCGATGCGAACTGCTCCCGCACCGCCACGACTGCCGCTTCCGTCGCCGCCCGCAGTTCCGCCGTCAACTCGACCGCGTGCCGCCGTCGCGTCGTCCAGTAGAAGACGGCGCCGCGCGGCACCGGCACGCCGAGCATCTCCTCCAGGCAGAGCGCCTGGGCGCACAGTTGCAGGTCTTCCGGGCGGAAGCGGCCGCCGTGCCGCCGCCGCCCGACCTTGTACTCCACCGGAAGCACGCCCTCCCCGTGGAACTCGACGAGGTCGGCCTTGCCGATCAGCCCCAGGCGATCTGACCAAATCGGCAGTGCGCGCTCCGACCGCACGCCGGCGATGAGTTCGGACCCCGGGATATCGACGCGCTCGTGCGCCTCCGTCCCGCGCACCGTGAACACGTTCTCATCGAACGTCTCGTCGACGTGGATGAGCGCGCACTGCCGCGCGCAGTAGGCGTAGTGCTCGAGCGCCGATACCGGGATCCGCTCATCCTCCGGCGTCCAGGCGGCGGCCTCGAAGGGCGCCGCCGCGCTCATCCGACCAGCCGCGTCAGCGTGACCCCTTCGGGCAGCGCGCCCTCGTTCACGCGGACGATGTAGTCGGAGAAGCGGCGGACGGCATCGACCTCGGGCACGCGCTGCACCTCGACAGTCTCGAAGAGGTCTTGCGCCGGCGCGTCGCCGAGCTTGCTCTCGTGCGAGAAGACGTACAACCCGCGGCAGGACATCAGCCCGCGCGCCGCCGAGCGATCGTTGTCCCACATGCCCTGCAGCGCCTGCCAGAACAGCGCCAGGTCGTCGCTGTCGACGCCCGTGCGTTCCGCGAAGTGGGGGTTGAAGAACCCGTAGGCGCGGTAGAGCCCGTACGGCACCAGCGCCTTCCGGCCCATCTCCGTCGTCTTGCCGCTGACCTTCTCCGTGCCATCGGCCTGCTCCGTCACGACGACCTTCGCGTCTTCCTCCTTCGTCACCGCGACGCGCGTGATCGAAAGGTCCAGCGGTACGACCTCGTCGTACGAACGCGCGAACGTCAGTTGCAGCGGGCCCCGCACCTGCCCGCAATTCGTGCCAGTCGTCATTACTGCGCCGAACATGCGGATGTCATAGAAGGTCCGGCACATCCACTGCCGCGCCCGCTCGACGGTATCGCGGTCCTGCTTGGCGCCGGTGGACTTCAGCTTCTCCGCGTCATACGCCCGCTTGTGCTGGGTGTTGAGCGCCACGCCCTTGCTCTGGACGTAGATTTCGAAGCCCGCCCCGTCGCCGCGCCGCACATCGACGTAGTCGCGCACCTTGCGCTTGATCGCCACGTCGGACACGAGGCCCTGCATCGTCTCCGGATCGACGCGCGGCAGGTTGCCCGCGTCCGGGTCGCCGTTCGGGTTGCCGTCGCTCACGTCGAACAGCAGCACGAAGTCGTGCCGCCGCCCGGCGTCGGTGCAGATGTCGTTCAGGGTTCCACTCATGGTCATCGTCCTACTCCTCTTCGGCTGTCAGCGCCGCCTCGGCGGCGGCGTCATCGATGTTCTCGGGCTCAGTCGCGGCCCTCACGCCCTTGCCCGCGAAGCCACGGGCACGCTCGTGGTAATAGCCCAGGGCGAACCGCCCCTGCTCCTGCAGGCTCAGGGTGCGCGGGAACGTGCCCAACTCGCCCATGACCTCCTCCATTCGCCGCTGCAGCGCCACCCAGGCGCCGTGCTCGTCGCGTTCGAGCTTGCTCAGGTGCGGCTGCGCTCCCCGCATCAGTCGCCCGAACACCGATGCCGGCGCCGATGACGCCGTGCCGTAGAATCGGTCGACGATCGTCGCATTCACGCGGGGCATCGCCTTCCGCTGGGTCTGCTCGATCACGGCGAGCAGCCGTCCGCAGAGGTACGCCGGATCGCGGTCCGTCTCTTCCAGTTCCATGTACTCCTCCTCGCCGTCGCCGGCGATCATGTGCCGCGAGAGCAGCACCATCTTGATGAGCGCGGCGCGGGACCGCGACACGCTCTGTTCGGCGCGGCAGCGTCGGACCGCCTGATACAGCACGTCGTGCGGAAGCGGAGCCCCCGTCAACGCCGTATCGAGCAGCGCCCGGCTGACGTTCGCCTCTGGTGGGTTGTTGCGGTCGCCACTGCGTATCGTCGCGTACGCCAGCTGCCGCAGCGTCAGCGGCATCCCCGTCTCGCCGTTCCAGTCCACCAGCGCCTGCATCCGGAACCACACGCCAAGATGCCGCTTCGCCTCGCCGATCGTCGTCTCGATCCAGTCGCGGACGACGCAGCGCCCGCCGGATCCGGAGAACGCCGTGGCATAGAACGGTGAGTAGTCCAAGTCGTCGCTCGTCGCGCCGTCCCGCGCCCGACGCGCCGCGTCGAGCAGCTGGCGCACGAGCTTCGGATCAGCGCTGTTCATCGCCCCCGCCCAGACGATGTCCGCGGCCGCCTCCCTCGCCCAGAACATATAGGCGACATTGTTGAGGCGGATGCAGTTGAGATCCGACGACAGCAACTCGTTCGCGCTCTTGGTGAAGCGCTCGCCGCATGAACTGCAGGTGGGCGCGTTCAGCGACGCCTGCAGCCCGTACGACTCGAACGCATCGCTGTTGAAGCTGATCACCGATGTGCCGGTCGTCTGTCCGCCTGGCACGCCTTTGATCTTCATCTCGAGCCGTTCGAGCGCGGGGCGCTGCATGCCGCAGATCACGCATTGCATGATCGGTGCATCGTGCTTGGCCGGATTGTTCTCGTCCGCCCAAAACGCCTGGACGGACGGCAAGTCGATAACAAATACGCCGTCGACAGTGAACGTGATCACCGCTCCAGCGTCGAACCCATCGCCGAGCTCGAGCTGAGAGAGGGCGTTGCCCTGCAGAAAGTCCCGTATGGCAATCACGGCCGGTTCGCTGGTCGTCGCCGCGCAGCGCCCGAGCAGCGCCATGTAGGCCTCGTGGCACTGCCGCACGCGGTCCGGCTTCGCACCCTCGCCCGCAAACCCGAACGTATAGTCCGCCTTGTCGGCGAGGAGCAGCGGCTTGATGCCGACGGCGCGCTGCACGGACGGGGCGGGCCGCCGCACACCCCGCTTCGTACTCTTGCTCGATGGATCGGCAGTATCGACGGGCGCTGGGGGCAAGAGCCGACCCTCGCCATCAAGGCTGACGATGTACCGGACCGGCGTCTCGCTATACAGGCGCGGCGGGAGCTTCAGCCGGTCGGCGTAGGCCTCAAGACGCTGGAGCAACATCCGCCACCTCCGTCCCGTCCCATGCCGGCACGCGCAAAACGCCGGCTTGAACCCTTGCATCGAAGAAGCGCGGGATGCCGCGTCCGCCACCTCCGGGCGCGTAGTCGATGTCCCGCAGCATCGAACCGAGATCATCAGTCAGGTCGACCGGACGGAGATCTGAGGCCGGCCCGAACGACGCCGAGAACTCGCGGCATCCGAGATACGGCGTCGCGAAGCAGCGACCAGCAAGCACGCGCCGCCGGAACTGGTCGCGGTACTTCGCCACATCGTCGGTCGCGTGCGGCCGCAACTCGATGCTCGCCGTGATGCGGTAGCGCACATCGCGGAGCGCGAGCGTGTGCCGCTGCGAGCGGTCCTCCTCAATGACGAACCCGCCGCCACTCGCTGCCCATGAGCGGGCGGCGCGTTCGCTCGCCCGGCTGTTGACTTCGTTCCGCAGGATCGAGAAGAACTTGATCGGCCGCAGCACGACGATCTCCTCGACCCGCCAGCGAATCTCCGGCTTCCAGAACACCGCCTCCAGGACCCCGCGTGCGGCCGAAGGCGTCATCACGGGATAGCTCACCCGCTCCACCTTCATCTCCGGGCGTGTAAAGCAGGCGAAGTCGCCCCACACCTCCATCTGGAGCGGCCCGTCGCGGACATTCGAGACCATCCACTTCCTCCTTTCGATTACGCGCCTCCCCGGAACCCCCGGGATTCGCCCACTCACTGATCCACCACGCAATTTCAATCCTCGGGCAGCTGACCACTTCTGTGTAGTGGAGCAGTACCAGCGGCATCGATTTTATTGGACGTCCACACGGAGCATCAACCAGAGCTTGTCAAGTAAGCAGCACCTCCTGGTCCGCCAGTTGCAGGCCGAGCCGACAGTCGTAGGCATGCGGGTCGCCAACCCACTCCCGCACACCGTCGGTCACGGGCACCAACCATCCCCGCCCCGCCGCGCGTTCTATATCGCCATGACGCACCGCCACGGTGTACGGCTGCAAGCTCCGCAGCAGCTCCCGCCCTTGGCCGTTCCTCTGGCGAAGCCCCGCCACGGCGCCCGCGACCGTCGCCCGCGCCGCGTCATCGCCATACGGCACAATGACGTCCTCCGTATCGTCCACGATCATCCGAAACGCACGCCTCACCTCGGGAAAGTCCATGCGCGCACGCTTCTCCTGGATGCGGTCGGCGTCCGGGTCGATCCTCTCGTACAGCTCCGCGAAGTAGGCGCCGACGGCATCCGGTCGCTGCAGCCCCGCCGCGCCCGAGGCGAGGTGCTTCCGCGTGAGCTGCGTCGCCATCTCGTAGGTGCCCGGCGGCAACCCGCCCTCGAGCGGCAGGAACACCGTCACCTCACCCACGTCGTCCTTGCCCTCGCGGTTGCAGCGGCCCGCCGCCTGCAAGATGCGGTCGAGCGGCCCCATTGCCCGGAAGACGGCCGGGAAGTCGATGTCGACGCCCGCTTCGATCACCTGCGTCGTCACCAGCCGGCACTCCTCGCCCGCCGCCAGCCGCCGCTTCACTTCCGTCAGTACATCGGCCCGATGCGCCCCGCAGAGCAGTGTCGAGAGATGCAGCGCGTTCTCGTCGTCGAGCGCGTCGATGACGGCCAACGCATCCTTCTTCGTGTTTAGCACCATCAGCGCCTGCCGCCTCTCTCGCAGGGCCGCCGCAGCGTCCGGCCACGACCACGGCTCCGGCGCGAAGGTGTAGCGCACGCGCTCCAGTAGCGCGAACGTCGCCGCCGGGTCCGGTGCGATCTCGTCGGGCGACGCGAACTCGGGATGCCCGAAGCGCGGCTGCGTCGCCGTCGAAAGCAGCACCGTCGTGCCGCAGTGGTCGACGAGCCCGCGCAGCACGTCGAGGATCGGCGCAATGTACTTCGCCGGCAGCATCTGCACTTCATCGAGGATCAGCACCGCGCCCGCCAGGTTGTGCAGCTTGCGCGACGTGCTCGTCCGGTTCCCGAGCAGGCTCTCGAAGAGCTGCACCGTCGTGGTGACGACGATCGGCGCGTCCCAGTTCTCCGCTGCCAGCCGCTGCCAGGCGTGCGCCCCCGTCGCGTCTCCCTCGCCGTCCTCATCCCACATGGCCGCGCTGCTGTGCTCCAGGACCGCGCACTCGCCGAATATGTCACGATAGACTGCCGCCGTCTGCTCCGTGATCGACGTGTACGGGATGGCGACGACGACCCGCCGCTTGCCGTGGACGGCGGCGTGGCGCAGCGCAAAGGCCATGCCGGCGAGTGTCTTGCCGCCACCCGTCGGCACCGTCATTCGGTAAATCGCCGGCGGCCGCTCGCCCGCCACCTCACATCGCTCGGCGATCGTCTCGCGCAGCCGCGAGAGCGGACCTGGATTGCGGGCGTTCAGGCTCGCTCGATGCGCGCGCAGCTTCTCGAGCATCACGGCAGCATCGAACGCGGTCTCCCGCTCGGCCGCCCGTGACGAGTTGAAGTGCGCTTCTGTATCGAGGAAGTCGGCATCGACCAGGCACGAGAACACCATGCGCACGAACATCTCGGCGTCGGGCGCCGTCGTGATGTTCTTCGGCAGCGGGATGGCTACCGGCGCGTCCTGAAGCTGCGGCAGCGCGACGCGTGCGAGCGCCAGCGCTTCATCGATGCGGCGCTTCATGTCGGGCTTCGCGAGCCAAGTCCGCAGGTCCGCGTTCGATTTCAGGCCGCCGTGATGCGCCTGGATCAGCAGCGGCAGCAGCGGGCTGAGCGGCGCCGCGTACGTTGCGCCGGCGCCCTTATGATCGACGCGTGGGTGCCGCCGGCCGGGTTCGCGATCGCAGGCATCGAGGTACGCCTGGAAATCCGGATGGAACTTGCCGAGGTCGTGATAGATTCCTGCTGCACGCGCCAGTTCAGCCGCGCCGAGCACTACCGCGAATTCGGCCGCGAGTTCGCCGACATCCCGCAGGTGCGCGACGAGCGGGTGGCGCTGCTGCGCCTCGTTCCTGGAATGCGCTGATGCGTCCATCGTTAGCCTCCGGCTCTCTCTTGCACGACGAGCGCGCGGTTAAGCGCACGCCCCTTTGGAGTACAAGCTTGGTTGTCCAGCGACCGGGCGCCGGTGGCAGCATGACGAGCGGCGATGCCTCTCGCTGCGCCGGCCATGTCCCGTCAAGTGATGCACATCGTTGACATCATCCTCGCTCTGAGAGCCGCGTGCTGCACCCGGGACAATCTCCCCCTTGAGCGTCATAGGCACCCCCGTCTTCGGCCATGGCCGGCGTGACTTCATGCCAATTCTGCTGTAGCGGGATGTTCTGGACGAGATCACGCCGGCGTGCGGGCGCTGTGGCGTCGGGTCCTCCTGTCTGTTCCCTGAGTATGTGTGTTGCGCGGGGTTGCGCGCGCTGATGAGGCGGAGGGACTCGTTCGGCCAGGTAGCAGCAGCCGACCAGCCACTCGTCGTGCTGTTCGGCGAGCACGCGACCGCCCAGGCGGATCACCGCGGCGTGGTTGGGGAAGATGCCGACGACGTTCGGTGCCAATGCGATGTACGCCGAAGGTGGTGTAGCAATCGCGGTCAGGTCAAGCAGCAGCCGATCAGGTCAAGCAGCAGCCGATGATGATGAGGACTACGCAACGGGCCGCGTTGGTACGAACCAGGGCTGAATGTGGCGCGCTCGGAGGGATTCGAACCCCCGACCCTCGGTTCCGAAGACCGATGCTCTATCCGCTGAGCTACGAGCGCGTGCAGCGCGCACCGACAGTGTACCGGGCGCGGCACACCGGCCCCCACCGTGCGCGCCCGCGACAACCGCGAGACGCGCCCCTGTCCGACGACACGCTGCTCGACATCATGGCCCCCACGCCGCACGCCCCGCGACAACCGCGAGACTGCCGTTGAGCCGCGACGACAGGCGACCGAGCACGACTACTGCGGGCGTCCTCCCATCGCGCGCGCACGCCACGTCGAGGTGATGCGCGGTGACGCCATCAGCCGCGGTCTGCGCGGACCGCGCCGGTAGGCGCGCCGGCGCGCGCATCATCATCGCGCGGCGCGAGGAAGCGCGACCAGCCGTCGCCGCCGGATGACGCATTGAGGGCTGTCGGCCGGTCGGCCTCGGGGCTGAGGCAGTGGTGCGCGCGGCCGGTCAGCCCCCGCTGGGCGTGCCGGCCGCCGGCAGGGCGACCTGCACGTCGACGCGCGTATAGCTCTGGTCCTGCGTGAGCTTGCTTGTGCTGACGCTCCCCGAGAGCTGCTTCTTCGCGTCGTTGAACGAGATCGCCGTTGCGGGGCCGCTCGGCGTCGGCGAAGCCGCGCCCGGCGTGGCGCTGTCGGCTGGCGTCGCATTCGGGTCCGGCGCATCGGACACGGTCCAGCCGTTGCCCGTGAACTTGTTTCGATAGAAGTCCAGCACCTTCGACGCAGCGTCCTTCGTGACGAGCGAAATGATGTACTGATTCCCCTGCGCCTGCTTCTGATAGCCGGATTGGATGGTGACGCTGCCCGGATACTGCGGGATGCTCGACGGGAAGCCGGACGGCAACGCCTTGCTCGCGCCCGGCGAGTAGGCCTCCTGCGTCCCCGTCGCGCCGGCGACGACCTGGATGCTTTCGAGGATCGTCGTCACTTTCTTGTCCTTCGATTCCGCGATGAGCGCGAGTCCGGTGATGTTCGGGTTCCGGGTGTTGCTGAACTGGTGGACGGTGCCGTTGCTATCGGTCTGGCCGCCCTGCAGCTGCCAGGGTCCGGAATTGAGCTTCTCGTCGAAGAACTTGGCGACCTTGTCCGGCTGGTCGGCGGTATCGTAGACGATGAGGTACGAGGCATCGGTGTTCTGCACCTGGCGGAGAGACGAGACGAGCGTCGCGCCCGGGTAGGTCGGGATGCCGGAGGGAAAGCCGGGCGGCAGCTTTCCCTCGAAGCGCGTCGATGTCGCACCCTGCTGGCTGCTGAACGCATTGAGGATCGACGCCACGTCCTGCTGCGAGCGCCCGCCGGTGCCGCTCGAACCGCCGTTGACGCCGGCAGCGATGAACCAGACCACGACGCCGACGATCACCGCCGGCACGATGACCGCTGCCACGAAGAGCCACGGCGGTACGCTCCAGCGCCGGTCATCGTCGGCCGGCGCGCTGGACTCGTAGTGCTGTGGCATCGATGAGCGCTCGTCCGGCGCGTCGTCGCCTTCGCCTGCGGGCGGCATCGGATCATCGGGCACGGAGCGCTCCTTTGGGTGTGTGCGGGAAGGGGATGGGGTGGACGGAGGGATTTGAACCCTCGATCTCCAGGGCCACAACCTGGCGCCTTAACCGCTAGGCTACGCCCACCACGCGGCGACGGCGATAAAAACGCCCTGCGCTCGACACGCAAGGCCTCGCGCCCGTGAGGGCTGTTCGCCGTCGTGAACCACTGTAAGTCTAGCATCGGCTCTCGAAGCCGGTCAAGGAATCTGGCGCGGCGGCAGATCGCATGTAACCGAGATGTCGGAATCATTGCGACGCGCCGCGCGGCAGCAACCACGCAGCGCACCGGCGACGACGCCCGGCGCTGTCGCGGCGACGTGGCGGGCGGCCGGCCACCGCCCGCGCCCTCAGGCGCAACCGCGAACGCCCGACCACGATCAGCGGCCGGTCGAGCCGTGGCCGCCGGCGCCGCGTTCACTCGCTCTCAGGGCCTCCGTCGGCACGAGGCTGACGTCGGCGAGCCGGGCGATCACGAGCTGAGCGACGCGGTCGCCGTCGTGCAGCTCGTAGGCGTCGATACCGCCGAACGTCCACATCGTGACGAGGAGCTCGCCGCGATAGTCGGCATCGATCGTACCCAGGGCGACGGCGACGCCGGCGAGCGTCAGCCCCGAGCGCGGCCGCACCTGCACGTCCAGCCCAAACGGCGTCTCGAGCGCGATGCCCGTCGGCACGCGCTGCGGGCGCGGCGTCAGTGTGAGCGCGCCGTCGAGGCGGGCGTAGAGGTCGAAGCCGCTGGCCTGCGCCGAGGCGCGTGCCGGCAGACGTGCCTGCGGGTGCAGTTTCAACACCCGGATCTCCTGCGGCTCCATCGCCGCCAGCGTAGCAGCGGCGAAGCGTAGGGTCAGCAGCGGCGTCCCGTCATTGACCGGCGGATTGGGCTCGCCGAGAATGCGGACAGCGCATCGCGCGAGGGGGAGGATCGATGAGGAAGCTCAGCCTTATGGGCGCCCTGGTGCTGCTGCTCGTTGCGGCAGCGGCCGGGATCGTCGCCCAGAACCGCGCTCGCTCGGGCGCGACGACCTCGCTGGCAGCAGTACCGACGCCGACCCGCACACCGACGCCGCGCCCCGGCAGCCTGCCTTCGCCGACGCCGACGCCGCGCCCGGCGCCGCCCGCGCCACCCGGCCCGGCCGGTGGCATCGCTATCTACAGCATCCAGTGCAGCTCGGCGACACCCAACGGCGTGCGGCTGACGTTGCTCTGGACGCCGTCGCGCAGCGGACAGCAGTGGCTCGACCTGAGCATCTTCAACGACAACTTCGCGCCGGGCAACTTCGTCGGCGCCGGGCCGTTCACCGCGCAGGGCTGGTCGTACGTGTGGGATGGCCTGCTGCAGGGCACCACCCACTTCCTCCGCATCAACACGCTCACCGCCGCCGGCTGGATGGCGAGCGAGACGTTCTCGTTCTACACGCCGGTCTGCGACCAGGCAGCATACGCGCCCGCGCCCGCACGCGACATGCTGGCGCTCCGCGACCGCATCGCCGCGGCGATCGCCGCTTCCGGGATCGATACGGCGGCGGCGATCACCGACCTGCGCACGGGCGAGACCATCGATGTGAACGGCGCCCGGAACCGGCTGCCGGGCTGCACGATCAACCTCTTCGCGCTGCTGCGCACGACGCTCGACCTGCAGGCCGGACGGTATCCGGAGCCGGCGGCGGGCGACCTCATCGCGCGCACGATCTACGGCTCGAACCCCGTGACGTCGCGCGAGCTGGTGAAGGACTACATCGGTGGCGGCGACGTGGTGCGCGGGATGCAGCAGGTGAACGCATTGCTGCAATCGCTCGGCATGACATCGACGTTGATGGACCACCCGCCGGCCTATCCAGAGGAGTCGCAGGCCGGCGGCATCGACAACCGCATCACCGCGCTCGACGTCAACCGCGGGCTGAAGGCGCTCTGGGACGGCCGCGTGCTGCTGCCGGGCTGGCGCGACTACATGCTGGCGAAGATGGAGGGCGTCAAGCCGGGGCTGAACTACCTCATCCCCGCCGGCGTCGGGCCCGGTGTGAACGTCTCACACAAGAACGGCTTCCTCTATTCGGAGGGATGGGCGGATAACGACATCGGCATCGTCTGGTTCGAGCGCGGCGGCCAGCGGTACGGCTACGCGATCTCGTTCTTCACGCAGGGCGTGTCGACAAAATACGCCGACATCGGCCTCGGCCAGCGGATCTCGTCGCTGGCATACCAGTGGTTCGCCGCACGCTACGCGCCATAGTCACGGTCGGAGGCGACCTTCCCGGAGGCGCCCTCCCGTCCCGGCGACGGGCGATGGAGGACGGCCAGGTCGATGCCGGAGCGGCAGCGCCGGCAGCACGACGCGTCGGGTATACTCCCGCCGCTACGGGGAGGAGTGCCGATGGCGACGAACTGGGCGGCGGTCGCGCCGTACATCGAAGGCGGGTTCGCGGCGAGCGGCCGCGTCGAGCGGGCGAGCATCGTCGACGCGGCGTACGACGAGGGCGCCGACGACGACGTCGTGGACGCGCTCGACGGGCTGGGCTCGCGCGTCTTCAGCAGCGTCGAAGAGGCGCGCGAGTTCCTGCTGGCGCAGGGCTTCGTCGAGGCGTAGCGGCTGCTCCGTCCGCGCAATGACGCTCGTCGATGACCGAGGCCCCGACCATTGCGCGCGGCTGGCCGACGCGCCGACCGCCCCTGCGTCGTCCGCGGCGCCGGAGCGCCGACGCATACGGCAGGATGGTACGCACCGGTGTCCGCGGATGTCGCCTGAAGAGCATCGAGAGGCGACGTGGTCAGGCGCCGGGAGGAGGAGCGGCAGCATGCAACGACAGAACATCGCCGGCGGCAGCACTTGGGAGCAGACAGTCGGCTACTCGCGGGCGGTGCGCGCCGGCAGCATGATCTTCGTCGCCGGGACGGTCGGCATCGACGAGGCAGGCGCGCCGGCCGGCGACGGCGGCGCCTACGACCAGGCCAGGCAGGCGCTGCGGATCATCGGGCGTGCGCTCGAGGCGGCGGGCGGCGCGCCGCGCGACGTCGTGCGGACCCGGACCTACGTGACGGACATCGGCCAGTGGCAGGAGGTCGCGCGCGCGCACGCCGAGGTCTTCGGCGAGGTCCGGCCGGCGACGACGATGGTCGAGGTGGCGCGGCTCATCGCGCCCGGGTTCGTCGTCGAGATCGAGGCGGACGCGCTCTTGCACGGGTGACTGCCCGGCGCACGCAGAGCCGGGCCGCTGCGCTACGATAGAGAGCGATGGACGAAGCCTGCCTCTTCTGCAAGATGGCCGTGGGGCAGGTCGACGTGCCGAAGCTCCACGACGACGACCGCGTCTTCGCGATCCGCGACATCAACCCGCGCGCGCCGCTGCACCTGCTGATCGTCCCGAAGCAGCACATCGCCGACGCCCGCGCCGTCGCCGCTGCCGACGCCGTGACGCTCGCCCGCATGTTCGCGGTCGCGGCGCGCCTCGCCGAGTCGGAGGGGGTCGCGAAGCGCGGCTTCCGGCTGGCCTTCAACGTCGGCGAGGAAGCGGGGATGACGATCCCCCACCTGCACATGCACCTCCTCGGCGGCCGCTTCCTCGGCGCCGAGGGGTAGGCGCCGGGACCGCAGATCGCGCTGACCGCGCGCGCCCGCCGCCGGCGCCGCGTGTGCCACACTGGGACGCACCTCCGCCGTATGAACGGGCGCGCATGCACGATCGTCCCCGGCGCTTCATCCCGCACGCCATCCTCGCCGCCGTCGTCGCGCTGGCGTTCGCCGGCGGCTTCGCGCTCAACGCTGTGCTGCCGCTGCCGACGGGCGCCAATGACTTCAATTCGCCGGGCTTCATCGTCCGGCACGTCTGGCTGAAGTTCGCCTACCTGGCCGACCCCTTCCGCGAAGAGCACAGCGAAGCGCAGAAGACGCAGCGCGTCGCCCGCTACTTCGAGCTGAACGCGGTGATCGCCGCGGGCGAGCGGGAGGCCGGCGACCCGACGACGCCCGCGGCGACCGTCGCCGCCGACGAGCGGCGGCTGGCGACGCTCCGCCGCGAGCGGGACAGCATCGAGAGCAGCGTGCAGATCATCCTCGAAGGACGGCTGACGAAGGTGGTGCGAGAGGCCGGCCTCACCCGCCGCATCGGCGGCGATGTCGTCTGGCCGCCGGCGAACATCGCCTTCCAGCAGCCGCCGGCGGTGCTCGTCACGTCGCCGCGCAGCACGATCGCCATCGCCGGCGAGAGGCTGCTGCAGGGCGACCTGACGCTCGGGAAGATCGAGCAGATCGAGAAGATGGCCGAAGCCGACGGCAAGACATCCGCCGCCGTCATCGAGATCAGCGGCATCGCCATGTACCCGGCGATCATCCCGCGCTCGGCCGACTACGCAGGCACGATGGAGGACATCGCCCACGAGTGGACGCACCAGTACCTCTTCTTCACGCCGCTCGGCCGCCGCTACTTCGCCGGCAGCGACCTGACGACGCTGAACGAGACCGTCGCGAACATGGTCGGACGCGAGCTCGGCGCGCGCCTCGCGGCGGCGTATCCCCTGCCGGCGCGGGCGAAGCCGCCGACGCCGGCGCCGCCAGCGCCGCGGCCGCAGGTCGACTTCACCACGACGATGCGAAACCTGCGACTGCAGGTGGAAGCGCTGCTGGGCCAGGGGAAGGTCGCCCAGGCGGAGGGCCAGATGGAGCAGACGCGCCGGTTTCTGGCGGCGAACGGCTACTACATCCGCGAGATCAACCAGGCGTACTTCGCCTTCGAGGGCTCCTACGCCGATATGCCCGGCTCGATCGACCCGATCGGCCCGAAGCTGCAGACGCTGCGCGAGGAGAGCGCGTCGCTCGCGGCGTTCGTGCGGCGGGCGCAGGAACTGACATCGCCGGCGCAGCTGAACGCGGCCCTGCCGCAGCAATGACAGCCACGCGGCGCCGCGAGCGCTGGCCGGCTCCGGCCGTTATGCGGGCGCGGGCTGTCCGGCGGCGGCGCGCAGGTCGTGCAGGTTCTCGCGCGGCGCCGCCTCGCGGTTGTACACCGACGAGCCGCAGACGAGCACGTTCGCGCCGGCACCGACGCAGGCGGCGATGTTCCCCGCCTTGACGCCGCCATCCACCTCGATGTCGGGCGCGACGCCGCGCGCGTCGAGCATCTGCTTCAGCCGCCGCAGCTTCGGCAGCATCGCCGGCAGGAACTTCTGTCCGCCCCAGCCCGGGTTGATCGCCATCAGCATGATCTGGTCGGCGACCTCCGCGACCTCTTCGATCGCCGACAGCGGCGTGCCGGGGTTCAGACAGACGCCCGCGCGCTTGTGCATGGCGTGGATGCTCCGCAGCAGGCGGTCGATGTGGGACGTCGCTTCGACGTGGAGGTTGATGATGTCCGCGCCCGCCTCGGCGAACGCCTCGAAGTGCCGTTCCGGCTCGATGATCATCAGGTGCACATCGAGCGGCAGCGACGTCGCCCGCCGTACGGCCTCGACGACGAGCGGGCCGAAGGTGATCGGCGGCACGAAGCGCCCGTCCATTACATCGAGGTGGATGTAGTCGGCGCCGCCCGCTTCCGCGGCGCGGATCTGCGCCTCGAGGTTCCCGAAGTCCGCCGTAAGGATCGACGGCGCGAGCTTGATCATTCCTCGTACCGCCGGTTCACTGCTCCGAGCTGCGCCTCCACGCGTCGCCGTTCCTGGCGGAGGGCCGCCGCCACGCGACGCGGCGCCGTGCCGCCGGGGGCGTCGCGCGAGCGCAGCGACGACATCAGATCGATCGCGCGTGCGTCCTCGTCGAACTCCGGCGCGAAGCGGCGCAGATCGTCGAGCGACAGCCGGCGCAGGTCGGCGACGCCGCGCTCCTCGGCCTCGCGCACGAGCTTGCCGACGGCCTCATGCGCAGAACGGAACGGCACGCCCTTGCGCACCAGGTAATCGGCGTAGTCCGTCGCCAGCGCGTAGTTGGCGGTCGCGGCCTTGCGCGCGCGCGCCGCGTCGACCTCGATCCGGGGCAGCATCGCGGCGAGGACCTCGAGCGTCTCATCGAGCGTGTCCTGCGCGTCGAAGAGGGCGCGCTTGTCCTCCTGGAGGTCGCGATTGTACGCCAGCGGCAGCCCCTTCAGCGTGATGAGGATATTCGTGAGGGCGCCGATGACGCGCCCCGTCCGGCCGCGCGCCAGCTCGGCGACGTCCGGGTTCTTCTTCTGCGGCATGATGCTCGAGCCGGTCGCGAAGGCATCGGGCAGCCGGATGAACGCGAACTCACCGCTCGACCAGAGCACGATCTCCTCCGCCAGCCGCGAGACGTGCACCATCGCCAGCGCGCAGCCCATGATGAAGTCGACGACAAAGTCCCGGTCGGAGACCGCGTCGATGCTGTTCTCGCTGATGCCCAGGAACCCCAGCTCGTCGGCGACGGACGCGCGGTCGACCGGGTAGGGGACGCCGGCCAGCGCGCCGCTGCCCAGCGGCATCTCGTTCGCCGCTTCCACGGCGGCCAACCCGATGCGCCCCTGGTCGCGCCGGAACATCTGCACGTACGCGAGCAGGTGGTGCGCCAGGAGCACGGGCTGCGCCCGCTGCAGGTGCGTGTAGCCGGGGATAATCACCGCCCGGTGCGTCTCGGCCAGCGTCAGCAGCGCCGACTGCAGCTCGAGCAGGCGGCTGACCGTCTCTTCCGCCGCGTCCATCACGTAGAGGCGGAAGTCCGTCGCCACCTGGTCGTTGCGCGAGCGCGCCGTGTGCAGCTTGCCCGCCACCGCGCCGATCTTCTCGGCCAGCCGCACCTCGACGTTCATGTGCACGTCTTCGAGGTCCGGGCGCAGGCTGCGCTTGCCCGATTCGAACTCCTCCCAGACGCTGTGCAGGCCGGCGACGATCCTCTGCGCTTCCGGCTCCATGATGATCCCCTGCCGCCCGAGCATCCGCGCGTGGGCGACGGACGCCATGATATCGAACGGCAGCAGGCGGCCGTCCTCGGCGACCGACGACGTGTAGTCCTCGACAAGCTCGTGCGTCTGCGCGTCGAAGCGGCCGCCCCACGGCTTCGCGGCGCCGTTCGATGCGGGCGTCGGCGGCCGCGCCGTCGCCGTCTGCCGCACGCGCTTGCGCTTCGCTTTCCGGGTGGGCAAGGGCCGACGCTCCTTCGCTGCGATCCTCGGCGTGATGATAGCGCGCGTCCGGTGGGCGCGGACAGGCGTGAGGGCGGGCGCGGCGCCGGCCCCCGGTGCGATCGAGTGCCTTCCGCTACACGGATCCGTGTACAATGCAGTATGGCCAAGCGCGGGCAATGGCACTGGGACGCGCACTCGGTGAAGGGCCTCCGCCGCCACCTCGCCCTCACGCAGGACGAGTTGGCGGAGGAGTTGGGCGTCCGCCAGCAGACGATCAGCGAGTGGGAGACGGGGTCGTACCGCCCCCGCGGCGCCAGCGAGCGCGTGCTGTTCATGGTCGCCGAGCAGGCGGGGTTCGAGTGGGCGGCGGCGGCGGTTTCGCCGCCCGGGACAGAGAGCAGACCACAGACGGCGGGCGGGGCGGCATCGCCGGCAGCACCGGCGGGCGGGGACGAGCGCGCGGCCGATGAGGCGCCGTCATGATGTCGCTCCGCGAGGAGGCGCCGCCGTACGAGGCGCCGGCGGCGGGGGCGTCCGCACCTCGCCCGGACGGGCGTCCCCGCCGGGCGCCGCCCGCACCTCGCCCGGCGGCGCGCGCGGCCGCCGACGAGCGCCTGACGGAGGCGCAGCTGAGCGCGCTCTGGCGGGGGCGGCGATTCCCGGCGGCGGCGCTGGTGACGCGCGCCGGCGTGCCGGTGACGGTGCTGCACCAGGGGCGGCCGGGACGCGGCCCCGGCCCGGACTTCCGCGGCGCCGTCGTGCGCGGGCCATCGGGGCTGACGGCGCGCGGCGACGTCGAGCTGCACGTGCGGGCGTCGTCGTTCCGCGCGCATGGCCACGAGGGCGACCCGGCCTACGCGAACGTCATCCTCCACGTCGTCTTCGACGATGACTGCGCGACGGAGACGCCGCTGTTCGGCGGCCGCACCGCGCCCGTGGTCGCGCTGGCGCCGTGGGTGGCGCAGCGCGCGGGGGAACTGCGGCGCTGGCTCGAGCGGCCGCCGCTCTGGCGCGAGCCCTGCCACGACGCCGTGGCGCTCCTCGGCCCGGCGGCCACCGCCGCCGCGCTCGACGGCGAGGGCGACCGCCGCTTCGCCGCGCGCAGCGAGCGCCATCGCCGGCGGGCCGACGAGGCGGGCAGCGAGCAGGCGGTCTACGAGGGGCTGCTGGAGGCGCTCGGCTACGGCGGCAACGCCGGGGCGATGCTGGAGCTCGCGCGGCGCCTGCCGTGGCGCCGGCTGGAGGAGAGCGCCGAAGCGCCCCCGCACGGCGGCCCGGGCGCGGACGAGTGCGATCGTCTCGCCGCGACGCCGCCGCCCGCGGCCGCTCCAAGTGGCGTGGGAGCCGCACGGACCGGCCGCGCGTCGTCGACGGCCAAGCCGCCGCCGGCCGCGACCACGACCAGCGGCGAGCGCCGCCGCCTCCTGTTCGAGGCGCTGCTGCTCGGCTCCGCGGGCCTGCTGCCATCGGCGCGTCAGCGGGCGTCAGGCGACCGGCACGTCGTCGCGCTCGAGCGCGCCTCTACCCTGGCGGGCCTGACGCCGATGCCGGTCGCCAGCTGGAAGCTCTGGGGCGTGCGGCCGGCGAACGCGCCGGCGCGCCGCATCGCCGCCGCGGCGGCGCTGCTCGCCTGCGCCGGGCGGCCCTCGGCGCTGCTCGCCTGCGCCGGGGCGGCGACGACGCGCGAGGCGCTCGCCCCGCTGCTGACGGAGGCGACCGGCTACTGGCGGACGCACCACGACCCGTGCGCCGACGCCTGCCTGCTCCCGCCGGCGCTGATCGGCCGCGGTCGCGCCCTCGAACTGCTGGTCAACGTCATCCTGCCGGCAGCGGCCATCGACCCGTCGCTCGGAGCACCGGCGCGCGCGCTCTACGCCATCTTGCCGCGGCCCGCTTCCTACGGCGCGACGCGCTTCCTCGAGGACGCGCTCGCGTCTTCGGCCGAGCGCCTGCCGCTCGGCGCCCGCCGCGCGCAGGGGCTGCTGGCGCTGCATCGCGACTGGTGCACGCAGGGCGGCTGCGGCCGCTGCCCTCTCTCGCCGTGAGCCTGCCCCGGGACCGGGGACGCGTGCGTGGTTGATCCACGCCGCCCGCGAGCAGTCCCAGCCCCGGTCGCACCGGTGACCGGTCACCAGCAACCCATCACGTCATCTTCATGCCTGGCTGGGGGTCGAGGTCCCAGCCGGCGCGCAGGTCGTCGAAGCGGTAGCAGGCGCAGGCGGCGATCATCGCGCCGTTGTCCGTGCAGAGCAGCGGCGGCGGCGCGAAGAGCGGCACCGGCGAGCGCGCCGCCAGCGCCTCGCGCAGGGGGCCGTTGGCGGCAACGCCGCCCGACAGCAGGAGGCTGCGCACGCCCTCGCGGCGCGCCGCGTCCGCCGCCTTCTTCGACAGGACGTCGACGACCGACGCCTGGAACGCAGCGGCGACGGCGGGCACGGGCGGCGCGCCGGCGTCGTCGCGCACGCTCTGCAGCACGGCGGTCTTGAGGCCGCTGAAGCTGAAGTCGTCGCTGCCCCTGAGCCAGGCGCGCGGGAAGCGCAGCCCGCCGCGCCCCTGCCCGCGCGCCGCACGCTCGACCGCGGGCCCGCCGGGAAAGCCAAGGCCGAGCAGGCGGCCGACCTTGTCGAACGCCTCGCCGGCGGCGTCGTCGCGCGTGCGGCCGAGGCGCTCGTAGACGCCGTGGTCGCGCATCAGCACGAGGTCGGTGTGGCCGCCCGAGACGATCAGGCCGAGGGCCGGCAGCTCGGGAACGCGGTACTCCCGCGCCGCGACCTCGATCCAGTTGGCGTACAGGTGCGCCTCGAGGTGGTTGACGCCGAGCAGGGGCAGGTCGTGCGCGTAGGCCAGCGCCTTCGCCGTGTTGACGCCGACGAGGAGGGCGCCGGCGAGCCCGGGCCCGGCCGTGACGGCGACGGCATCGAGTTGCCGCCAGCCGACGCCGGCCTCGGCGAGCGCCGTGTCGATGACCTGCAGGATCACCTCAAGGTGGTGGCGTGCCGCGACCTCGGGGACGACGCCGCCGTAGGGCGCGTGCAGATGGAACTGCGAGGCGACGATGTTCGAGCGCAGCCGGCGTCCGCCCTCGACGACGGCCGCCGCGGTCTCGTCGCAGGAGGTCTCCAGGCCGAGGATCAGGGTGCTGGCGGGCGGAGGGCGGCGGTCGCGGTGCGGCGTGGATGCTGGTTCCGTCGCGGGTTGGTCGCGAAGCGGGAGGCCGGAGGCTGAAGACTGGGTCGGAGGCATGCCTGTATTGAAGCACCCCGCGATGCCCCGCGCGAACAGCGTCGGTGTCAGTTCGCTGGCGTGTTACTGGCGAGGCTGCAGGCTGGTCGTCGGAGGTCGCGTTGCGGCCGGCGCGGACGCTGGTGCGGGGCCGTGTTCGCGGCGAAGCCAACACCAGCCCGTCGTCTGCGCCCTCCGCGCTCCGCCCTCCAACACTCGCCAGCAGACGCCGCTCCCCAGTGCGCGCGCGGCGCGACCGATGTAGAGTGTCGGCCATCGGCGCCCGGCGACGACGAGGAGGGATGCGATGCGGGTGATGAGCCTCGGCCACGCCGGCCTGCTGATCGAGGCGGGCGGCGTGCGCATCGCCTGTGACCCATGGCTCTCGCCGCGCGGCGCGTTCCTCGGCGGCTGGTTCCAGCTGCCGCAGAACCACCACCTGAAGGCGCGCCTTCTCGCCGAGCGGCTCGACGTCCTCTACGTCTCCCACGGTCACCTCGACCACTTCGACGCCGACACGCTCGCGGACCTGCCGCGCGACCTGACGCTCGTCGTCGCCAGCTTCCCTTCGCGGCCGTGGGTCGAGCAGGTGCGCGCGCTCGGCTTCCGCACGGTGCACTTCCTCGACGGCGAGAAGAGCGTCGAGGCGGCGCCGGGCGTCCGGCTGCGGGTGGTGACGGAGGACAGCGCCTACTTCGCCGACTCGGCGCTGATCGTCGAGGGGGACGGGGAGGTGCTGGTGAACCTCAACGACTGCCACATCTCCGAGCCGCAGGCGCGGGCGATCGTCGAACGCCACCCGCGCATCGCGGCCGTCTTCGCGCAGTTCTCCGGCGCCAACTGGTATCCCTTCGTCTACGACTTCCCGGAGGAGACGCGCGTACGCGCGGCGCGCGAGAAGGTCCAGAACAGCTTCCTCCGCTGGAAGCGCTACATGGACAACCTGAAGCCGGCGTGGGCGGTGCCGTTCGCCGGCCCGCCGGCGCTGCTCGACCCGCAGACCGCGCGCTACCTCGACCGCCCCGACAGCATCTTCCCGCTGCCGCCGCAGCTGATCTCGTGGCTGGCGGCGAACGACCCGACGCTCTGCGACCGCACGCTGCCGCTGCTGCCCGGTGACTGGCTGAGCCTGCCCGACGGCCGCATCGAGCGCGACGAGCCGATGCACGCCGACTTCGCCTGGGAGCGGGCGGGCGAGTACATCGCCCGCTACGCCGAGCGGATGGCGCCCGCCGTCGAGGGCGCGGTGGCATCGTTCCCCTGGCCGACCGGATCGCTGTTCGAGCGCTTCCGCGCCTACGTCCATGGCATGCTCGCCGCCGGGCCGCGGCTGGCGACGCGCGTCGATGCGCGCGTGCTGTTCGACGTCGTCGGCGCCGGCGGCGGACGCTGGCTCGTCGACTTCCGGGAGCTGGCGGTGCGTGACCTGTCGGCGGACGGTCGCCCGTACGGCGCGGTCTGCGACTACGCCTTCCGGCTCGAGTCGCGCTACCTGGCGCCGGTGCTCGACGGGCGCTACGGCTGGAGCGACGTCTTCCTCTCGTTCCGCTTCCACGCCTGGCGGCCGGACGTCGCCAGCTACAACGAGCCGCTGATGACCTTCCTCCGCTTCTACAAGGAGGATGACCTCCGCGTCCGCGAGGCGATGCTGGCGAAGCTGATGACGGAGAAGGAGCAGGGTTCGTTCACGCTGACGACGGACGACGGCGTCTACGAGGTGCAGCGCTTCTGCCCGCATACCGGCGAGCGCCTCGACGCCGGCTGCTACGACCCGCGCCAACGGGCGATCGTCTGCCCCCGCCACGGCTGGACGTTCGACGTGCCGGGCGGCCGCTGCCGCAACGGCACCTCGGACCTGCGGGTGACGCCGGCGCCCGTCGCCGAGAGCACGACGTAGCCGGCGCGGGCCTCGCCGGGCCTACACGGCCAGGTGCGCGATCGTCACGCCTTCGCCGCCCTGCTCGCGCGGCGCTTCCTCGTACGACTTCACGAGCGGATATCCGGCGAGGAAGCCGCGCACGTGGCGTCGCAGCGCGCCGGTGCCCTTGCCGTGGATGATCCGCGCCGAGAGCATCCCCGCGCGGAACGCATCATCGATGTACCGCTCGACCCGGGGCATCGCCTCGTCGATCGTCTGCCCGCGCAGGTCGATCTCGTCGCCGACGACGGGCGGCGGCGCCAGGTCCGCCGTCACGCTGCCCGTCGCGCGCGACGGCGCCGGCCGCTGGACGCGCTCGACCTGTGCCAGCTTGATGCGGGTGCGGAGCGCGCCCAGGCGCAGTTCCACCTCGCCGCGGGCGTCGGGCCCGGAGAGCGCCTCGCCGAACCGGTCCATGCCGCGCAGCCAGACCATGTCGCCCTCGCGGATGGCGTCCGGCGGCGGCCCGGCGGGGACGCGCGGCGCGTGCGGCTCGCGGCGGCGCCGCGGCGTGCGATGCGCCGCCCGCTCCGCTTGCTCCTTCACCCGCGCGACCTGCTCGTCGGCCTCGCGCAGGCGCGCCGCCGCCGCCTCCAGCTTCTGGCGCTCGACCTGGTGCCCGGCCTCGGCGACGAGCCGGCGCGCGCGCTCGACCTCGCGGGCGATGTCGTCGCGGGCGGCCGCCAGAAGGCGCGCGCGCTCCTCGTCGGCGGCGTCGAGCTTGTCCTCGAGCTGCGCGCGGATCTCCTCCGCCTCGCGCCGCGCCAGCTCCTCGGCCCGCCGCGACGATGCCGCTCCCTCGCGCTCGCGGTGGATGTCCGAGAGCAGCGCCTCGACCTGCCGCTGCTCGGGGGCGATCGACGCCCGCGCCGCCTCGATGATCTCGTGCGGCATGCCGAGCCGCTGGGCGATCTCGAGCGCGTTGCTACGGCCGGGCAGGCCGATCGAGAGGTGGTAGGTCGGCGTCAGCGTCGCCAGGTTGAACTGCACGGAGGCGTTGGTGACGCCGGGCGTCGCATGGGCAAACGCCTTCAGTTCGCCGTGGTGCGTCGTGGCGACGACGAGCGCGCCGGCGTCGAGCAGCTCGAGCAGGATCGCGCGGGCGAGCGCGGCGCCCTCCGTCGGGTCGGTGCCGGCGGCCAGCTCGTCGAGCAGCACGAGGCTGCGGTCGTCGGCGGCGGCCACGATCCGGATGATGTTCGTCATGTGGCTGCTGAAGGTCGAGAGCGACTGCTCGATGCTCTGCTCGTCGCCGATGTCGGCGAAGACGTCATCGAACACCGGCACGCGCGAGCCGCGGTCGGCCGGCACGGGCAGGCCGGCCTGCGCCATCAGCGCCAGCAGGCCGGCGGTCTTCAGGGCCACGGTCTTGCCGCCGGTGTTCGGCCCGGTGATCAGCAGCACGCGCGCGTCGCCTCCGACCGTGATCGTCGTCGGCACGACCGGCGCGCGCAGCAGCGGGTGGCGGGCCAGCAGCAGGTGCAACTGCGCGGGCGCCCGCACGATCCACGGCTGCTCGTCGCCCTCGTACGGCAACTCCGGCGCGCCGATCTCGTCGCCGAAGCGCGCCTTCGCGAGCATCAGGTCGAGCCACGCCAGCACCTCGACGTCGACGGTGATGGCGTCGGCCCCGTGGCCGATGTCGCCGCTCAGCACACGCAGCACGCGCTCGGTTTCGCGCTCCTCGTCGAGCTGCGCCTCGCGCCAGCGGTTCGCCAGGTCGACGACGGCGAGCGGCTCGAGCCAGACCGTCGCGCCGCTCGATGAGACGTCGTGGACGATGCCGCGGAGCTGCCCGCGCATGTCCGCCTTGACGGGGATGACGTAGCGGCCATCGCGCAGCGTGATGATCGGCTCCTGCGCGACGCCTTTGCCGATCGACGCGCCGAGGATGTCCTGCAGCCGCTGGTAGAGCCGGTCGTGCAGCGCCCGCACCTCGCGGCGGATGCTGGCGAGCGCCGGGCTCGCCTGGTCCGTCACCTCGGCCCGCTGGTTGATGCAGCGGCTGATGTCGCCAGCGAGGCGCGGCATCGGATCGATGACGCTGACGGCGTCCGCGAGCAGCGGCAGCGACTCTTCGAGGCGGGCGATCGCGCCCTTCAGCTCGCGCGCGCAGGCCAGCGTGTCGGCGACCTGCAGCATGGCGGGCGGGTCGAGCAGGCCGCCGCGCTGCGCCTTCGCGGCGATCGCGCGCACGTCGTGGGCGCCGGCCAGCCCGGCGCGTGGCTTCATCGCGATAAGGCGGCGCGCCTCGGCGGTCTGGCGCTGCCGCTTCACCACCTCGGCGTAGTCGCTCGAAGGCGTGAGCGCGAGCGCGAGGTCGCGGCCGGCGGCGAACGACGTATGCCGCGCCAGGCGGGCGCGAATGGCATCGAACTCGAGCGTGCGGAGTGCGTGCGGATCCATGGTGATCGGCATTGTATCGGGGGTTGGATGCCGGTGTTGGGTGCCGGAGGCCGGGGGACCGGGAGGCTGGCGCTATCAGCGCAGCGACGGAACCCGCGAGTTTGAGCTCGCGCCGCCCCGGCGCCTACCCTGCCGGGGCGCCGACGCGCTCCCGGATCGCCTTCAGGCGGTCGATGTTCGGGCGGTCCGGGCCCTTGCCGGCGCCATCGAGCTTGTAGCCCGGCACTTCGAGCAGCAGCGGCACCTCGGCGAGCGCCGGCTGGCCGAGCAGCGCCTCGAAGCCCGCTTCGCCGATCTTCCCCTCGCCGATGTTCTGGTGCAGGTCACGGCCGGCGCCCAGCTCCGTCTTCGAGTCGTTGCAGTGGATGGCGGCGATGTTCTTGCAGCCGATCTCCCGCTCGAGCTCATCGATCGTCGCCGCGACGCCTGCGGCCGTGCTCAGGTCGTAGCCGGCGGCGAAGGCGTGACAGGTGTCGATGCAGACGCGGGCGCGCCGGTCATCGATCCGCCGCAGGATCTCGCCGAGGTCGTGGAACTTCGAGCCGATGGTATCGCCGCCGCCGGCGGAGTTCTCGAAGATCAGCAGCGTCTCTGGCGGCGTATCGGCGAGCACCTCGCTGCAGGCCTGGCAGATCTGCTCGAAGACGGCGTCGAGTCCGAGGCCCTTGTGGCTGCCCGTATGGAAGATGACGCCGCGGGCGCCGATCCCCGCGGCGATGTTCAGGCTGCTGCGCAGCGTGCTGCGCGACGTGCGGAAGATCTTGTCGTCGGCACTCGCCAGGTTCATCAGATACTTGCCATGGATGAACACCGGCGCAACCGTGCTCGCCGCCATCCGCGCCCGGAACGCCTCCGCCTGCTCATCACTGAGCTTCGCCGTGCCCCACTGCTGCGGCGCCGACTCGAACACCTGCATGCATTCCGCGCCGATCGCCTCCGCGCGGTCGAAGCCGGTGGCGAGCCCGCCCGACGTCGAGACGTGCGCGCCGATCTTCACGACGCCGCCCCGTGCCCGCGCCGGCGAGCATGCCAGGATCGGCGCAAGCGGTCGAGGGCGCGGCGCAGCGGCTTGCCGGCGACGACGCTGTCGATCGCCCGCTGATAGGCCGCGTCGTCCACCGGCGGCCCTTCGACGCTCGCGATCCCGCGCTCGAAGTCCACCTCGACGCGCCGGACGCCGCCGAGCCGCGCCAGCGCCTGCCGGCTGCGAACCGCGCAGACGCTGCTGCAGACGAGGCCGTCGATGGCGACGCGCGTGACGTCGCCGTCGCGCGCGACGACGCGGGTGCGGGGATACGAGAGCAGGCGGGCGAGACGAAGTTGCATGGGGCAGTCCACGAGGCTTCCGCCGTCAGGATCGCGACGGGAGACGCGCACGCAGTATATCGAGGCACTCCATCTAGCGACGCGCGACGTGTCTTGCCATAATGCGGCGTCCCCGCGTCTACGCCGCCCGAGGTCACGATGCCGAAGATCCTCCGCGTCGATATGTCCCGCCTGCGCGTCAGCAGCCAGCCCGCGCCCGACGCCTGGCGCCTGCTCGGCGGCCGCGCGCTCACATCGCACATCGTCGCGGACGAGGTCGAGCCGACGCTGCATCCGCTCGCCCGCGACGCGAAGCTGGTCTTCGCGCCGGGGCTGCTCGGCGGCACGGCGATCACGACGTCGGGCCGGGCGTCGTTTGGCGGCAGGAGCCCGTTGATGGGCGGCCTCAAGGAGTCGAACGTCGGCGGCGTGCTCGGGCACAAGCTGGCGAAGCTCGGGATCAAGGCCGTCATCATCGAAGGCGCGCCCGACGACGGCGAGCTGCGCGTGCTGCACATCGCGCCGGACGGCGGCTGGCGCTTCGAGCGCGCGGGCGAGCTCGCCGGCCTCGGCAACTACGCGACGTGCGAGCGGCTGCTGGGGGGCGCGAGCAGCAAGACGCGCGCCGTCATCAGCATCGGCCCCGCCGGCGAGATGCGGATGGGCGCCGCGTCGATCGCCGTCAACGACCCGGAGGGACGGCCGACGCGCCACGCGGCCCGCGGCGGCCTCGGCGCGCTGATGGGCGCGAAGGGGCTGAAGGCGATCGTCATCGACGACGGCGGCGCGAAGAACGTCGATGCGGCGAACCCGGCGGCGTTCCGCGCGGCGATGCTGGAGTTCTCGCGCATCGTGCTCGATGATCCGCGCACGCAGAACCTCTCGCGCTACGGCACCGCCGGCGTGATCAAATTCGTCAACCGTGACAACGTGCACTCGCTGCCGGTGAAGAACCACACGCTCGGCACGATGACCACCGCCGACCTGCTGGGCGGCCAGCACATCGCCGCGCTCGGTGAAGAGCGCGGCGGCAGGATGCTGCCGTGCATGGCCGGCTGCATCATCAAGTGCGCGATCCTCTTCAACGACGCGCGCGGCGAGCAGACGACGACGGCGCTCGAGTTCGAGACGATCGGCCTCCTCGGCGCCAACCTGCAGATCGATGACATCGATGCGGTCGCGCGGATGGACCGCGCATGCGACGACATCGGCCTCGACACGATCGAGCTGGGGAACGCGTTCGGCGTGGCGATGGAGGCCGACGTGCTGCCATGGGGCGACTGGGCCGGCGTCCTGCGCCTGCTCGACGAGGTTCGCGCCGGCACGCCGATCGGGCGCACGCTCGGCGGCGGCACGGCGCACGCCGCGCGGGCCTACGGCGTCGGGCGCGTGCCGGTGGTGAAGGGGCAGGGGCTGCCGGCGTGGGAGCCGCGTACGCTGAAGGCGATGGGCATCACCTACGCGACGAGCCCGCAGGGCGCAGACCATACGGCCGGCCTCGTGACGGCGCGCGGCGTCACGCCGGAGACGCTGCTGCGGTTGTCGCGGCGCGAGCAGCAGATCATGGCGGCAGTAGACTCCGCCGGCCTCTGTCAGTTCTCCAACCCCGTCGAAGGCGACATGGCGCGCTTCGTCAGCGCGCTGTACGGCGTCGACTGGACGCCGGACGACGTGATCGCGCTCGGCCGGCGCGTGCTCGTCGAGGAGCGCGACTTCAACCGCGCCGCCGGATTCGGCCGCGACGCCGACCAGCTGCCGTCGTTCCTGCGCAGCGAGCCGCTGCACACATCGGAGGGCGATCAGGTCTTCGACCTCGACGACGCGCTGATCGACGCGTTCTGGGACTTCGAGTAGCCCCCTCACAGGTCGCCGTCGGCGCTCTCCGGTCCCACGTCGCAGCTCCCGGCTCTCGGCGCCCCAGCCCGACGGCACCAGGCGCCGGTTCGGGGTGCTGCGAAGTTGCGCGCCGTCGCGTACTGTTGGAGTCATGGCGACGGCGATCATCACCGACAGCACGGCCTGCATGCCGCCGGAGCTCGCCGAGCGCTACGGCGTCGGCATCGTCCCCCTGCACCTGATCTTCGGCGGCCGCACGTTCGTCGACTCGATGACCGCGGACACCGGCGAGTTCTACGAGCTGCTGCGCTCGTCGTCGGACCGGCCGACGACGGCCGCGCCCTCGCCGGGCATGTTCCTGCAGGCGATCGAGCGCGCGGCGCGCACGTCGGACAGCATCCTCTGCATCACCGTCTCCCGGCAGTTCAGCGCGATGTACGAGTCCGCGCGTCAGGCGATCGAACTCGTGAAGGCGGAGTCGCCCGGCCTCGACTTGCGGCTGGTCGATTCACGGAACGCGGCCATGGCGCAGGGCTTCGTCGTGCTGGAAGCGGCACGCGCGGCGCGCGACGGCGCCGGAATCGATGCGATCATCGCGCGCGCCGACGAGATGGCCGGCCGCGTCACGCTGTTGGCGATGCTCGACACGCTGTCGTACCTCGCGCGCGGCGGGCGCGTGCCGCGCGTGGCGGCCTGGGCCGCCGGCATGCTGCAGGTGAAGCCGATCGTGCGGTTCACCGCGTCGGACATCCGGCTGATCGCCCGTACCCGCACGCGCGCCCGCGCGCTCGAGCGGATGGTCGATGTGCTGGCGCAGGGCGCCGCGGACCGGCGCGTGCACCTCGCCGTGCACCACGCGCACGCGCCGGACGATGCGCAGGAGCTGCTGGCTCGCGCGCAGGAGCGGGTGGAGATCGCGGAGGCCTGGGTCAGCGAGTTCACGCAGGTGATGGGAGTGCACACCGGCCCCGGCCTGACGGGCTTCGCGTTCTGGACCGAATGAGGCGGCGGCCTACGCGGCCTCTTCCGCCCCGCCGCCGGCCGTCAGCGACGACAGCAGATCCTCGATCGCGCCGGCGTCCATCGGCGGCGCGAAGAAGAACCCCTGGCCCAACTCGCACTCGAGCGCCAGCAAGCGCGACAGCTGCTCGTCGCGTTCGATGCCTTCCGCCACCAGCTCGAGGTCGAGCGTCTTGCCGAGCTCGATGATCGCGCTGGTGAGCTCGCGGCCCGCCGTGCGGCCGACGTCATCGATGAACGACTTGTCGATCTTCAGCAGGTCAAACGGGAACTGGCGCAGGTAGCTGAGCGACGAATAGCCGGTGCCGAAGTCGTCGATCGCCAGCCGCACGCCGAGCGCCTTGAGCTGGCCCAGACGCGTCATCGTCGCATCGATGTCCTGCATCATCACGCTCTCGGTGATCTCGAGGATCAGCCGCTGCGGCGCCAGCCCGGTCAACTCGATCGCCTGCGCAACGTCCGCGACGAAGCTCGCGTTCTGGAGCTGGCGCACGGAAACGTTGACGCTCATCGTCCATGGCTGAGTGAGCGGGAAGGCGTCCTGCCATGCCTTCGCCTGGCGGCAGGACTCGCCGAGGATCCACGACCCCAGCGGCAGGATGGCGCCGGATTCTTCGGCGAGCGGGATGAAGTCCGAAGGCTGGATCACGCCGCGCGTCGGGTGGTGCCAGCGCACCAGCGCCTCGACACCGAAGAGCTCGCCGGTCTTCAGCAGGATCACCGGCTGGTACTGCAGCACGAACTCGTGGCGGTCGATGGCGCGCTGGAGGTCGGCGAGCAGCTGCAGGCGCTCCATCATCGACACCTGCATGCTCGGTTCGAAGACCTCGTAGCGCGCCTTGCCGCGCGACTTCGCGACGTACATGGCGACGTCGGCGTCGCGCAGCAGCGAGTCTGCGTCGGCCGGTTGGCCGGCGCCGCCGCCGATGGCGATGCCGATGCTCGCGCGCACGAGCAGTTCCTTGCCCTCGAGCTCGAACGGCGGCTGCAGGGCGTCGAAGATGCGGCGCGTCACCGCCTCGGCGGCGTCGGCGGACTCGACGTCCTCGACGAGCACGGCGAACTCGTCGCCGCCGAGGCGGGCGACGGTATCGCCGGGTCGCAGACACTGGGAGACGCGCTCGGCGACGCTCGTCAGCAGCAGGTCGCCGGCAGCGTGGCCCAGGCTGTCGTTGACGCCCTTGAAGTTGTCGAGGTCCATGAAGAGCACGGCGACCATGTGCTCCGTGCGCGCCGCGCGGATCAGTGCGTGGTCGAGCCTGTCGGCGAAGCGCGTGCGGTTCGCGAGCTTGGTCAGCGGGTCATGCAGCGCCTGGTGCCGCAGCTGCCGTTCGAGGCTCTTGCGCTCGGTGACGTCGCGGATGTTGAGCACGAAGCCAGCGATGGCGGGGTTGTGGCGCTGGTCCGTCGCGATGAACTCCATGTCGCGCCAGCCGGCGTCCAGGTGGCGCATGCGCGCCTCGACCGTCACCAGCTCGCCGCTCTTGCCCACGATGTCGTTGAGCACGGCGAGCGTCGGCCCGACGTCGTCCGGGTGCAGGAGCGCCGTCAGCCTGGTGCTGATGAGGTCATCGGCGGCGTAACCCAGCACGCGCTGCACCGACGGGCTCTGGTAGCGGATCGTCGTGTCCGCGTCGATCACCGTGATCAAGTCGGATCCGTGCTGCACGAGCGAGCGAAAGCGCTCCTCGCTCTGGCGCATCGCCGCTTCCGCCAGATAGCGCTCGGTGACGTCGTGCGAGTTGTGGACAATGCCGCGCACCGCCGGCACACCGAGCAGGTTGTTCGCCGTGGTCTCGACGTAGCGCCACGAGCCGTCCGCGTGGCGCACGCGCAGCGTCGCCGGCGGGTGCACGCCGGGTTCGGCGGCGACGGCCTCGAGCGAAGCGGCGGCCGGGCCGACGTCGTCCGGGTGCACCATCTCGAGCAGGCTGCGGCCGATCCACTCGTCCGGACGGTAGCCCATGAGGCGCTCAACGGCGGGCGTGGCATAGCGCAGCGTGCCGTCGCCGTCGCAGATGGTGATCAGGTCCGAGCCGTTCTGGACGAGCGAGCGGAAGCGCTCCTCGCTCTGGCGCAGCTCCTCGCGCGACTCGCGCAGGTCGTGGTACAGCCGCACGCCCTTGATCGTCGTCGCCGCCTGCGAGACGAGCGCGGAGAGAAACGCGACCTCCGCCGCCTCGAACGCCCGCGCCGTGGAATTGGAGAACGAGATGTAGCCGAGCGCCTGGCGCTGGAACACGACGGGAAAGATGCCCACCGACATCACGTGCCCCTGCTTCCAGCGCGGCCGCAGGGCGATGATGTCGCGGCGCATCAGCTCGGCGTTCTCGCGCTCGAAGACGTGATCGTCGAACACGTCCGGCAGCAGGATGGGGCTGCCGCGCCGCGCCAGTTCGACGCCCATCGCCACTTCCGGCCCGTTCGAGCGCGTGGCCGGCGCGCGGAAGCTGTCCGCCGTCCCGGTGTCGGAGTGCCGGCGGTAGTTCAGCGTACGCTCCGCGACGTCGTCGCAGGCATCGTTGAAGACGACGATGGTCACCCAGTCGAAGCCGGACGCCTTCGCGAGGGCCGTCGCGATCGAGGTGAGGATGTGGTCCGTGTCGGTCGCCTCGTTGAATGCCGTCGAGACGCGCGAGAGCGCCTCGAGTTGCTCGCGCTGGCGGGCGCGCCGATCGCTGTCGACGACGTTGCTGACGATCTGCGCCAGCGTTGGTCGCAGCGTCGCGGCGAAGGTCAGCTGCTCGGCACTGAGCCCGCCGGCCCATTCGCCGCGGGCGAGCAGCAACTCGGAGCTGCTCTCGTCGTTCGGGAGAATCGTGACGAGGTGCGTTGCCGCGACGCCGGGTTGTGCGGCCGACGCATCGACGACGAGGCGGTCGCGGATCGAGAAGAGGCCGACCTCCTCATCCGGGTTGCGGGCAAGCGCCTGCCAGGCCAGCCAGTAGCCCTTCTGCTTGACTTCGTAGGTGGTCGGGTCGCAGTCGCAGCCGAGGCGGATGAAGTGCGGGTCGCCACCACGGACGACATAGGCGTCTTCGGCGCCGAGCGCCCGGCGCACCACCTCGCACGCCTCCCGGACATCCGCGACGGTCGTCGAGGCGCGCGTCGCGATCGTGGCGAGGCGATGGAGTGAGTCGAGCACGGGCCGGCCTCCTGAAAGCATCGCTATCGAATGAGCGGGCTTCCCGAAGAAGCATCGGCAGCCGACGGCGCGGATTTACGGCGCGCGAGAGGCGATCAGCCTCGTTTCGGATCAAATTCACAGCGCGAGCGGCGCGCCCTACGGGAGGTCGCCCGAAGCGCCGCCTGCGGAACCGGTTGAGCGTACGCTGCCGGCAGCCGGCGGCGCGCCGTCCGGTTCCGGCGGCAAGCCGGGGCGATCACCGAGCGCGCCCGGCGCTCCGCTCGGCCCCGTCGCGCGCGCTATCCGATGCCGCCGTTCAGGCGACGACGGCGATCTCGCTCGTGCAGAACGCGCAACGGCTGGCCGCCATCGGCACGTCGCTCAGGCAGAATGGGCAGGGGCGCGTCGTCGGCTCCGTGGGCGGCTTGCTCAGGTACTTCTCCATGAGCTTGTTCACCGGCAGTACGACCAGGAAGAACACCACAGCGGCGATCACCAGGAACGAGATCAGCGCGTTGATGAAGCTGCCGTAGCGGAAGGTGCTGCTGTTGAGGGTGAAGCGCAGCGCCGAGAAGTCCGACTGCCCGCCGATCGCGGCGATCAGCGGCGTGATGATGTCCGACACCAGCGCCGTCACGACGGCCCCGAACGCGGCGCCGATCACCACCGCGACGGCGAGGTCGACGACGTTGCCTCTCAGGATGAAGTCCCGGAAGTCCTTGATCATGGTGATCCTCCTTCTGACTCCGAACATGAGAGAGCGCCTAGTATAGAACACTCGCCGATGCTCCGATCGCCCGGAGTTGACAACACGTCAACCTCTCCTCGGCGCCCTTCTGTCATGCCGGCGGCGCGCGCCCGCTGTCCGCGGCCTACCGCGCGTCGTCGGACAGCGCCAGGGCGTCCCACCATGAGCGCAGCGCCCGCTGCCAGCGCTCCCAGCGCTCACGGCCGAGCAGGATCGCCATGCCGACGCCCAGCAGCGCCATGCCGGCGATCAGCACGACGATCCAGTTGGGCAGCGCGTTGATCGCGTCGAAGAGGAGGCGGAGCGCGACGAGCATCATCGCCGTGATCGCCGTCGCCAGCAGGCCGCGGCGTCGCAGCGTGACGCCGACGACGAAGGACGCCACCGCTTCGGCGAGCAGGATCAGCGCGTAGCGGCCGTCCCCGAACGACTGCGCGAACGACGGCAACATGATGACGACGGCGCCGAGCGCCTCGACGTACGGCGCCAGCCGCGGGCCGTCCGGCAGCAGCCGGAAGCGCCAGAGGCCTACCGTGCCGAGCAGTACCAGGTAGACGCCGGCTGCGAGGGTGTACGCCTGCCCGCTGGCCGGCTGAAAGCGGGCGATCTCGAGGAGCAGCGCGACGAACAGCACGCCGCTCGCCAGTACCACCACCCAGCCGCGGCGGGCGATGCTCGATTCGACCAGCGCCAGCAGTCCGACGATGGCGACGGCGAGCGTCGAGCACTGGTAGAGGGTCGACTGCACGCCGCCCGTGGTCGAGGAGAACGCGAGGACGCCGAAGCCGAAGGGCGTGGCGAGCAGCGCGTACAGCCCGCCGCCCGCCCGGAGCGACGCCGACCAGCGCGGCGCCCAGGCTCGGCAGGAGAAGCCGACGGTGTACATCGCCAGGCCGAATCCGGCGTAGGCCAGCGGCGGCGTGTACGCCGGCGCCGCGATGGCACGCTGCCACGCCGCGACCGCCCCCAAGCCGGCGACCAGCGCCGGCAAGCCCAGCAGCGGCTCGTCCTCCATCACGGCCAGCGCCGTCGAGACCGCGGCGCTCAGCGTCAGGACGAGCGCCAGCATGCGGGCGTCGTGCGCGGCCGCCACGGCGGCGACGTCGACGAGCAGCGCGACGACGTAGAGGTGCGCGCGGAAGTCCGGGCGCCAGCGACGAACGGCCGCGCCGGCGACGACGAACGCGACCGCGAGCGCGAACAGCGGCAGCGCGATCGAGCCCGGCGCCGCATCGCGGGCGCCCGGCAGCGTGCGCAGCGCATCGACGTACCCAATCGCGATCGCGAGGCCCGCGGCGTAGAGCCACGCCGGCGCGACGGCGACTGCCGCGGCCGCGGCGCCCTCGGCGCGCGCCTGTAGCGTTAGCCGGCGGCCGTCCGTCAGCGCCCGGGCGATGTAGTACGCGGAGGCAGCGAAGTGCACGCCGGCAGCGATCTGCGCCGTTGTTGCGTAGGCGCCTTCGAACACAAACCACGACGCGGTGACGGTGAACACCGCCGCGTGCTCGCGCGCGTCGACAGCGAGCCAGGCCGGCGCCCAGGCGGGCAGCCCGAAGCCGTACAGCACGCCGACAGACGCGACCGCGACGCCGTACCAGGCTGCGCTCGCGTGCGCCGCGTAGGCGACGCCGAGGCCGGCGCCGAGGGCAGTGGCGAGCAGCGCGAGCGACGTCGCGTACGAGCGCCGGCGGATCCCGTCCAGCGCGAGGAACGCCGCGGCGACGACAAACGCCACCGGCAGGAACGCCCGCGAGTCCAGCGTGTACGCCAGATCGTCGGACGCGGCGGCGGCGACGACCGCGAGCGACACGGCGAGCCCGGAGACGACCGCCAGCCGCCCGGCGAGGATCATCGCCTCGCCCGCGGCGACCGGAAGCACGCGCTCGGACGGCGGCCTCGGCAGATGCGCCGCCGCGGCGAGCGCCAGTGCCGGCACGAGGAGCGCGAAGGCGTAGTACTCGACCGCCACGTCGAGCGCGTAGACGACCCCGAGCGTGACGCCGAAGATCGATGCGAGCAGCGCCGCGAACGCGTCCTCGCGCCGCACGGGTGTCACCCTCGGCCGCAGCGACGAGGCGACCGCGTAGAACGCGAGCAGCGCGCCGAACAGCGCCGCCGCCGACCAGCGTGTCTGCAGCGCGAAGCCATGATCGGCGCCGGCAACGTATACCGCCCCGATCATGACGATGGCGCCCGCGGCGGCGGCAGCGTGCGCGACGAGGAGCGCCTGCGCGCGCAGCGCCGGCGGCAGGAGCGGCACCCGCGTCGCTGCCGGCTGCGAGAGCGCCAGCAGCAGCGCCGCGCCGACGACGAAGGCGAAGGCGTAGTACTCGGCGCCCCAACCGGCGCCGTAGACGACGGCGGGCGCCACGCCGACGATCGCGCCGGCGAAGCCGATGACGGGCAGCGGGTCGTCCCGGTCACTGAGGATCGCGTGCGCGGCGAACGCGTAGGCGAAGGCCGCGGCGAGGAACGCGGCAAGCAACGACCAGCGTGTCTGCTGGGTGTAGGCGGCATTCGCGTTCGCTGCTCCGAGCGCGGAGGCGGCGGCGACCGCCACGCCGACGCTCACCATCACCAGACCGGCGGCCTTCGCATCCTTCATCATGCCGTCGCAGCGAAAGCGGTACGGCAGGCACAGCGACGCGCGCGCGAGGAGCATCGTCGCCCCGCCGGCGCCGATCATCGCCAGCGCGTAGTGCTCGGGCGCCAGGCGAAGGCCGAAGACGATGCCAGCGCCCGTCGCGGCGATCGCGCTCGCGCACGCCGTGACGCCATCGCGGTGCCGCCGGACCGTCGCTTCGAGGCCGTAGAACGCGAAGGCATGCGCCGCCGCCGGCAGCAGGAACCAGCGCGACGGGTCGTCGAAGGCGTCGCCACGGGCGACGCCGATCGCCAGAGCGCTGACGATGGCGAGCGCCGACGCGACGAGGGCGACGGCGCGCGCTTCCCACAGCCACGCCGACGTCAGGCGCTCGCGCAGCGATGCCGGCGCAGCGGCATCGGCGAGCGAGACCGCGAGCGCGGCGGCGAGGAACACGACGGCGACCCAGGGGGTCGGCAGCTCGGCGACGGCGACGGCGGCGGCGACGGCGCTGAGGAGCGCGATGCCAGCAGAGTAGGCGTAGTGGCGGCCGAGGCCGGAGAGCGCGACGGCGCTGTAGAAGAGCGCGGTCGTCAGCGAGCCCGCGAGCCAGATCGACTCGGGGCTGAGGTGCGAGCCGGAGAAGATGTTGTAGGCGGCGACAAAGTTCAGCGGCACAAGCAGCGCGCCGACGCCGAAGAACACCTGCCCGGCGGTCCGCACGCGCGCGACGCGCAGGCAGGCGACGCCCGTGGCGAGGAACGCGACGGTGTAGCCGGCCAGCAGCGACATCTTCAGCGCGCCGCTGATCGCCCGCCCGGAGTAGGCGACGTAAATCAGCGCGGCGATGACGACGAGGAAGGCGCCGGCGAAGAGGAAGAGGTTCGCCTGCTGGTCGGCCAGCCAGTTCCAGTCCATCGATGCGCGCGGCGTCGCCGGCGGCGGCGCGCCGGCGCCTGACGCCATCCCTGCCGCCACCGGCACCGGCGTCCGTGCCCGGGACGCCGCGTCGGGCGCGCCCCCGCGCGCCCGCTGCGAGCCGGCGGCCGCGCCCGACGCTTGCTGGCTGAGCGTCGTGAGCTCCGAGCGATACTGCGCCTGGAGTTGGCCGAGCTGCTCTGCAGGCACCAGCCGCTGCAGTCGTGGCGTGCGCGCTTCGTTGAGCAGGAAGGCGATGCCCGGGATGCGGGAGGCGCCCGAGTGACCGGCCTCGAGCGGCCGGCCGCAGCTGGCGCAAAAGCTGCGCCAGCTTTCATCCTCGTGGCCGCAGGCGATGCAGAACGTCGTCGCTGGTCTCGTCATGGTGCATCCCTCCTTCGGGTGAAGTATCGATGCGTCGCGCTCGCGCGGTGAGGTGCGCATGTACCACGCGCCGTGGTGACCCGGACCATCTTCGGGAGCGGAGGCCCGAGACAGTGAGTGTGAGGCGTGGGGAAGTGACGCGTTGTGGATACGATGCCGGGTTGCGGGCGACGAGCGGCAAGGTTACCGCGAATTTCCGGGAAGGCGGGAGAAGGGATATACTGGCCGTATATCGTGCAGCGACATATACACTTCCATCTGCATGTCTCCCGCTGACCCGGATCAGCAGCACCCCGACGACGTCGACGACGTGCGTCCTGGCGCCCCCTGGCTGTCGCGCCTCGCGGTACGCTGCGGGATAGGCGGTCTACGTCCATGAGCGCGACGGGCCTCGGTCAGGGATTGTCCGCGCCGCCGCCCCCACGATGGCGGCAACTCCGCCGCGCGGTCGAGTTCATCATCAGTGACGCCCCGCCCGACAAGCCGGGCGACTTCACGACGCCGCGCCGCGTGGTGCCGATCTCGTTCATGGCGATGATCATCGGCGCGCTCAGCGCGGTGGTCGCGCTGGCGCTGCTGCGGCTGATCGGCTTCTTCACCAACCTCTTCTTCTTCTTCCGGCTGGGCACGAAGCTGCTGCCGCCCGACAACCACGTCCTCGGCGCCGGCATCATCCTCGTGCCGGTGATCGGCGGCATCATCGTCGGCTTGATGGCGCGCTACGGTTCGGAGCGCATCCGCGGCCACGGCATCCCGGAAGCGCTCGAGGTGATCCTGATCAACGGCAGCCGGATGGAGCCGAAGGTGACGCTGCTGAAGCCGGTGTCGTCGGCGATCTCGATCGGCTCGGGCGGGCCGTTCGGCGCCGAAGGCCCGATCATCGTCACCGGCGGCGCGCTCGGTTCGATGATCGCCCAGTTCTTCCACCTGACCAGCATCGAGCGCCGGACGCTGCTCGTGGCGGGCGCGGCCGGCGGCATGTCGGCGACGTTCGCCTCGCCGGTGGCGGCGGTGCTGCTCGCGGTAGAGCTGCTGCTGTTCGAGTTCAAGCCGCGCAGCCTGATCCCGGTCGCCCTTTCGAGCGCGACGGCGGAGCTCGTGCGGATCTACATCATCGGCAAGGGGCCGATCTTCCCGACGCCGCCGCGTCCGGCGACGGTCGGCACGGACGCGATCGCCGCCTGCATCCTCGTCGGCGTGCTGGCAGGGGTGCTGGCGATCGTGCTCACCGTGGCCGTGTACGCGGTCGAGGACGGCTTCCACAAGCTGCCGGTGCACTGGATGTGGTGGCCGGCGATCGGCGGCCTGGTGGTCGGCGTCGGCGGGGTCATCTACCCGAAGGCGCTGGGCGTCGGCTACAGCGTCATCGGCGACATGCTCCAGGGCGACAACGCGACGAAGCTGATCCTCGGCGTGCTGCTGGTGAAGTCGGTGATCTGGGCCGTCTCGCTCGGCTCCGGCACGTCCGGCGGTGTCGTCGCGCCGCTGCTGATGATGGGCGCCGCCCTCGGCGCCTTCGAGTCGCGCTTCCTGCCGAACGAGGGCCCGGGGTTCTGGCCGATGATCAGCATGGCGGCGGTGCTCGGCGGTACCATGCGCGTGCCGTTCACCGGCGTCATCTTCGCCCTGGAGCTCACGCACGATGTCAACGCGCTGCTGCCGCTGCTCGTCGCCGTCGTCGTCGCCTACGGCAGCACGGTGCTGATCCTGCGTCGGTCGATCCTGACGGAGAAGGTCGCGCGGCGCGGCTACAACCTCGGCCAGGAGTACGCGCTCGACCCGCTCGAGATGCTGCTGGTGCGCGACGTCATGCGCACCACGACGCTCGCGCTCTCGCCCGAGCTCTCGGTGCGTGAGGTGGCGGCGCGCATCCAGCAGAAGGCGACGGGCCAGAAGCAGCGGCTCTATCCCGTCGTCGACGCGGGCGGCTCGCTGCTCGGCATCACCTCGCGCGATGCGTTGCAGGAGATGATCCAGAAGTCCGGCAGCGACGGCGTCGGCACGACGATCGAGAGCAGCATCGAGCGCGACGTGTCCGTCGCCTATCCCGACGAGCCGCTTGCGCAGGTCGCGTTCCGCATGGCCGGCACCGGCCACAACCGCATGCCGGTGCTGGAGCGGGGCGCGGAGCGGCGGGTGATCGGCATGGTGTCGCTCAGCGACCTGCTGAAGGCCCGTGGCCGCACGCTGGAAGAAGAACGCGTCCGCGAGCGGGTGATCCGCCTGCGCTGGCTGCTGCCGGGCCGGCGCGTCGAGACGATTGCGCCGCCCGAGGAGCCGATCGTCGTAAGCGAACCACCCGACCGCACGAAGGCCTGACCGCGGCGGCGTTCTGGCCCAGCAGCAACTCGCGCGTACCCGGCGGCCGTCGCAACGCCGACGATCCGGCGTCGGCGGCGATGCGTGCGGCGACCGGCGGCCGCGCGGCAGTCAGCTACGGCCTCGGCGCCGCGGATGTCGCCGATGGCTCTGCAGTATGTCCAGCACGGCGGATGCGTCACGCCCGCGGATCGCAACTGCGGCCGTGCCACGCCGGACTTCGATCGACGTGGCTCCTCGGGCGAGGACGACAAGCTGCGACTGCGTCGGTTGCGCGCCAGCGTTCTCGGCCTTCGGGCGAGGCGCCGTGGCGTCGCCCGGCGCGGACGCCGTCTCAGCCGACGGTACCGTTCGACAGGTTCACGCTGTGTGTCGGGACCGGGGGCCACGTCGGGTACCTTCTAGTGGGAGTGGATGGGTCCCGGTGGGTCTCGCGGTCTTCAACACCGTTGCGATGGCGCCTTCGCGTCGTCGGGAGGGTTCGACTCCCTCGCACTCCCGCCATGCAATTCGATTCTGAACCGGCACATCGTCGGGACTCTCACGCGCGATCGACATACGCCGGGCGGGTGCGCTGACAGCAACCGTGACAGCAACCGCGATGGACGGACGTGGACAGCGATGGACTACGCGTGGAGGATGGCTTCCGCCGCGATCGTCGCTTCGCGCTGCATCATCGGCTCGATGCCCGCCGGACCGCCGTGCCGATCACCGCGGTTGCGCGTTCCGGGTTGGCCCCGGACGTGAACCCGTTCGTCGACGAGCAAACGCGATCTCGATGATGCAGCAGCCGCGGCGGTATCCGCAGCCAAGCTGCGGCTGGCGGCCGTCGGGCGCGTGTGGCGTCATGGGTGAGATGAGATCGGACGACGCGACGCGTTCGCCGCTACGGAAATCCCATGCGGGGGATCGGGACCGCCTATGCCATGCCGGACACCTCGGAGCACCCTCCGACGTCCGATCCCCGCCCTCGGGCCTCCGGCCTCCAACCACCCTACCCGATCGTGCCTTTCGTGCTCGGCGCCTCGCCCGCACGCCGTGGGTCGAGGCGCGACGCCGCGCAGAGCGCCCGCCCGAGCGCCTTGCACACCGCCTCCGCGCGATGGTGGTCGTTCGCGCCGGCGAGGACGCGCGCGTGCAGCGTCAGCCGCGCCTCCGCCGCGAAGGAGCAGAGCAGGTGCTCGACGAGTGACGCCGGCAGCTCGCCGATGCGCTCGAGCGTCCACGCGACGTCGAGCACGCAGTACGGCCTGCCGCTGATATCGACGGCGACCGACGCCAGCGCCTCGTCGAGCGGCACGAGCGCATCCGCCATGCGGACGATGCCGGCGCGTTCACCGAGCGCGCGGTCGAAGGCCTGGCCGAGCGCGAGGCCCACGTCCTCGACGGTGTGATGCTCGTCGACGTGGAGGTCGCCGCTGGCGCTGACCTGCAGGTCGAAGAGGCCGTGCTTGCCGATCTGCTCGACGAGGTGGTCGAGCATGCCGATGCCCGTCTGCGCCGACGCCTGGCCGCGGCCGTCGAGGTCGAGCGTCACCTCGACGCGCGTCTCCTTCGTCTCGCGGACGACGTGCGCCGCGCGATCAGCCACAGACGTCACGCGTGACAGCAGCTGCGGTGAGAGGAACGGCAGGCTCCGCAGATGATGCAGCTGGCGAAGGGAACCGCGGACGGCGCAGATGGAGGCCGATGTGCCGGGTTCGGGTTTGCAAGCCCGGCGTCCCGAAGGCTGCGTCGTCATTGCCGGCGATCGTCAGCCGGGCGACCTGTCGTCTCCTGTCTGCTGTCTGCTGTTGCCTCGTGGGCACGTCACTCCCCCCGGAGCTCTCGCCCGATCTCGCGCAGCGCGCGGACGAGCGGCTCATTGTGCTCGGGCAAGCCGACGCTGATGCGCAGGTGGTTGCGCAGGGCCGGCGCGTCGAAGTAGCGGACGAAGATGCCGCGCTTCGCGAGCCGCTCCTTCACCTCGAGCGCGTCGACGTCTTCGAGCCGGCAGAGGATGAAGTTGGCATCCGACGGGTACGCCGTGATCCAGTCGATCGCCTCGAGCAGGCCGGCGAGCGCGTTGCGCGTGCCGGCGATCCTGCAGGCACGCTCCGCCAGCAGCGGCGCATCGTCGAGCGCAGCCCGGGCGGCTACGCCGGCGGCGACGTTGAGGTTGTACGGCTGCTTAATCGTCATGAGGACGGCGGCGAGCGCCGGCGACATGATGCCGTAGCCGGCGCGCAGCCCGGCGAGCCCTGCCCACTTGCTGAAGGTGCGCAGCACGACGAGGTTCTCGTGTTCGGACAGCAGCGGCAGCGCGGAGTGCTGCGTGCCCGCGAATTCGATGTATGCCTCGTCGACGACGACAAGGAGGCCGGTGTCGAGCAGGCGCTCGAGTTGCCCGGGCGGCAGGAGATTGCCCGTCGGGTTGTTCGGCGACGCGATGAAGATCGCCTTCGCGTCAGACGCCAGCTTCTCGATGCGCGGGACGTCGAGCGCGAAGCTCGCCTGGCGAGGCGCTTCGAGCACACGGGCGCCGGCGACCTGCGCCGAGAACAGGTACATGCCGAACGTCGGCGGGCAGTCGATGACGGCGTCCCCGGGCGCGATCACGGCGCGCAGGACGAGATCGATCAAGTCGTCGCTGCCGAGGCCGCAGACGATGCGCTCGTCGTCGACATGCAGGTAGGCGGCGAGCGCATCGCGCAGGGCGCGCTGGTCGGGGTCGGGATAGATGTGGTAAGCGCGATAGGCAGCGAGCGCGGTGAGCGCCTTCGGCGAAGGGCCGAACGGGTTCTCGTTGCCGTCGAGCTTGAGCACATCAGCCGGCGCGATGCCGGCGCGCGCGGCGAGCACGTCCGTCGGCTCGATCGGCACGTAACCCGGGAGCTCGAGCAGGTCCGGGCGGATGAGCGCGCGGAGGTCGTGCTTGCGCATGCGGCATGATAGCGCGCGACGCCCCTCGCGCGCGGTCGACTCGTGCCCGCTGATTGGTGACCGGTGCCTGGTGACTGGTGAACGACAGGTGACTGGCGACCGCGTCGCTGCTGCCGGCGACGGCGCCGCCCGGACGCGCTCGCTCGCCTACCGCAGGCGTGGTATCTCAGGACGTGCAGCAGTCGACGGTCGTCCGGTTTTGCCTGATCTGCGGCGTCGAGCGGGAGCTGCCGGAGCCGCTGCTCGACGGGTTCGCGTGGGCGCCGGCGCTCATCGGCGAGGCCCTGGACGGCGCCATCCCGACGAGCGGCAACGACTGGAGGCCGGGCGAGGTGCTGGCCCATCTCGCAGACTCGGAGATCAACTTCGGCGCGCGGCTGCGCTGCATCCTCGCCGAAGCGCAGCCGCTGATCGCGTCGTGGGACCAGGAGCGATGGGCGGAGGCGCTGCGCTACCGCGAACGCGACGTGGCGCTCGACCTGGCGACGTTCGTCGCCACGCGCGCGGCGAACATCGACGTGCTCCGCCGCGCCGGCGAGAGCGCTGTTTGCCCGTACGTACGTCCAGCCGGCGTACGGCTGGCAGCCGGGCGGGCCGCTGCCGCAGCGGGCGCGCACGCTCGGCGACCTCGTGCGGCACCGGGCGGACCACGACCTGCAGCATCTTGCGCAACTCGCCTCCGGCGGCTCTGGCGCGCCTTCGCCGGTCGATGGCCGAAAGTAGCGGCCGGCGGTTCTGTCTTCGGCGCGTCAGATGCGCGATGCTCGTGCTGCGGCAGGGGACTTGGCTGCTGGATCAACATTCAGCTACTGACGGAGCGCCACAGTCGACCATCCGCCGATGGCGCAGCCGCGCCGCTATTCTCCGCCGTTCAGGCGGAGCTCGATCGAGCGGGCGTGCGCCGTGAAGCCCTCGGCGCGGGCGATGGCGGCGGCGGCCGGGCCCATCTCCTGAAGACGCGCAGCGTCGACAGCGACCACGCTCGTGACCTTGAGGAAGTCATGGACGCCGAGCGGCGAGGCGTAGCGCGCGGCGCCCGACGTCGGCATCACGTGGCTCGGGCCGGCGGTGTAGTCGCCGAGCGATTCGGGCGCCTCGTCGCCGACGAAGATGCCGCCGGCGTTGCTGACGGTCGCGGCCACCGTCGCGGCGTCGCGCACGAGCAGGCAGAGGTGCTCGGGCGCATACTCGCTCGCCAGCTCGACGGCCTCGGCGACGCTGGCGACGACTGCGGCGCCGCCGCGCGCCTCGAACGAGACCCGCGCGATGTCCTCGCGCTCGAGCAGGCGCAGCTGACGTTCGACCTCGGCGCCGACGGCGGTCGCCATCGCGTCCGACGTCGTGAGGAGGATCGGCGTCGCCAGCTCGTCGTGTTCCGCCTGCGCGAGGAGGTCGGCTGCTGCCAGCACCGGGTTCGCGGCGTCATCGGCGATGACGATGGTCTCGCTGGGACCATAGAGCGCATCGATGCCGACGGCGCCGAAGACTTCGCGCTTGGCCACGGTGACGAAGATGTTGCCTGGCCCGACGATCTTGTCGACGCGCGGCACGGTCTGTGTGCCGTACGCCATCGCGGCGATGCCCTCGGCGCCGCCGCCGCAGAAGACGCGGTCGACGCCGGCGATCCCCGCGGCGGCGAGCTTGAGCGGCGCGACGCGGCCGTCCGGGCCGGCCGGGCTCATCATGATCAGCTCGCTCACGCCGGCGACCTTCGCCGGGATCGCCGTCATCAGCACGGACGACGGGTACACGGCGCCGGGGGACGTCGGCACGTACATACCGACGCGCTCGACAGCCCGCACCTGCATGCCGATGCCGTCGCGGCTGAACGAGCGCGACGAGTGCTCGCGCTGGAGCTCGTGGTAGGCGCGGATGTGCCGGGCGGCTTCACGCAGCGCGACGAGGAGGCCTGCATCGACTTCCGCGGCGGCCGCGGTGACCTCGTCGCGGCTGACTTCGAAGGAGCGGAGCGCGGCGCCCGTGAACGCGCGCGTGTACGAGGCCAGCGCTTCGTCGCCGTCGCGCCGCACGTCGTCGATGATGCGCCGCACCTGCTGCTCGACCGGGAGGTCGGCGCCGAAGAGCACGGCGTTCTTCTCCCGGATGTGCGGCGGCAGCTCGGTCTCGCCGATCGGCTGCCGGCGAAGGAGCGTCGCGCGCGCCTCCGCGGCGCCGTGCAGGATCTTCATGCGCGGCCCTCACCGCCGGTCCCTCCGGGCGCGAGGGGATCTGTCGTGCCGTGGGACGGGAGCCGTGCGCGGAGCGACCGGCGCGCGGCCAACGCGAATGAGCGGGGCGGTGTTCCGGCCTCCAGCCAGCCTCCAGCCTCAGTCCGTGTGAGGGGACGCGCGCTCATGCCAAATACTCCCGGATGACGCCACGCGCCTTCTGCTTCGCGCTGTCGAGGTATTCGCGGATACGCTCTTCGCCCACGCGGTCGATGGTGCCGCGCAGCAGCTCATCGGCGTGCTGCTCCATGAAGCCGGCGATCGCGGCTTCGCCGATGCCCGCCGACTGCAGATGACGCGACATCATGCGCTCGAAGTGCGGCGCCGTGCTGATCACCTCGACCTGCCTGTCGCGCCAGTCGCGCAGGACGTCGCCGGCGATGAAGTCGACCGCCAGCTCGAGGGAGGTCTCGCTGAGCGCACGGCGGATATCGTCGGTCGCCTCGGCGTCGGTGCGCTGCTCGCGGTCGAGGTGGAGCTGCAGCAGGCGGTCCATGACGTCGGCCATCAGCTCGTCGCCCAGCAGGCCGCCCTTGCCGAAGTACTGGCGGTAGATCTGCGTGATGTACTCCTCATCAAGGACGAGGTGCGAGATGTAACCGGCGACGAAGGCGGCGGTCGCGTCGTCGAGCGCGCGCGCGTCGCGCAGGCCGGGCTCCTGCTCGAAGAGACGCCGCACACCGCTCTGCTCGCCGAGACACTGCAGGTCGAAGAAGTGCGTCCGCGCGCGGTCCCAGCGCGTCAGGATCCGGATGTCCGGCGTCGTCGCGCCGAGATAGTAGGCCCCGCGGTCCGCATCCAGAGTCGCGGAATCGAGATCCGCGGCAAGCGAGCGGGCGACGACCATGTGCAGGCCGAGCGGCGGCATCGCTATCGCCTCCCGGCGGCGGCCGGCGCGAGCGCGGCGGCCCGGAAGCGCTCGACGAGCGCATCGAACACGTCGCCGCGCGCGCCGTGCGGGCGGGACTTGTTGGCGATCAGGCAGTTGGTCGATTCGAAGAAGCGCTCGAGCACCGTGAGGTTGTTGGCGCGCACGCTCGAACCGGTGTCGATGCCTTCGATCAGGATCTCCGCGTCGTCGGGGACGAAGCCCTCCGACGCGCCAGCGATCGGGATGACGCTGTAGCGGCCGGCGTGGCGTTCGCGCGCGAAGTGATCGGCGATGTTCGCGTACTCGCTCGCGACACGGATCGGCGCCTGCGGCGAGCGCGCCCGCCACTCGCGGATCGCGCCCGCGACATCGTTCGCGGCGACGTCCTTCACGATCGCCGCGAGCCCGTAGCGGCAGCGCCCGAGGTCGACCACCTGCTCAACCGGGCTCGACGGAAACTCGACGAGGTGGTCGAAGAGCCAGTCGCGCCCCGTCACCGCAAGATCGAACTGGCCGAGCGCGACCTGCTGCGCCATGTCTTGCGGCCGGATCACCTTCACCTCGACGCCGTCGACGTCGATCCCCGGGCGGCGCACGAGCGGGCCGTCGTCGTAGCCGTGGACGCGGACGCCGGCAGCGTGCAGCACCGCGACGGCGTCCGGCTGCTGGTGGCCGTCCGGAAGGGCGATGCGCACGACGCCGCGCGGCGCCGCGTCCGCGAAGGGCAGGTCGAGCTTCGGCGGCACGCTGAGCGCCGCGCTGCTGTCAGCGCCGCCGCCGCCCTCGAGCAGGCGCGCCAGCGAGCGCGACAGATCCCTGGCCGCGATGCTGCGGCGGTTCGCGATGAGGCAGGCCGAGCTGCGCAGCACCGGCCAGAGCGGTCGCAGGCCGAGCGCTTCGACCGCGGCGGCGTCGCGGGCGGCGATCAGCGCGAGATCTGCGTCTTCCGGCGGGTAGGCCTCCGCAGCGCCGTGGAGGCCGAAGACGCGATAGCGCGCCAGCCGCATGCGCCGGGCGACGGCGATGGCGACGTTCGCGTACTCACTGACGATGCGCAACGAGGGCGCGCAGCGGTCGCCGGCGGCCGCGAGCCACAGCGTGAATGCACCGTAGCCCAGGTCGCGCAGCCGCACGACGTCATGGCCGGGGAAGCGCTGCGTCAGCTCTTCGATCCAACCGGAGGAGCAGATGCCGATGTCGTACTGGCCGAGCGCGACCTGCACAGGGATGTCCTTTTCCCGGAAGACGCGGGCGACGCCGCCATCATCGAGCGAAAAGCGGAGGGCGCGCGAGCCGGAAGCGTAGTCAGCGATGCCGCAGCCGGCGGCTTCCAGGAACGCCGCCGAGTCGCGGCGCAGGTCGCCCGTCGGCAGCGCGAGGCGGATCATCGCCCGCGTCCCAGCTCGCCGATGACGTCGTCGACGCTGTGCAACACGAGGCCGCGGCCGTCGCGGTCGAGCGTGAAGCCGCCATCGGCGCCGCGGCAGATGAGGCGATGCCCGCGCGACGCTGCGCCGGCGATCGTCGCGACGCTGATGCCGGCGGCGCGCAACGCGGCGGCTGCGGCGAGCGCCGCTGCGTGGTCGCGCGGACTGTCGGACTCCGGCTCGATGGCGATGCCCGGGGCAGGTGGCGGGTCGCCGCGAGTGAGGTCGGCGAGCGGCTGCACGAAGAGCGCGAACCCGGACGCCGGCACGCCGGCGCCCCCCACGAGGGCGATCAGCTCGTCGTAGCGGCCGCCGGCGCCGACGCGCTGGCCCGCGCTCTCGAAGCTCATGACGGTGCCCGAGTAGTACTCGAAGCGGCGGGCGAGCACGGCGCTGATGCGGGGCGCGACGCCGGACGCTTCGAGCACCTCGACGATGAACGCCAGCTCGTCGAGCGGGCCGGCAAGCGCCGGAATCGCGCCGGCGAGCGACGCGCGCACGTTCTGCACGTAGCCGAGTCCCGCCCCCTCGATCTCGAAGAGCAGGCGCAGCGGCGCGTTGAGCTGCGGCAGCCGCGCCTCGATCTCGTCGACGACGGTGAGGTCGCCGTCGAGCAGACGGTCGTACGCCGCGGACTGCGCGTCGGCGGGCAGCCCCGCGGCGGCGAGCACCACGCGGACGATGCCGGCGTGCGACAGACGCACGGTGACACGCGGCAGGTCGAGCGCCGCGAGCGCGTCGAGCGCCAGGGCCACCAGCTCGATGTCGCCGGCGCGGCCGGTGTCGCCGATCAGCTCGACGCCGCACTGCCACTCCTCGCGCGACGCGCCGTCATCGGTGAAGCGCAGGACGGGCTGGCTGTAGAAGAGCTTCGCAACGCCGGGCGAAGCGAGCCGCTCGCTGTAGAGGCGGGCGGCGGCGATCGTCGAGTCCGGGCGGAGGACGACGCGCTCGCCGCTCCAGCCGTCCCAGTCGAGGAAGGAGTAGACGTGGTCGAGGGTCTGCGGCGAGAGCGTGCCGGCGGCGGTGAAGAGGTGGAGCGGCTCGATGACCGGGGTGCGCACTTCGCCGTAGCCCCAGCGGCGGCAGGCGGCCGCGAACGCCGCCTCGATGCGGCGGAGGCGCGCCATCTCGTCGGGGAGCACATCGCGCATTCCCCGCGCCCGCTGGGTGCTGGCAACCTCTGGCATCTCGAGTCTCGCAACGCATCATCCCCGCCGGCGGCGGGGATCAGCGCAGTCTATCCAACGTCGCGGCATGCGGACAATCGGCGCAGGCACACGCATACGCGCTTCGGGACAGGGCTCGCTTGCAGGCGACGGGGTCCGTCACGTCGAAGCTGAGATAGCGCGCAGAGACGGAGAGCCGGAGGAGTCCCGAAGGATGAACGCCGTCGCGGCGGATGACCCGCGGCGCCTCCCCGCCGCCGCGGCGGAGGTGGCGACCGGCGATGATACGACCTTCGAGGAAATGACGGACTATGCCCGCTACGGTGCGGTCACCATTCGCTGAGCCACCGCCGTCCCGTACGCGTCCGCTTGCTTCGTCGCCAGGGCAGCGCGTTCGCCGGCGGTAGGCGTCGCGGACACGGGCGCGGCCGATGACGGTCCCGTTGTAGCCGTCGATGTACAGCGTCATCTGGATGAACCTCTGCGGCCCCACGCCCGGCGGCGCCGACGACGCCAGCTCCGTGAACGTTCCGGACGCGCTGACGACCCGGATCGGGTAATCGCCGGCGTAGGGAGAGCGCATCGACCCAGGCGCGGTGATATCGCCGCTGAGGGCGCCGAACGGCTTAGCGTCGCTTGAACGGTGCCCGGTGTGATGCCCTGACCCCGTGACAGGCCGCCTGTGAGCACCCGAATCGCGGCATCGGCGCTGATGCTGGCGGCGCCGCTTGCCGGCCGCGACGTACCGGGCGGAGCCGGTGTGAAGCGAGCGGGCTTGATGGCGACCGTCGTCGCCAGGCCGCCGGCACTGGATGCCGCGAAGGGACGCACGACGACGACGACAGCCGACGCAGCGGCAACGGCCGCGATGAATGCGACGATCGGCAGCAGCAGCTTCAGACGCATGAGTGATCCTCGATTCCCGACGCAATATTGCTGGAGAGGCGTTCACGCTGTTCCCGGGGGCCCGGGTCTCGCGCCGGCGTCGAGATGTAGTCGCTCTCACCGAGCGAGACGACCGCGCGCATGATCAGCAGCGCCAGCGGGACGGAGAGCAGAAACCGCCGGAGCTTGCACCCGGGCACTCTCATATCGTCCTCCCCTGCTCAGCCGCGCCGCCGGTCAGATGCCGGCGAGTCGCGATAGCGCTCAGCAGCGCCATCCACACGCCGGCCTCGAGCCGCCGGCCTCCGCGCAGAAACGCCGGCCAGTAGCTGGCGCCCCGGCCGCCGAGACATACTGCCGGCAACATGGCGGGCCAGCGGACCATCCTGCACGCGGACATGGACGCCTTCTACGCGTCGGTCGAGCAGCGCGACCGGCCCGAGCTGCGCGGCCGGCCGGTAGTCGTCGGCGGCGCGCCGGAGGCGCGCGGCGTCGTCGCCGCCGCCTCGTACGAGGCGCGCGCGTTCGGAGTGCGGTCGGCGCTGCCGATGAGTCGCGCCCTCCGGCTCTGCCCGGAGGCGGTGCGCGTGTCGCCGCGGTTCGACCGCTACGGCGAGGTGTCGCGCCAGGTGATGGCGGTGTTTCGGTCGATGACGCCGCTGATCGAACCGCTCTCGCTCGACGAGGCGTTCCTCGATATCACCATGCAGACGACGGCGCACGGCGGCGCCGAAGCGGCGGCTCGGCGGCTGAAGGCGGAAGTGCGGCGAGTGACGGCGCTCAACGTGTCGATCGGCGGCGGCGCGAACAAGACGGTGGCGAAGATCGCGTCCGATGCAGGCAAGCCGGACGGGCTGCTGATCGTCGCCGCCGGCGCCGAACGCGCGTTCCTCGCACCGCTGCCCATCCGCGCGCTGTCGGGCATCGGCCCGAAGGCGGAGGCGCTGCTGACGGCGGCGGGCATCCGGACGATCGGCGAGCTCGCCGAGGCCGACGCCGGGCAGCTGGAGCGCATGTTCGGCTCGCGTGGCGTGCAGCTCCGGGAGATGGCGCGCGGCATCGACCAACGGCCGGTGGAGCCGGTACAGGAGCGCAAGTCGATCAGCGCCGAGACGACATTCGCGCACGACGTCGTCGATGGCAGCGACCTGCGTCAGGAGCTGCGGCGGCTGGCCGATGAGGCTGCGCGCCGGCTGCGGGAGCGGCGCATGCGGGCGCGGACGATCGTCCTGAAGTTGCGATATAGCAACTTTCGCACCATCACCCGGCGCGCGACGCGCGCCCAGCCCACGGACGAGCGCGACGTCATCGCCGGCGAAGCCGAGCGTCTGCTGGATGTGGTCGTCGAGCCGGGCGACCGCTTCCGCTTGATCGGTGTGACGTGCGGCCACCTCTCAGGCCTCGAGGCGAGCGGACAGCTGTCGCTCTGGGCGCCGGGTGACGCGCGTGCAACGCCTGCGGGCGACGCGAAGTTATGACGAGCCGCCGACACGACGACAGCGCGGGCGCGGCGATGCAGCGGATGCAATGTCTTCTCACCGCGCTTCCCCTCGATGCGCCGCTCCCGGCTGCCGCTGGAGAGCGCGCGACCACTCGTGCAAGCTACCTTCGCGGCAGCTGCGCAGCACCCTTCCGGCGGCGCGGCGTCACCGTTCGGTCTTCAGGCGTCACCCCGCGTCCAGCCTCTGCCTGCTGAGAGAGTTCGTCTGGCGCAACCGTAGCAGGACGGCGCGTTCAACTGACGCATCACTGCCGCGCCCAGCGCCGCGCAACTCGGTCTTCACGCGTCAGACGCCTCCAGCTTCTCCCTGCGGAGACAACTCGTCCGTCGCAGCCGTGCCAGGATGGCGCGTTCAACTGACGCGCGCCACCGCCGCGCGGCGCTGACGCCGGGCCATCGGCTTCAGGCGCGCCGCCGGAGCGCGATCACCGGGATCCTGCGCGCCGTATTCTTCTGGTACTCGGCGAAGTTCGGCATCAGTTTCGACTGGCGGGCGTACAGGCGGTCGCGCTCGTCGCCGTGGACCACCTCGGCGGTGGCCTCAAAGCGCTCCTTGCCGCGCTCGACGGTGACCTGCGGATGCGCGAGCAGGTTGAAGTACCAGGCCGGATGCCTCGGCGCGCCACCCATCGATGCGAAGACGTAGATGTTGCCTCCGTCCTCGAGCGGCACAAGCGGCGTCGTATGCGCGCGCCCGCTGCAAGCGCCGGTGGTCGTCAGGAGCACGAGGTGCGCGCACGAGAACGATCCACCGACGCGGCCATCGTTCGCGCGGAACTCGTCGATGATCTTGCGGTTGAAGTCGTTCGCCACGCTGGCGGTCTGTCACCCGCTGGCGTCGCCGCAAATGGCCCGAAGCGCCGCGGCGAAGGACTGGAGCGGGAGACGAGACTCGAACTCGCGACCCTTTGCTTGGGAACAAGTTAGGGGTTCTGCAAGCTGCTCCAGATTCGAAACTAGGCCCGAAATCTATGCAAGCTGCACCTCATTAGGCGCACATCTCGCGGTCACTTTCGGCACGCTGCCGGGTCGATCCTATCACAGATCAGAACGCAAAAGGACGCCTTCGGTTTCCTTCCCATTGGACCGGCGTCGAGGTCGGACCGCGCTGATTGGCGTGCTCTCCTCACTGACCAAACCCACGCACGCGCACGGGGTCATTCCCGGGACCTTGCGGCTGCGCGGGCTCATCGAGCGAACGCCTTCCAGGATGGCGCGGAGACGTTCACGCGTCCGACGGAGCTTACGCATGCGCTCTTCGATTCGCGCTACGGAACCCTCGATGTTTGCTGTCAGCGCTTGGCGAACTTCCCCGCATGCCGCGTCGTGCGCGACCCGCACGATATCCGCCACCTGCTCCAGCGGCAGCTCCAGCTCGCGGAGCCCGTGTGCGAGCTTGAGGGCCGCCAGGTGTCCCTCGTCGTAGTCCCGGTATCGATTTGAACGTCGGATCGGCCGCGGCAGCACGCCTATCCGCTCGTAGTAGCGAATCGTATCGATGCTGAGCCCGCTGGCCCTGGCTGCCTCGGCGATGTTCATGGCACCTCCTTGACTCTGGAGCGGCTCCATAGTTTAGCGTTGTCTAGGGAGGCGCCGGTAAGACGCCCCGGAGGAGGCTACGATGCGCGAATACGACTACATCATCATCGGCGGCGGCGCCGGCGCGTTCGCGGCCGCAACGAGAGCGAACGACGTGGGCGTCCGGAGCGTGTTGATCAACGACGGGTTACCACTAGGCGGTACCTGCGTGAACGTCGGCTGCGTCCCCAGCAAGCATCTTCTCGCCGTCGGCGACGAGTACTACTACCCGCAGCGGCCCGTGTTCGATGCGCTGAAGAACGGCCACAAGGCGGCGTTCGACTTCGGCGCGGCCATCCGCGAGAAGCGCTTGCTCATCGATCAGATCCGCGCCTCGAACTACAGCGACGTGCTGGCGAGCTTCAACGGCCTGGTCGAACTGATCGTAGGCCGGGCGCAGTTCGTGTCGCCGCAGGAAGTCGAGGTCAACGGCGAGCGCGTGCGGGGAAGCAAGTTCTTGATCGCGACCGGCTCGCGGCCGTCGGTCTTGCCGTTCCCCGGCATCGAAGGAGTGGACTACCTGACGAACCGTACGGCGATGGAACTGGAGACGCTGCCGGCCTCGATGATCGTGATCGGCGCCGGTCCCATCGGCCTTGAGCTTGGGCAGATGTTCCTCCACTTCGGCACAAAGGTGACGGTGCTGGAGAAGATCCCGCAGATCCTCCCGCGGGTCGAGCCGGAGGTGGCGGCCGAGTTGCAGCGCTCGCTGGAGGCGGAAGGGATGCAGATCCACTGCGCCTGCGAGATCAAGCGCGTCTGGCAGCAGGGCACGCGACGCTTCGTCGAGGCCGACGTCTTGGGCGAGTTGCGCACCTTCGAGGCAGACCAACTCCTGCTGGCGACGGGCGTCGTGCCCAACAGCGACGGCATGGGCCTGGAAGCCGCAGGCATGCGGGTGAATGCGCGCGGCTTCATCGAGACCGATCCCTTCCTGGAGACGAGCACGCCCGGCATCTACGCCGCCGGCGATGTCGTAGGGAAGGCGTTTCTCGAGACCGTCGCCGCGAAGGAAGGCGCGACTGCCGCCGCTAACGCCCTCGGCGCCGCGGGCAAGACGATCAACTACGAGCACGTCCCGGCGGCCGTCTTCACCAACCCCCAAGTGGCGATGGTGGGGCTCACCGAGGAGCAGGAGGTGGAACGCTTCGGCGCCTGCTCGTGCCGTACCGTCGAGGTCGCGCGCATTCCGAAGGCGCAGGCGGTGAAGGAGACGCGCGGCCTCATCAAGATGGTGATCCATCCGGAGACCAGCGTGATCCTCGGTGTGCACATCGTGGCGCCGATGGCGGCCGACCTGATCCACGAGGCGACGCTCGCGGTGAAGTTCGGGCTGACGGTGGACGACATCATCGACACCGTGCACGTGTTCCCGACGCTGAGCGAGGGTATCAAGCTCGCGGCCCAGGCCTTCACGCGTGACATCAGCGTAATGAGCTGCTGCATCGTCTGAGCGATTGAGCGCCACAGACTCGGAGTCTAACGATGGCTGAAGCGTCCGCCGTACTGAAGGTGCAGGGCATGACCTGCACCCGGGGCGACGTGGCGGTTGGGGATGGGAGCAGTGGAGCGGGAGACCGGACTCGAACCGGCGACCCTTTGCTTGGGAAGCAAATGCTCTACCAACTGAGCTACTCCCGCTCGCTCCGCCATTCTACCGCGGCCCGCATCGTCCCGCGCCCACGGTCGCCCGCGCGCAGCCGCCGGACGCTGCTGCCCGACCGTACGCCGCACCTAATACAGCGCCTGCGCGATCAGCGCTTCCGCGATCTCCTCGTCGCTCATGCCGAGGATCTCCCTGCACACGAGCTCGTTGTGCTCGCCCAGCAGCGGCGCCGGCGACCGCAGCACGCCGGGCGTCTTCGAAAGCCGGAACGGAGGGCCGTCGTAGGCCGTGCGACCGGCCTCCGGATGGTCGAGATAGACGTAGTAGCCGCGCGCCTTCAGATGCTCGTCTTGCAGCATGTCGCGCGCGTTCTGCACGACGCCCGCCGGCACCCCCTGCGACTGCAGCAGCGCCATCACCTCCTCCGCCGGCCGGCCGGCCGTCCAGCCGCTGATCTGCGCGTCGATCTCATCCTCGTGCGCCTTGCGTCCGGCATGCGAGCCGAAGCGCTCGTCCTTCGCCCACGCCGGGCTGCCCATCGCCGCAACCAGCCCCCACCACTGGGCGTCGTCGAAGACAGCGATCGCGCACCAGCGGTCCTCCGGCTGTCCGTTCCACTCGCCGTCGCGGCAGCGGAAGGCGCCGTGCGGCGCCGCGTGCGGCAGCCGGTTCCCGGCGCGCGTCTCGACGCGCCCGTTCACCGTGCAGTCCATCAGCGCCGGCGCCAGCGGCGCGACCGACGATTCGATCTGCGCGAGCTCGATGCGCTGGCCGTGGCCGGTCTTGCGCCGATGATGCAGCGCGGCGAGGATCGCGACGAGCGTGTGCCCCGGGTTGATTACGTAGTCCGGGTAGTTCGTGCCGATGCCCATCGGCGGCCGCTCCGGGAAGCCGCACAGCTCGTTGTAGCCGGTGATCGGCGAGAGCACGGCGCCGAAGCCCATGAAGTCCTTGTGCGGCCCGTCGTACCCCTGCATCGGCTGATAGACGGCGATGATGTCCGGCCGCAGCCGCACGAGCTCCTCGTACAGCAGCCCCCAGCGCTCGATGATGCGCGGCGTGAAGTTCGTGAGGAAGATGTCGGACCAGGCGATGAGCTTCTCCGCCATCCGCTTGCCGAGCGGCGTGTTGAGGTTCAGCGTCAGATCCAGCTTGCCGGCGTTGTAGTTGTTGAAGTAGCCGCTGACGTTGTACGTATTCTTCCCCGGCGGGAACGGCCCGACGCTGCGCAGCCCGTCGAGGTGGGCCTCCGACTCCACGCGTACGACCGTCGCGCCGAACGTCGCCAGATTCTCCGCGCAGATGGGGCCGGCGCCGAACCACGAGAAATCGGCGACCTTGATCCCGGACAGCGGCTGCCCCCTCGTCGGCGTCGCATCGATGCTCATTACGATCCCTCCAGCGCGCGTGCTCGTTCCGTGTAGGCGGGCGGCGGGATGAAGCCGCCGATGACGTCCGCGAGCCGGCGCGCGATGTCGATCGGCGTCCGGTCCTCGAGGTATGGCCCGATGATCTGCACGCCGACAGGCAGCCCGGCGGACGTCAGTCCCGCCGGCGCCACGCTCGCCGGCAAGTACGCGGCGCCGGCCAGTCCCGCCCACGCCAGGATCTCGATCGACGGCCGGCGCTGGCCGTCGACCTCCACCGTGCGCGCGCCCGGCGGCACGCTGTGGTCATGCGCGAAGGCGGCGGTCGGCGCCACCGGGCAGATCAGCGCGTCGAAGTCACGGAAGAGCGCGGCCCAGCGCGCCCGCAGCTGCGCCCGCTCTTCGTTCGCCTGCAACCAATCGCGATGCCGCTGCGTGACGTTCCGCGCGAAGAGCCCCTCCCACGACGCCTCCGCCGCGGCCGGCGCCTCCGCGCGCCGTCGCAGCATCTCGAACGTCTCCTCCGGCAGACCGGCCGCGATCGCGGGATGCATCAGGCGCCCGAAGAGGTCGGTGGCTTCGCCGAGCGTCACGCCGGGGCGCGCGCCTTCGTCGACGGTGACGCCGGCCGAGCGCAGCGATTCGACGACGGCGACGAGCCGCCGCAGCACCTCGCCGTCGACGGGCGCCGCGGCGTCGTCGAGCCAGGCGGCGATCCGGTATGCGCGCAAGGACGTGCGGCGCGGCGGCGGCAGGCGCAGCTTCCAGGCGACGGCGCCGGCGTCGTCGGGGCCGGCGAGCACGTCCATGCCGAGGTCGAGGTCATCGGCGCTGCGCCCCATCGGCCCGAGCACGCTGATGTCCGCCGCTGAGAGCGAGCCCGGCATGCCCGGGATGTGGCCGCGCTTGGGGATCAGCCCGAACGTCGGCTTGTGTCCGTAGACACCGCAGTAGTGCGCGGGGTTGCGGATCGAGCCGCCGATGTCGCTTCCGGCCTCGAAGCCCGTCAGCCCGGCCGCAAGCGCGGCCGCGGAGCCGCCCGACGAGCCGCCGGGGACGCGGCTCAGATCCCATGGGTTGTTCGTCGTGCCGAAGACATCGTTGTAGCTCTGGAAGTCGGCAGCGAACGCCGGCAGGTTGGTCTTGCCGAAGATCACCGCGCCGGCGACGCGCAGCCGCGCGATCGCATCGGCGTCGCGACCCGGCACATGGTCGGCGAGCGCCGGGGCGCCGCAGGTCGTGCGCATGCCGGCGGTCTCGTACGAGTCCTTCACCGTCATCGGCAGCCCGTGCAGCACGCCTCGCGTCACGCCGCGCGCCGTCTCGTCGTCGGCCCGCTGCGCTTCGGCCCGCGCACGCTCGCCGTCGAGGGTGACGACAGCGTTCAGCTGCGGGTTGTAGCGCTCGATGCGCCCGAGGTAGAGGTCGAGCAGCTCGCGGCTGGAGACGCGCTTCTCACGCAGCATGCGCGCGAGGTTGGTCGCCGACTCGAAGGCCAGGTCCGGCACCGCCGCCTCCTCGCTCATACGACGCCGCGCGCGCGCAGCGCCTCCACGTCGGGCAGCGACAGGCCGAGCTCGTCGCCGTACACGTCGATGTTGTGCTCGCCCGGCAGCGGCGCGCGCCGGTGGATCGCCCACGGCGTCTCAGACAGGCGGTACGGCGGGCCGGCATAGCGGAGCGTCTCGCCGAGCTCGTCGTGATGCACGTCATGCAGCCAGGCGCGCGCCTGGAGTTGGGGATTCTTCACGAGGTCCGCCGGCGTCGAGACGACGCCGAACATGAGTCGCCGGCGCTGCCCTTCTTCGTAGAGCGTCCACTTGCTCTGACTCTTGCAGAACCGCGAGAAGACGTCGTAGATGTGGCCGAGCGTGCCGAGCGCCGCCTGGAGCTTCGGCGGGTCGGCGGCCAGCGCCGCCAGGCCGGTGAGGAAGCGCAGGTTCAGCTGGCCGATCATCTCCCTGTACGGGTCGTCGTTGAGGTCTTCGGCCTTCCCTGCGTCCGTCATCCATTCGAGCATCGCGCTCCACGGCGCGCCGCCGGGCGTGCCGAGGTAGGCGAAGACCTGTCCATCCGTGCAGTCGTAGACGCCGATGCCGGCGATGTCGATCGGCAGGGCGCCGCGGGCGCCGGTGCGCTGGCGGATCGCGCCGGTCATGTCGAAGGTCTGCATCGCCGTCTCCTGGTTGATCGAGAGCGCCTCCTGCATGGACACATCGACGTGCTGGCCACCGCCGCCGTTGTCGCGCTGCAGCACCGCCATCAGCGTGCCGGCGGCGGCTTGGATGCCGGCGCCCGTGTACCCCTGGTAGCCGTAGGGCATGTTCGGCGGGTCGGCCTTGTCCCCGGCCAGCGTCATCATGCCGCCCATCGCCACGCCGACGATGTCGCTCCAGCGATAGCGCGCGTGCGGTCCATCCTGCCCGAAGCCCGTGATCGAGGTGAGGATGAGGTTCGGCCGGATCTCCGTCAGCGCATCGTAGCCGAGGCCGATGCCGTCAAGGAATCCCGGCTCGAACGTCTCGACGACGACATCGGCGGTGGCGACGAGCCTCCGGAAGAGCGCGCGGCCATCGTCGCTCGTGAGATCCAGCGTGATACCGCGCTTGTTGGTGTTGAGATGGAAGTAGGAGAGGCTGCGCTCCGGCGATGCATCGTCGTGGTAGAACGGACCGATGCGCCGCGCGGGGTCGCCGGACGGCGGCTCGATGCGGATGACGTCGGCGCCGAGGTCGGCGAGCAGCTTGGCGGCGTAGATGCCGATGTCGCCGGCGAGGTCGAGGATGCGCAGGTCGTCAAGCGCGCAGGTGGTCATCATCACTCCTTCAGCAGCGCCACAAACACGTCGGTCGTCAACCCTGCCTTGTGGATCGCCGCCGTCGAGAGACCGGTCCTCACCCCTTCACGCGTGGCCGGAAGCGGCGTCACCATCTGGCCATTCGGCATCATGGCGATGTTGTTCTGATCGCGGCGTCGTCGCCTCGCCACACCTCCCGCTTTTCTGAAACGCCCGCACAACATCGCGACAACGTGGGCAGCTCGGGCGCGCTATACCGCGGCGGGCAGATCGATCGTCGTGATGGCCGCGCCCTCGGTCGATGCCGGCACCTCCTGGTCATCCGCACGCAGCACATCCACGTGCGAGCCGCGGGCATCCGGCGCGCCGGGTACAGCGTGCGCGGCGTCGGCGCCTCGCTCGGCGTGGGCATCGAGGTGCGAGCCGCCGGCATCCGGCGCGCGGGTGAGCACCTCTTCGATCGTTTCGCCCTCCGTATGGCAGCCGGGATGCATCGGAAACTCGGCCCGGAATCCACCCGGATCCGCCTCGTGTATGACGAATCGCGACGTCATGACACCGACGCGTTGACGCGCGCGCGCAGGCCTTCCGACAGGATCTGCGCCGCCTCCGTGACCATCGCCTCGAAGATCTCCTTCGCCGGGCGCGACTCGTGGAGCATGCCGGAGATCTGGCCGGCCGGGTTCATCACCAATTCGAGCTTGTCGGCCTGACGCGCCGCCGCCATGATCTCGCCGGAGATGATGCCCTGCATGCCCATCGGCAGCGCGTCGAGCTTCTGCGACTCCCAGTACTCGATGAGCGGGTTGTTGATGTTGCGCATCGTCTTGCCGCTGTACAGGCGCGTCACCCGCGTGTCCTCCTCCGTGGCGGCGAGGATACGATCCTTCAGCAGCTGCGGCCACGACGCCTCGCGCGAGACGAGGAACGCCGTCCCCACCCAGACGCCGTCCGCGCCCGCCGCCAGCGCCGCCGCGATGCCGCGGCCGTCGCCGATGCCGCCTGCCGCGGCGACGGGCGTCGGCGCCACCGCGTCGATCACCTGCGGCAGCAGCGCCAGCGTGCCGATGCGGCCGGTGTGCCCGCCCGCCTCGGTGCCCTGCGCCACCACGACGTCCGTGCCCGCGTCAGCGATACGGCGCGCGTTCTTGACGTTGCCGACGAGGCCGATGACCTTCGCGCCCTGCGCGTGGAAGGCATCGGCGTACGGGCCGGGATTGCCGAGGCCGGCGGCGAACACCGGCACCTTGAGCTCGAGGATGGCGTCGACTTGGCTCTTCGAGAAATTGCCGCCGAAGCCGCGGCGGATGCCCTGCGACATCTCTTCCTGCGCGGCGCGTCGCGGGAGTCCGAATTCCTGCTCGGCGCTGTCGATGAAGCGCCGGTACTGCTCCGGCAGCATCTCGCGCGGGCTGCGCTGCGGCGGCTGCGGCGGCGCATCGCCGTCGGCCTTCGCCGCACCGTCGCCCTGCGGTGCCGCGACGCCGGACGGCAGCAGCACATCGACGCCGAACGGCTTCGACGTGAGGTCACGGATGCGCCGCACCTGGCGCTCGATCTCGTCCGGCGGCATCGATGCCGCGCCGACGATGCCGAGGCCGCCAGCTTCGGAGACGGCGGCGACCAGCTCGGCCGTCGCGACACCGCCCATGCCGGCGAGGATCACGGGGTATTCGATGTCCAGGATGTCGCAGAGACGGGTATGCAGCGTGGGCCGCGCCATGAGTGCCTCCGGGGCGAATCTGCAGCGTCGGATGCAGGCCTCGCCAATCTAGCGCCGGCCATCGGAGCATGCAACCGCGTTCCCGCCCGGCGAACCACCGACCACCGACCACCAACCAGCACCCGCGACTACGTCGCGCAGCGCGGGCGCCCGGCGACTACCGCGCCCGGCGCCGTCCGTGGTAGGATCAGGCGCCTCCGGGCGGTTAGCTCAGCTGGTTAGAGCGCCACGTTGACATCGTGGAGGTCACTGGTTCGAGTCCAGTATCGCCCACCATCCCACATCAGACCGCGCGCCCGGCGTTGATGCGCGGGCGCGCGGCTTCGTTCGGCGTTCGTCGCGACTGCGCGCCGCTCGTCGCGCTGCCCGGTCGCACCGGTCGAGCATCAACGCCGGCGTTCGCCGCCCACCCTGCCGCACCTGCGACGGCCCGCCTTCAATCCTCCGGTACACTCACATGCTTGGGCATGCACGATGACGATGAGGAGGCGGACCGTGGCGACCCTACTCGGCGACCTGTCGTTGCAGGACGATTACACGCACCCGCTCGGCAGCGAGTCGAACTTCAACGAGAGCATGTACTTCAACTTCTTCGACCGGAAGCGAACGAGCGGCGGCTTCGTCCGGCTCGGCAACCGCCCGAACGAGGGCTACGCCGAGATGACGCTCGTGCTCTACCTCCCCGACGGCAGCGTGCTGTTTCAGTTCAAGCGTCCGGAGGTGCGCGCCAACGACGCGATGGACGCCGGCGGCATGCGCGTTGACGTCATCGAGCCGATGCAGCGACTGCGCACGACCTACGACGGCTCCGCCGTCCACCTGCGCGAGCCGGCGCAGATGGCGGAGCCGCGCGAGGCCTTTCGCAACAACCCCCATCGCCGCGTCCACCTCGATCTCGTCCACGAGGCCGCCGGGCCGGTCTACGGCAGCAGCGGAGGCCGCCGGCAGGTCGTCGACCCGGAGAAGGAGTTCGCGAAGGCGCACTACGAGCAGCACATGCGCGTCAGCGGCACGATCCGCGTCGAGACCGCCGACGGCGCTGGCGACGACGTGATCGAGATCGACGGCCTCGGACTGCGCGACCACTCGTGGGGACCCCGATACTGGCAGGCGATCCACTCGTATCGCTGGCTGACGATCAACTTCGCGCCCGACTTCGGGATGATGGTGTCCGAGATCTGGCAGTCCCCGGAGCAGCGCCGCCAGAGCGGCGTCGTCGTGCGCGGCGACATCCTCGAGCCGATCACGGCCGTCGAGATCGATACGGACTTCGAGGACAACGGCCTCTACCATCGCGCGCTGCGGGCGCGGCTGACGCTGGCAAGCGGCGAGCGGCTCGACGTCACGGGCGATGTGATGGGCTTCATCCCGCTGCGCAACCGCCGCGAGGGCATGACGACGCACGTCGGCGAAGGCATGACCGAGTTCCGCTGCGGCGAGCACGTCGGCTACGGGCTGTCGGAGTACCTGGACCAGGTCGGCGCGTGACGCGGCGCGCGACCGCCAACCGGTCACTGGTCACTGGCGTTGGTGCCCGGTGCCTGGCCACTCGTCACTGGTCACTACTGATTGGTGGCGCTGGTGCGTGCCTGGTGGCCGGTGAGCGCTGACTGCCACGGGCGCGATGGGCGCGTCGCCCGGCGCCGCGCGAACCGCCTCGCTGGCGGTTGCCGCGCTGTGCCTACTTCTGGATGACGAGCGGCAGACGGCCGCCGTCCGGCGTCTTGAAGACCAGCGTCAGCGGGTTGCCGGGGTGCACGCTCGTGTTTTGCGGAAGGTCGACGACCAGCTCGACGTGCTCGCCGGCATCGATCACGTCGTCGCCGTTGCCGTCGAGCCAGTTCAGCGTGTAGCCGGCGGGCACGGATGCGGCAGCCGAGGCGCTCATCTCCGTCTCGGCCTGCAGCCGGGCGCCGTCGAGCGAGATGCCGGGCGCGCCGTCGAGCGCCAGCGGCACCACGAGGCGCCGGATGACACCGCCGTCGTCGGTCGTCTGCACTGTGCCATCGACCAGAAGCGAGGCTCGCGCGGGCTGCGCGTTCGGCGCCGCCGACTGCGCTCGCGCCCATGGCTGGAAGAGCCAGAGGCCGACGCCGGCGAGGGCCGCGATCAGCAGGAGCGAGACGGGCCGGGTGTTGAAGCTGATGGTGCGGCTGCGCATGGGGTACCTCGTGCGATTCGCGGCGTGTCGTCAGACAGTAGAACGCCGGCCATCGCAGAAGTGTTACCCGGTGCAGGCACCCAGTTTCAGCGCCGTCGGAGTTCCGGCTCCTCGCCGCCACCGGACGGTTCCCGAAGCGCCCGGCCTGCCGGCGACCCAATTGGCCCCCGGCCGCCCGGGCGCGACGTGGATGGCGTGTCCGATAACGGCGGATGACGCCATTGGCCCCCGGCCGCCCGGGCGCGACGGCGGACTCTCGAAGCCAGGGGACGGACGGCGACCGCGCCCGCTACCTGGCGCCGGCGAGCAGGGCCGCGGCGCGATGCTGGACGGCATGACAGAGGGCGACGGCGAGCGCGTCGCTGGCGTTGAGGTCGGCCGGCGGCTCCGCCATGCCAAGCTGCAGCCGCAGCATCTCGCGCACCTGCGCCTTCTCGCCCTGGCCGTAGCCGGCGACCGACGCCTTGATTCGCGCCGGCGCGTAGTGGCAGACCGGCAGCCCGGCCAGCGTCGCCGCCAGGATCGCCACGGTCCGCGCCTCGCCGACCGCCATCGCCGACCGCACGTTCGCGCCGACAAACGGCTCTTCGACGGCCATCACCGTCGGCTGGAAGCGGGCGATGACGTCGCCGAGCTCCGAGAAGATGTGCTCGAGCCGCCGCTCGAGCGGCAGGCGCGACTTCGGCGCGATGACGTCGCAGGCGAGCGCGCGCGGCTCGCTGCCGGCGAGCGTGATCACGCCCCAGCCCGTGTACCGCGTCCCCGGGTCGATGCCGAGGATGATCGCCGGGGCGACCGCGTCGGTCACGCGCTCAGCTCGTGTAGGCGGCGAGCACGTCGTCGCTGAACTCGGCGTTGAAGTACACCTTCTGCACGTCGTCGAGCGCCTCCAGCTTCTCGACGAGGCGGAGCACCTGGATCGCCGCCTTCTCGTCCAGCTGGACGGTCGTCTTCGGCACGCGCGCCGTCTCCGCCGCGTCGACCGCCACCTGCTGCTCCTCGAGCGCCTTCTTCACGGCCTCGAGCTCGCCCGGGCCGGTATAGATGTCGATCGTCTCGTCGCCGATCTGCACGTCTTCGGCGCCGGCGTCGATGGCGTACAGGGCGACGTCGTCGGCGTCCACGCCATCGCGCGGCACGTTGATGACGCCCCGGCTGTCGAAGTTCCAGGCGACCGACCCCGATTCGCCGAGGCTGCCGCCGGCGCGCGTGAAGACGTTGCGCACCTCGGCGACGGTGCGGTTCTTGTTGTCCGTCGCCACTTCGACGATCACCGAGGTGCCGGCGGGGCCGAAGCCCTCGTACGTGATCTCCGCCAGCTCGGAGCCCTCGCCGCCGCCAACCGCGCGCTTGATCGCGCGGTCGATGTTGTCGGCGGGCATGTTGTTGTCGCGCGCCTTCTGGACGGCGAGGCGCAGCCGGAAGTTGGCGTTGGGGTCGCCGCCGCCCTGCCTGGCGGCGATGATGATCTCCTTCGACAGCTTCGTGAAGAGCTGCCCGCGCTGGGCGTCGGCGGCGCCCTTCTGTCGCTTGATCTGCGACCACTTTGAGTGACCGGACATCGGCCTCCCGCCCTCCGCGTTCCCTGACGGCAACTGGTTGAACGCTCCATCGTAACAACTGCGATGCGGCAGCAGCCAGACACGCCGCAGGCGCCGTCCGACAGTGAATGAGACGCAACGACGCCTTGCACGGGCGCCTGCTACCATAAAGCGCGCATGAATCTCGACGCACTCCCGTACACATCGTTCATCGTGCTGGTCGAATTTTGCGTCGGCAGCCTGCTGGTCTGCGTCTTCGCCGACTGGCGCGGACGCGTGGCGCCGAGCTTCGTGAAGTTCAGCGCCGGCATGGTCGCCGTGGCGGCGGTCGTGCTGCTGCTGAACTCGCTCGCGCTCGACCCGCGTTCGCTGATCGGCGGCTATCACCTCGACGATGGCCTCGCCCGCTGGCTGAAGGTGCTCTCGGCCGTCTTCCTCGTCGCCACCCTGCCCTACAACTGGTCGGTGCTGCGCGAGGACAAGCGTGCGTCGCTGTACAGCGGCCTCGTCGCGCTGGCCGCCGGCATCGTGCTCGTCGGCGTCACCTCGTACTACGTGAGCCTGCCGACCTGGGGCTTCGCCGGCGCCTTCCTCAGCCTCCTTGCGGGCACGCTCGCCGTCGGCGCCGTCGTGCTTGCGATGACGCTCGGTCACTGGTACCTGGTGACGCCGCGGCTGCCGAAGCAGCCCCTCGAAGAGCTGACGCTGCTGCTCGTCGCCGCCATCGCGCTGCAGACGCTCCTGCTCGTGCTCAACGTCGCCATCCCCGCGCGCGAGGTCCCCTCGGCGACGGCGTTCCTCGGCTCGAAGACGCTCGGAAGCAACCCTGCGTTCTGGCTGCGCATCGTCATCGGCCTCGCCTTCCCGGCGGCACTCGGTTCGATGTCGTGGATGTCGAGCAAGGGCTACCCGGCGAACGAGAACGCGATGATGGCAGCGACCGGCCTCCTCTACATCGCCGTCGGCGCCGTCCTCGTCGGTGAAGTGCTCGCCCGCGGGCTGATGTTCCTCACCGGCGTCCCGGTCTGACCGCGAGGGATGGCGCGCGTCTACCTCATCCGGCATGCCTCCCCGCGCATCGAACCCGGCCTGCCGCCGGCGCGCTGGCGGCTCTCGCCGTACGGCATCGAAGAGTCGCGCCGGCTCGCGGCGGCGGCCGCCGACAGCCGGGGCATCGAAGCGCTCTACAGCAGCGTCAAGGCGAAGGCGACGGCGACGGCAGCGATCATCGCACTGGCGAGGGGCGCGTGTGGGGTAGTCGGGCTGGAGAACCGGGGCGCCTTCCTGTCCAACGCCGCACCGCCCGGGTGAGACGAACCGCGCCCACGCGCTCAGTGGCGCGCCTCCGGCAGATCGACGTCCACGCGCAGCGCGTCGAAACGCGCTGCCGTCGGGGCATCGACGTCGGTGTGGAATGTGGCGTGGACGCGGTTCACGAGGTTCGCCGTGCCGACGCTCATGCACAGCTCGAAGATCTCCTTCTGCGAGAAGCGCGCGGCGAGCGCGTCCCACAACGCATCGGGCACGCTCACCTGCTCTGTCAGGCTGTCCGCGTACGTGAGGACGAGGCGATCCGTCTCGTCGAAGCAGGGCGCGTTGCGCCAGTCGGCGAGCCACGAGAGTTCTTCATCGGACAGCCCTGCGCTTGAACCAAGCGCCAGATGCGTCGGCACTCAGTAGTGGCAGCGGTTGAGCTGCGACGAGCGCAGATATGCCAGCTCGCGCAGCCGCGGCGCCAGACTGTTGCGCAGGTAGAGCCCGCGGACCAGCGCGTCGAACGCATCGAGGAAGTCGCGGTGGTTGGCGAGGATCTTGCGGACGTTGAGCTGCGCGTCGGGGCCGCCGAAGGCGTCGTACAGCGCCCGGATCTCCGGCGATGCGTCTTCGTACTCGACCGGCCGCACGCGTGACATCTGCCGCACCTCCGTCCGCGCCCACGCCTCGATCGTAGCAGGCCGCGCGGCCGAAGCGGCTCCTTACTACGGTCGCGGCAGCTGCGCCAGCACCTCGTCCGCCTCGCGCATGATCTCGTCGATGATGGCGGCCGCCGGCTTCACGTCGCGCACGAGCCCCGACGCCTGGCCGGCGTACGCGCTCTGCGCGCGCGCCGGCGCTTCCTGCGGCACGGTCGCTTCCGCGCGGATCGCGGCGATCTGCTCCCGCAGTTCCGCCTCGCGTCCGTGCCATTCGGCGGCGAACTCCGTGCGTACCGTGCGGCCGTGGATCCACTCCGGCCACGGCCACGGGATGCCATCGACGATGTCGAAGACATCGGTCCAGATGGTGTCGTCCGCGGTTGCCGCGAGGATCCGCTCGCGATGCTGATACGCGGGCGGCTCCGACTCCTCGGCCGCAACGAAGCGCGTGCCCATGATCACGCCCTGGGCGCCGAGCGCCAGCGCCGCCACGAGGCCGCGGCCATCGGCGATGCCGCCCGCGGCCAGCACCGGTACGCCCGCGGCGGTGTCGACGGCCTGCGGAACGAGCGCCATCGTCGCGACGCTGCCGGTGTGGCCGCCCGCCTCGCCGCCCTGCGCGATGATCACGTCGACGCCGGCCGCGGCCGCCTGCCTCGCCTGCGCCACCGTCTGCACCTGGTGCAGGACGATGATGCCGGCGTCCTTCGCGCGGCGGACGTACGGCTGGGCGTCGCCGAATGTGAAGGTCACCGACGGCACCCGCTCTTCGATGCAGACATCGAGCAGCTGCGGCAGCGCCGGCAGGATGTGCACCCAGAGGTTGACGCTGAACGGATGCCCGGTGAGCTCTCGCGTGCGCCGGATATCATCGCGCAGGCCTGCCGGGCCACGACGGCTGACGCCGCCGAGGCCGCCGAGACCGCCCGCGTTCGCGACGGCGGCGGCGAGCGCCGGTCCCGCCGTGCCGCCCGCCATGCCGGCGTTGCCGACGGGCCGTTCGATGCGGAGCAGGTCGCAGACCGCTGTGTGCAGCTGCATCAGACGTCGTCCCCCAACCCGCGGAGCGCCCGCGGCAGACTCCCTGTGATGGTGCTGCTGCAACTATATCCGGCGGTGGAACGCGCTCCCATTGCGCCGGGCGCTGCATGCTGCTACGAATCGGACGAGGCAAGGAGGCAGCGCATGTGGTGGGCGCTCGTCGCGGCGGCGGCCATCGGCTACCTGATCGGCTCCATGCAGTTCGGGCTGCTCGTCGGCCGGGCGACGCGCGGCGTCGACATCCGCGAGTACGGCAGCGGCGCCACCGGCGCCACGAACGTCATCCGCACGGCCGGGATGAAGGCGGGCGTCTTCGTCATCTTCGCCGATGTCGCCAAGGGCCTGGCGCCGGTGTACATCGCCTTCGGGCTCGCCCGGGCCGCCGGCCTGCACGGCGATGACCGGGCGTGGGTCGCCGCGCTCGCCGGCTTCGCCGCCGTCTGCGGGCACATCTGGCCGCTGTACGCCGGCTTCCGCGGCGGCCGCGCCGTCGCCACCGGCTTCGGCGCAGCGCTGGCGATGAACCCCGCGGCCGCAGCGGCGCTGATCCCCGTGGCGGCGCTCGTCGTCGCCGGCGTGCGCATCATGTCCGTCATGTCGATCACGATGGCGCCGCTGCTGGCGCTCGTCTTCATCGTGCTGGCCGCGCTCGGCATCAGCCCCTGGCCGTACGCCGCCTACGCCGCCGCCAGCGCCGCGCTCATCGTCTGGAAGCACCGCGCGAACATCCGCCGCCTGCTCGCCGGCACGGAGCCGAAGATCGGCCGCGGTGGCGAACGCCGCGCCGAGGCGGCGAACGCGGCCGCAGTCCACGAGCGTCGTGCGTAGGCCGGCCGGCGCCTGGCCGCCAGATCCCCGCACGACGGCCGCGCGCACGCTCCCGGTGCGCCGCTGACCCGTCGCTTCGGTGTCCCTCACGCCTCCGGGCGCAGGGGCTCCGGCGCTTCGACGCGCCCCGCCGGGGCCGGCGCAGCGCCGCGGCGCCGCTCCCAGAGCGTCACCGCCGCCAGACCGAGCGCGTTCGTGACGACGAGCAGCAGCCCCAGCGCGAAGCCGGTCGAGGCGCCCTGCGCCGACGTCGCACCGGCGTGCCTGACCAGCGCCGAATAGCCCGACTCGCGCAGCCCCAGGCCGCCGATCGTCACCGGCAGCAGCACGGCGAGCGCCACCAACCACGTCGCGAAGGCCCAGTACCACCAGCTGACGTGGGCGCCGAAGGCGCGGCCCGCCAGCGTGATCGACGAGATGTAGACGACCTGGATCAGCAGCGAGAAGATCACCATCTGATACACGGCGATCAGCTCGCCGCGGTGCGCGATCAGGTTGCGGAGCGCATGCCCCTGCCGCAGCGCCGGGAAGGGCAGGCGCGGCAGCAGCAGCATCACCACGCCTGCCGCAGCGCCGCCGCCCAGCAGCGCGACGACGCCGACCCAGGCCGCGCCGAACGAGAACGCCGCCCCCAGCGCGCCGATGCAGGTCATCGCCGCGTAGCCGGTCGCGCGCTCGTACAGCACGCTCATCGTCACGTCGCCGGCGCGCACGCCAGGCTCCCGCTGGATGCGATACACGCGGTACACATCGCCGCCGACCGCCGTCGGCAGCACGGTGCCGACGAGCGTCGCGACGCAGTAGGTGCGGGCGATGAGCAGCAACGGCAGGCGGACGTCGCGGGCGCGCAGCAGCGCCGTCCACTTGCATACGACCAGCGCCTGCGTCAGCAGCATCGCCGCCAGCGCCGCCAGCAGCAGCGGCACATCGGCGTGCCGCACCGTGCCGGCGATGTCGGCAGGCGAGAGGCGGTAGACGAGGGCGGCGACGATCGCCGCGGTGGCGACGACGCGGAGGATCGCGAAGGTGCGGCTTCGTGCGAAGCCGCTTCGCTGCGGATCAGGCGCGGCGGCCGCGTTTCCTTCGATGGCCAAGGATACTCTGCACGATCCCCAGTGCGGCAAGCAGCGTGATCAGCGAGCTGCCGCCCTGGCTCACGAACGGCAACGGCACGCCCGTCACCGGCACCAGCCGGATGTTGACGCCGATGTTCACGAAGACCTGGAAGAGGATAAACGTGACGACGCCCACCGCAATCAGCCGCCCGAACGCATCATCGGCATGACCGGCAACGCGCAGGCAGCGGAACAGCATCAGCACGAACAGCGAGAACAGCAGCATCGCGCCGATGAAGCCCAGCTCCTCGGCGCCGACGCTGAAGATGTAGTCCGTCGTCTGCGTGCGCAGATAATCGAGCTGCGTCTGGGTGCCGCGCGTGAACCCCTGCCCCAGCAGGCCCCCCGAGCCGATGCTGATCTCCGCCTGCAGGATGTTGAAACCCGTGCCGAGCGGATCCTTGCCAGGGTCGAGCCAGATGCTCAGCCGGTCCTTCTGGTACCCCTGCGCCGCCGCGAGGACGGCGAACGGCGTCAGCGCGACGATCAGCGCCGTCAGGCTGACGATGTGCAGCCGCCGTACGCCGGCCAGCATCGCCATGCCAAACCACATCACCACGAACACCGCCGACGAACCCAGGTCCGGCTCGATGATGATCAGCGCCGCCGGCAGCGCGGCGATCGCGATCGACGTCACGAAGACCCGCAGCGACTGCATGCGCCCCTCGTTGTCGTCGAAGAACTTGGCCAGCATGATCACCGTACAGACCTTCGCGATCTCCGACGGCTGCACCTGCGTGCCGCCGATGACGATCCAGCGCCGCGAGCCGTACGCCGAGCCGCCCGCGAACAGCACGAAGAGCAGGCCGGCGACCGAGACGACGTACAGCGTCAGGCTGAGCGGGCCGAAGATGCGATAGTCGACGCGCGACAACACAAGCATCGCCACGAGGCCGATGGCGGCGAACGCAAGCTGGCGCGAGACCGGGTGCGAGAACGCAGCCGACGGCGAGCCGTAGGTGGTCAGGCTGCCGCTGTAGATGAGCAGCGCTCCGTACGCGGTCAGCGCCAGCGCCGATAGCAGCAGCAGGTAATCGAACTCGCGCGTCGGCGCGGTGCGCAGGTTCACGGCTGTGCCTGCCCGAGCGGCGGCGCCGCGGCCGCCGCCTGCTGCTGCGGCCGGTGGAAGTAGTAGCTGAGGATCTGCGCGCCCACCGGCGCCGCATTCGTCGCGCCGACGCCGTTCTGCAGGAAGACCGTGACCGCCAGTTGCGGGTTCTGCGCCGGCGCGAAGCCGCTGAACCAGGCATGCGTCGCCGACGTGTCGCCCGGGCCGCGCACGCCGTACTCCGCCGTGCCCGTCTTGCCGGCGATCTGCAGGTCGTCCTTGAGATTCGCCGGCGTCGCGCTCCCCCAGGCGACGGCATCGATCATGCCCTGCCGCATGATCGCGAAGTTCGCCGCGCTGATCGGCAGCTGTCGCGCCACCTGCGGCGTGTTCGGCACGACGACGTGCCCCTGCGCATCGCGCACCTCGCGCACGACGCGCGGCACGAGCAGCGTGCCGCCGTTCGCGACGGCCGCTGTCACGCGGAGCATCTGGATCGGCGATGCCGTCACGAACCCCTGCCCGATCGCCATGTTGTACGTGTCGCCGAGCGTCCAGACGTCGCCGAACGTCTGCTTCTTCCATGCCGGATCAGGGATGTTTCCGGCGACCTCCCCGGGAAGGTCGATCCCCGTCTTGCTGCCGAGGCCATAGGCGCGCGCGTAGAGCGCCAGGCGGTCCGGCCCGAGTCCGTTGAAGTTCTGACCGTACCAGTGGTAGCCGCCCGCCAGGTAGTAGAAGTACACGTCGGACGACCAGGCGACGCCCGCGTAGAAGTTGAGCGGCCCGAGGACGCGCCAGTCCTTGAACGTGTAGAGGATCGACGGGTCGTAGTCGTTCGGCACGGTGATGTAGCCATTGCTCGTGATCATCGTGTTCGCCGTTGCGACGCCTTCCTGCAGCGCCGCCGTGCCCGTGATCTGCTTGAAGATCGAGCCCGGAGCGTTCTGGGCGCCGATCGCCTGGTTGACCAGCGGCTTGTTCGGGTCGTTGAGGTACTGGTTGAGCTTCGCCTCGTCGACCGTGCCGGAGAAGACGTTGTCGTCGTACTGCGGCAGCGAGACCATCGCCAGCACCTCGCCGGTGCGCACGTCCATCACGACCGCCGCCGCCTGCCCGCCGTTCGCCGCTTTCTGCAGGATCTCCGTCGTCTTCTTCTGGAGGTCCAGGTCGATCGACAGCATGACGTCGTCGCCGGCCTTCGGTTGGTCCTCGGCCAGCGTGCGGATCGCCCGGCCCGATGCGTCCTTCTCGATCTCCTGGCGCCCCGGCGTGCCGCGCAAGTACTGCTCGTACGTGTACTCGACGCCGGACTTGCCGAGCCGGTCGCTGGCGATGTAGCCGCTGTTCTTCAGCGTCGCGTATTCCTGCTGGTCGATGCGCCCCGTGAAGCCCAGCACGTCGGCGAGCAGCGGGCCCGTCGTGTACTTCCGCACCGGCTCGACGATGATCTGCACGCCGGGCAGCTTCGACAGCTCCTCCCGTGTGCGGAACGCGGCCTGCTGGTCGAGCCCATCCTTGATGATCACCGGCGTGAACGGGTTGTTCGACCGCCGCGCCTGCTCGACCTTGAGCGTCGTCTCGAGCGCCGGCACGCCGAGCAGCCGCTGCAGCCCTGCCGCGATCTCGAGCGTGCGGCTGCGCGGCAGGTCCGCCGGGACAATGGCGGCGGAGAAGCTCGGCACGTTCTGCACCACAGGCACGCCGTTGCGGTCGTAGATGATGCCGCGCGCCGGGATCACCGGCTCGATGCGCAACTGGTTCAGCTGCGCCCGCCGCTCGAACGTCCGCCCATCGACGAGCTGCAGCCGCGCCAGCTGCACGGAAAGCGCGACGAAGGCGATGAGCACGACGAGCTTCAGGAGGTTCAGCTTGAGCTTCAGCCGCTCCTTCGGGTCCGCTTGCTCGGTGTTCTCGACGCGCCAGCGCCGGCGCCTGTTGTTGGTCAGCAATCCCATAGATCTTTGCGCCGCCCGTGGGCGGCCCCAGTCCGATCAGTACGACAACCGGTGGCGCCGCTCGACGGGCCGGGCGACGCGCATCACCGCGTAGACCGGCAGCGTGAGCGCCATATTCACGGCGACGGAGGGCGCCACGTCGCGCGTAACCGCGGCGCCGATGTCGCGGGCGCCGCCCGTCCCGACGACGCTCAGCAGCATCACACCCTCGTACGCCACCGTCGAAGCGGCGACGAGCGCCAGCACGAGGAGCACCTCGCTGTGCACGATGTGCAACTCGCGCACGACGCCGAACGCCGCCAGCGGCAGCAGCGCCAGCAGTACCAGCCCCGGCGTCTGCAGCCCGATCAGCCCGAGCGTGATGCCCGCAACAGCGATCATCGGCAGCACGTCATCGAGCCCGCGCACGACGAGCCACGCCGCGAGCAGCACGAGCATCAGGTTCGGCACCACGCCCAGCACGTGGAACTGCTGCACGGACGACGCCTGCACCAGCGCCAGGAAGAACACGAGGACGCCGCCGAGCCAGTACCGCACGCTCCCCCCTCGCTACGGCTGCGCGATCGTCTTCGGCTCAAAGCTCGTCAGAACCATCACCTGCTCGATCTGGTCGAGGCTCGCCAGACGGTCGACCTGCACGCTCTGGAACAGATCCTGCTCGGCGTTCTTCACCTGCGAGACGCGGCCGATGACGATGCCCGGCGGATAGCCGCCGCCGATGCCTGATGTGATGACGAAGTCGCCTTGCTTGACGATGGCGCCCTGCCCGACGAACTCCATGTCGAGGCTGCCGCCGTAGTCGCCCGCCACGACGCCCTCCGCTCGCGACTCCTGCACCATCGCGCTCACGGCGCTCTTCGGATCCGTGATCAGCGTCACCCAGGCGTAACCCGAGAACGTCTTGGAGACCGTGCCGACGAGGCTCCGTCCCTCGCTCACGACGATCATCCCTTCCTTCACACCGTCCGCGCTGCCGCGGTCGATGGCGACGATGCGGCGCGCGTTGCTGGAGTCGCGCGCGATCACGCTCGCCGACAGGAAGCGGTCGGCGGGGAACTGCTGCTTGATCGCGTTGGCGTCCTGCGCGTTCTTCAGCTGCGTCGCGTCCTCGCGCGCGCGGGCGAGGTCGTTCGTCAGCCGCTCGTTCTCCGCGCGCAGCTTCGCGTTCTCGCTCGAGAGGCCGCTGGAGTCGGTGAAGTCGTTCACCCAGTTCGCGATCGGCGTCGTCGCGTCGTGCAGCGCGCGCTGCATCGGCGCCGTGACGACGAGGGTGAGGTTCTCGACCGGGTCGAGCGCGGTGATGCGACCGGCGGCCATCAGCACGAACGCCGCGACCGCCAGGAAACCCGTCCACGCCAGCGTCCGTGCCGTCAAGCGACTCTCCTTCCCTCGGAGTCGGAACCGCGCCCGCGCCGCGCACGGGCGAGATCGGATTCGACGCAGAGCGCCGGCTTCGGGGCAGTGCGCCCGGCCGGGGCGCGACGAGGAGTGGCGTGAGTCGCGACGAGTATAGCCGATCATCTCCCGACGATCGACCGCTGCGCGAAGCCAGAAATATTACAGATCGATGTGTGACTTCAAGCAGACCATCGCCCGTTCACAGTGTGCTCGCTGACGGCGGCATGCGGCGCTGCGGACGAAGCAGCCACGCAGGCCGCCCGAACGCCCGGGGCGCCGCCCGGTCAGCGATGCTCGGTATCGCCCTGCAGGAGCTGCACGGCGTGCGGCAGGACAGCGAGCACGGCGCCGAGGCTCTCCCGCACGCCCTTCTCGCTGCCCGGCAGGTTGATGATCAGCGTCGCGCCCCGCACCACGGCGACACCGCGGCTGAGCATCGCCCGCGGCGTGTGCCGCAGGCCCTCAACGCGCATGGCCTCGGCGATGCCCGGCACCGGCCGCTCGCCGACGTCGCTGGTGGCGTCCGGCGTCACGTCACGCGCGGCGAGACCGGTGCCGCCGGTCGTGACGATGAGGTCGACGCCGCCGCCGTCGCACCAGGCGCGCAGTCGTGCCGCGACCTGGTCGCGCTCGTCCGGGACCACGTCATGCGTCGTGACCTCGGCGCCGATGCGCTCGAGGAGCTCGCGGATCGCCGCGCCGCTCGTGTCGGGCCGCTCGCCGCGGCTGCCCTTGTCGCTCACCGTCAGGATTGCCGCCCGGATGCTGACCATGCCCCACGGTAGAAGCGCCGGCGAGCGGCGGCAAGCGGGCATCGCACTCGCACAGCGGCAGGGAATCGGGCGCGCGTCGCCTGGGCGATGGCGCAGGGAGCGCTCTGTGGGAAATTTATCTGAATGCCCCATTGACATCGGTTGGTTGAGTGGTAATCTATGGGAGTTCGTGGGAAATCTGGCGACGGATGGATCCGTGTGAGCAGCTGGCAGGACATCGGCCGATCCCGTGTGGTTGATTGGAACCTTCGAGTACGCAATGGACGAGCGAGGGCGGCTGCCGCTCCCTCCCCGCTATCGCGACGCGTTCCGGAATGGGATCGTGCTCAGCCAGGGTTCCCCGGACACTTGCGTCCAGATCCAGACGCAGGAGGCCTTCGACAAGCGGGCGGCAGAATGGATGGCGGCGTCGAGCATGGAGCGCCGCGGGCGCGTGCGGCGGCGCGCGCTGATGGGCCGGTCGTGGGAGACGAAGCTCGACGCACAGAATCGGGTGCTGATCCCGCCGCCCCTGCGCGAGTTCGCCCGCCTCTCCGGCACGGTGCTCCTCGTCGGCACCGGCGAGCTCTTCGAGGTCTGGGCGCCGGACGAGTACACGACCGAGATGGAGCGCGTGGACGACGAACTGCCGGCGAACCTGGAATCGATCCAGCCGTGGGAACGGGAACGATGATCATGGCTGTCACCCGCCACACGCCCGTCATGCTCGAAGAAGTGATCGCCGCGCTGAACGTGCGCGCCGGCGGCCGCTACATCGACTGCACGCTGGGCGGCGGCGGCCACGCCGAGGCGATCCTCGAGCGCTCGCAGCCCGGCGGCGTCCTCCTGGGCATCGACGCCGACGCGGCGGCGATCGACCGCGCCAGCGAGCGGCTCGCGCCCTACGGCGATGCGTTTCGCGCCGTCCGCGCCAACTTCCGCGAGGTCGGCGACATCTGCGCGCAGCTCCAGTTCGTGCCCGTGAACGGCGTCCTGCTGGACCTCGGGCTGTCGTCGGACCAGCTCGAAGAGGGCGCCGGATTCAGCTTCCAGAGGGAGACGCCGCTCGACATGCGCTTCGGCGGCGAGGGCACCACGGCGGAGCAGATCGTCAACACCTACAGCGAGGCGGCGCTGGCCGACCTCATCTTCCGGTACGGAGAAGAGCCGGCGAGCCGCAAGATCGCTCGCCGGATCGTCGAAGCTCGCCCGGTCCGGACGAGCAGGGAACTCGCCAAAGCCGTCGAGCAGGCCGTGGGTAGGAGAGCAGGTAGGAACACCCATCCCGCCACCAGGACGTTTCAAGCTCTCCGCATTGCGGTGAATGAGGAACTCTCGTCCCTCAGCGCCGCCCTTCCTCAGGCCCACGGCCTGCTCGGCTTTGGGGCACGCCTCGCCGTGCTCAGCTATCACTCGCTCGAGGATCGCATCGTGAAGGAGTACATCCGTCGCGAGTCGCGGGACTGCATCTGCCCGCCGGGCCTGCCCGAATGCCGCTGCGGCCACAAGGCGACGCTGCGGCCGGTGACGCGCGGCGCCCTGCAGCCCGCCGCCGCCGAGATCGCCGCCAACCCGCGCGCGCGCAGCGCCCGCCTGCGCGCGGCCGAGCGCATCGCCACCACCGCAGCGTAAGGGGAGGCGCATGGCACTCCTGCACCGCACCGCGCTTCCCGCGCCGCGGCTGCTCGGACGCCGCATCTCCGCGCGGGCGGTGCTGATCGCCGTCGCCGTCGTGGTCGTCGCCGTCGCGGCGTTGCAGGTGAACCAGTTCAGTCGTGCGGCAAGCACCGGCTACACCATCGACGCGCTGACGCGGCAGCGCGCCGCGAAGCAGGCCGAGAACTACGAGCTCGAGGCCCAGGTGGCGCGGCTGTCGTCGCTCAGTCGCGTCGAATCCGACGCGCGGACGAAGCTCGGGCTGGTGCCGGCGACGCGCACGATCTACGTGACGGTGAACCAGCCGCTGCCGAGCGGGCCATCGCTGCCGGCGCGGTTCCAGGAGCAGGCGGCGGCGGCAGCGGCCAATCTGCCGCCACCGCCGCCCGCTCCATCGTTGTGGAAGCGACTGCTGCAACTCCTGCCGTTCTACTAGCGGCGGCCGCGGCGCGAGGGGAAGGGGCGCAATGTTCGGGCTTCGCGGCAGGATGCATGCGCGACTGATCGCGCTGGCCGGCGTCTTCGCCGTCGCCGGGCTGCTGCTCGCCGCCCGCGTCGCCTACATCCAACTCGTCGATGACGCCCGCTACAAGGCGGAGGCCAGGAACGAGCACTACGGCCAGCAGGTCGTGCGCGCCGCGCGCGGCGCCATCCTCGACCGCAACGGCTTCCCGCTGGCGACCACCGTCAACGCCTACGACGTCTACATCAACCGCGCCGACTGGGCCGATGACGCAGCGGCGCTGAAGGGCGCCGCGGTGATCGCGCCGGCGATCGGCCGCCAGCCGGCGGAGCTGATCGGCGCCGTGCGGAAGGACAAGACCGGCCTCTACCTCGCCTACAGCGCGCTCGACTTCGACAAGGGGACGGCGCTTCAGGCGGCGAAGCCGGTGGGGCTGCGCCTCGTCGAGACGACGCGCCGGCAGTACCCGGAGGGCGACCTCGCTTCCAACCTCCTGGGGTTCGTCGGGCGCGACCATACGGGCCTCACGGGCATCGAACTCGACTTCGACAAGGAGCTCGGGGGCACTCCGGGCACCATCTACTTCGAGCGCGACAGCATCGGCAACCGGCTCTCCCTCGGCGCCGAGCGCCCCGGACAGAAGGCGACGCCCGGCGGCAACGTGCGCCTGACGATCGACCGCTACATCCAGCGCCTCGTCGAGAGCGAGCTCGACCAGCAGATCGCCAGGACGGGCGCGCTGGGCGGCACGATCATCGTCATGCAGCCGAAGACGGGCGCCGTGATGGCGATGGCGAGCCGGCCGGGCTTCAAGCTCTCGCAGCTCGACCTCAACGACCCGAATCAGGCGCTCTTCCGCAACCGCGCGGTGACCGACGTCTACGAGCCCGGTTCCGTCTTCAAGCTCGTGACGGCGGCGACGGCGATCGACCTCGGCGTCGTCACCCCGAACAGCACCTACAACGACACCGGCTACGCGCAGATCGGCACGTCGACGATCCGTAACTGGGACTACAGCGCAAACGGCACTACCACGGTCACCCAGATCCTGCAGCGCAGCCTGAACACGGGCGCCGTCTGGATGAGCGGGCTCGTGGGGGCGGACAAGTTCTATGCATCGGTGAAGAAGTTCGGCATCGGCGACGCCACGGGCGTCGGCCTCAGCGGCGAGCCGGACGGGCTCGTACGGACGAACGCCGACCCCAACTGGTCGCCCGTCGACCTGGCGACGAACAGCTTCGGCCAAGGCATCGCCGCGACGCCCTTGCAGGTGCTGACGGCGATCAACTCCCTGGTGAACGGCGGCAAACTGATGCGTCCGTACATCGTCCAGGAGATGGATACGCCGGGCGGCGCGAAGACGTTCGGACCGCAGCTCGTGCGGCAGACCGTCAAGCCGGAAACGGCGGCGCAGGTTGCCGATATGATGAACCAGGTGGTCGAAGGCGTCGCCGGCGAGCAGGCGCAGACGAAGGGCTACCACGTCGGCGGCAAGACCGGCACGACCACCGGCGCCACGCTCGCCGATGGCACCGTGCACAACGGCAACATCGCCTCCTTCGTCGGGTTCGGGCCGGTGCGCGACCCCCAGATGATCATGCTTGTGAAGCTGGACTACATGAACGACGTGCTCGGCGGCCAGGCAGCGGCGCCGGTCTTCCGCGACCTGGCGCCCGCCATCTTCGCCTATCTCGGCGTCGCGCCGGACGACCCGTCGGCCGCGCGCTGAGGCGCGAGCGGGTGCCGGCGTGACGCCGCCGGCCGAAGGAAGCAGCATCGCCGCAAGCCAGCGGGGCAGACGGCGACCGGGACGCAGGGCAGGACAACCGATGATCACCGCGAAGGAGCTCGCCACGGCGCTCCGTCCGCAGTTGGTGACGGCGCCGGACGTCGGGCCGCTGCGCTTCCGGCACGCGGTCGTCGATTCGCGCACGGCCGGGCGCGGCGACCTCTTCGTCGCGCTGCCCGGCGAGCGCGTCGACGGCCACGACTTCGTCGCCGATGCCGCCCGCCACGGCGCCAGCGGCGCCATCGTCACGCGCGCGGTCGCGGCGCCGCTCGCGCAGTACGTCGTCGGCGATGCGCTGGCGGCGCTCCAGGCGCTGGCGACGCGGCGCCGCGCCGAGCGGTCGCGCGTGAAGGTCGTCGGCGTCACCGGCAGCGTCGGCAAGACGACCACGAAGGAGATCATCGCCTCCGTCCTGGCGACCCGGTACCCGCTGCTGAAGAGCGAGGGCAACCTCAACAGCGAGATCGGCCTGCCCCTGGTGCTGCTGGAGCTGACGCGGCGGCATCGCCGCGCCGTACTCGAGATGGGCATGTGGGCGCCGGGCGAGATGGCGCAACTCTGCGCGATGGCGAAGCCGGACGTCGGAGTCGTGACGATGGTCGGGCCCGTGCACATGGAGCGCCTCGGGACGATCGAAGCGATCGCCCGGGAGAAGGCGGTGCTGCCGGCATCGCTCCCGCCTTCGGGCGTCGCCGTCCTCAACGCCGACGATGAGCGGGTCGCGGCGATGGCATCGAATACCCGCGCCCACGTCGTCACGTTCGGCATGACGCCGGACGCCGACGTGCGCGCCGATGACGTCGAGAGCCACGGCCTCGCCGGCGCGCGCTTTACACTCGTCCACGGCGGCGAGCGCGAGCCCGTGTACTCGCATCTGCCCGGACGCGCGCTCGTGCACAACGCGCTCGCCGCCGCCGCCGTCGGCCTCGTCGACGGACTGACGCTGCCCGAGGTCGCGCAGGCGCTGACCGCGGCGCCGGCGTCCGTGCGCTTCCGCACGCTGGGCGGCGCCGGCGGCGCGACGATCATCGATGACAGCTATAACGCCAGCCCCGCCTCCATGCTGGCGGCGCTCGACCTGCTGGCCGAGACGCCGGGCCGGAAGATCGCCGTGCTCGGCGACATGCGCGAGCTGGGCGCCGCCGAGGCGGCAGGCCACCGCGAGGTCGGCCTGCGCGCTGCGGCCGTCGCCGACGTAATCATCGCCGTCGGCGCGCTGGGGCGGATCATCGGCGAGGCGGCCCGCGACGCCGGCCACGCCGACGCCCGCATCGTCGCCGACGCCTGCGAGGTGGCGCCGACGCTCCGGCCCGAGCTGCGGCGCGGCGACCACGTGCTGATCAAGGCGTCGCGCGCGCTGGCGCTCGAGTCCGTGGCCGAGGAGCTGAGGGAGCAGCCGTGACGTACGCGCTGTTCACGGGCGCCGCCGCCGCGGTGGCCGCCGCCATCCTCGGGCGGCCGCTGATCGCCTTCCTGCGCGCGAAGAAGCTGGGGAAGTCGATCAGCAGCGAGGGGCCGGAGTCGCACATGGTGAAGGCCGGCACGCCGACGATGGGCGGGGTGCTCTTCATGGGCGTCGCGCTGGCGGCCGGGCTGATCGCCGGCGTGCCGAAGGACCGTGGCGTGCTGCTGCCCGTCGCCGTCGGGCTGGTGCTGGTGGTCGTCGGCATCTACGACGACCTCGGCACGCTGCTGGGCCGCGAGGTCCACGGCGCGCACGAGCGCAGCGGCATGCTGCTGAAGCTGGCCACGTTCACCGGCGTCGCCGTCGTCGCCGCCTGGATCCTCTACGGTGCCATCGATGCGCCGCGCCTGCTCGTGCCGCACTACGGCGCCTACGACATCGGCCCCGTATACATCGTCATCGCCAGCTTCGTCATCGTCGCCATGACCAGCGCCGTCGGCGTCACCGATGGGCTCGACATGTTGGCCGGCAGCACCTGCGCCGTCGCATTCGCTGCCTTCGGCGCCATCGCCCTGTTCCAGGACCAGGTCGGCCTCGCGACCTTCTGCTTCGCGGTCAGCGGCGCGCTGCTCGGCTTCCTCTGGTGGAACGCCTACCCGGCGCGTGTCTTCATGGGCGAAGCCGGCGCGCTGCCGCTCGGCGCGACGCTGGCGATCGTCTCCCTGATGACCGGCTGGTGGCTGCTGGCGCCGCTCGTCGGCGTCGTCTTCGTCGCCGAGATCCTCGCCGACGTGATCCAGATCGGCTACTTCCACGGGACGGGGAAGCGGTTCTTTCGCATGGCGCCACTCCACTGTCACTTCGAGAAGGTCGGCTGGCCGGAGACGACGATCACGGCGCGGTTCCTCGCCGTCGGCGTCATCGGTGCGCTCTGCGGCGTCGCCCTGGCGGCGCTCAATTGATATGCCGGGCCTATTGACAGATAATTGATAAGATGCTATGACTGGTGAACGAGACTTCCTGGTGGGGAAACGCGTGACCGTACTCGGTCTCGGCATTGAAGGCGTCGATGTTGCCCGCTACGCGGCGGCGCACGGCGCCCTCGTCACCGTGATCGATGCCCGGCCCGCCGCAGCCCTCGCCGGCAGGATGCAGGAGCTCGAGGGTCTGCCCATCACCTACGCACTCGGAGAGCCCGGCGTCGGCCTCGTCGCAGCCAGCGACATCGTCTTCGCATCCCAGAGCGTCCCTCTCGCCTCGCCGGCCATCGCCGCCGCCCGCGCGCACGGCATCGCCGTCAGCTCGATGACGCGCTGGTTCTTCGAGCACTGCCCCGGCCCGACCATCGGCATCACCGGCAGCAGCGGCAAGACGACGACCACCAGCCTCGTCGCGGCAATGCTCGAGGCCGCCGGGCTGCCGCGGATGATCGGCGGCAACATCGGCATCGGCCTGCTGAGCCAGCTCGATGCGATGGACGCGCGCACATGGGCCGTGGTGGAGGTGAGCCACAGCCAGCTGCAGCTGCTCGAGACGAGCCCGCACATCGCCGCCGTGCTGAACGTCACCCCGAACCACCTCGACCGCTTCAGCTGGGAGGAGTACGTCGACCTCAAGCGCCGGATCGTGCGCTACCAGACGCGGCAGGATTCTGTCGTCTTGAACGCACGCGACGAGATCTCCGCCTCCATCGCCGACCTGACGCCCGCCGCTGCCTGGCACTTCACCACCGACGCGGATCTCGAGGGCAACGGCGCCTTCGTCCGCGACGGCGCCGTCTTCCTGCGACGCGACGCCATCGAAGAGATGCTGCTGCCGCTCGAGGAGATCCCGTTGCGCGGCGCCCATAACGTCGAAAACGTCCTCGCCGCCGCCGCCATCGCGGCGACCGCCGGCGTCAGCGGCGAGGACATCGCCCGGGCGATCCGGGCGTTCCGGCCGGTACCCCACCGGCTCGAGTTCGTCGCCGAGGTCGAAGGCGTCCGTTACGTCAACGACAGCATCGCCTCGACCCCCGAGCGCGCGGTTGCCGGCATCCGCTCCTTCGTCGAGCCGCTCGTGCTGCTGCTCGGCGGCAAGGACAAGGACCTGCCGAAAGAGGGGCTTGCCGAAGAGGCACTGCGTCGCTGCACGGGCATCGTCTTCTTCGGCGCCGATGGACCGCTGCTCGAAGCGGCGGTCGAGGCGCAGGCGCAGCTCGTCGCGCCCGAAGATCGGCCGCAGACCGCGCGACGCGCGCGGCTCGACGAGGCGGTGCGCGCCGCGCGCTCGATGGCCGGACCCGGCGACGTCGTGCTGCTCTCGCCCGCCTGCACGAGCTTCGACGCCTACGCCAACTTCGAGGAGCGCGGCGAGGAGTTCCGGCGGCTCGTGCGCGCGATCGCGACGGAAGCGGAGGCCGGCTGATGTCGGTCACCGCGCACCCGTCGCGCCTGCGCGTGGGCAGCCCCGACTATCTGATCATCGTGACGGTGGCGGCGCTCGTCGTGTTGGGCTGCATCGCCGTCTACAGCTCCAGCTTCGCCCTCGGCATCCTCGAGTTCGGCGACGCGAACTACTTCGTCTTCCGCCAGGTCTTCTTCGGCATGGTGGGCGCCATGGCGATGTTCGTGCTGATGAAGAGCGACTACCGCCAGCTGCGCGTGCTCAGCCCGCTGCTGATGCTGGTGGCGCTGCTCGGCCTCGTCGCCGTGCTGGTGCCGGGCATCGGCTTCGAGCGGAATGGCGCTACGCGCTGGATCGCCGTCGGCGGGCCGGTGCCGCCGCTGCAGCCGAGCGAATTCGCGAAGCTGGCGCTGATCATCTACGTCTCCGCCTGGCTCGCCGGCCGCGGCGACGAGGTGAAGAACTTCTGGAACGGCTTCTTCCCCACGGTCGTCTTCGTCGGGATCATCGCCGGCCTCGTCATGCTGGAGCCGGACCTCGGCACGACGATCGTCATCGTCCTGACGACGATGACGCTCGTGTTCGTCGCCGGCGCGTCGATGACACACATCCTCGCCTTCGGCGCCATCGCGACGCTGGTCGCGGTGCTGCTGATCTTCACCGGCGAGTACCGCGCCGACCGCATCTTCGCCTTCATCAGCGCCGAAAAGGACCCGAGCGGCCGCGGTTTCCAGACGCTGCAGCTCCTCATCGCGCTCGGCAGCGGCGGCCTGCGCGGCCTCGGCCTCGGCGCCAGCCGCCAGAAGTTCTTCTACGTCCCGGGCGCCCACACCGACGGCATCTTCGCCATCATCGGCGAGGAGCTGGGGTTCATCGGCTCCGTGATCGTCATGGTCCTCTTCGTCGTCCTGCTCGTCCGCGGCTTCCGCGTCGTCCTGCGGGCGCGCGACGACTTCGGCTCGCTGCTCGCCGTCGGCATCGTCTCGTGGGTGGCCTTCCAGGCGCTGATCAACATCGGCGGCATCACCCGCTCGCTGCCGCTCACCGGCATCCCGCTGCCCTTCCTCAGCTACGGCGGCTCGGCGCTCATGTCGATGCTCGCCGGCATCGGCGTCCTGCTCAGCGTGTCGCGCTACGGCGTCGACCCGCGCACCGTCACCGGGAAGCCGCGGCCGCAGGACGGCTCCGACACGATCGTACGGGCGCCGGCGCGGAAGACGACGACGCGGGCGGCGGCGCGCACGGCCACGGCGCGCAAGCCGAAGGCGCCGGCGTGGCCGGAGCGGAAGGGAGCGCAGTGAAGGTGCTGTTCGCGGGCGGAGGCACCGGCGGTCACGTCTACCCGAGCCTCGCGGTCGCGCGCGCGCTCGAAGCAGAGCTGCGGGCGCGAGGCGAGCCGATCGAGCTCCTGTACGTCGGCGTCCGCGGCCGCGTCGACGAGCAGATCGTGCCGCGCGAGGGGATCCCCTTCCGGGCGATCGCGGCCGGACAGCTGCGCGTCTCGTCGCCGCTCGCGTTCGCCCGCGGCACCGTGTTGCTCGTCCGCGGCACCGTGCAGGCGGCCGGAATCGTCCGCCGCTTCCGGCCTGACGCGGTGTTCGCCACCGGCGGCTACGCCAGCGTGCCGGTCGGCATCGCCGCGCGCGTCCTGCGGCGGCCGCTCGTCGTCTACCTGCCCGACGTCACGCCCGGCTGGGCGGTGCGCCTGCTCGCGCGGCTCGCGAGCCGCGCGGCGACGACATCCGATGCCGCACTGGCGCGACTGCCGGCCGGCCGCACGACCGTCGTCGGCTATCCGGTGCGCGACGACTTCTGGACGCTCGACCGCGGGACGGCGCGACGTCGTCTTGGCATCGCCGAAGACGCCGCCGTCGTGCTCGTCACCGCCGGCAGCCTCGGCGCCCGCGCCGTCAATGACGCCGTCATCGCAGCCCTGCCGCGGCTGCTCGCGCGGGCGACGGTCGTCCACGTGACCGGCGCGGCCGACGAGGCGCGCGCGGCCGGCGCCCGAGCGGCGCTACCGGTTGGGCTGCAGCCGCGCTACCTCGTGCGTCCGTACCTCGACGCCATGCCGGCGGCAATGCACGCCGCGGACGTCGTCGTCAGCCGCGCCGGCGCCTCGACGCTCGGCGAGCTGCCGGCGGCTGGCGCCCCGGGCGTGCTGGTCCCCGGGGAGTACGAGGGCTGGTCGCAGGCGCCGAACGCGGAGTACCTGGCGGCGCGCGGCGCCGCCGTCGTCGTCCGCAACAGCGAGCTCGGCAGGCTCGCCGAGCGCGTGCTCGAGCTGCTCGCCGACGGACCGCGCCGGACGGCGATGGCCGCGGCGATGCGCTCGCTCGCACGGCCCGGCGCGGCGAAGGAGCTCGTCGGGCTGCTGGTGGAGGCGGCCGCATGAGAAGCGCAAACATCCCCGAGCGCGTCCACATGATCGGCATCGGCGGCGTCCACATGTCGGCGATCGCCCGTATCCTGCTCGCCTGGGGCCACACGATCAGCGGCTCCGACCAGAAGGCGAACGCGACGACGGCCGGCATGGAGCGACTCGGCGTCCGCGTCGCCATCGGTCACGCGGCAGAGAACATCGGCGACGCGCAGTTGGTCGTCGCGACCTCCGCCTCGACGTTCTGGGACAACCCGGAGATCGCGGAGGCGAAGCGCCGCGAGGTTCCGGTGATCAAGCGCGCGGAGATGGTGGCGCGGCTGATGGACGGCCGCTTCAGCATCGCCGTCGCGGGCACGCACGGGAAGACCACGACGAGCGGGCTGATCGCCCACATGCTCGTCGAAGCCGGCCTCGACCCGACGTACCTGATCGGCGGCGAGGTCCGCACGCTCGGCACGAACGCGGCGCCCGGCGAGGGGAAGTACATCGTCGTCGAGGCGGACGAGTTCGACCGCGCGTTCCTGAGCTACGCGCCGGACGTCGCGATCATCACGAACATCGAAGCCGACCACCTGGACATCTACCGCACGATGGACGCGCTCGAGGACGCCTTCGCCCAGTTCGCCGCGAATGTGCCGCAGGACGGCCACCTCATCGCCTGCGCCGACGACCCGCGCCTGCGCCAGCTCGTCGGTTCCGGCGCCGGCGTGCGCGCGCACGACGTCCAGACCTACGCCCTCGACCACGACGCGACGTGGACGGCGGGCGTCCCGAAGCCGGAGGAGCGCGGCCAGGCGTTCGACGTGCGGGCGTCTGGCCGCGGCTTCGGGAGCTTCACGATCGAACTGGCGGGACGGCACAACGTGCGCAACGCGCTCGCCGGCATCGCCGCCGGCGACACGATCGGCCTCGACCGCGACGTGATCCGCGGCGCCCTGGCCTCGTATCGCGGCGCCGAGCGGCGGTTCGAGCATGTCGGCGAGGCCGGCGGCGTCACGGTGATGGACGACTACGCCCACCACCCGACCGAAGTGCGCACGACCGTCGCGATGGCCCGCGAGCGCTTCGGCCGCCGCCGCCTCGTCGCGCTCTTCCAGCCGCACACCTACTCGCGCACGGCGTACCTGCTCGACGAGTGGCGGACGTGCTTCGAGGGCATCGACGCGCTGTACATCGCCGAGACCTACGCCGCGCGCGAGACGCCCGAAGCCGGCATCGGCGCGGCGGAGCTGGCGGCGGCTGTCGCATCGCCACGGGCGACCTACGCCGGCTCGCTCGACGAGGCGGCGGCCCGCATCGCAGGCGAGCTGCGGGCCGGCGACGTCTTCATCACCGTCGGCGCCGGCGACGTCGAGACGGTGGGACCGAAGGTGCTGGAGTCGCTGCGACGGGGCGGCGCGTGAGCGGAAGCATCGCGACGGCGCCCGTGGAGTGCCGCCCGACGGCAGGGCGCGGCAGGGGGACGATGGACAACGGACTCTTCGACGAGTTGGCCGCGATCGCGCCCACGAAGCGCGGCGAGCCGTTGTCACGTCACACGACGTTCGGCATCGGCGGCCCGGCAGACATCTTCGTCACCGTCCGCGGCGCCGAAGCCCTTCGGCGCGCCGTCGTCGCCGTGCGGGGCGCGGGCGCGCCGCTGTTCGTGCTCGGCGCCGGCAGCAACATCCTAGTCGGCGACGGCGGCATCCGCGGCGTCGTCATCGATAACCAGGCGGCGCACGTCCGCGGCCCGGAGGAGCGCGATGGCGCGCTGATCGTGACGGCGGAGTCCGGCACGCCCTTCGCGACGCTCGCCCGGAGCATGTCGAAGCGCGGCTTCGGCGGCATCGAATGGGCCGCCGGCATCCCCGGGACGCTCGGCGGCGCCTGCGTCTACAACGCCGGCGCCTACGACGGCTGCCTCGCCGACGTGCTCTGCGCGGTCACCGTCCTCGGCGCCGACGACCGCGAGCGCCGGCTGGAGGCCGGAGAACTGCAGCTGGCGTACCGCAGCAGCGGCTTCACGCGCGGCGCCCTGCCCGGGGTGGTCGTGCTGGCGACGGAGCTGGCGCTGCGGCGCGACGATCCGGCGGCGCTGTCGGCGCGCATCGCCGACTTCGACCGCCGGCGGCTCGATGCGCAGCCGCGCGGCCGCAACTCCGGCAGCACCTTCAAGAACCCGCTCCCGCGCCAGGCGTGGGAGCTGATCGATGCCGTCGGCCTGCGCGGCGAGCGCATCGGCGATGCGCAGTTCTCCGAGAAGCACTGCAACTTCATCGCGAACCTCGGCGCGGCGCGCGCGCGCGACGTGGCGGCGCTGATGCGCGAGGCGCAGCGGCGCGTCCGCGAGCGCTTCGGCATCGAGCTCGAGAACGAAGTGGCGTACGTCGGGGAGGGCTTCTGATGACCGGCGGGAAGCTTCGGCTCGGCGTCGTCTTCGGCGGCCGCTCCGCCGAGCACGAGGTGTCGGTGATGTCGGCGATGGACGTGCTGGCCGCGGCCGACGGCGATCGCTTCGCGATGGTGCCGTTCGGCGTCACGCGCGACGGCCGCTGGCTGACGCCCGGCGAGACGCGGTCGCAGCTCGCGCGCGCGGACGCGCCCTTCCAGAAGCGGCTCGACGCCGACGTGCCGCAGCTCCTCGAGCGCAGGGACGTGCTCGGGGAACTGCGGCACGTCGACGTCGTCTTCCCGCTCGTCCACGGCGTGAACGGCGAGGACGGCACCCTGCAGGGCATGCTCGAGATGTTCGGCGTGCCGTACTGCGGCTGCGCCGTCACGGCGAGCGCCATCGGCATGGACAAGGCGCTGCAGAAGAAGCTCTTCAGCGCCGCCGGCCTGAAGGTCGCCCGCTACCTGACGGTGCGCGAGCACGAGTGGGAGGACGCCGGCGACGACGTCACGCGCGGCGTCGAAACGCAGCTCGGCTACCCGGCCTTCGTCAAGCCCTCGAACGGCGGCAGCAGCCTCGGCGTCAGCAAGGTGCGCTCGCGCGAGGACCTCGGCGCGGCGATGCGCAGCGCCTTCGCCCTCGACCGTACGATCCTCGTCGAAGAGGCGATCGCTGGCCGCGAGCTGGACTGCGGCGTCCTCGGCAACGACGACCCGCAACCCTCGCCCGTCGGCGAGGTGGTGCCGGCCGGCGAGTTCTACGACTACGCAGCCAAGTACCTCGACGACAGCGCCCGCACGATCGCCCCCGCCGACATCCCGGACGAGCGCGCCGCTGCCGTGCAGGAAAGCGCCGTGCGCGCCTTCCGCGCGATCGACGCGGCCGGCTTCTCGCGCGTCGACTTCCTCCTGCCCGACGATGGCGCGCCCGTCGTGAACGAGATCAACACGCTGCCCGGATTCCGCCCGATGAGCATGTTCCCGCACCTCTGGTCGCTCGCCGGCCTGAGCTACCGGGAGCTGATCAGCCGCATCGTCGACCTCGCGCTGGAGCGCTCTATGGCCAGGACTCTCCGCGATGCCGGTCGCTAGGACGCCGAAGCGCTGGCCCTACCGCAACGCGCGTCCAGCGCGCGGCCGGCGCGTGGTGCGCGCCTCCGATGCGCCGCGCGGCGTGCAGGCGCTGCTGCCCGTCGTGCCGCGCCTGCAGGTGACGCGGCGGCAGGCGCGCATCGTCCTGGCCGCGGCCGCCATGGCGATGCTGCTGTCCGCCGCATGGTGGGCGTACCACTCGCCCTGGCTCACCGTCAGCGACGTGACGATCGCCGGGGCGAAGAGCATCTCGCCCAGGCAGGTGCAGCTGGCGGCCGGCATCGACGGCGACAGCATCTTCGCGCTGGATCTGCGGGCGGCGCAGGCGCGCGTGCGGGCGTTGCCGCTCGTGCGCACGGCGACGGTCAGGAAGGACGGACTGCACGGCGTGGCGATCAGCGTCCAGGAGCGCAGCGTCTGGGGCTCCTGGTCGGCCGCCGGCACGAGCGTGCCGGTCGATGCCGACGGCGTGGTGCTCGACGGCGCCGCGCCGAAGGGCGCGCCGGTGATCATCGTCGCCGACGCGCAGCGCCCGGTCCAGCCCGGCGACACCATCGACGCCGGCGCGGTGCAACTCGCCGCGCGCCTCCTCCGCGAATCCGATGCGTCATTCGGGCGCAAGGTGCTCGCGTTCGCCTACCGGCAGGACAGTGGCTTGACGGCCGTGCTCGCGGCCGCCGATGCCGGCGGCAAGCCCGTGTGGGTGACCTTCGGCGATGGACGCGATTACGACTACAAGGTGGCGGCGCTGTACGTCTTGTTTCAGCGCGCGAAGGAGCAGGAGCTGGCGCTCAACGTGGTCGACCTTCGGTATGGCGACCGCCTGAGCTTCAGGTAGGCACCGGGGAGGACAGACATGAGCCGTGGAGGGACGTTCGCATCGGTCGACATCGGCACGACGAAGGTGTGTACCGTCGTCGGCGAGGTCACCAGCGACGATGAGATGCGCATCCTCGGCGTCGGCGTCGCGCCCTCGGAGGGGCTGACGCGCGGCATGGTCGAGAACATCCGCGACGCGACGGAATCGATCCGGGCGTCGGTCGGGAAGGCGGAGCGTTCGAGCGGCACGCGCATCCTCTCGGCGCATGTCGGCATCGCCGGCCAGCAGATCAGCTGCCTGAACAACCGCGGCATCATCGCCATCCCCGACCGTACGCGGCCGATCCTGCCGGACGACGTCACGCGCGTGCTCGATGGCGCGCGCGTCGTCAGCATCCCGACGAACCGCGAGATCATCCACGTCATCCCGCGCTACTACGTCGTCGACGGCCAGGACAACGTCTCCGACCCCGTCGGCATGTACGGCACGCGGCTCGATGTCGAGACGCACATCGTCACCGGCATCGATAGCGCCATCCAGAATCTCACGAAGTGCGTCGAGAACTGCGGCGTGCAGGTCGATGGCCTCATCCTCGAGCCGCTCGCGAGCGCCGAGGCGGTGCTCGACGCCGAAGAGAAAGAGCAGGGCGTCGTGCTGGCTGATATCGGCGGCGGCACGACGGACATCGCCCTGTTCATCGAGGGGAGCGTGATGCACACCGCCGTCCTGCCGGTGGGCGGCAACCACGTGACGCGCGACGTCGTCGTCGGGCTGCGGGCGCCGTACCAGGCCGCCGAGGACGCGAAGCGGCGCTGGGGGCATGCCATCCCCAGCTTGGTCGATGCGCAGGAAGAGATCACGCTCGAGGCATTCGGCTCCGAAGGATCGAAGACCGAGGTGCGGCGCCGCCTCTGCGAGATCATCCAGGCCCGCATGGAAGAGATCCTCGAGATGGTGACGGCAGAGGTGAAGCGCGCCGTCCACGACGAGATGGTGTCGGCCGGCATCGTGCTCACCGGCGGCGGCAGCAAGCTCCCCGGGATCGACGTGCTCGCCGAGCAGGTGACCGGCTGGCCGGCACGCACCGGCATGCCCCGCAACCTGCAGGGGCTCACGGACGTGCTGCTCGACCCCGCGTACTCGACGAGCGTCGGGCTGCTGCAGTGGGCCGTCAACGAGGCGGAGGCGAGCGCCTGGCACCACGCGCCCGGCCGCTCGCTCGACCTCAACAGCGTCTGGCGCCGCCTCGGCAACTGGGCGCGCGTGCTCCTGCCGCAGTAGGCGGGGTGGTCGTGAATCGGTAGTCGATCGTCGATGGTCAGGATGAAGCGAGCACAGGGCAGGAGGTCGGATGTGATTCATCGAAAGCAGAGACGCGCGGGGGACGAAGCGCCATCAGCGGCCGACGCCGAAGCGGTCGATACGGCGCCGGGCGACGGCCGCCGCGACAATCGACCATCAACGATCGACCAGCGCCGCCGGCCGGTGCAGTCGGTGATGTTCGAGGAAGAGGTCAGGGAACTGCGACGGGAGCAGCAGCAGAGGGAGGCGAGGATGACCAGGACATACGCAGACGGACTGCCGCCGATCAAGGTCGTCGGGGTCGGCGGCGGTGGCTGCAACGCCGTCAACCGCATGATCGCCGAGCAGATCGCCGGCGTGCAGTTCGTCGCCGTCAACACCGACGCGCAGGCACTCCAACTCTCGCCGGCGGAGCTGAAGATCCGCATCGGCGACAAGCTCACGAAGGGGCTGGGCGTCGGCGGTGACCCGGCACGCGGGCTGCGCGCCGCCGAAGAGAGCCGCGATGAGTTGTTCGAGGCGGTTCGCGGCGCCGAGATGGTCTTCGTCACGGCCGGCATGGGCGGCGGCACCGGCACCGGCGGCTCGCCGATCGTCGCCGAAGTGGCGAAGGAGGCCGGCGCGCTGACGATCGGCGTCGTCACGAAGCCCTTCGGCTTCGAGGGCACGAAGCGCCGCAACGATGCCGAGGAAGGCATCCAGCGGCTGCAGGACAAGGTCGACACGCTGATCGTCATCCCCAACGACCGCCTGCTTGCCGCCTGCGACGAGAAGGCCACGGTCGAAGAGGCCTTCCGCACCGCCGACGACGTCCTGCTGCAGGGCATCCAGGGGATCAGCGAGATCATCACGCTTCCGGGCGAGATCAACCTGGACTTCGCCGACGTACGCAAGATCATGGCCGAAGCCGGACCGGCGCTGATGGCGATCGGCCGCGGCGCCGGCGCCAACCGGGCGGCCGATGCGGCGCAGATGGCGATCGCCAGCCCGCTGCTCGACGTGTCGATCAGCGGCGCCAAGGGCGTCCTGTTCAACATCACCGGCGGCCGCAACCTCGGCCTGCAGGAGCTGAACGCCGCGGCCCAAATCATCCAGGGCGTCGTCGACCCGAACGCGGAGATCATCTTCGGCACCGCGACCGACCCGAAGCTCGGCGACGAGGTGAAGATCACCGTCATCGCCACCGGCTTCGCGCGGCCCGTCGCCGTCACGGCGATCCCGCAGCAGTACCGGCGCGACCTGCCGCCCGACGACGCGTCACCGGCGACGGCGCCGGCACCGGCGGCCGCGCCCGAGCCCGCGGCCGCGCAGCCAAACCCGCAGGACATGGAGCTACCGACGTTCCTGCGCCGCACCGTGGCGGCGCGCTAGGAGCGTGGGCAGGACCGGGAAGGAGGTGCCTGTCTAGCCAGACGATCCCGGCGGTTCGCCTCCGGGAGCTTTCCCCCACCAGGGAAAGACAGCGGGCCGTGAGCGGCGTATTGGGAGATGACGCCGCTCACGGCCTAACCATCCCTGTCCGAGGCGGCGCGGCCGTCACCGTGCGGAGCTCTCAAGCCGGACAGAGAAAAATGTAGCCCGACCCGGTGACGTGGCACGGGCAGGTACCACAACTCCGGGAGCCTGGGCTACGCGGCGATTGTACCGCGCGGCGCCCCGGATTTCCATAACCGGCGTCAACCCTGCACAGCGGGACCATCGCCTTGGCGCGCCCGCGAGCTCGCGTCGACGCGCTCCCAGGCATCTGCGCCAGCTACTCGATCCGCATCGCCGTCGAGGCCGAGATCGTCAGGTCGGACAGCGTGCCGCCGCTGAAGAGGCTGATCACGCCCTTGAGCGGCGTGATGTACTTGTAGTCGAACTTGGTCGAGACCGTCGCGGTCTGGCCGGAGATGCAGCTCGTCGAACACGAGACGGACACGCTCGCCTTCGACTGCTGCAGCCCGCCCATCGTCCCGCAGGCCTTCTGGACGACGGCGTTCGTGCTGCCGCTGCTGCAGAGGACGTAGCCGGACGGCGGCGTCCCGGCGTTGCCGATCGAGGCGTAGCGCGCCGCCTCACGCGCCGCCGAGCTGACGGTGATGTACGTCTTCAGGCCGTTCCCGAAGTCGATGATGCCGAACACCAGGATGAACAGGAACGGCATCATCAGCGCGAATTCGACGATGCCCTGCGCGCCTTCTTCCCGCCTCAGCCGACCGAGCATGGCCTGTCTCCCTTCAGCGCGCTCCGCTCGCCTCATTGCCGCCCCCGGTGGAGGTCGCTGACGCATGCGCGCGCACCGTGAATGACGGGGCCACCCCTGCAACCGCCAATCCTGCATCTCCAGTATCGGACGGATCGGCGCCCGGACGCAGTGCCGGGTTGCGGACGCTCGGAAGTGGACGGGCGCCGGGGAGTGGAGACGGCACACTGGCGCAGCGCGCGGGCGGGAGATCGCCCGCCACGATTGGGATCAGCCAGGCCCCGGTGGCCGCCGGTCGTCGTACTTCCGAAAGGCATCCGAGCACAACATATAGGGCAATCGCACGGTCCTGCTCATTGACAAGCACTAGATGTAGTGCTACTCTCGGCGGTGTCGCGTGTCCTCCTGACGCGCGCGGAGGAAGGGACAGCCGATGCGGTGTCCATATTGCGGATCGGAAGACTCGAAGGTCGTCGACTCGCGAGACGTCGAGGATTCGATCCGCCGCCGGCGTCAATGCCTGAAGGCCGGATGCGCCGGCCGTTTCACCACCTACGAGCGCGTCCAGGCGGTGGCGCTCTACATCGTCAAGAAGGACGGCCGCCGCGAGGAGTTCTCGCGCCCGAAGCTGCTCTCCGGCCTCCGACGCGCCTGCGAGAAGCGGCCGCTCGCCGCGCGCGACATCGAGCAGCTCGCCGGCGACATCGAGGCGGCGCTCTACGCCGCGGGGACGGCCGAGGTGCCGTCGAGCACGGTCGGCGAGCTCGTCATGGAGCGCCTCCGCGCCGTCGATGCCGTCGCCTACGTCCGCTTCGCCAGCGTCTACCGCGAGTTCGGCGACATCGACGCCTTCCGCGCGCTCCTCGACGCCGTCGCGTCCGGCGAGAGGCCCGGCGCCGCGCAGCTGCCGCTGCTCGACGGCGCGGAGTTCGCGCCCCCTTCCATCCGTCTGCAACCGGCCGCACCGGATCAGAGAACCCGTAACCGCCGCCCGGTGCGGCCGGTGCAGTCTCCCGTCTCCCTGGCGGGCGAGGCTGCATCACGAGAGCAGGCGCGGGCGCGCAGGAAGGCATGACGCCACGAGCCGCGGCCGGCGGACGACAGCACACGAGGGAGCGACTGTGCGCATCGAAGGCAAACTGCTGAACACCGACGGCGAATTCATCGCCAGCGGCCCCTGCGAACTGGACCGCGATCGCGGCGAGGTGACGATGTGGCCCTCGTGGGAGATGCACATGCTCGAACGCGAGCACGGCGCGCTCGTACTCGAGCTCGACGACGGCAGCCGGCTCGCCATCAGCGACAAGCACCTGACGTTCAAGCTCACCGGCTCCAGCGAGCAGCGGATCTCCGTCTACCGCCTGCGCATCGTCGAGCGCGTGCCAGACCACCTCGCGGCGGGCTACACCGCAGCGACGGAAGCGCGCCCGCCGGCAGCCGCCGATGCGCCGGAGCCGGCGACGACGCCGGCCGACGCCGCACGAGCGGAGCGCACACGCTGATGTACGTCGATGCCTTCGTCGCCGATCTCGTCCGCGCCTGCGCCGCGCAGCCCGGCGACCCGCGCGCTGAAGACGCGCTCGCGCTGCTCACCGACTATCGCCTTGCCGGCATCGACGAGCGCGGCTTCGACTGGCTGCTGGCGCAGATGCGCGGCGGCCGCGCGCCGCTCGCGCTGCTGGCATCGCGCGCCGAGACGATCGCGCAGGATCTGACGGACCGCTGGCAGGCGTACCAGCAGCGGACGACGCGCGCACGGGCGTAGAGCGCACGCATGCAGACGCGACGACGTGGGTTTAGCGCTTCGGAAGGTCGGCAATCAGCGGTTGCGGCGAGGCCGCGCTTCGACGACGCTATGGCAGCGTTGAGCATGGAGGCGATGGCGTTCCTCTGGCGTGTGCACTCCGGCGATGCACCGGCCGTGCGCGCGACCGCCGTCGCCTTCCTGCAACGGCTCGGCGCGGTCGCTGCGGCCGCCGACCTCGGCGAGAGCCAGGCATGGCAGGACAACATCACGAGCTGGCGCGCGATCGCGAGGCTTGCCGGCGCAGATGATCCGTGGATGCAGGCAGGCTAGCGAAGGAAAGGAATCCCCGAGTCATGGTTCTCCAGGCCGAGCCGGAAGTACGCCGCACCCTCGCCCGTAGCGGGTTCACGATCGATCGCTTCTTCACGCGCGCCGGCGATGACCCGTTCGCATCCGTCGCGTGGGCCTCGCGCAGCGCCGTCATCGCCGATGAGAGCGGCAACGCCTTCTTCCAGCAGAACGACGTCGAGATCCCGGAGTCGTGGTCGCAGACGGCGACCAATGTCGTCGTCTCGAAGTACTTCCGCGGCCCGCTCGGCAGCGACCGCCGTGAGCGCAGCGTGCGCCAGCTCATCGGCCGCGTCGTCGACACGATCACGAACTGGGGCACGAAGGACGGCTACTTCGTCGACAGCGACGAAGCACAGACCTTCCGCGACGAGCTGACGCACCTGCTGGTACACCAGAAGATGGCCTTCAACAGCCCCGTCTGGTTCAACGTCGGCGTCGAGCCGCGGCCGCAGTGCTCGGCCTGCTTCATCCTCTCCGTCGAGGACACGATGGAATCGATCCTCGACTGGTGCAAGACGGAGGGGATGATCTTCAAGGGCGGCTCCGGCTCCGGCATCAACCTCTCGCCGATCCGCTCCAGCACGGAGCAGCTCTCGGCCGGCGGCCAGGCGAGCGGCCCGATCAGCTTCATGCGCGGCGCCGACAGCATCGCCGGCTCGATCAAGTCCGGCGGCAAGACGCGGCGGGCAGCGAAGATGGTCGTGCTCAACGTCGACCACCCGGACATCGAGGACTTCATCGACGCCAAGGTGAACGAAGAGCGGAAGGCGTACGCCCTGGGCGCCGCCGGCTGGGACATGTCGCTCAACGGCGATGCCTGGTCGTCGATCCAGTTCCAGAACGCGAACAACTCGGTGCGCGTCACGGACGAGTTCATGCGGGCGGCCGGCGAGGGGCGAGACTGGGACCTGAAGGCCGTCGTCGGCGGCGGCACCGTGCGCACCGTGAGCGCGCGGGCGCTGCTGGAGCAGATGGCGGCGGCGGCGTGGGAGTGCGGCGACCCCGGCATGCAGTACGACACCACGATCAACGACTGGCACACCTGCGCGACGACCGCGCGGATCAACGCCAGCAACCCCTGCTCCGAGTACATGCACGTCGACAACAGCGCCTGCAACCTGGCGTCGCTCAACCTGCTGCGGTTCAGCGACGAGGCCGGCGTCTTCGACGTCGAAGCGTTCCGGCGCGCCGTCTCCGTCACGATCTGGGCGCAGGAGATCATCGTCGGCAACTCGAGCTACCCGACGGAGAAGATCGCCGCGAACACGCGCGCGATGCGGCAGCTCGGGCTCGGCTACGCGAACCTCGGCGCGCTGCTCATGACGCTCGGACGTCCCTACGACTCCGACGAAGGACGCGCGTACGCCGCGGCGATCACCGCGTTGATGACGGGACATGCGTACGCGACGTCCGCCGCGATCGCGCAGCGCGTCGGTCCGTTCGACGCCTTCCACGAAAATCGCGACGCGATGCTGCGCGTAGTTGCAAAACATCGCGATGCATCGCGTACAATACACGCAGCGCATGCAACGAGTGAGTTGATCGATGCAGCGCAGAAGGCGTGGGATGACGCAGCAGACCTCGGATCGAAGTTCGGCTATCGCAACGCGCAGGCGACAGTGCTTGCGCCGACCGGGACGATCGCCTTCATGATGGACTGCGACACGACCGGCGTGGAGCCGGACATCGCGCTGGTGAAGTACAAGAAGCTTGTCGGCGGCGGCATGATGAAGCTCGTCAACGGCAGCGTGCGGCCGGCGCTCCTTCGCCTCGGCTACAGCAGCGCCGATGCGACGGCGATCGAGACGTACATCGACGAGCACGACACCATCGAGGGCGCACCGCAGCTGCGCGACGAGCACCTGCCGATCTTCGACTGCGCGTTCAAGGCGCCGAACGGCGCGCGCTCGATCCACCACATGGGTCACATCAAGATGATGGGCGCCGTGCAGCCGTTCATCTCCGGCGCCATCTCGAAGACGGTGAACCTGCCGAACGAGGCGACCATCGCCGACATCGCCGACGCCTACGTGCAGGCATGGGAGCACGGCGTCAAGGCCATCGCCATCTACCGCGACGGCTCGAAGAAGGTGCAGCCGCTCTCGACGTCGAACGGCCAGGCGGCGGACGCCGCCTGGGAGGCGAACCCCGTGCGCCGCAAGATGAGCGACACCCGAAACTCGGTCACCCACAAGTTCAGCATCGAAGGCCACGACGGCTACATCACCGTCGGCCTCTACGACGACGGCACGCCGGGCGAGATCTTCCTCTCGATGGCGAAGCAGGGCTCGACCGTGAGCGGGCTGATGGAGGCGTTCGGGCGCGCGGTGTCGTACGCGCTGCAGTACGGCGTGCCGCTCCCGGACCTCGTGCGGAACTTCAGCCACATGCGCTTCGAGCCCATGGGCCGCACGGAGAACCGCGACATCCCTGTCGCCCAATCGATCATCGACTACGTCTTCCGCTGGCTCGCCGGCCGCTATATGTCGGCGGCGGAAGCGTACGAGGTGGGCGTGATGACGCCCGAGATCAAGGCGGCGCTCGCTGCCGGTCAGTACCCGCTGCCGATCAGCGCGCCGGCCGTGGATCGCGGGGGTGCCGCTGCCGGAAGCGCGGGCGCGAGCGACGCCGGGCCGGCGATCTACCAGTCCGACCGGGCGAACGGCCACGCCGATGCACCGGCGTGCGCGAGCTGCGGCTGGATCATGATTCGGTCGGGGACGTGTTACCGCTGCGAGAACTGCGGTAGCACGAGTGGCTGCTCCTAACGGTAGGGGCAACAACAAGCGTCAGGGAAGACAAGGAGGCAGGGTACGTATGGCTGTTACCGCGAAGAAGCCGGCTGCAAGGAAGCCGGCAGCCAAGAAGACGACGGCCCGCAAGCCGGCGGCGAAGAAGGCGACCACGGCCCGCAAGCCGGCCGCCAGGAAGCCGGCGGTGAAGAAGACGACGGCCCGCAAGCCGGCCGCCAAGAAGGCGACCACCGCGCGCAAGCCGGCCGCCAGGAAGCCGGCCCGGGCCGCCGCGGCGAAGTCCCGGACGACGACCGCGAAGAAGCCGGCCGCCAGGAAGACGACGGCGCGCAAGCCCGCCGCCAAGAAGTAGGCAACGACGGGTGGCAGCATCCCCGGCTGCCACCCGCACGCCTCTCCCCCGACAGGCGTGAACACGTGGCCGGCCCCGGCCGTTCGGGGCCGGCCACTCCTCCACCGGCCGGGCATCGCCAACAGGAGGCGAACCATGCAGTTCTTCATCGCGCTGGCCGTGCTCACCACTGCCTCGGCCGCCTACCTGCTCCATCAGTTCCGGCGCCTCGGCGAGGCCGCGGCGCCGGCCAGCAGCGACCACGAAGCCGACGGCGAGGAGCTGAAAGCCGCCTGATCCGCGAGCAAAATCACATAATAAATTGGCACGGACGCCATCTCCCGAGTATGATCGGAACCGGGCATTCGCCCGCCGAAGGGCGGCGGCGTCCGGAAGCACGGACGCTCCCCGCCGCCCCCTTCGGCGGGGATCTCTTCTCGACGACGACACACTGCCGGTGACTCCAGTGCGGGGCAGCGAAATCACGCATCCCCGGCGGTTCGCTTGGCGACGTTCGGCCGTTGAACACCAGCCGGCGCGGACGCAAAGAAGGGGCGCTTCCCGCGCCCCTTCTTCGTCTGCGCTGTGCCGCATCCCGGCGGCACGTGAACTGCTATCCGCGCCGCCGCGCGCCCGCCAGCAATGAGCCGGCGCCGGCAACCCCCAGCAGCCCGCCGCCAAGCAACAGCCACACGCTCGGGCCGCTGGCGCCGCCGGGACCGGTACCCGTCGACGGCGCCGTCGTCGCCGGCGATACCGCGCCCGCCGCCGTCGGCGTGCCCGCTGCAGTGATCGACGTGCCCGCCGCGATCGGCGTCGACGTCGTCGCTGCCGTGCCCGTCCCTATCGCTGAGGTCGTCGCCTCGGCCGTGCCGGTGCCCGTCGTCGTCGTCGCACTGCCGGCGGTGGTCGAGGGTGTCGTGCTGGGCGTCTGGCCGGACACGGAACCCGTGCCGATGAACGCGATCGCGAGCATGGCGATGCCTGCGCCGATGCCCACCGCCCCAGCCATCTTCCTGATTTGTCTCACGGGTCTCCTCCTGAGCGATGAATACGTGGCCTCGTTCCTGGGCACGATAGCGACAGCCTCCGCGCGCCTCAACGAAATTCGGGGTAGCGTCGGAGCCTCGTCATGCCTTTGAAACAGGCTCCGCCAAGAAGCGCAGCGGCGCGCAAGCACGCCGATCGCCGACGCTCGCCGGCACGTGCAGAGTCGGCGCGCCGTATGATGACGGCGTGGAACCACGCGCGAAGCTCTGGATCGAGCACGAAGGCAAGCTGGCGCTCAGCGACTACCGCGTCCGCCTGCTGCTCCTCATCGAGCAGACGGGCTCGCTCGCAGAGGCGGCGGAAGCGATGCAGCTGTCGTATCGCCGCGCCTGGGGGAAGGTGCGCGAGATCGAGCATAACCTCGGCCTGCAGCTCGTCGAGAGCGCGGCCGGCGGCGCTGGCGGCGGCGGCTCGCGCCTCACCGAGGACGGCCGGCGGCTCGTCGCGCTGTACCAGCGCTTCCACGACGCCGTCGTCGCCGACCTCGGCCACGAATTCACGCGGACCTTCGGCGAGTGACGGCAGCCGCACGCCCACGCCCCGTGGGGTACGGCGCCAGCACGGCAGCCGGGTCTATCGTGGAGGGGGCGTGCAGGTCTACGCGCGCGATAGCGGCCATCGAAGGAGGCACGGATGGATCTCACCCTGGAAGACAGCGAAGCAAACCTGCTTCTGCGCGTGCTGACGCAGGACCTCTCGGCGTTGAAGATGGAGATCTCGAACACCGAGGACTACGGCATGCGTGAGGGCCTCAAGCGCGACGAAGAAGTGCTAAAGAGCGTCATCCGCCGCCTCAACCCGACGGCGCCCCTGTAGCAAGCGCTCGACGCCCGCCGTCCATCACGCGTCGAGCCGGAAGCCCTGCCCACGCAGCGTCGCGATGTACGAGCGCTCGCCGCCGGCCTGCACGATGCGCTCGCGGAGGCGCCGGACGAGCGCGTCGAGCGCCTCCTCGGACACGCCCTCGGCGTAGGCGTCCGGCCAGATGTGGCTCACGAGCTCTTCGCGCGCGACCACCTTCCCGCGCCGCTCGAAGAGGAACGCGAGCAGACGGAACTGCTCGTTCGACAGTCCGGGCTTCGCCTCCTGTCCCCGCACGTACACCCGCCGCGTCTCGAGGTTGACCTCGAGGTTCGGCGGCGGTCCCGTCGGCGGCTCCGCGAGCGCGACGCCGCCCGCAGCCGACGGCGCGGCGACCGGCGCCACGGCGACGGCCTCAACCGGGGCCGACGAGCGTGGGACGGCGCCCGCTCGCGCCCGGTTGCGTCGATACCGCAGCGCGGCGACCCCGGCGAGCGCCGCGGCCAGCAGTCCGGCGGCGGCGACGACGGCGATGATGATGTTGCGGCGCCCGGAGCTCGCCGTCGTCGCGACGCGCGGCGTCGCCGTCGGCGGCGCCGCCCCGCCGATGCTGACCGCCAGCTTCGGCGACGCGATATCGGCGATGCTCGCCGTCGCGGTATATCTGCCGCGTCCGGCGGCGCCGAGGGTGGCCGCGGCGAGGCCGTCGACCGTGCGCGCCGTCGCCGTCGTCGTGACGCCGGCATCGGTGACGAGCGCGAACGACACCGTCGAGCCGTCCGGCACCGGCTCGCCGTTCGTGTCGACGATCGGGCCGGCGACGAGCGGAAGGCTGCGCGTATCGACCACCGCCTGCGGGTCCTGGCCGTAGACCGTCAGCGGGATCCGCTGCTGCGGGTCGGGTTGCACCGCCTGCGCGACGCTGTAGAAGATGCCACTGATGTCGACCGGCGAGTGGCCCTTCGGAGTCACATCACCATAGAGCGCGCGGAAGCCGGTCTCGACCGACGCCTGCGTCTTGCTGTAGACGGCGAAGTAGGCGGCGAGCTTGCTGACCTGCGTCGAGTCCAGGTGGTACGGCACGTTGTAGGCGATGCCGACGAGCGTCTTGTTGCGCAGGTCGACGGGCGGCGCATCGAGGAAGCGCTTGACCGCGCCCGACGCGGGATAGTTCACCGGGTCGTACTCCGTGAGCGCAAAGACGATCCACGACGCGTCGCCGACCGCGCGCGCCGTCGTCGCGTTCGCCGGGTCGTCCGGCGTCGTCAGCCAGCTGGCGAGCGCGCCGAAGCTGATCGTCGAGACGTCCGCCGGTTTCAGCCGCGACGCGCCGGACGGCCCGTACAGCTGCAGCAGCGTGTCCTGCAGGCTCGACTGCGATTTCACCCGGTACGGGTAGCAGTCTGCCCAGCACTCGACGATCAGCACCTTCTCCGGCGAGACCGGTCCGCGCGGCAGCCGGCTCCGCAGGTCGGCAACGGTCTGCGGCTGGATCAGCGTCAGCGCATCCTCCGAGATCCGCCGCATCGCGTCCGCGCCCTGGCCGGCGGCCGAGGCGGCCTTCACCGGGTCGACGCTGACATCGGCGAGCTGGAGCTTCGGGTAGAGCTTGAGCTTGGCGGCGATGACGTGCCGGACGGCATCATCGACGCGGCGGCGGAAGTCTGGGCTGTCGTTGTACTGCTGCCGCATGTAGAGGATGCTGTCTTCGATCGTCGGGAGCTGGTTGTCCTTCCAGCCCGGCTTGGCCGGGTCCGGGTAGAACTCCACCAGCGGCAGCAGGTCGTTGCCCGCCATGAGCGCATCCTTGACGACGGTCCGGTTCGGAAATTCCGCTTGGCCCTCCACCTGGGCGTACCACGTCTTCAGCGCCTCGACGCCGAGCGAGTCGGCCATGACGAGTCCGCCCTGCCGCCAGTCCGAGAACTCCGGCAGTTGCATCAGCGTATTCAGCGCGTTCGGGTCGATGGACACCGGCCCCGTGAACGGCGCCGTCGACGACGGCACGAAGTTTCGGTAGCGGATGTGCGAGACCATCATGCCGTCGGCAGTTCCGAGCGGGTCCTTCGGGTCGGCGCGGTCCACCTCGGCGAACGGCGCCAGCTCCGACAGGCGCAGCTGGTCGAGCGACTTGTTTACCGTCGGCACTTCGCTCTCGGTCGAACGGTCGCTCTCGCCGTGGCCCGGAAAGTGCTTGGCGATGCTGAGCATCGAGCCGCCGCTGCCCTCGTGCACGCCGCGCACGTAGGCGCGGCCGAGCTGGCCGACCCACGCCGGGTTGCCGCCGAACGAGCGGATGCCGATGTCACCCTGGCCGCCGGAGCGCGGCGTGTCGAGCACATCGACCACCGGCCCGAGCAGCATGTTCACGCCCGCCGCGGATAGCTCCCGCCCGACGATCTTGCCCGTCTGCTCGGCGTCCGCCTTGCTCCACGTAGCGCCGAGGGTCATGTTGTTCGGCACGGACGTGTAGCCGTTCGTCACGTTCGTCAGCGGGAACAGGTCACCCTCGTTGTCGGTGGCGATCAGCAGCGGCACGAAGTACGTCGAGCCCGCCGGCCCGCGCTGCGTCGTCTCGTACGCCCGCTGCTGCAGGCCGTTGGTCAGCGCCGACAGCTGCGTCGCCGTATCGCCGCTGTTGACGATGTTCCCGTTGCTCGCCTGGATCAGCACCGAGCCGACCTTGAAGTCGCGAATGAGGGTGGCGATGTCCGAGTTGGCGGAGACGTCGTTGCCGACGAAGTTCACCATCACCAGCTGCCCGATGCGCTCGTCGACGCTCAGCGAAGCCACCACGCGTTCGACCATCGCCGGGTCGACGCCCGCCGGCGGCGTCTGGGCGCGCGCGGGCGATGGCGTGTCGCCCAGCATCGCGCCGAGCAGCCCCACGACGGCAAGCAGCGCCGCCCACGTCGCTCCCGGGAAGCGGCGACGGCTCTCGGATCGACGCGGCAACCGTACGGCGGGATGCAACACGAAACCGATTATGCCATGCCCCTTCGCTCGATGACACGTCGTATCCGAAGGACGCCCGGGCACGCGAGCATGCGAACGGGATCCCGGTTCTGCCTGCGCTCAGGCGACGGGATCGTCCGTGCGTCGGGCAGCGGCGAGCAGGGCAGCGCTGGCGTGCAACGCCGCCGCTTCGAAGCGGCCGGCGAAGCGCCTCCGGAAGTTCGTCATCGCACCACGCCGCGTACCTGCGGCCCTCGCCCGATCCACAATGAGGCGTGAGCGGTGACCCGCATGCCCACTGGCACATCGGCTGCTCCGGCTGGAGCTATCGGCACTGGCGCCGGACGTACTATCCCGCGGACGTGCCGGCGCGCCGCTGGCTGACACACTACGCCAGTCAGTTCGACACCGTCGAGCTCAACAACAGCTTCTACCATCTACCGGCCGCCGACGCGATCGCCGGCTGGGTCGGGGCCATACCACCGGGGGTCCGCTTCAGCGTCAAGGCGAGCCGCCTGATCACGCACAACAAGCGGCTGGCGAACAGCGAGGAGTTGCTCCGGAACTTCTTCGCGCGCGTGCGCCTCTTCGGCGACCGGCTCGGGCCTGTGCTGTACCAGCTCCCACCGACCTTCCTGCGAGACGAGGCGAGACTGGCGGCATTCCTCGACCTGCTGCCCGCAGACCTGGTCCACGCCTTCGAGTTCCGGCACGAAAGCTGGTGGCACCCGGACGTGTACGCGCTGCTGCGCCGTCACCGCGCCGCCTTCTGCATCTACAGCCTCGGCGCCCAGGCGTCGCCGGTCATCGCGACGTCGGCGCACGTGGTTGAGGCGCATCGTCGCGCGAACGGCGCATCGGCTCTTTGGGGGGCTGAGGTTGGAGGATGATCAGCAATCCGTATAATCGGGCGATGGAGAGAGCAGACCCGGCGCGGATCGCAGCCGGCGCGCTCAGCGTCGCGACGTCGAAGACCGCCGTGCCCCGACGGCGGCCCGATGTCGTGCGGCGGCCGCGCCTCAACGCGCTGCTCGATGCGGCGATCGGCGCGAAGGGCACGTTGCTCGCCGCCCCGGCGGGCTATGGCAAGACGACCCTCGTCGTCGACTGGCTGCAGTCGGTCGACTTCGGCGTCGCCTGGCTGGCGCTCGACGAGTGGGACGGCGACCTGCCGGCCGGCACGCGCGGGCTGGCCCAGGCGATCGACGCCGGACTCGGCGTCGAGCTGGCGCTCGGCGACGAGCGATTCTGGCAGCCGCGCAGCATCGCCACGACGATGATCAACGCCATCGCGCAAAGCGAAGAGTACGCCGTGCTCGTGCTCGACGACGTCCATCTCGTGCAGGCGTCGGAGCCGGTCATGGCGCTGCTGGCGATCCTCCTCGAACGGGCGCCCGAGAACCTGCACGTGGTGATGACGTCGCGGACGCGGCCGCCGATCCCGGCGCTGTCGCGACTGATCGCCCGCCGGGAGGTGACGACGATCGGCGTCGAGGATCTGGCGTTCACGGCGCGCGAGGGGCGGGAACTGCTGGATTCGCTGGGGCGTGCGGTCTCGGACGACGAGGCGGAGATGCTGCACGAGCGCAGCGAAGGCTGGGCGGCGGCGCTCGTATTGGGGGCGACCACGGCGGCAGCGGCCATCGCGGGCAACGGCGCAGTAGCCGGCGTGAACGTCGGCCTGTCGCTGGCGGAGTACGTGCAGGGCGAGGCGCTGACCGGGGTCCCGGAGGAGCTGCGCCGCTTCCTGCGCGATGTCTCGCTCCTGCCGGTCTGGACGCCAGCGCTCTGCGACGAGCTGTCGGGCCGCCGCGACAGCGAGCGCCTGCTACACGAGGCCGTGGCGCGCGTGCTGTTCGTATCCCAGTACGCCGATGACCCGCCGATGTACCGCTGCCACCAACTCCTGCGGTCCCTGCTGATGCAGCAGTTCCGCAGCGAGGAGCCTGAACGGTACGCCGAAGCCGGCCGCACGGCATCGGCGGTGCTCGTGCGCTTCGGTCTGCTGAACGAGGCCGCGGATCTGCTGTTCGAGCTCCAGGCATGGGAGCAGGCGGCGGAGTTGCTCGAGACGATCGCGCCGCGGCTGATCCAGCAGGGCCAGGCGCGCGGCCTCGCCGACTGGATTGACCGCCTGCCGCTCGAGGCGCAGGCCGCGCGCGCCAACCTGCAGGTGTGGCGGGCGCGCGCATCGTACAAGCTCCAGGAGTTCGACGAGGCGCTGCACCTGATCGAGGACGCGGTGCGCTCGCTGCGCGACGCGGGCGACACGCACGGGCTCGTCGAGGCGCTCTTCGTGCGCGGGGAGACGCAGCGGCGCAAGGGCTATTACGACGCGGCGCTCAGCACCTTCCGCGAGGCGCGGACGCTGCTCGAGTTCGCCGGGGACGATGACCTGCACCTCGCCGGCGACGCGCTGCGCAACCTCGGCGTCACGCACACGATCATGGGCGAGCTCGATGCCGCGACCGACGAGCTCGAGGAGGCGCGCCTGGTGCTCGAGCAGGTCGGTGACCTGCAGGGGATCGGCAATACCTGCGTCTCGCTCGCCCAGTGCTACGCGCGGCGCGGCGATCAGGCGCAGGCGCTCGCCTCCCTGCAGCGCGCACAATCGGCCTTCGAGCGCGCCGGCAACACCTTCGACCTCGGCCTCACCCTCAACAACACGGGCATGCTGTACTACGAGCTCGGCGAATACGAGCAGGCGCTCCAGGTCTACGACCGCGGCCTGCGACTCGTGCGAGGGGCGGGCGCGCGCGCGTACGAGCAGACCATCCTCGCCGGCATCGCGGAGACGTATCGCGAGATGGGGCGATTGCAGGAGAGCCTCGCGGTCTACGAGGAGCTCGGCCCGATGCTGGCGACGACGCAGGTGCCGTACCTCGTCGCCGTAATCACCGAGGGCCACGCCCTCACCCGCATCGCGCTGGGCGAGGGCGAGGAGGCGGCGCGCCTGCTGTGGTCGGTGGCGCCGGCCACGGCCGATGCGCCGCGGACGCCGCAGCATCGGCTGGCGGAAGCCCAACTGGCGCTCGCGCGGGGCGATGCCTCGCTGGCGCTCGGCCACGTCGATGCCGCGCTGCGTGAGCTCGCGGCCGCCGACGACCGCCACGGCGTCGCCGTCGCCGTGTTCCTGCGCGCCCGCGCCCTGTTCGAGGCGCATCAGCCGCGCAAGGCGATGGCCGAGCTGGAGCGCGTCGCGGCGGTCTGCGAGGAGCTCGGCTACCATCGCTTCCTGCGCTCGCAGGCGGCAGCCGCCCCGGAGTTGGTCGAGTACGCCCGCATCCATCACGTCGCGGCGCGCCTGATCGGGGACCTTGGCGGCGCGCAACAGCAGCCGGCGGGTGCGCCGGGGCCGGCTTCCCGGCGCCGGGGAGCTGACCCGGAGATGCTGCCGGCGGTGCATGCGCTCGCCTTCGGGCGCGGGAGCGTCCTCGTCGGCGAGCGCCAGGTCGCGGACCTCGAGTGGCGCAGCGAGAAGAGCAAGGAGATGTTCTTCTTCCTGCTCGTACGCGGGGAGCCGGTGAGCAAGGAAGAGATCTTTACGGCGCTCTGGCCCGACCTGCCAGAGTCCAAATGCAACAGCAACTTCCATTCGAGCCTGTACCGGTTGCGCCGCGCGCTCTTCCACGAGTGCGTGGTGCGGGCCACCGACGGGGCCTACGGCTTGAACCCGCGCGGTCGCTTCGACTCAGACATCGATGCCTTCCGGCAGGCGATGGGAGAGGCGGACGCCGCCCGCGAGGAGGACGTGCGCGCCGATCGCCTCGCCGCGGCGATCGCGCTCTATCGCGGCAGGTTCCTCGCGTCGACGTACAGCGAGTGGACGGAGCCGCTGCGCCGCGAACTCGAAGACCGCTTCGTGGAGGCTCTGAACGAGCTGGCGGCGTGGAAGCTATCAGGGGGCGCGTTCGAAGAGGCGCTGATGCTGTTCAAGTCGCTCGAGGACATCGACCCCTACAGCGACGCGGCGGCCTTCGGCTCCATGCGCTGCTATATCGGCTTGAACGACCAGGGCACGGCCGCCCGCCACTACCGGCGCTATCGTCAGCTGTTGCAGGACGAGCTTGACGAGGAGCCGTCCGAGCGGCTGACGGCGCTCTATCGCGAGGGGGCGCGCTAACCGTGTGACCGCCGTGGCTCCCGGGCGGAGGCCGCGCGCTACGCCCGCGCGGCGACCCGGGCGGAGGCGGGCGCCTTCGGCACGGCGGCAGCGAGCCCCTTCTGGCGGCGCTGCTTCTCGAGGTCCACGTCCGGAAACTCCGTGTGGAGGCCGGGACAGTAGACCCGGGCGGCGATGATCTTCTCGCCCTTCACCGTGAGCATGTAGACCTGCCGCAGGACGCGCGGCTGGTCATCGGGCGGCGCCTTCCAGGTGATCTCGAATTCGAGTGTCGCGGCGCCGCGTGCCCCGGCCGTCTCGTTGCTCCACGTCACGATGGAGCCGCTGCCGGGGCTGAACCAGACTTCGATGATGCGCGAGGCGGTATGCGGGTCGCCGGCGAGCCAATGGCCCGCGCTCGTCCAGGCCTCGAAGCGAACGTCAGGCGCGAAGAGCCGGGAGACCGCAGTAAACTTGCGGCCCTTGATGGCAGCCAGTAGTTGACTCGGTACCGAAGTATCCGCCATCCCGTCTCCCCTCGGATCTGCTCCCGGCGAACCGCGGGGATCGTTCCGATGCGCTTCAGTGTAGCGCAGCGGCGGCGCTGGCGCTGTACGCGCGTACCGGAGCCGGACGCGCGCATGCCCAGCCGTCGTGAAGACGCGGGTGCGCGTGACGATGCGTTCGTTACTTCTTGGTCTTGTCCTGCTTGGGCTTCTTGGCCTCGCGGTTGCCCTTGTCCTTCTTGCCCATGCATCCCTCCTCGTCTGGCTGGACTTCGGAATCTCCGTCATATCACGTCAGGATAGAAATTGCGTCCTCTTGAAGAGCTCCGTGCGCCCGCGCTCCTGTGCGTCGAAGACGCCGCCCGCGGCGCCGTCCGACGGCTCCGGGTACGCCGCAAAGGCGTCGTTCAGCGCCTCGAGCTGTGCCGGCGTCAGCTTCACCGTCCGGCCATCGAAGTCCGACGCCCGCAGTACCGGCAGGTTCGTGAGCTGCGTCTGGTAGCGCTGGTACAGCCGCTGATATGGCAGCCGATAGCGCGCGCCGAGCCGGACGGCGACGCGGCCGGGCGGCAATCGGACCGGGGTGCCGGTGATCGGTTCGAGGCGCATGCCGCCTGAGCGTACGAGATGGCCCCCTGATCCGGCAACCGACTGACCCCGCCAGGAAACCATCCCGTTCCAGCCGACAGGGATGAAGGCGGAGCGGCAGTGGGTCGCGCTGGACGCCGCATGCAGCTGCGGTCGCTTCATCCGCGCGCCGCCGCCGCCGACAATAGATGCGATGGATGAGCGCTGGGTACTGGTCGACCCCAATACGGGGCTGCACGTCGCCTGGTACTTCTGGCTGCGCGTGCTCGACGAGGCGAACCGGGCCGCCCGGTACGGCATCCCCTTCGGGCTCTTCCTGCTCGAGGCGGAGTCCGAGGGCGAGCGCGCTTCAGACCGCCTGCTCGAAGAGGCGATGGCCGCCGTGCCGGCGGTGATCCGCAGCACGGACCTCGGCGGCGCGATCGGCGCCGGTCGCGTCGGCATCGTGCTGCCGCACCAGGACGAGGCCGCGGTCGAGCAGGCGCGCACGCGGATCCTCGCCAAGATGGAAGCCCGGCGCGCTCCCGGCGTCCGCTGGAACGCGCGCATGCTCGCGTACCCGCGCGACGCGGCCGAGATCTCGAACCTGCTGACATTCGGTTGGCGGGGTGGTCGTGGTGCAGAGCCGCGCCGGCGCGCTTCGGAGCGCATCGCCTGAACGAGGGCCACGGCGGCGCCTCACCATCGATGTTGGGGATCGGGGTTGGCGATGCCAGAAGACTGGAAGGCGCGCATCATCCATGCCCGGCAGCGGTACGAGCTGCGCCGCGGCGCCATCGGCGTCCGCACGCCTCTGGCCCAGGTCTTCCGGCGGATGATCCAGACGGTGATCGAGCCGGCGTTCCGCGAGGTCGCCGAATTCGCCGCCGAGCAGGAGGTCGTCTGCGTCATCGAGTGCGAGCTGGGCGGCGTGCAGCCGCGGGCGATGTTCTGCATCCGGCCCTCGGGGCGCTCGATTCGCTACCAGCTCGACCCGGACGGCGTCGCCGTGCGCGAGATCGAGGGCGTCTACCACCGCCCGATGGGTCAGCGGCGCGTCTGGGTAGATGCGGCAGAGCTCGAACGCCAGCTGACGCAAGCGTACGCGCGGGCCGCCGCGGCGGCGATCGTGCAGGACTTCTTCCGGGTATCGAAGCCGGCGTCCGGACAGTAGCCGCGCGTGTCAGGCGGCCCGACGCAGCCGCCGCGTCGCGCGCGACGGAGGCGTCGTCGCGCCGCAGCTGTCCTGCGCGCTGGCGACGGCGTCCGCGATCGCGCTGCTGAAGTCGAACGCTACGCCGAGGTACGCCGCGCGGTCGCTCAGGTACCGCGCAGCGCGGGCGACGCCGCGGCGTGTGGCGAGGCCGCCGGATTCGAGCGCGCCGGCGAGCGCGTCGATGCCGTCCGCGCCCGGCTCGACGCCGACCAGCCGCCGCGCGATGAGCACGCGCAGGCTCGCCGCATCGAGAGCGGACACGTCGACGTGATACGCCGGCCGGTCGACGGCGGCGCCAAGGGACCGGACTTCTGCGCCGAAGAGGACGGTGGCGGCATGCCAGGGGACTTCGATCCGCTCGCCGCTGCGCAGGAGCAGCAGGCCGGCGCCGTGCCGTCCGGGGACGAGCCAGAGGCGCGCCAACTCGCCGAGCGCGGCGGTATGCGCGTCGGCGTCGAAGACCGCGAAGATGCCGCCGAACGCCGTCAGCGGCGGCGGCGCGAGGTAGAACCGGGCATCGTCGTCGAACGCGGGCCGGACGTCGCTTTCGAGGATGCCGCCGGCGAGCGCCACGAGCGGCCGGCGCACGGCCATCCAGGGCGAGGCGTCCTCCTGGCGCTCGCGCAGGATATCGAGCGCAGCCTCTTCGCCTGAGCCGGCGCGCGCCGCCTCGTGGTGGCGCGGGTCGAAGATGCGGACGACGGCGCCGCCCGCGTAGATCGCGTACGGCAGTCTCACTTCACCCGCCATCGCGCGGCCGAGGGCGCGCGCGATCTCCCGTTGCTCGTCGTCGGCCGCGCCGGTGATCGCGACGGTGTCGGCGCTCGATGCCGCCTGACCGAGAGCATCGGCGCTGGCCTCGTCGATGGCGAGGGCGCCGAGCGCGGCGCGGACGTCGTCGCGCGCCAGGGTGGCACGTGTCGTCTCCCGTGCGCGCTCGGCAAAGTCGCGCAGCGCGACGGGCAGGGCGCCAGAGTACCACGTGCGCTGCCGCGCTTGCGCCAGCTGCTCCTGGCCTGCGGCCGTCAGGTGAACCCGCGCGTGGCGCTCGAAATTCTGCTGTCCCGCGTCTGCGCCGACGAGGCCGGCCGCCTTCGACGACTCGACGATCTCGATCGCCAGCTCCTGCGGGACGCGCCAGTGGGTCGCCAGATCGACAGGTGACATCGCACCACGATAAAACAAGGTGCGAAGGCAGTGATCTGTGACGAACGTCGGCGGCAGGTTGAGCCCTGCGAACGGCGGGCCGCTGGCCGGAGGTGTCATCGCCGCTCCATCTCCCCCCAAAGTATCGGCACGTCGGGTGACTCTGCTGATCCGGATCCGGCAGACATGCGCGCGTCGGGCCCGGCCGATGCGGGGTCTCCCGCATGGCCGGCGCCCCCGTCGATATGAGATACCTCCCGCATGGAATGGAGCTCGATGATCGCCGCCGGTTCGGACGCCCGGGTGATCGCGATCGGTCCGGCCCGGCGGCCGGCGCGGGCGGCCGCCGCACCGCGCGGCCGCACCGTGGCGTGGTGGTCCGGCCACCGGGCGCTCTGGCAGCGGGTCGAGCGGGGGATCAGGATGCGGCTGCGGCGGGACGGCTGCGACGTCGTGCATCTGACGGACGCGCGGCTGGCGCCGTGCGGCGCGTGGTTGCGCGGCCGTCTCGGTCTGCCGGTGACGGTCGACCTCGGACCGCAGGATCTGCACGCGCAGGAAGCTGACGGGCGCGCGCTCTTCGCCGCGGCCGACCAGCTCGACGCGGCGTTCGTGTTCGGGTGCGAAGGCGAAGCGGCGCTCGAGCGGCGCACGACGCGCGTACCGATGGTGCGGCTGCCGCTCGTCGCACTGGCGCCGTCCGCGCCCGACCCCCGCACAGCTGCTCGCCTGCACGACCTACTCGGCGACGGCGACCCGCGGCGTCCCGTGATCGCCTTCGCTGGCGCCGCGTCGATGGCTGAGTGTCATTGGTTCGAAGAAGATGTGCTGCATGCGATGGACGACGCCGCTTGCTGGTTGCGGATCGGGGACGACTCGGCGGCGCATGCCTCGCACGGCGACGGCGTGCCCTCCTGTTGCGGCGCGCTCGATGACGGCACGATCGCCGCGCTCGCGCGGTACGCCGATGCATTCGTCCTGCCGTGGGCGCTCGGGGGCGCTGCGCCGGAGGCCGACGGCCTGCTCCGGCTGGCGCTCGCCGCGTCGGGAGTGCCGGTGATCGCCGGCGACGCCGGCGCGGCGGTGCTCGACCACGAACGGAACGCCTTCCTCGTCCGCGCGGGTGATGCCCTCGGCTTCCGGGCGACGATCGACCAGCTGCTCCGACTTCCGGCGAAGCAGCGCCAGTACATCGGCGAGGAGTTCGCCGCGGAAACGCTCCGCCGCTGGCCGGCAGCCGAGGCGGCCGCGGTGTACGAGGAACGCTTCGCGGCGCTCGCCGGCCGCCCGACGATCCCGGCGGAACTGCGCATCGCCTGACAGCGGACAGTCGCGAGCCGCCACGAAGATCCTGACCGTGCGCGATGTTCGTTTCGCCGGCGATCCTCTGGACGGCAGGCCCGCCGGGCGACGGCGGCGTGTGTCGGTGTGGGTCATGGCAGCCTCCCGGCACCTCCGCGCCGGCGACGGCGCTTGCTTGCCGGCGCGGATGGGCAGTTGCTACGCTGAATCAGGTTCCATCGGAGGCGCACACGTGCCACTGCTCGCAGGTCTCGGTCCACTCGGTCTTCCCGAGCTCATCATCCTCCTCGTGATCGTCGTCCTGATCTTCGGCGTCGGCCGCCTGCCCGATGTCGGTGGCGCCGTCGGCAAGAGCATCCGCGAGTTCCGCAAGGCGACGAAAGACCCGGGTGAAGAGCAGGCCGAACAGGCGAACGCGTCCGCCGATGCGCCCGTCACGACGACCCACAGCACGAACGGCGCGGCCGCGGTCTCGACGAGCGACGCGCCCGCCGGCAGCGTGTTCTGCGGCGACTGCGGCGCGAAGAACGCGCGCGCGGCGAAGTTCTGCGCCCAGTGCGGCCACGCGCTGAGCACCCCCGTCGCGTAGCCGTCAAGCATCGACGTCCGGACGCACTCACCGCCCGCCGCCGTGCTATGCTGGATGAAGGCCGCACGCGCGGCGAGAGGAGGTTCTCTGGACGCTGACTATCGCATCGATGTCTCCGAGGTGAACCGTAACATCGACGTCGCCGAGGTCGTCGCCCTCTACTTCCCCATGCTCCGCAAGACGCTCCTCATGGACGTCCGCACCAACGACGTCGACGGCCCGATGATCCGCGTCGTGCCGATGGCGAAGACGCCCGAGGAGCGCTTCCAGTCGCTGCTCAAGATGCGGCCCCGCTTCGGCAAGCCCGACAGCATCACCCTCATCCCCTGGCCGAAGTTCGTCCGCTCGATGCTCGAGCTCGGCATCTGGGATCACATCGTCCGCCGCTACGCCGAGCTCGGCTCGCCGAAGATGGTGCGCGAGTGCGAGAAGTGCTTCGCGCAGCTGACGAAGTTCGAGGACGATGAGATCAAGAACGCCATCACCGGCGAGAACTACGAGACGATCTGGGGCCAACGCGGCGTCGCCGAGGTCGAGGTCACGGTCAGCGACGAGGACCTCGACGACGATGACGACGATGACGGCCTCGAGGACGACCTCCTCGACGAGGACGACTAGCGCCGGCTCCCGCCGTCGCCATCTCCGTCGCCGTCCCACCCGCCCCGTCTCGGTCGAAACGCCGCGCCTGCAGCCGTCCGCCGTCGCATGGCGCGCGCTGCTCCCGTGCTAGAATCGAACCCATGACGGCGCGGACGCAGATCGGCCGGTCGACCGCCAGCTCGCAGGCGCGGCTGCAGCTCGTGCTCGTGCTGCTCGCCGCCTGGGATCTGCTCGCCTTCTTCCTCGAACTCGGGCAGACCAGAGTGCTCCGGATCGACGGCATCCAGGGCGTCCTCGGCGCCCGCTCCGTCAACGGCGCCGTCGTCGTGCTCGCCCTCGCCTACCTCTACGCCGCCCGCAACCCGATGCGGCATCGCTTCGTGATCTGGCTGGCGGCGCTCGAGCAGGTCGTCGCCTTGTTCAGCGGCGCCTTCCACTGGGCGCTCGGGGACGTTTCTGCCGGCCAGGCCGTCCTGCCGATGCTCATCGCCGTCATCTTCCTGGTGGCGCTCGTCGCCTGGGCGCCCCGGGAGACGAGCACGTTTTGAGCATGGACCCCGGACCGCCGCCGGAAGACCAGCGCGCCGTCACACCGCAGGACAACGCCATCGCCGTGATCAGCGCCTATGGCGCCTTCCGCCTGCTCCTCGTGCTCCTCGCCGCCTGGACGTTCTTCGCCGGCTTCGCGCTGCTCACGCAAGGCTTCGGCGCCCTCTCCTTCGGTGGCGGCGCTGCCGCCGAACGCGTCCTCGGCGGCTACATGCTGATCCTCGTCCCGCTGTACGGACTGCTCGCCTGGCGGCGCAGCGAGTACCGCATGCTGCTCTGGGTGCCCTACGCCGCACAGATCGCCATCATCGTGCCGACCCTCTACGACCTCACCATCAGCCGTCGCGGCCGCTTCGCCGATAGCGCCCTGATCTTCATCGTCTCGCTGATCTTCTTCACGCTCCTCGTCTATCTCTGGTGGAGTAGCCATCCCCTTCACCACTTCCTCGCCGGAGATGACGAGGACGAAGACTGGGACGACGAGGAGGGGGAAGAAGACGACGACTTGGCCGCCGATGCGCCCGCACCACCCGCGCGCGTCGCACCCGAGGACCAACGCCGCACCATGCGTCCGCCCGTCTGAGGCGACGCCGCAGCCCACCGGCAGGGCCGCGATCTGCGTTGCGCTCGTCGGCGAACTGCGATGCTGCAGCAGACGCCGCCGGCTCCCGACCATGCCCGACGAGCCGGCAGGGACGCCATCCGCAGAAACAACGACAACGCGGGGGAACGAAATAGCCCGCGAGCATCGCCCGCAGGCTGGCGCACGCCGCACGACGTGACGGCCGCCGCTACGTCCCGCCCGCCGTGCCGCGCAGGCCCAGCGCATCGGCGTGCTCGCGCAGCGCCTCGATCACCTCGGCGATCATCGCGTCGAGTGCGACGCCGAGCTGCTCTGCCCCGTTGATGATGCCGTCGCGGCTCACCTGCCGCGCGAACGCCTTGTCCTTCATCTTCTTGCGCACCGACGACGGCTCCACCTCGAAGATGCTCTTGTTCGGACGCACCAGCGCGACGGCTGTGACGAAGCCGGTCAGCTCGTCCGCGGCAAACAGCGTCTTCGCCATCGGCGTCTCGCGCGGCACCCCGCTGTACTCGGCGTGGCCCATAATCGCCGTCCTCACGTCATCCGGATAGCCGCGCGCCTTGAGGATTTTGTTGCCCTCGAACGGATGGCCTTCTACCGTCGGCCAGCGCTCGTAGTCGAAGTCATGCAGGAGCCCGGTGATGCCCCAGACGTCCTCATCGCCTCCCTGCTTTCGGGCGAAGTGCCGCATCACCACCTCCACGGCGAGCCCGTGCTTGCGCAGGCCCTCCGTCTGCGTGTACGCGCACAGCAGCTCCCAGGCAGCGTTGCGGTCCATCATCACCTCCCGTCGCATGATAGCGGTGGTCCGAAGCGCGGGGCGAGAGGATCAGCGGCGTTGGTCGACTGCCGATGGCCGCGGATGCAGGCGCGCGTCGGCTCGCCTGTCTACTCGTCGCCGGCGCGGAAGCGCCAGTAGGCGATGGCGCGGGCGAGGGCGCGCGCGGCGCGGTCGAACGAGGCGAACACCGCCAGGCCCCGATCCTGCATGCGGCGCCGCGCCTGCGCGACGATGTCCTCGACATGCTGCGGCTGCAGGATCGTGACGAACGGCTTCGCCGACCGCTGCTGATGGCCGACGAGCGCGTCGAGCAGGCCATCGAGCGCCGACGGGTCCGCCTGCCAGCGGCGGGCGAGGAATCCCGACGCCATCTCCATTGCCACGCCGTCAATGTTCGGGTCGGCGTCGAGGATGGCGAAGAGCTTCTCCAGCGTCGCCGCCGAGCCGCCGAAGCCGATCGTCCCGCCCATGTCGAGCGGGTTCTGGTAGCTGCCGCCGATGATGTTGAAGAACGACCGCAGTTGCTCGTACGAGCCTGCCGATAGACGCGGCACCTGGAGCCCGGCGCCGACGAAGGCGTCGGTGATCACGACGGACTGGCCGCCGGTCATCGCCATCAGCCCCATGCGGCCCCCGGTCGCAGGCTTGGCGTACAGCAGCGCCTTGACGACGTCGATCGTGTCTTCGAGGCTATCGGCGGCGATGGCGCCGGCCTGCCGCAGGATCGCGCTGAATATGGCGGGCGACGTCGCCAGCGAGCCCGTGTGCGATGCCGTCGCGCGGGCGCCGGCGGTCGTGACGCCGCCCTTCCAGACGACGACAGGCTTCATCGACGTGGCGCGGCGCAACGAGCGCACGAAACGCCGGCCGTCCTTCACGCCTTCGATGTACATGGCGATGACGCGCGTATCGGCGTCGTCGGCAAGATAGTCGAGGTAGTCCGGCACGTCGACGACGATCGCGTTGCCGATGCTGACGGAGGTGCTGACGCGGACGCCGTGCTGCTCGCCGACGAGGCCGAAGTTGATCGCGTGGGTGCCGCTCTGCGAGATGAAGCCGACCTCACCGGCTTCTCCGGCCGCCTGCTCGGCGCTCTGGCGGATGCCGAGCTTGCGGTTGTAGACGCCCATACAGTTGGGGCCGATGAGCGCGACATCGCCCTCACGGGCGATGCGCAACAGCTCCTCCTCGAGGCGGATGCCCTCGTCCTCGCCGGTCTCTGCGAAGCCGGACGTGAAGAGCGCCACGGCGCCGACGCCCTTCTTCGCGCAGTCCGCGAGGACGCGCGGCGCGACCGGACGCGGCACGGCGAGCATCACGTAGTCGATGTCACCGGGCACATCGAGCAGCGAGCGGTAGTTCGTGATGCCGAGCGCCGCGATGCCGGCGATCTCGCTCTCGTCGATCTGCACCGAGGCCAGCGAGCCCGTGAAGGTGCTGTAGTTCCGCAGCCACATGTACCCATCGGCCTTCTTCGACCCGACGACAACGGCGCTCGCGGGATTGAGCGCGCGGCGCAGGCGGTCCGGTGGCACCCGGAGCCTGTCTGGCGATGGTTGGTCGCTGCTCGCGATGGACATCAAGCGCCCGTTCCGGCGACCGCAGAGGACGGACAACAGACAACCGCAGCGCCGTATGCGGACCTGTCGCCCGTCGTGTGTTGTCTGCTGCTGTCCTTGATCACATCAAGCCGCTGACCGTGACAGTCTTCACGTCCCGAGCACGATGCGCGCGTCGACCGCCACGGAGCCGTCCTTATAGGCGAAGACCGGGTTGAGGTCGAGCTCGGCGACTTCCGGGTGCTGCTCGACGAACGTCGACACCGTGAGCAGCAGCTGCTCGAGCGCGGCGACGTCCGCGGGCTCCTGGCCGCGGTAGCCCTCGAGCAGCGGGTAGCCCTTGATCTCGTGGATCATCTGGCGAGCGTCGCGCTGGTCGATCGGCACGACGCGGAACGCGACATCCTTCAGCACCTCGACGAGGACGCCACCAAGGCCGAACATGAGCACCGGCCCGAACTGCGCGTCCTTCGTCATGCCGACGATCACCTCGATGCCCGCCGGCTCCATGCGCTGCACAGCGACGCCGTCGATCGTGGCATCGGGCTGGTGCTGCTTCGCTGATGCGACGATGCGTCCGAACGCCGCCCGCACGCCGTCTGCCGACGCGAGATTGAGCTCGACGCCGCCGACATCGGACTTGTGCGTGATCTGCGGCGACACGACCTTCAGCACGACGGGGTAGCCGAGGCTGCCGGCGACCTGCGCCGCCTCGTCCGCCGTCCTGGCCAGGCGTGCCGGCGAGACGCTGACGCCGGCGTCTTCGAGCACCTGCTTCGCCTCGATCTCCGTGAGCAGGCGGCGGCCATCGGCGCGCGCGGATTCGATGATGGATGCGGACATTGGGAGCGTCCTCTGCTGTGCGGTGTCTGGACATCGGCGGCGACAGCACGTGCGGGCGCCGCCTGAAAGCGGCATCATGCTACGCTACGCGCCGTCTTCGCGGAAGGCGGCGCCTGGCCTCGCTTCCGCAGCGATCGGACCGTCCGCGCGGGCGCGCGAGCAGCAGGGAACGGCGCGCGTGGTGCGCACACGATGATCCTCGCGTGGTTGGCGGCGGCGTGGGTCGCCGGCACCGCTGCCGCGGCGACGCTGGGCGCCGGCGCCTGGCCGCTGGCGGCGGCGGCCGCCTGCGCGATGCTGGCCCTGGCCGTCGTCCGCCACAACCGCGCCGCGCTGCTGCTGGCGCTGGCGGCGACGCTGGTCTTCGTCGGCGCGGTCCTGCGCTTCGAGCAGGCGCAGTCGCGGCCCCGCGCCGACGCGGCGTCGCGATTCAACGGCGGCGTGGCGATGCGGCTGCGCGCGGTCGTCGCCGGCGACCCGCGGATCGGCGATACGTCGCAGCAGCTCGCGCTGCGCGTGCGGCAGGTGCAGCTCGATGGCGCCTGGAGGCAGGCGAGCGGTGGCGTGCAGGTACGCCTCGGCCTGCTGCCCCGGTATCGCTCGGGCGACATGCTCGAGCTCGAAGGCGCGCTCGCGCGGCCGCAGGCGCCGGGCGGCTTCGACTACGCGGCGTACCTCGACCGGCGCGGCATCCAGAGCGAGATGCAGTTTCCGGCGGCGCGCCTCGTCGGCCATGCCCGGGACGCGCCGCTGACGGCGGCGACGCTCGCCGTGCGGCGTCGGCTCTCGCGGGCGCTCGCCCTGGCGCTGCCGGAGCCGCAGGCGTCGCTGGCACAGGGGGTGCTGCTGGGCCAGCGCTCCGCGTTGCCGGCCGACGTCGCGGCGGACTTGAACAGCACCAACACATCGCATCTCGTCGTCGTCTCGGGCGAGAACGTGGTGCTCGTATCGACCTACACGACGATCGCCCTGGCATGGCTGCTCGGCCGGCGTCGGGCGCTGGCGCTGTCGATCGCGTTGGTCGTCGCCTACGCGCTGTTGGTGGGCGCGTCGCCGCCCGTGCTGCGGGCGACGATCATGGGAGTGCTGCTGGTGGTCGCGCAGCTCAGTGGCCGCCCGATGCACGGGCTGACATCGATCCTCTTCGCGGCGGCGCTGATGGCGGGCATCGAGCCGCGGGTGATCGCCGACGTATCGTTCCAGCTCACCTTCGCGGCGACGGTCGGCATCGTCTACCTGGCTTCGCCGTTACGGCGCCGCGCGGTCGACGCCGCGGGCTGGCTGTTGCGCCGCGACGAGCTGCCTCGCTGGGCCGGCACGCTCTTCGCCGAGCCGCTCTCGGTGACGCTGGCGGCGATCGTGGCGACGGCGCCGCTGCTGGCGCTGAATTTCGGCCGGCTGTCGCTCGTCGCGGTGCCGGCGAACCTGCTCGTCGTGCCGGTGTTCCCCGTGATCCTGGGAGCGTCGCTGCTGGCGGCGATCGGCTGCCTCGTGCCGCATCTTCATCTGGCGCTGGCGGCGCCGGCGTACTACGCGCTGACGTACTGGCTCTTCGTGGCGCGGCGACTGGCGGCGGTGCCGTATGCGGCGCTTTCGGTCGGCGGCTATTCGACGCCCTGGTCGGCGGCGACGTACGCGAGCATCGTCGCGCTGGCCTGGCTCGCGCTGCGACACCGGCGCCCGGCTGGCAGGACGCGGCTCGCGCCGTCGCGGCCGCTGCGGCACCGGGCGCTGGTTGCCGGCATCGGCCTGCCGGCGCTCGTGCTCGCCGTCAGCGTGGCGGCGATGGCGCGCCCTTCGGCGCCGGCGCGCCTGCGCGTGACGGTGCTGGACGTCGGCGAGGGCGACAGCATCCTGATCCAGACGCCGGGCGGCCGCGACGTGCTGGTCGACGGCGGACCCGGGCGGGCGACGCTGCGCGGCCTCGGCAAGGCGCTGCCGTGGAATGACCGGTCGCTCGAGCTGGTGGTGCTGACGCATCCGCAGGCCGACCACATGATCGGCCTGCCAGACGTGCTCGACCGCTACGACGTGCGGGCGGTGCTGGCGGGGCCGGGGACGGCGTCATCGGCCGGGTACGACGCGTGGCTGCGCGCGGTGCAGGACGAGGGGCGGACGCTGCAGACGGCGCGACAGGGGATGAGCATCGACCTCGGCGGCGGCGCGAGGATGGACGTGCTGGCGCCGGACGCGGGCGAGGCGGCGGATTCGAACGTGAACAACACGGGCGTGGTGCTGCGGGTGAGCTGGCGCAAGGTGAGTTTCCTGCTGGCGGCGGACATCGAAGCGAAGACGGAGCAGGCGCTGCTGGCCGACAGCGTGGATCTGCGCTCGACGGTGCTGAAGGTGGCGCATCACGGCAGCAATACATCGAGTACGGCGGCGTTCCTCGCGGCCGTGCAGCCGCAGATGTCGGTGGTTTCTGCGGGCGCGAGGAATCCGTTCGGGCACCCGCGCCCGGACGTCGTCGCGCGGCTGGCCGAGTACGGGCCAGTGTACGTGACGGCTACGGAGGGCGCCGTGCGCTTCGAGACGGACGGCGCGCGGCTCTGGCTGCGGACCGGACGCTGACGGCTGCGGGCTTCCCTCGGCCGCCGTCCCCAGGGCGGTGGCCGGTGGGAGACGATGGTCGAGCGAAGAACGTCTCCCGCCGCCCCTGGGTGAAGAGGCGAGCCGACTGTCTCGGACGCGCGCGGGCGCCGAGCCCGCTCCGTCGTGGCCCGTGGCGCCCCGTCGATGTACGCTCACGCCGGGAGCCGCCGGAGAGCGAAGGAGCGGATGTGGCACGCCACGATGGACGCCAGGACGACGCGCTGCGACCCGTGCGCATCGAGCCGGACTACCTCGACCATGCCGAGGGTTCGGCGATGGTGCGCTTCGGCAACACGTGGGTGCTGTGCACCGTGAGCCTCGAGGATCGCGTGCCGCAGTTCCTGCGCGGCACAGGCTCCGGCTGGGTGACGGCCGAGTACGGCATGCTGCCGCGCTCGACGAACACGCGCACGGAACGCGAGGCCTCGCGCGGACGGCAGTCGGGCCGCTCGCAGGAGATCCAGAGGCTGATCGGCCGCTCGCTGCGCAGTGTCGTCAACCTCGACCTGCTCGGCGAACGCAACTTCACCGTCGACTGCGACGTGATCCGCGCGGACGGGGGCACGCGGACGGCATCGATCACCGGCGCGTGCGTGGCGCTCGTGCAGGCGCTGCAGAAGCTGGTGGCGGCGGGCACGCTGGGCTCGCTGCCGATGAGCGGGCTGGTGGCGGCGGTGAGCGTCGGCGTGGTCGAGGGTGAGCCGGTGCTGGATCTGGATTACGTCGAGGACTCGTCGGCGGAGGTGGACTTCAACGTCGTCATGACAGACGACGGCCGGTTCGTCGAGGTGCAGGGGACGGCGGAGGGTCCGCCGTTCGAGCGATCGATGATGGACCGCCTGCTGGAGCTGGCGTCGGGCGGGATCGCGCGGCTGCAGGAGTCACAGCGGGCGGCGCTGTCCGCGCTGGGGATCGTGCTGGAGTAGGCACCGGCTTCGGTCCGCGTGGGTCGGCGCAGCGCGAATCGACTGCGATCAGGCGACGCCCACGAGCGGAGAACAGCAAACGGCAGGGGCACGGCAAAGCCGATCGCGGCCCACGACGCTTTGCTGGTGGCGCGTTGCTGGCTGCCCTCACCGCGCGCGCGAAGCTACGCGTACTCTCCGAGAAAGGCACCGCCGAGGACGTGGATGTGGGCGTGCACCTGGCTCTGCATTGCCTGCGTGCCGAAGTTCGAGAGCAGGCGGAAGCCGGCCGGTGAGAAGCGGTCGCCCTGCTCGGCGGCGGCGCGCGCGACGTGAACCATGGCATCGGAGGTCCAGAGCTCGCCCTGCGTCATGTGCCGCTTCGGCACGGCGAGCAGCATCACAGGCACCCAGTTCAGGCGATTCTTGAAGACGATGACGTGCTCGTCCTGATAGCGAATGTCGGCCGGCTCGCGGCCGTCGATGATCTCGCAGAAGACGCAGAAGTATGACACGCGAGGGGAGTGTACACCGAACCGTCGGTGGTCGATGCCGGGTTTGTCGAGAGTCCCGCTGGCCCTCGCCCCCGGCCCGGCCCACGGGAGAGAGGGAGATTCTAGTACCCCGGGCTCCGGCCGCCCAGCCTCCGACCGCCCGCGCGCTGCGCCTAACGGGACGCCCGTTACACTAACCACCGTGGGCTTCCCCTCTCCCGACGCACGCGCGTTTCGCGCGCTCCGCTTCGACGCCGCCAGGGCCGACCCGGCGCAGACGGTGGCGCCGCCGTACGACGTGATCTCGCCCGGCGAGCAGCGCGCGCTGTACGACCGCAGCCCGCACAACATCGTCCGCATCGAATACGGCGAGCAGCGTCCGTCGGACAGCGAGCGGGAGAATCGATACACGCGGGCGGCGGCGGACATCGCAGCGTGGCGACGCGATGGCGTGCTGGTGCGCGATGCCGCGCCGGCGTTGTATCGCTACCGGCAGTGGTTCGTGTCGGAGGGCGTCGAGCACGTGCGAGACGCGGTGTTCGCTGCCGTGCGGCTCGAGGAGTGGGAGCGCGGCGTGATCAAGCCGCACGAGCACACCCTCGCCAGTCCGAAGGCCGACCGCCTGCAGCTGCTGAGGGCAACGCACACGCAGGTCAGCCCGGTGTACGGCCTGTACCGGCCGCGCGGCGAGGACCGTTCGGAGCTCATCTGGTCGTACGAAGGGTCGCCGCTCTACGACGCCGGCGCCGACGGCCAGCGGCATATGCTCTCGGCCGTCACCGACCCGGCCGGCTGCGACGCCTGGTCTCGCTTCATCGCTCGCTGTGACCTGTACATCGCCGATGGCCATCATCGCTACGAGACGGCGTTGGCGTATCGCGACGAGGTGCGCGCGCAGGCGACGCACTGGAGCGGCGAGGAGCCGGAGAACTTCGTGCTGATGGCGCTGACCTACGCCTACGACCCCGGCCTGCTCGTGCTGCCGACGCATCGCCTGCTGCATGTGCCGGACGTGAACGACGACGAACGCGAACGCATCAGCCGCTTCTTCCGGATGGAAGACCTCTCGTCGGCGACGCTGGACGAGGCGCAGGCGATGCTCGCCGGCGAAGGCGCGCGCTTCATCGCGCTCGGCCTGCGCCCGCAGGCGAAGCACCTGCTCGTGCTCGACGGGCGCGCGCCGGTCGAGGCGCTGATGCCCGCAGGGGAGTCGCCGGCGTGGAAGCAGCTCGACGTCAACGTGTTGCAGTACGGCATCCTGCAGGCGGCGTTCGGGATCGACGGCGCGGCGCTGATGAGGGGGCAGGCGGTGACGTACACGCAGGACGCGCGCGCGGCGGCGGCGGCGGTCGAGCGTGGCGATGCGCGCGTGGCGCTGCTGCTGAACGCGACGCCGGTCGACCAGGTGCTCGCGGTTGCGGACGCCGGCGGTCGCATGCCGCAGAAGTCGACATACTTTTATCCGAAGCTGCCGACGGGCCTGGTGATGAACGCGCTGTCCGGGTAGGCGGCAGCGTTATTCGGCTCGTCAGCAGCGCTGCCTGGACAGCGATTCGGCTGGCGCCCCGATCACAGGCATCCGGACTCTCACGACGACGGCACCGGTCCGCGGGTAAGCCTCGTGGCGGAGAGATCCTTGCTTCGCCTCAGGATCACAGGCGGCTTCCGGTCTGGTGACAGGTACTGCTCCGCCAACTGGTCCTGGCGCCGGAGAGAATCCTTCGCTTCGCGTCAGCATGACTGCTGACATCCAATCTCCCTCGCCCGCCGGCGACATCGCGCGGCGGCGCCATTGTCGATACGCTGACGCATGCCGAACAAGAAGGTCGTCCTCGCGTACTCGGGTGGGCTCGATACATCCGTCGCCATCCGCTGGCTGCAGGAGGAGCGCGGCTACGACGTCATCGCGCTCACGATCGACCTCGGAAACGAGAAGGACCTGCGGACGGTCGAGCAACGAGCGACGCAGATCGGCGCGATCAAGGCGCTGGTGCGCGACGGCAAGCAGGCGTTCATCGACTACTTCGCCTTCCCGGCGCTGATGGCGGGCGCTGTCTATGAGGGGCAGTACCTGCTGGCCACGGCGATCGGCCGTCCGCTCATCGCCAAGATGCTCGTCGACGCGGCGCGCGAGGAGGGGGCGACGGCGATCGCGCACGGCTGCACGGGCAAGGGCAACGACCAGGTGCGCTTCGACGTGAGCACACAGGCGCTGGCGCCGGACCTCGAGATCATCGCGCCGGTCCGGGAGCATCGCATGAGCCGCGAGGAGCAGATCGAATGGGCGGCCGCGCGCGGGGTGCCGGTGCCGGCGACAAAGGCGAGCCCGTACAGCACCGACGAGAATCTCTGGGGTCGCAGCATCGAAGCCGGCGTGCTGGAGGACCCCTGGCAGACGCCGCCGGAGGAGATCTACGCTTGGACGCGCAGCGTGGCAGCGGCGCCGGAAGAGCCGCGGGAGTGTGAGATCGGCTTCGCCCACGGCTGCCCGGTATCGCTCGACGGCGAGGAGATGGATGGCGTCACGCTGGTGCAGACGCTGAACCGCTGGGCCGGCGAGCACGGCGTCGGCCGCACCGACATGGTCGAGGACCGGCTGATCGGCATCAAGTCGCGCGAGATCTACGAAGCCCCGGCCGCCTGGACGCTGCACGCCGCGCACGAGGCGCTCGAGCAGTTGACGCTGTCCAAGCCGCAGCTGCGGACGAAGCAGGCACTGCGGCAGGAGTACGCCGACCTGATCTACAACGGGCTCTGGTTCACGGCGCATCATCAGGACCTGGCGGCGTACGTGCGGAGCACGCAGCGCCATGTCAGCGGCAGTGTGCGGATGCGGCTCCACAAGGGGCAGGCGGTGGCGACCGGCAAGAAGTCGCCGCGCAGCCTGTACAGCTATCAGCTGGCGACGTACGATCGCGGAGATTCGTACGATCAGGGAAACGCGGTGGGCTTCATCAAGATCTGGGGGCTGCCCGTGGCGCAGCAGGCGCGGACGCAACTGCTCGCTGAAGGCGAAGGGCCGTTCGCGCTCGGTACGCCGGAGGGCGCGTCCGGCGAGCCGTCGACGTGATGGGCGGCCGCCACGTGCTGCGACGCGCGCTCGCATGGCTGGCGCCGTTCGCGCTGGTCCCGCTCGCCGTCGCCTGCGGCGAATCGAAGAGCGCCGAGCCTTCGCCGGCGGCGGTCGCGACGGCGGAGGCGCTCTCCCGCGCGGTGACGATCACGGCGCCTTCGGGCACGACGCCGGAAGCGGGCGGTGGCAGCAGCAGCGTGCGCCTCGCCGGGCACATCTTCGGCTCCGGGCCGGTGGGCGTGATCCTCGTGCATGGGCGGCCGACGGACCAGACGGCCTGGTTTCCGTACGCGACGCAGCTCGCCGCGAGCGGCACGTACACGGTGCTGACGTTCGACTTCCGCGGCTTTGGCGACTCCAAAGGCGAGAAGGACTTCAACGCGGTCGACACGGACCTGACAGCGGCGTACCGCTACATGCGCGACGATCTCGGCAGGTCGCGGATCTTCCTCGTCGGCGCCAGCATCGGCGGCACGGCGTCGCTCGTCGTCGCCACGCGGCTGCCGGTTGCCGGCGTCGTCTCGATCTCGTCGCCGGGCGAGTTTCCGCCGCTCGACGCGACGGAGGCCGTACAAAAGCTGGCCGTGCCGAAGTTGTTCATCGTCAGCAAGAACGACGTGCCGCAGGCGATCGACCAGGCGACGATGGTGGCGGCGGCGCCGCAGCCGAAGGAGGCCGTCGTGTACGAGGGGACGTTACATGGCACCGACCTGCTGCAGGGCCCGCACGCCCGCGAAGTCGAACAGCGCATCACCGCCTTCCTGGGGAACAACTGACTTCTTGCCGCAACAGCTCACCTTATGTGGTATGGCTTTCTTCTGGGCTGGGTGGAACTGACGAATACACCTCAATGGTGCTTCGGGCAGAACATTTGCATCGCCTCAGGCCTGGAGGGCGAACTAGACCCCGGGCGTTATTACGTCCAGGGGTCGCACTACTGCCGCGCTTGCGTCCCTGAGACGGACACCTCGTACTCAGGCGTGTTCGTGATGCCGTAGAGCTTATTCGAGTGCTCGGCGCAGGTCTGCGACATCAACGCCGCTTGCGGCCAAGGCTAACGGTGTCGTCGTGCGCGAGGAGCCATCGTATGAGGCGGACATAGCGCCGCCGCCACCTCCCACGCGCCCGCTGACACGCGCACCCGGTTTGATTGTCTGCCGTCAAGTCAATCAAATTCAATCAAACATCCGCGCACCGCGGATTCAGCGATCGCCGCCCCGCCGCCCCTCCGAATCTGGCGCCGAAAAAACGCAAAAAAAACACGAGACAATCAATCGAGCCCAGATCACCGACCACCGGCAGCCGACCCCGGCGCGCGCCGCTTGCCGCGCCGGATCGGCGGGCGTACCCTCGCCAGTGGAGGATCACCATGGCCGAACGAGCGCCCGAACTCGAGCAGGCCGCCCTCATGCCGCTCTCGGAGATCATCGCCTCTCCCATCGTCGAGCCGGGCGGCGGCGACCGCATCGCGCGCGTCAAGGACGTCGTCGTGCGGATGCTCGAAGGCCGCTATCCGCAGGTCGTCGGGTTGGTCTCGCGCGCGTCGGGGCGGGACTTCTTCATCCCGATCGCGCGGGTGGGTGAGCTGGCGCCAGGCGGCGTGCGGCTGTCGTCGGGCGCGGTCGACATGCAGCGCTTCAACCGCCGCGACGGTGAGCTCCTGCTGGTGAACGACGTGCTCGACCGCCAGGTGATCGACGTCAAGGGCACGCGGGTCGTGCGCGTGAACGACCTCTACCTGTCGCGAATGGGCGGCGTCTATCGGGTCGTGGCGCTCGACACCGGCGGCCAGGCGATCGCCCGCCGGCTGATGCCGGGCGGGCTGCGGGCGCGCTTCCGGGGACGTTCGCTGATCGACTGGCGGGAGGTGGAGTACCTGGCCTCCGACACGCCGACGGTGCGGCTGCGCACCGGGCACCTGCAGCTGCGGAAGCTCCGGCCGCAGCAGCTGGCGCGGATCCTGTCGGGGCTGAGCCGGCAGGAGGGCGCGGAGATCCTGTCCTCGCTTGACGAGGAGCAGGCGGCGGACACGCTCGAGGAGATGTCGACCGAGCAGCAGGCGCACTTCCTCAGCGCGCTGCCCGTCGAGCAGGCGGCGGATCTGATCGAGGAGATGGAGCCGGACGAGGCGGCGGACATCCTCGCGAAGGTGCCGGCGGTCCACGCAGAAGCGCTGCTGCAGGAGATGGAGGAGGACGAATCGATCGCCGTCCGACAGCTGCTGACCTACGACCCGGACAGCGCCGGCGGCGCGATGACGAACAACGTCTTCCGCATCGGCCCGGAGCAGCCGGTCTCCGACGCGCTGAGGATGTTCGAGGAGTCGGAGGACACGCCGGACTTCGCCTATTACTTCTTCGTGGTCGATGACGCCGGCACGCTGCACGGCGTCCTCAGCCTGCGGCAGGTGCTCGTCGCGCCGCCGCCCGCGCTCGTCCGCGAGGTGATGACGCGCGAGCCGGAGACCGTCGCGCCCGATGCGGCGCCGCAGGACGTCGCGGAGGCGATCGCCGAATATAATCTTCTGGCGATACCGGTGGTGGACGAAGGCAACCAGTTCCTCGGCGCGATCACCGTGGACGACGTCCTCGACCGGCTGTTGAAGGAATCGTGGAGACGCGGACGCAGCCGCACGTTCGGCGGCTGATGAAACAGATGGGCGATCATCATCACGGACACGCGGGTCGGCACCACGGACGAGCATGCCCGGTCGCAGGCTGACAAGGCTTCGCGGCTGTCTCCGCTCGCCCGCCGGTTCCCGCGCCTGTTCGTCCTGCTCGCCATCCTCGGCCCGGGGCTGATCGCGGCGAACGCGGGCAACGACGCCGGCGGCATCGCGACGTACGCCGCGACCGGCGCGAAGTACGGGTACACGCTGCTCTGGGTCGTGCCCGTGATCCTCGTCGCGCTGATCGTCGTGCAGGAGATGTGCGCACGGCTGGGGTCGGTGACGGGCATGGGATTCTCCGACCTCGTGCGCGAGCATTTCGGGCTGCGCTGGACGGCGTTCGTCGTGACCGCGCTGCTGGTCGCCAACCTGGGGACGTCGTTCTCGGAGTTCGTCGGCATCGGCGCGGCGGCCGATCTGCTGCACATCCCGCGCCTGCTGGCGATCCCGCTGGCGGCGGCGGCGCTCTGGGTGCTGATCGTGCTGGGCTCGTACAAGGTCGTCGAGCGGGCGTTCCTGCTCATGAGCCTCGTGTTCCTCGCCTACCCGGTGGCGGCGATCCTCGCGAAGCCGCAGTGGGGGAGCGTCGGGCACGGCTTCGTGCCGCACGCGCCGCAGGGACCGACCGCGCTGGTGCTCATCGTCGCGCTGATCGGCACGACGATCACGCCATACATGCAGCTGTACCTGCAGTCTTCGGTCGCGGAGAAGAACGTGCGGGCAGAGGAGTACGTGTACGAGCGGATCGATGTCATCTCCGGCTCGGCGTTCGCGATGATCGTCGCGCTGGCGATCATGGTGTCGACGGCGGCGGCGCTGTTCTCGCGCGGCATCGAGGTGAGCACGGCAGCCGACGCCGCCCGGGCGCTCGAGCCGGTTGCGGGTTCAGCGGCCGAGACGCTCTTCGCCGTCGGGCTTCTGGGCGCCTGCCTGCTGGCGGCGCCGGTGCTGGCGCTGACCAGCGCGTATACGGTGAGCGAAGCGCTGGGCGTCGAGAAGGGGGTGTCGCAGGACTTTCGGGACGCGCCCCTGTTCATGGGGCTGTTCACCGGCATCATCGCCGTCTCCGCTGGCCTGGCGATGATCCCTGGCATCCCCTTCACGAGCACGCTGCTCGTGATCCAGATCATCGATGGCGTCGTGCTGCCGGTGGTGGTCGTGAGCCTGCTACGGCTGACGAACGATCGCGAGCTGATGGGCGCGCGGAGCAACGGCCCGGTGTTCAACGTCATCAGCGTGATCACCGCGGCGGTCGTCATCGTGCTCTCGGTCGCCCTCATCGCGATCGAAGTGGGCGGGGCATTCGTATGAGTGGCACGCTGTGGAATCGACGAGGGTGAGGGAGCGCTTGACGCCCCCGGGTTCGTCGGCCGATACGATACGCGCATGAGCTGGTCGCATCATGCGCTCTCCCGTATCCGTGCCCGGATCCGCACGGGATCGTGTGCGCCGAGAGCGGCGGGCGTGCACCTGGGTCAGCAAACACCCTCGTCATCGGAATCGCGCCTCTGCGCGTTCCCCTTCCCGGTCGTCGAGCAGCAACCATCGACCATCGACCGGAAGACCGACGGCTGACGGCCGTCAGGCGGGCTCGGCGACGTTGAGGCGGACGCCCGCCGGGGCGCCGTCGGCGGCGAGGAGGCGGTTGACCGCGCCGCCATCGTAGTACACGGGCACGAAGGCCACACCCTCCTGCACGCGCCCGGAGATCTTGCAGCGGAGCGTCAGCTCGCCGTGCGCACTGACCAGCATCACCTCGTCCTCGTCGGCGATGCGCATCGCGGCGGCGTCCGCCGGGTGGAGCTCGACGAACTCCTCGCGGTGCAGCTTGTCGGCGTCCGGGGCGTGGATCGCCGCGCCTTCGAGGCTGGTGTACAGCGTGCGGCCCGTCGTCAGCAGCAGCTCGCCGGCGGCCGGCGCGGCGGACGCGGCGGAGACGGGTTGGCGCTCGAAGCGCGAAGGCGTGACGGCCGCGCGCGCCTTCCCCCACGCGCCGAAGCCGGCGCCGAAGCGCTCGTAGCCGGGAACGCTCGCAGCGATCTCGTCGGTGACGGCGTCCGGGTGCGCGTACGACCAGGTGTCGGCGCCGCCGATGGCGTTCGCCAGGTCGGTGAGCGCGAGCAGCGCCGGACGCGCGTCGCCGAGGGCGGCGACGGCGGCGTGCAGGCGGTCGATGCGCCGCTCCCCATTCGTGTAGGTGCCCGTCTTGCCATACGAGGGCACGTCGGCGAGCACGACGTGCGCCGCCTGCGCCGTAGCGCTGAGCAGGCTGTCGATGACGACCAGCAGGTCGAGCGAGGCGAGGGCGTCGCGGACCCGGGCGCTGCCCGGCGCGAACATCAGCGGGTTGTCGCCGACGACGATCAGCGCCTTCAGCGCGCCGCTCGCCGCCGCGTCGATCATCTGGTCGAAGGACATGCCGGGCTCGGCGAGCGGCGTGCGGCCGGGCCCGAGCTCGGGGTCGACGCCCATATCGCGCGCGCCGTAGACGTTGGCCTCCGTCGGCAGCACGATGAGCGACTCGCCGGCGGAATCGCCGCGCAGGGCGATCGAGAGGTTCGCGGCAGCGCGGGCGCCGTTGCCGGCGGCCTGCGCATCGCCCGGGTTCGGGGCGTAGATGATCGAGACGCGCCTGCCGGGATCCTTCGCCTCGCCGAGGATCTCGAGGGCGCGCGGAAGGTCGCCCTCAGCGACCGGCGGCAGTGCGGCCTGGCCGCCGGCGGCGCGCTGCGCGAGCGCATCGACGAGCGCGGCCTCGGCGCCCGGGCGCGGCTGGAGCCACGTGCCGCCGTAGGGCTCGGCGAAGTCCGCCATCTCGCCCCAGAGCGGCGAGACGAGCAGCAGCGTGCCATGTCGCGGCGCCGCCGGGTTGCCGACGATCGCATCCTTCGCGCGCAACGCCGCGACGTTGTGGCTGGACTCGAGGTCGTCGGCGATGACGATGACGATGTCGCTCGTGCCCAGGCGGAGCATGTCGGCTGGCAGCGCCTCCGTCCCGAACGCCGCCTCGACGGCCTTCATCGCCGCGCGGTTCGGCGCCGCCTGGCTGAAGTCGACGTGGGGCGTGCCGATGACATCGCGCGCGAGCTTCTGCGCGAGGTAGTTCTCCTCGTTCGTGTTGAACGGCGACCCGAGGACGCCGACGGCGCCGGCGGCGTGAGCCGCGACGACGTCCTTGATGCGGCCGGCGACGTACTCGACCAGCTCGCCCCAGTGCGCCGGCAGCTGCGCGCTGCCCGGCGGACCGCGCCGCACGAGATGCCGCTGGAGGCGCTTCTTGTCGGGCACCGCCTCGTAGTGGAAGCGGCCGCGCACGCAGATCTGGTCGGCGCTCACGGGGTTCACGAGGTCGGGCTTGACGATGACGCCGCGGCCGGCGCGCGTCCCGATGCTGATCGTGCAGCCGACGGAGCAGGAGTTGCAGGTGGTGCTCGTCCAGTCCTCGGTGCGGGCGATCCACTTGTTCGGCTTCTCCATCAGCGTCGCCGTCGGGCAGACGTCGATGCAGGCGCCGCAGAAGTCGCAGTTCGACTCATGGATCGGGCCGCCGGCGCCGAAGGCGATGCGCGAGGTGTAGCCCTTGTTCGCGAGGGTGATCGCCGTCGTGTGGCGGATCTCGTCGCAGGCGCGGACGCAGCGCGTGCACAGGATGCACATCTGCGGGTCGAACTCGAACCAGGGGTTCGCGCGGTCGGGGTCGGGCTGCTCCGTCTGGTAGTAGGTGCGCGGTTCGAGCGCCCACGGCTCGACGTTCTCGAATCCCATATCGAGCAGATCGTTCGTCGTCTGCAGCTCGCAGCGGTAGTTCTTCGAGCAGGTGAGGCAGCGGTGGGTGACGACGTCGTCGCGCAGGCAGATGTCGCCCGGCATGCACTTGACGCGCCGGTGACAGGTGAGGCAGCGGTCAGAGTGGTTGGCGTTGATGATCGCCAGCACCTGCTGCCGCGCGCTCTTGACCTCGGGCGCCTCCGTGTCGACGACCATGCCGTCGCTGACGCGCGCCGTGCACGAGAGCTGCAGCCCCCGCGCGCCCTCGATCGAGACGAGGCAGGAGCGGCAGCCGGCGTAGGGCACGAGGCCATCGATGTAGCAGAGGTTGGAGATCCAGACGCCGTTCTTCTTGATCACTTCGACGAGCGGCGCGCCCTCCTGCGCCTCGATCCCGACGCCGTTCAGGGTGATCCTAGCCACGCGTGTTGGCCTCGATGACGCGCTCGCCCTTCGAGACGGGCGCCTGCCGCGCCTCGATCTCGATCATCTCGATGATGCCTTCGGGCGCACGCTGACCGTGCGGGTACTCGTAGCCGTTGCGCCGCAGGTGCTCGTGCGCGAGGCCGGTGAGTGCGTCCTTGTCCTTGTACATCGTGTCGAACTCGTAGACCGCGTCCTCGAAGGTGCCGCCGGCCTGGATCGCCTGATAGGGGCAGGCCTCGACGCAGAGTCCGCAGTACATGCAGAGGCGGAAGTCGATCTCGTAGCGCTTCTTCTCGAGGGTGCCATCGGGATTGGGCGACGTCTCGACGAGGATGCAGCCGTCGGGGCAGGCCTGGGCGCACGTGCTGCAACCGGTGCAACGCTCTTCGAACCAGAGCAGATTCGTGCGCGCGCGCGGCGAGATCGGCCGCGTCACCTCGGGGAATTCGATGGTCGCGGGAGGCTTGACCATCCGCTGGATGGTGACCGCCATGCCCTTGAGGACGCCGATGCCGTACATGCAGTTCGATTGTAACAAGTTTCACTTGCCGAACAACCGGCGACGGATCCCGCGGGTTGCGCGAACCGTCACGCCCGGCACGTCTTCCGTAAGGCGCGGTGGGAGCTATCGGACGCGACGTGGCCGGGAAACCTCCCCCAACCGGGGGCACTCTCCCCTTCGATGCCGGTCGCTCCGCAGCCTGGCATGCCGGGCACGCCACTCGCGGAGGCGCGTCAGCGCGTTCGGGCGGGGGCCGCCGACGCCCCGCGAGTCCTCGGCTTCCGCACGGCCATGTGCGGCACGCCTCTCCCGTCTACGCCATCACGCCGGTGGCGTCGGCCCCCCGACGCTTGTCCGGGACAGCACGCCGATCTGCGAGCCGCCCGGCACGATCACCGACAACGCCGACGCTGCCACCTCGAACAGCATCGGCGTCACCCCCGCCGCCTCGCCATCCACCTGCACCGGCAACCCCGCCGTCTCGATGGCGATGCTGCGCGCCTGCATGTAGCGCACGTTCGGCGAGCGGTCGTGCCGCCCCGCCAGCATGCGCGCGCCGTCGATGACCAGATGGAAGACGCCGCCGTGTTGCATCATCGCCAGGTCAAGCAGCCCGTCGTCCACCAGCGCGCGATGCGTGATCGGCCGGAATCCCCCGTACGAGCGCGTGTTGCCCACTACCATCCAGTACAGCGCGCCCTCGATCGGCTCGCCGTCGACACGAAGCCGCACGTGCCACGGCCGCGTGCGCATTGCCGTCGGCACGCCCGCTGCCACGTAGGACAAGGCGCCGAATCGACGCTTCGCCGCCGGCGTCACCCGCCCGATCACCGCCCCGTCGAGCCCGACGCCCGCCATCAGCAGGAAGTAGCGCCCGTTCGCCCGCCCCAGGTCGATGCGCCGCCGGTCGCCGTCGATCATCGCCGCAACGGCTGAGAGCGGCTCGCGGTCGATGTGCATCTCCTTCGCCCAGACGTTCGCCGTGCCGCCCGGCAGCACGCCGAGCGCCGCCTCCGTCCCGGCGATGCCGTTGATCACCTCGTTGATCGTGCCGTCACCTCCGTGCGCCAGCACGACGTCGACGCCCGCGCCCGCCGCCCTCCGTGCCAGCTCCGTGATCTGCCCGGGAAACTGCGACGTTTGGCACGCGATGCGCCAGCCGCGCTCTTCGGCGAACGCGACGATGCGCGCGAGCCACCTGTCGTCGAGCGCGTGACGCGACGTCGGATTGCGCACGAGCAGGGCGCGCACGGCCGATGATCCGCGCGGCATCAGCGGCAGCACGCTGCCCCGCCTGCCGTCGCACGCGCGCGCCCGCCTGGCGCCGCCGTGCGTATGAGCATGAGCGCTGCGAAGGATCGCTCCGGAAGCACCGCCAGCCTCCGATACTCCCCGGGCTTGTCATCGCCGGGCGAAGCGAAGGGTCGGTCCGCACGCAGCATGAGCACCCGCCGTCCGCGCGCCCGCCGCTTACGTGCGCGTCGTCAGCCCTTCGCGCGGCGCGCCGACGAGGATCGCCATATTGCCCTCCGGGTTGCGCGTCTCGTACATCAATTGATGCGAGAGCCCGACCTCCTCGAAGGGGAACACCTGCGCCAGGCACGGGTCGATCTTCCCCGCCACGACGAGGTCGTTGAATCCGTACGCCTGTATGTCGTTGGCGAAGTGCGACCCCTGCAGCCGCTTCTGCCGCATCCACAGATAGCGGAGGTCGACGACCGCGTTGTAGCCGGTCGTCCCGGCGCAGATCACGACCATGCCGCCTGTATCGCAGACGAAGATCGACGTCGGGATCGTGTCCTCGCCGGGATGCTCGAACACGATGCGCGGACTTCGCCGCTCGCCGAGCGCGTCCCAGACGGCCTTGCCGAACGCCCGGGCGCCCTTCAGCCACTCGTTGTACTGCTCGTCGTCCTTCCAGTGGGGCATCATCCCCCAGTGCTGGAACTGCTTGCGGTTCACCCAGCCCTGCGCGCCGAGCGTCTTCGCGTAGGCGCCCTTCTCCTCGCTCGAAACGACGGCCACGGGGATGCCGCCGAGCGCGCGCGTGATCTGGATCGCCATCGACCCCAGGCCGCCGGTGCCCCAGACCAGCACGACGTCGTTCGGGCGGACGTTGTGCGGCGTCCAGTTGGTCAGCATCCGGTACACCGTCGCGCCGACGAGCGTCGGCGCCGCCGCCGCTTCCCACGTCAGGTGCGGCGCCTTCGGCATGCACTGGTGCGCCCACACCCTGGTGAACTGCGCGAAGCTGCCCCAGTTCGTCTCGTAGCCCCAGATCTTGAACGATGGCGCGAACATCGGGTCGTCGGCCATCTTCACGTCCGGCGCCTCCGGATCCCAGGCGCCGCAGTGCATCACCACCTCGTCGCCGACCTTGACGTTGGTCACTTCCGACCCGACGGCGTAGACGATGCCGGAGCCGTCGCTGCCGCCGATGTGAAAGCCCGTGTCATCGCCCATCTGCGCGTGCACGCGGATCACGTCGATCGGGATCCCCAACGCCGCCCAGACGTTGTTGTAGTTGATGCCGGCCGCCATGACGTAGACCAGCACCTCCCGCGGGCCGATCTCCGGCGTCGGCACCACCTCCGCCCGGAACGCCTGCTTCGGCTCGCCGAAGTACTCGCGGCGCACGACCATCGCGTGCATCTTCGGCGGCACGACGCCGAGCGGCGGCGCTTCCCCGACGTCGTACAGATCCTTCGTCATCGTGCTCATCGTCGTCCCTCCGGCGGCGTCCGTGGATTCGAGCGTAGCATAGCGGCCGCGATCGGAAGGCGTAAGCCGCGGTCGCAGCTCCCGCGCCACCCTCGTCCGGGCGGAGGGACGGCATGCAGGCGCTGCTCGAGGCTGCGCCGTGGCGCGCCACCCTCGTGCGGGCGGAGGGATCGGCGGGAGCCGCCTGAAGCACGCCTCTCGACCGCAACGGCTCAGCGACCGTCGCCGGCGAGGCGCCGTAGTCCTCGCCCGCAGCGGATGAGGCCAGCCAACGCGGCAGCACACCACGCAGACGATGGACTGGCGCACATTCGATCCGCCATGCGAGCATCGATCGAATGAGCGAGGACGAGGCGGCGAGCGGTTCGGCCGGACGGGCGCCGCAGCTTCCCCAAAACATGAATCCCATTGCCGGATATTGACAGCGCTGTTACGATCATGTTCAGATTTTGGGTCTCTCCCGGGCGATGGATCGCCCGAACATACGACAGGAGGTGCGCCGGGAACCGAAGCCATGCACTGCGCCGGCAACCGAGAGCCGGAGTTGGAGTGGGTCGGGGGCGCCGCCTCCGCCCGTTGGGAGGAAAGATGCAGTTCCGTAACCGATGGTCCCTGCTGCTCGTCGCCCCATTGGCGGCGATCCTGGTAGTCGCCGCGGCCTGCGGCGGTGGCAAGAGCAGCGCGGACAAAACGTCGACGGCCGCCGCCGGGACGAACGGCGGCAACACGCCGGCGGCGGGTGGCACGTCGACAGGTGGCGTGCCGAGCGACGCGGCGCCAGCCGCGCAGCAGAACTTCACGACGAACATCGCCGCGGAGCCGAACACGATCGACCCACAGGCGCTGTCGTATACGTATGCGTCCTCCGTTGCCCACCAGCTCTTCGTCACGCTCTTCGACCAGGACCCGAAGACGAGCGAGCTGATCCCCTGGGCGGCGACGGCCGTGCCGACGACCGCCAACGGCGGCATCTCCGCCGATGGCCTGACCTACACGGTGAAGATCAAGCCCGGGCTGAAGTGGTCCGACGGCTCAGTGCTGACGGCGAAGGACTTCGTCTACGGCATCCTCCGCGGCTACAACCTGAACATCTCCGGCTCCGGGTACGGCGGCTTCATCAGCTCGATCAAGGGCGCGGACGCCGCGCTCAAGGAAGACCCGAAGGCCGCCGACTACGTCCAGAAGGTCAACGCCGACCTCGCCGGCGGCGTCATCCTCGTCGATGACCAGACGCTCAAGCTCGTCGCCAGCGCGAAGTCTGCGTCATTCCTCTCGAACTTCACGCTGCCGATCACCGCTGCCGTTCAGCAGGCGAACGTCGAGGCCGCCGGCGCGAACTTCGGCGTCAGCTCGACTGCGGCGCAGATGGTGACGAGTGGGCCGTTCAAAGTGAAGCAGTGGGTCGCCAAGGACAACATCACGATCGTCCCGAACCCCAACTACACGGCGGAGCACGCGCCCTACCTGCAGCAGGTGACGTTCAAGTTCATCGCCGATGGCAACCAGGCCTACAACGCCTACGTCGCCGGTCAGCTCGACCAGTCGGGTCAGATCCCGGCGTCCCAGTACCCGGTCGTGCAGAGGGATGCGAACCTCAAGCAGCAGGTCAAGCAGGAGGAAGAGTTCGGCACGCGCTGGATCTCGGTCGACGTGACGATCCCGCCGTGGAACAACAAAGACTTCGTCATCGCCATCAACCAGGCGACGGACCGCGAGGCGATCGCGCGCGACGTCTACTTCGGTCTGCGCAAGGCGTGGACCGCGCCGTGCCCGCAGAAGGTCGTCGGCTGCGACCCATCGCTCTTCAGCAACCTTGAGTTCAACCTGAGCAAGGCGCAGGCCTCGATCACGAAGGCGTACCCGAATGGCAACATCCCGCCGGTGACGCTCGAGACGGTCGATGACCCGACGACGAAGGCGCTCGTCACGACCCTGCAGTCGCAGTGGCGGAAGATCGGCGTGACGACGAACATCGTCACAACCGACCAGAAGACGCTGCGCGCCGACATGAAGAGCCACAAGTCCGGGACGCAGATCACCGGCTGGGGAATGGACTACGCGGACCCGACGGACATCTTCAGCATCTGGACGACGGCGCAGGTCGGCGGCAATAACCTGGGCTTCTACTCCCGCCCACCGTACGACACGCTCGAGCAGCAGCAGGACGCGACGCTCGAGCCGTCCGCTCGCACGCCGATCCTGAAGCAAATGCAGCAGTTCCTGGCGGCCGACCCGCCCGTGGTCCAGTTCGCCATCCAGTTGCGCACGGATCTCGTCAAGCCGAACGTCAAGGGCCTGGTCAGCAGCCCCTTCGACTATCAGGTCTATGGCGACCAGCAGTTGGTCGACGTCTATATCGCCAAGCAGTAGGCTGCACTGTCAGGGGGAGGCCCGCCACGGGCCTCCCCCGAAGGGCTCGACATGACCGGCTACTTCGTGCGCCGCGTGCTCTGGATCGTGCCGATCCTCTTCCTCGTCACCGTCATCACGTTCGCCCTCATGCACTCCGTCAAGGGCGGCCCCTTCCAGGCCGGCGAGAGCAAGAGCTCGGACGCGGCGCGCCAGGCGCTGGCGGCGAAGTACCACCTCGATGAGCCGGTGTGGAAGCAGTACGGCTACTACATGCGCGGGCTGCTGCAGGGTGACCTCGGCCCCGACCTCCAGCAGCGCGGCAACTCCGTCAACGACATCCTCAAGCAGACCTACAAGCCGACCGTCGAGCTCGGCGTCTTCACGACGATCTACGCGGTCGTCGTCGGCGTCGGCCTGGGCATCCTTGCTGCGAGCAAGCGCAACACCATCGTCGACTACTTCTCCGTCGGCTTCGCGACGATCGGCGCATCGATGCCGAACTTCGTGCTCGGCATCATGCTCGTGCTGCTGTTCGCCGTGAAGTTCCGGTTCTTCCCGCCGACGGGCTGGATCGAAAGTGCGGGCTGGAGGGCGGTCGTCCTGCCGGTGATCTCCCTCGGCTCGCTTCCGGCGGCCTACATCGCCCGCATCACACGCGCGAGCATGCTGGACGTGATGAACCAGGACTACGTCCGCACGGCCCGCGCCAAGGGGCTGCGCGAGCGCATGATCGTCTTCCGGCACATCGTCCGCAACGCGCTCATCCCGGTGCTGACGCTGATCGGCCCGATCGCCGCCGGCCTGCTCACGGGCTCGTTCGTCATCGAGTACTTCTTCGCCATCCCGGGCATCGGCCGCGCCTACGTCGATGCGATCCTCGGGCGCGATTACCCGATGATCATGGCGACGACGCTGCTCTACGCCTTCGTCGTCGTCATCGCCAACCTGCTCGTGGACTTCCTCTACGCCGTCGTCGACCCGCGGATCCGGTACTCCTGATGAAGGCAGGCTGAACGATGGCACAGGACAGCGCGACGAGGACCGCGGCAACCGGGGCGCCGCAGCCGCTGCTGATGGAGCTGGAGCATCGGGGCCGCGCGCGCGGCCTCTGGAGCGATGCCCTCCACCGCCTGATTCAGAACCGGCTGGCGGTCGTCGGCGCCGTGATCATCGCGGTCATCGGCTTGGCGGCGATCTTCGCGCCGTTTGTGGCGCCCTACCCGTATGAACAGATCTTCCCTGGCCAGATCATCGAGGCTCCGAGCGCGACACACTTCTTCGGTACGAACCTCTCAGGACAGGACACACTCTCGCGCACGATCTACGGCGCCCGCAACTCGCTCGGCGTCGGCATCTTCGTGCAGGTGATCATCCTCGTCATCGCGGTTCTCGTCGGCGGCGGCGCTGCGCTCGGCGGCAAGACGGCGGATGGCCTGCTCATGCGCATGACCGACGTCGTCTACGCATTCCCGGATCTACTGTTCGTCATCCTGCTGCAGCAGGTGCTGGCCGGCACGAGGATCGCCGCCTACGTCGGCGGCCTCTTCGTCGTCTTCCTCGCCATCGGCCTGGTCGGCTGGGTGAACCTGGCGCGGCTGATCCGCGGCCAGATGCTGGCGCTGCGGACGACGGACTACGTCATCGCGGCGGAGGCACTCGGCGCCACCCGGACGCGTATCGTCATGAAGCACATGCTGCCGAATACCCTGAGCCCCGTCATCGTGGCGCTCACGTTCGGCGTCCCTTCGGCGATCTTCACCGAGGCGACGCTCTCATTCATCGGCATCGGCATCCGGCCGCCGCTCGCCGACTGGGGCAACATGATCTACGACGGCTACGGCGCCGTCCTCGCAACGCCGTGGCCGATCTTCTTCCCGGCGGCCGCGCTGGCGCTGACATTCCTCAGTTTCCAGTTCCTCGGCGACGGCCTGCGCGACGCGCTCGACCCGCGGACGCGCTGAGGCCGCGGCGTCGGCCAACGTGCCGGCAACCGGCTATGCGAACAGGCGCCGCCAGTCGCCCTGCCGATGATGCACCTGCGATGTTGGATGTTGGAGATTGCGCCGCGATATCCGCTCCCGGTCGCCCTCCCCGATCCTCAGGCCGCAGTCACCAGTCACCCACCAGTCATCAGTTCACTGTCCGACGCGGATCGCGGCGGCGATGCCCGTGCCGGCTTCGGTGAACTGCCAGCTGCGGTAGCGGCCGTCCTCCTGCACGTACCAGCGCCAGACGCGGGCGAGGTCGTCCGTGGCAGCGATGTCGTCGAAGACGATGACGCCGCCGAGCTTGAGGCGCGGCAGCACGTTCGCGAGATCGCGCGCGGCGCCGGCGAGCGAGTGGTCGCCGTCGACGTTGATCAGGTCGAAGAACAGGCCCGGGTGCGCGGCGAGGAACGCCGGCACGGTGACAGCGCTGTCGCCTGAGGTAAAGGCCGCCTGGCCGCGGAACCCCGCCGCCGCGAGCTCGCCTCGCACAAATTCCGGGCCGGGATTGGTGGCGCCGCCATAGTCCTGCAGCCAGAGGTCGAAACCCCGGATCGCGCATTCCGGCGCGACGGACGCCACGACCGATGCGCTCCGCCCGCGTCGGACGCCGATCTCGAGGTAGGACGTCGGCGCGAGGAGGCTGGCGGCGGCGGCGAGCACGGTCGTCACGTCGGCGTAGCGCCAGCGGTCGCCGAAGCGGGCACGCGCCCACGTGTAGAAGAGGATCTGGCCGGCGGTCTCGTCGGTCGGCGTCAGCTTCTGGAGCACCGCGAGCACGGCCTCCGCCGTCGCCGGCGCGAGGGCAGCTTCGGCGAGCGTGGAGATCGTCGGCGGGAAGTACGGCTCGAGCGCGGAGGGGCCGCTGGTGTCGGGCGTCCGCGGCAGGTAGCGGGGAGCGGGCAGCAGCCGCAGGTCGCCCCAGCGGGCGCGGAGTGCGCGCGCGAGCGAGCGGGCGGCGGGGACGCGGCGGATGGTATCCGGGAGCATGTGGCGGAGTATACGGTGGGGCTGTGGGAGGTGGGAAGCGGCTCCCGGCTGTCGGGCTGCCGTGGGGCCAATGTTACATGTCGTGCCGCCGTCGGCGCCAAAACAGAGCCGGTCGCCGGCTGCCGGTCGCTCCGCTACGATGGGTGCGGCGATGCCGGATCGTCTAACGGTAGGACAGCGGCCTTTGAAGCCGTATATCCAGGTTCGAATCCTGGTCCGGCAGCCAGTCACCCGAACCAAACACCGTGCGGGCGAAGATGGGACGCCCGGCCTTGGCGCGGCAGCGGATCACCATTCGGCGGGCAGGCCCATGCTCTGGTAGAGGCCGTTCGGCAGATCGATCTCGCCGAACTGCTCCTCGTAGCGTTTGACGTTCATGACGAAGAGCTTCGCGAGCACCTTGGCGTGCTGCGGGCTCATGTGCGCGCGCGCCAAGACGTGCATGCCCGGCTGCGATGCCCCCTCGACCGGCGGCGTGCCCTTGCCCAACGCCAGGCTGAAGCCGTAGGCGCCGACCTCGAAGTTCACGCTGTCGCAGTAGAATTCCGCGGGCTCGACCGCGGGCTGCGCGGATGTCGGATGCTCCTGGTCCATCGGTCCGCGCCTCCTGCTCCACTCGCACCCTGCCGACGCGCACACTGTACCCCGCGCGCCGGTTTGCCGGAACTCGTCGCAGCGTCGCGACGCGCGCCACCCTCCCCGGCGTGCGCTGCCTGCACCGAGGGCGGCGGCGCCGGCTGTCGATGCGGCGCAGCGCCGTTCCGGATTTGAGGGCAGGCGTGCGCCGCCGCCAGATGGCCGCTGGCCGGTTGAGGCCGAAGCGGCGAATCGGGTAGCATGGACGGCTGGGTGCGACGCCCGGCGGCGCGCTCCTTCCCCGGTAGCTCAATGGTAGAGCAATCGGCTGTTAACCGATTGGTTGTAGGTTCGAGTCCTGCCCGGGGAGCCAGATTTCAGATTCAAACGCCGCCTCTTCGGGCGGCTTTTTCCTTCGCTAACGAGCCGGTGACGCCAACGTGACGCCAACGGCAAGCGACCGTGTCGTCCAGTCCACCTGCGCCGTTGCCGATGCTCCCCATAGAGAAGGAGCAGCAACGTGGGCAAGCGACGAACGAACGGCGAGGGCACGGTCTACCGGCGACGCGACGGGCGCTGGACGGCGCGCTACTACGACGCCAGCGGCGTGCGCCGCGCGGTCTACGGCTCGAACCGGGCGGAGGTCTCGGCGAAGCTCCGCGCCCACCTGAAGGACGTGGACGACGACCTTCCGGCGGTCGAGTTCGAGCAGGAGACGCTGGAGGCGTTCCTTCGCCGCTGGCTCGACGACTACCGCACCGGTGCGCGCAAGTACAACACGGGGCGCGGGTACGAGTCTTACATCAACAATCACGTCGTCCCGGCGCTCGGGCGCATCCGGGTTGCGAAACTGAGCCCGCAGGATGTCCAGTCGTTCTACCGCGACCTCCTCACCAAGAAACGTCTTTCACCGACCACCGTCCGCCACATCCACGCGATGCTGGGTCTGGCGCTGAAGCGAGCCACCGCGTGGGGGCTCGCGCGGCGTAACGTCGCCACGCTCGTGAATGCCCCGAGGCGCGCGCCATTCGAAGCCCAGCCGTACACCGCCGAAGAGGCACAGCGCTTCGTGGAAGCGGTACAGGGTGACGACCTCGCAGCCCTGTACATCCTCGCCGTCAGCACGGGTATGCGGGAAGGGGAACTACTCGCGTTGCGCTGGTCAGACGTGGACTTCAAGACGGGTGTCCTCCGCGTGCAGCGCAACGTTGTGCGACCACGTGGCGGCGGCTTCCGGTTCGAAGACCCGAAGAGCGCCAGTGGCCGCCGCGCCATCAAGCTGCCGCCGGTCGCGCTGGAAGCCTTGCTCGCGCATAGCGTCGCCCAGAAGAGCCAGCAGTTGCGGAAGGGTGACCGCTGGGAAGCGCTCGACCTCGTGTTCCCGAACAAGTACGGAAGACCGCTCGAACCAACGAACCTCATTCGACGTTTCCGGTTGCTGTTGCCAGAGGCGGGCTTGCGCGTGGTGCGCTTCCAAGACCTGCGCCACACGTTCGCGACGTTGCAGGTGACATTCGACACACCACCGAAGATTGCCGCCGCGATGCTCGGTCACAGCAACCCACAGGTCACGCTCAGCATCTACCAACACGCCGCGACCTACATGCAGGAAGCGGCGACGGAGCGGATGGACGCATTGCTGCGCGGCGGACGTGCTGACAAGCAGGATGCGCGAGCAGCGACGAGGAGGAAGCATGGCAATCAGAACGGAAGCGCGGCGAATAGGGCGCCAATTGCCCAACCCAGATAATCTCGCACCGGAGCCGACGAGCACCGGGTCGAGCACGCCGCCAGCAGTCACTGACTACTTGCTGACCGTCGAGCAAGCCTGCGAAATGCTGAAGATAAGCCGCGCGCACCTGTACCGCGAGATGCAGCAGCGACGGTTGCGCGCGGTGAAGATTGGCCGTAATCGGCGCATCAAGGCGAGCGCCATCTCAGACTACATCGAGAAGCTGCCCGCGGCGGCGCGCGTCGGCGACGCCGAAGAGTCTCCGCTCCGCGCGTACGTGATGCTGCGAGCGATGGTGATGGGCGCGGAGCCGACAGCGGCGTAGCTTCGTGCCGTTCTCGTAGCCGTGACCAACTCACGCCCCGCGCGTCCTGATGTACACTCGCGTGCGAACGAGGGGGAGGCATGGCGGCACTACGCTTCGTGTCCGCAGCAGTTCGCGCGCATCCCGTGTGGGGCGCCCTTTGTGCGCTGTTGCTGTCTCTCGTGTTCGTCACGGGATGCACAGCCAGTAACGGAAGCACGGTAAAGCCCACCTCAACCGCGAGCACTGCAGCCGCCGCGACCGCCACCGCTTCGGGCCCGCTCAGTCCAACGGTGATTCCCCCGTCGCCGACAGCCGATGCTGGCGACACCGACGCAACAGCGGTGGGCACGCCACTCGCGACCGGAGGTGTCTCGTGCGGCACGGAACGCTGGCCGGTGAAGACGCTGAGCGATGCAGACGCAGGGAACGTGTCCTTCTCGCCGGTGCCCCTCTCGTTCAGTGTGCTGCGTGCGCTACCGGCACCTGCCTCGCTGCCACAGGACTCTCGTGACGCACCGGTCGAGGACACTACGTACGCCATCACCGCGAACGTCGTCGAGTTCAAGCAGGAGGACGACCACGACATCCATGTCGTCATCGCTGACCCGAGCGATGCGTCCGCGACGATGATAGTTGAGTTCCCGGACGCAGCGGACTGCACGGGCGCGGTGAGTTCCGCCGACGCGAACGCGATGAAGGCAGCGCGCGCTGCGCTCATCGCCGCGTAACGGGCAACCATCAACGTCGCGCTTCCGACACATCAGCGGCACCGCGACGTTCGTCGGCGTCGCGTTCTTCGACTTCAAGCACGGACAGACGGGCGTCGCTCCGAACGCCATCGAGCTACACCCTGTCCTGTCGTTCGCTCAAGGCACGAGTGCTGCGGCAATACTTCTGCCAAGTAGTGGAGCGCCTCCAGTAGCTGCTTCCGTTCCGACGATGGCAGCGCCGGGCGGAGCGAACTGTGACCCGTCCTACCCGGACGTGTGCCTCGCGGACGGAATCGGCGATTGGGACTGCGCGGGCGGCGGCGGGAACGGGCCGAACTTCATCAAGGGGCCGATTCGCGTGCTCCCGCCTGACCCCTTCCACCTCGACGGGAATCATGACGGCGTAGCGTGTTGATGAGGAGAACAGCAGATGGCGGGTGAGCACGACGAAGTCGCCGCTTCGCGCGCGGACGGTCTGGGCGTTCGTGATGATGCGGGCGAAGCGCAGGGAGGGAGCCTCTACATAGGGGAGGTGTTTGGAGGTTCTGGGGAAACTCCGTCCTGTGTCGAGTGATGCTCCTCCACAGCGAGGCGCTCAAGGTAATAGCTCCCCATCGCTGATGCCATCAGTACCCTACGGTGTGCGTCGTGCTTATCGGATGTACCCGGATGGGAGCCAGCACCATGCAGAACCTTGAAGAAGGTCTTGAGCAGTTCCGCTTCGTCGTCGCTCAGGAACTTCGAGTCGTCGAGATACTTTCGCGCTGCACCGCCCTTGGGTGGCTGTGCCCTGTCTCCAACGAGCCTCGCAGCGACTTCCTCGCACAGCGAGTCGAAAAACGCTCTCGCCTGCGCGTTCGCGCCCTCGAACTCTTCCCGAGTGAGCGCAGACATCGCCTGCCGGAAATGATTCCTTGTAACCTCGAAGTTCATCATCTTGAGAAGCGCCTCGAACTGACCAACCGCCTCCTTCGCGGCCACGTCGCCGGATAGCGAGACAACGACTGCACCGTCTTTGTCGAGGTCACAACCTTGCCGCTGTAGCGCTTGAGCAAGCTGCTCGAACGCATCGCCTTCCGTCATCCCGGTTGAACCTACGCGCTCAGGATAGCCGTTCTTCGCCTTCGCTACGGTCGCATCCAAAATTGTATGAATGTCATCCCAGCGCTCCTGCGTCGCGAGCGCAGATAACGCGTCTCGCGCACGGAAACGCTTGGTTCCTTCCGATGAGTCCCAGACATCGCGCGCATTCACCACAACGAACTGGCCTTCGATGTCTCTTTCAATCCATACGGTAGCCATGAGATTAGCGAGCGCGATGAGAGTGCCGCCCTCGAACTGGATAGCCATACGGTGAGTGTACGAGCGCGCGTACCGCGCTCGCCACGCGGTGAGCCGCGCGCTCCAGTTGTAGCGAGAGCGGCGCGCAGCACATACTTCCGAGCGCGAATCGAAAGGAGTCCCACATGGCCTACGGAGCGTTCAGGGGATATGGGGCCGGACTCGGCGGGCTGTTCCGCGCTTGGAAAGACCGTCTACGTAAGCCACAACAGGAGACCGAACTGCCGGGGTCGAACGAGTCCGCCGAGGACGAACAGGCGGCCATCGCAGAGGAACGCGAGAAGCGGCTGCGTGACGAAGTGAACGGCGAGGACGACTAGGTCGGACGCCCGATGCCTTCAGTTGCCGAGACCTTCGTTAGTCGTTTTCATTTCGACTGGTCAGACCTCTACAGCGATGAATCGGTGCGCCACGTCACCATCGACAAACGTCGTGATGACTTGTCCGCCCTGATTGACGCGAGAGACGCTTACCACGACCTCGGGTTCGCCATCTTCTCGACGCTCGGCGATGATTTGGGAACACACCCGACGCCCTTCCTCAAGCTCGAAGCTGAGAACGACTTCACGGCCTCCGTGTACGTGGTCTTCGGCGGCTACTACCGGCAAGGGTTTCAACTACTCAGGACGTGGATAGAGTTGACGGTGGCCGGTGCCTACTGGGGTGGAACTCTCTACGACCGACCGGAGTCCGAGTACCACCAGTGGCTCGATGGCAAGAAGAACACGCCGAAGTGGCACGCCATGCTGAACGCGGTTCTCGGGAAGGATACGTGGCGGACGAAGGGCGACCTTGCGCAGCGCCTCGACGACCTACGCGAGTGCCTGAGTGACTACACGCATCTGCGACGCTTGCGAGAGCTTGATACGCAGGTTGGCCGTGACAACGTACCGCGCTACCTAGTCGAAGTTTACGAACGATGGCGAGACGCGTTCGTGGAAGGCGCGCTCTTAGTGTGCGAGCTATGGATACGTCTATACCCAGAACTTCTACGCGCGTGTTTCAAGGACAGACGCCAGTATCGGGACGAAGCGGAAGAAGCACTGAGGCGATTATGCGCTCCGGTCGCCGATGCGTTTGTCGAGGCGGTCGGATGAGTCGTCCCGGCGTCGATGTCGGGGAAGGCGGAAATCCGCTCGACGGTCGGGGAAAACCAGACAGCCTAAGTAATCGTCGTAGCGGCAACGTCGAACCCCGACCGCCGAATCGATAGCCATGCCCCCTCCGTCACCGTCTGTGATGCCTCTCACGCCGTCGCACCTTGGCTCTGGCGTAGTCGTTCTCTAGGCGGCGATTCCTTATCCAAATGGCTCTTTAAGAACCACACCGAGCGTTCCGCCTGTGCGCTCCACACGCACGTGCATGCGCGCGCGACGCGGACATTCACAGCAGCAATACGCGTAACGTGCCGACGTTCATATTAGTGGCGTAGACTGACGCCACAGCTAGAAGTGCATCCAGAGCCGGTGAGCGCGACGAGTGCTCACCGCCCCAACCGAGCGACCCGCGCCACGGTGGGACATGATGCGGCCTGCGGGCACAACAGCCGGGTATACAGCGTCTGAGCGACGACATCTCCCAGCAAGCATCAGGCTCGCGGATGCTCCGAAAGGAGACACCCGTGAACAACAGACATGAACGAGCGCTGCACGGTCGCGTGCTCTGCGTCACAGACCACGGCACGGTCGTGATGGTGACCATCGACACGCGCGAGCAGATGTGGCATCTCGCGGCGGACGGGAACATCTGGCGGCGCAATGTCGCTCCCACGCTCGGGCCGGGCGACCTCGTCGAGTTCGAGATGAACGGATGGGGTGGGCTCGAAACCATCGCGCTGTTCGAACGGGAGGGCGACGATGACTAGCGAACTCCTGCGAACAGACATCCTCGTCATTACTCGCGCAGTCCCACCGGAGCAGCATCCGGCAGCCGTCTATCTGGCTCGCCTCGCACCACGTTCGCGCCCCGTGATGCGGCAAGCACTCGACGTAGTCGCGGGGCTGCTCACGTCCGGCGAATGCGACGCGGCCAGTCTCGACTGGTCGCGCGTACGTTACCAGCACACCGCTGCGGTTCGCGCCGCCCTCGCCGAGCGCTACGCGGTAGCGACGACGAACCGCACGCTCGCCGCGATTCGCGGCGTGCTGCGGGAGGCGTGGCGGCTCGGACAGGTGAGCGCCGAAGACTACTACCGCGCGGTTGACCTGCCCGGCGTGCGCGGGACAACGCTGCCGCGCGGACGCGCATTGTCGTCCGGTGAACTACGCGCGCTCTTCGAGACGTGCGGGAGAGACACATCCGCTGCCGGTGCGCGCGATGCCGCACTGCTTGCCGTCCTTTATGGCGCGGGGCTGCGGCGAGCGGAGGCGGTTGCCCTCGACCTCGATGACTACGAGCGCGAGACCGGGACGCTTACGGTGCGACGCGGCAAGGGGAACAAGCAGCGGGTTGCGTACGCGACCAACGGTGCTCGCGACGCCATCGAGGCGTGGGTTGCCGCTCGTGGCGATGACGACGGGGCGTTGTTCGTCCCGGTGAACAAGGGCGGACGCATCCTCAGTCAACGGATGACCGGGCAGGCGGTGCTTTACATCGTTCGGCGACGGGCGCGCGAGGCGGGCGTCAACCAGTTCTCGCCACACGACCTCCGGCGCACCTTCGTGGGCGACCTGCTCGACAACGGTGCCGACATCTCAAGCGTGAAAGACCTCGCTGGTCACGCCAACATTGCCACGACCGCGCGCTATGACCGGCGAGGAGAGCGGGCGAAGCGCAAGGCGGCGGAACTGCTGCACGTACCGTTCGTTGGTTCGACTGCGACAAGGAGCGCGCGGTGACGCGTTACGACATCGACCTGCCCGGCACATGCTGGCTTGAGTTCGTCGGCCCGCCGCTGGGCGATGTCGTCCCGGCGCGACTGGAACTGGTCAGTGGCTGCGTGACGGCGCTGGGCGGCATCGAGCGCTACGTGGACAACGCGAGGTACAACAACCACGCCGTGTACGAGAGGCGGGTCTCGTCGCGCGGGCGCGAGCGCTGGTTCGTGAGGAGCATCATCGCGTGACAGAGCGCCATGTTTCTCAGCCGCAGACGCGCTTGACAATGCCGTAGACGCTCCCGCCACCGCGTCGTAACATACGCGCAACCCCGCGAAGCTGTTCACTCGTCGGTTGGGGGTGCGCCGTGGGTTTCGTCCTCGTCCTGTTCGTGTTTCTCGCCGTCGCCGGTGTCGTCGTCATCTACTTCCGCTCACGAGACGAGACCGAGGCGGGCAGAACGCGACCCTCCGACAACGCATCGCGGCGTCTTCCGTACAGTTCGCGACAGTACCTGCTCAGCCGGGCGGAACGCTCACTCTACGGTGTCCTCGAACAGGCTGTACAAGGCGAGTACCGCATCTTCGCGAAGGTGCGTCTCGCTGACTTGGTCTACGTCGAGCGCGGCGCGGAGAAGTGGCAAGCGCACTTCAACCGAATCGCCGGGAAGCACGCCGACTTCGTCATCTGCTCGCTTGACAGCGTGTCGCCGCTGCTCGTCGTGGAACTCGACGACAGGTCGCATGAACGCGCCGACCGGGTGAACCGCGATGGCTTCGTGAACGACGCACTCGCCTCAGCGAAGCTCCCCATCCTGCACGTGCGCGCGCGCAGCAGCTACGACGTGAGCGAGGTCGCCGACGCCATCCGTCGCGCCATGGCGAGTGACGGCAACGCTCAACACATGGTGGGCGCGTACCGTTGAACGCGTCGAGACGGCACAGGCCGCGACGCTTGCACTGGGCGGACAAGCAAGAATGACGCTTCCGACTTATGGCGATGTGAGTCTCGCGCTTCTGTTGGAGCTTGTACGGTGCGGCAAGCCGGTCAAGCCCCTTGACTCCTACGACCTCGTCGCTCGGAACTTCCCAGCGCTCACAGCATCAGACCGCGCGCTGACCAACCGCTCAGGCAGTGGCAAAGTCTTCGCAGACATGGTCAACTTCGCCCGCAATCGCCTGCGTGTGCGCGGTGTCCTCGAAAACGGCCTCCCGGCGGGAAGTTGGTGCACCACGCAAGAGGCACGTGGGACACTGGTAGACGACCTCGTAGCGCGCGGTGTGACCTTGTCGCGCGCGATGGGATTCATCGACGCCAGCGAGACGCTCGGCGCGCTACTGGGGCGCGACTGGGCGACGGAGCGACGGCAATCGGCTATCCCTCTGAAGGCTGGCGTATCGGACGGCGGAGAGGCGACAACAGCCAGTTCTGCCCAGCGAGGCGAGAGAGAGGTAGCGGCCGCCGACGAGCACCGTATCGCGCAAGCCGTGCTCGCCCGCCTAAATGCGATGAAGGGCGATGAGTTCGAAGACTTCGTGGGAAAAGTGCTTGATGCACTCGGACTCTGCGATACGCAGGTGGTTGGACGCTCGGGCGACGAGGGCGTAGACATTCTTACCTACCTGAGTAGTCCGATTGTCAGAGCAAAGGTCGCTGTACAGGTGAAACGACACACTGCAAACGTCGGGCCGAGGGACATCAGCTACTTGCGAGACCGCTGGGCTCGACGCGCCGACCGCCTCCTGTTCATCACCACCTCAGACTTCACGTCCGGTGCCCGAGAAGTCGCGGCAGATGACCATGAGCAGCAAGTTGCGCTTGTCACCGGAGCGCAGCTTGTGGATGTGATGCTCGAACACGGCCTCGGCGTGGTTGCACGTCCGCAGGTGACGTACGAACTCGATGAGACGTACTTCTCCGGGTAAGTGTCGCCTGCGGAAAGTTGCGCATGGAACCGGGACGGCCTTACGACAGACCGGATTTCTCGCGTCCGCCGACGCTCAGACGCCGAGCCCGAGACGCCAGATGAGGTGCGTCTCGTCCGGCAGGTCGGGGTATGCGAAGCGGTTGATGGCTCCGAGGTCGCAACGCTGCGCGACGTAGAAGCCGCACGCGGGTACGTTGATGTTCTGCGTCTCGATGGTGAGTACACCCGCGCTCCTTCGCCCATGAAGCCGCGCGGCGGAACAATGCGCCGCCGATGCCTGCGCCACGGTGCGCGGGGCCAACGCGGATGTCCCAGAGCGCGGCGACATCGTCGCGACCGCCGAGCATGTCCAGTCCCGGCGTGTTCCATGCGACCACCGCGCCTCCGACACGCTCATCGCCCTCGAACGCGGCGAAGATGCCCCAGTTCTTGATGTCCCAGCGCTTCGCCCACCGCGTCGGCTCTTCACCCTTCAACTGGTCGTCGTCCTTCACATACGGCTGGGCAGCGTCCTCTTCAATGAGATGCACGCCGTCGAGCCCGCGCTCAAGAAGCTGCACGCGGAGGATGCGCTCGACGCGGAAGGCGATGGACACCGTCGCGTAGGCAGCCAGCGCATCCTGCGTCTCTTCAACGATGCCGAGACCGGATGGTTGTGCAGTCATTTCATGCCCTCGTTTCTGCGCATGACTTCCCTCAACAGGCTAGCCGCCAATCAACGTCTGCCCGGCTACTTGGCTTCGGCGGTCTGAGATGCGTTGAACTTGCCGTTTGTCGTCATGGCGAAGTGAATGACGTAGCGAGGTGCGCCCGGCAGAGGGCTGTCCGCGACGTAATCAACCGTTCCCTCGCCGACGACTTCGTAGTACGCACGCCAGCACTCACCCGTGGCACCGTATACCCAGCCGGGGCCTCCCGCATTAAAGACGACATAGCCCGCCGCCGTTCCGCTCGTTGTCTGGAACGCGCCGCCGTCAGGGTAGAAGCCGCGCGGTAGGGCGACGAACAGACGCCCCGGTGTCGCCGTAGTCATCGTGCCGAGTGGTAGGGAATCGCAGGCGGCGAGCGCAGCAGCGAATGCGGCGGGCGTATACGTCGTGTTCGCGACCACAGCAGTCGCGGTCTTCTCGATAGGTGCGAGTGTCGGCGTCGGCCTCGGCGCCGTTCGTACCACGGGTCGCGCGCTGCCAACAGCAGATGGTGATGGCAGCGTCTCCTTCGCGTCCGTGGTGCATCGAGCGGCATTGCAGACGACGCCGCGACTGCCACCGGGGTTGCGGCCAAGGCCCGACCGGGCCGTCGCCGTGAACGTGCCGCTGCCTCCCGCACATGCAGCGGTTAGGGCTGACGCCACGACCACGCATTGGAGGAGAAGCGACGACTTCATAGCTCACCGGGGGCGGGATAGAGCAATCCTAACACCGCATGGTCGCGCCGGAGCTTCCACGAACGCCACAAAAAGTCCTCTGGAAGGAGCCCGCGAGCGGCCCCGCCCCGGAGGCTCCGAATCTACCGGAAGCTGAGACGTATAGAATCGCGGCCACGAGCCTTTCGCGGCGCTACGAGGCTCCTAGAGCCTTCTAGGGGCATTCTGGGCGGCGTTCTCGTGGTCGCACTCGGTGGTTCCTTACACCGGAACTTCCTAGCCACGCGGTACGTCTAGAAAGCGACGGGCGCTACGCCGGGTTGCGGGAGGCGGAGGATGAAGTGGGTGCTGGGCCAGAAATCGGCGCGCGATACTCGCGCCGTACCTCATTGGATGCGCTTTCTCCCGGTGATGGCGCTCGCCGTGGGTGTCACGCTTGCAGCCTGCACCTCGGGCACATCATCCATAGGAAACCCGCGCGCCGCAGCTAGCCCGACCGGCGCTTCGACGCCAACCCACGGGGCTCGCATTCCGAACCCGAGCGGAGTCCAAGGCGAAATCGTCACGGGCGGTCGTCCAGTAGCGCAGGTCGGCATCTGGTTGTACCGAGGCGATGTCGCGCTCGCCGACCCTGCTGCCGGGCTCGTCACGCATGTACTGACCGACAGCCAAGGACATTTTCAGGCGGTTCTTCCTGCCGGAGGGTACATGGTCGTCGCCTACTGCCGCCTCGACGCGAACTGCTTCGAACTGCCAGCGGGGACGTTCGCCGCACGCGTGAACGTGACGCCGGGCAGCTTCACCAGCGTCACGCTCGGTGATGCTGCGAGCCTTGCTACGGCAACTGCGAGGGCGGGCTGAGGGTTCTGTCGTCACCGCGCCCGATTTGGGCTCTCGGTACTAGTCGTTGGCGGAACGCCCGAGACAACAACTAGCAGACGACGTGTCGCGAGCGGCAGCCGCCGAGCACAAACAAATGCTGAGTAAAGGGAACTCAGGCAGCCCGCATCCGGTCAAGCGCAACTGCTCCGTCATACCCTAGCCATGTGGCGAGGGTCAGCATCGTCGCCTCGGAGTGCATCTTGCTGCTCAGATGGTGCAGCCAGCGGAATGGTTCTTTCGTCAGGCCATCGCGCGTGTCTAGAGGGATGCCATACCCGCCGAAGTCGTGCTCCGAGCAACTCGCTTGGATGCAAGCTACGCTGATGATGTTCGGCAGGAAGTGGAGCATGTCGGCTGGCGCGCCGCATTCGTTGCATCGAACGTGACCATCACTGACGACGGCGCGGTCGTGCTGCCCTCCAAGAAGTCGGTCGAGGTCGTGAGGAAAGACCGCCCTACCACCGCCTCGCTCAACGGCTGATTCCACTTCGTAGATGGACACGATACGGCCACCGTGGGTGGGGCACTCAGGAAACAGGTCACGTGCGTTCATGGTTGCCTCCTAGCTCTCGCAGTTGCACAGTTGCGCGCGATTGGGCGAACACAGACCCCTCCCCCTCCGCTGTTGCGCTCCCCTCCCGCGAATATTCAAGGGGTGGGGGAGGGGGTACTAAATGTGATTTACGAACGCAACTGTGCAACTCAACTCCTCTGCCGCCTACGCAACGAGTTCACGCTCGCAGCACCCGCAGTCGCAAGCATCCGCAGTCAATGAGTCAGGGTGAGGAATCACTTCCACTTCGTCGGGCAGCGGCATGCCGGGTACAAGCTGGTACGGCTGGCGGGGCAGCGCAAGATTCTCAAGGTATCCCTTTTCCAATGCCTCCTCGACTCGGCGTGAAATGGTCGATTTATCGAGGCCGAGTGCGGCAACAAGGTCACGCTGCCGCGCCGAACCGAGACCGTCGTCCGTCAGAGCCACGACTGCCTCGACGGTCTCTCGCACTGTTCGAGAGACCTTCGTTCCAGCGTTGATGGCGAAGGAGTCGGCAACAAGCCTCCAAATCGCGGCGTAGTCAGCAACTGTCGCAACGATTCGTCCGCTCGCATCTCTTGACCGCGTTGCTTGATGAAGGACGGCATGCGCGGCGATGAGGCTCTTAATCTTGTTGAAGTCTCGGCGCATCCTGATGTCCTTGGTGGACACCCGCTCGCCGAGCGCGTGCATGAAATGGATGGCGACCTCCGTGCTGCCGTTGGCCAACCACGCCTGAAGCGCCTCCCAACGCCCGAGGTCAACCGGCTGCCGCTCGGTTGCCGAGGCGAGGATGACATTGCGGGTCTGTTCAGGAGTGTCATCTACCCAGAAGGACAGCAGTCTCGTCTCGTTCTCCGGGTGTAGCTTGACCTGCGTCGTCGTCACGAGTAGTCCTGTTGGGCCTTCCCGTTCGATGTGAAGAGGTTCCAGTCCCTTGCTCGTGCGCTGCACGGTGTCGTACTTGATTCGGCCTTCGCTGAGAAGACTGCGGATGCCGTACTCGCCGAAGTCGCCCTGTATCCCGGCAGCCTCGTAGACGACGAGCGTACGGTGCTTCAACGGTTCCTTCATGTAGATGAGGGCCTTTTCCGACATCGCAGTGACATCGTAGTACGCGTCTGACGGGAAGAACCGACAGACTTCGCCAGAGACGTAGGACTTGCCAGCCGCTGAGACTCCCTTCACGGCTATCGACAGCGGCTGAGCGAGCACGCGGCTTGTGAGAACGAGGTACAGCAGGCGCGCGAGCTTCCCTTCTCCGACGACGCCGAGCTTCTCTAGGTCGTTCTCGAACTCATCGAGGATGCGCGGTGACTCGGCCATCTGCTTGCACTCGCTGAACGCCGCATCGCGCCGCGCTCGGCACTCACGGCTTTCGTGCTCGCTCCAAGGCACAGCCGCGTCCAGCGCCGCTTGAAAGACCATTGAGAAGCGCCGCGCGTCCTGCAAGTACAAGTCGCTCGGGTCTGTCCAACCGGATGGATACACCAGTCGTACCCGGTCGCGGAGTGAGGACTGAGATATGGACGCTAGCAGCTCGTCTCCGCCCTCGTCTGGCTCGACGACCAAGTAGATAACCGAGATGCCGTCGAGGTTCGGAGCGTCACGCGCGTCGTCCCAGTTTCTTGCGCCGGGCACTCCAAGTGCAGGGAAGTCGTTGTACCAGAGGGTGTGAACGTCGCTCTCGCCCTCGACGAGGACGACGTACCCCAACTCTTTCATCACGTCGAGTTCCCAGAGGCCGTACAGGTGCGCCTTGTCGCCCGACTTCATTCGAAACGCACCGTCGTGCTCGACAGCCACCCTGAACCTAACCGACAGAGTCCTGAGTTCTCGGTCGAAGTATGGCATCCGCACGGCGGGCGCACCGTCGTAGGTAATCTGACTCAGTCCACAGTCTTCTTCGAGGAAATCTCTCGGAATCCGCTTGGCTTTCGCGTACGCGTCGAGCGTGCATCCTTGGCCGGTTGGGCGCTTGGCTGCACTTGCCTTACCGCTCTTTTCGGGTGTTGCTGGTCGTCGCGGGCCGCTAACGTCCTCATTGTTGTCGTCATCGTCATCGTCGGCGTCGCGCGGGAACAGGTCACGCATCTCTAATCCGAGCGCCTTGACTACATCCTCGGTCTGACAGCGAACCCAACAGTGGAGTAGTACGCGGCGGTCGTCACCCTCGGCGATGCTCAGGCTCGGGTTGTGGTCGTCGTGTGCAGGACATCGTGCCGTCCAGCCGTCTCGCGTCGGCTCAGCGTCCGGCAGTCGGGCAAGAACACGGGTTATCGGGTCGTCTGCTGATGCGGCCACTTGGCGGCTCCTCTCACGACAATCGACCACAGGGGCAGGAGGGCGCCCGTGGATAACTCCTTACGGAAGTATCGGCACAGCGTCAGGAGCGTTGAAGCGGGGCGGGCGGAAGGTACGCGAGGGGATAGCCGGAGGCTACCGATGCCCATCTCGCGCCATCTGCCTCCACAGCTTCGCGAGCGCGTCTGCGTGCTGGAGGAGTTCGCTCTTGCCCTTCGCCTTCGGCTTCTCCGGCTCCGGCAACCCTTCGAACAGGTGCGCCCAGCGCGGGTCACTCCGGTGCCTCGGGTTCAGGAAGAGGTCGCGCGGGCCGTAGCGCCTGTACCGCTTCTGTGCGCCGGGTCGCGGGAGCTTCGCGAACTCAGACCGTGGCACTGCTTCGAGGTGTGACGGGAGGATGCAGCTACGAAGTCCGCAGGTAGCTCGGACGACATGGTTGTCCGGTAGGGGGCCGAAGTTGGCTTCGTACATATAGCGGCGCGCTCGGACGACTTTGCGTCCACTGCGGATGACGGGCGCGCCATCTCGGTCTAGGGCTCCCTGCCACAGCAGGTGGTCGCCTTCGCGCTTTGTGTGCGCCAGCAGATTGAGTAGAACAGACATGGTGACCTCCAACGGACGCGCCGTCCCGAACCGCGCGATGTCGCGGAAGCGGGCACGCACAGCGAGTGCAAGCGTCGGGGCGAATTGCGCCGACATCCGAGACTACTGAGCCATTAACCGACGAAGACGCGCCGGGGCAACGACGGAGACAGCGACCTAGCGAACTCGCTCTAGCGGGTAACTAAACGACGGCCACCCCGCTCCGCCTGCGGCGTCGCGGCATTCCGCGCCGGAGCCACTTCGGGATGGCGAGGAGATGGGCGGCGGCTACACAGGCACGGTGGCCGCAGAGGCGGAACACGTCCCAGTCCGGGTTGAGGGGCGTGTCCTTGAACAGTGCGTACGAAACGCGAGCCGCTCTCCGGGTCTTGCCGTCTACGGAGAACAGGCCATAGCCGTCTCCATCAACACTGCCGCACCACAGGAGATGGTCTCCCTCGGCTTTCGTGTGCGACAAGAATCGTTGTTGTTCTCGTGGCAGTTCGGTCATGATGTGCTCCGGGCGCAAAGAACCGCGCTCGGTGGCGCGGTCTCTTCTTCTCTCTCGGTCTTCATTATAACACATAATTCGTATGTTGTCCATTCGAAACCCGGCAGTCATAGACCGAGACACGACACCGCACGTTTCTCCCGCCATCCACTCGCCGATACACTGCGCATCGCCATGCGGGACACCCACTCGGCACTCAAGAGCGAGCGGATTGCGACGAGCAACAAGGGCTCCGTGTCTTGCACGCTCGTTCGACAACAGTGGGGCAAGGACGACTCCGCGTCTAGCCTGCACATCGTGCCGCATACGTTCACCTCATACGGCATTCAGGTTACAGATTACCTAGTCCACCTCGGGTTCCACCGTGCGCCCTGCCCCGTTAGCGTCGGGGGGTGTTTCAGCCGCTTCGTCGAAGACTCGCTCGACCTCGAAGCGTTTAACACCGCGCTCGCGGCCTCGTACCAGTCCTTGAAGTCGGCTGAGCAGGCCCTCAACAATTGCGGGTTCCAGCTTGAGCAGACTGAGGGCTGGGGCTTCTTTTCCGGCCAGCCCAGTCAGCGCGTTGCTCTCTCTCGGTCGAGCGAGGGAGGTGACGGGCACACGGCGGGACAGTCCGAACGCATGAAGGAGACTGTGGACGACGACTTCCTCTATGTCCTGACGTGGCTGAACGGCGGCCCGAAGGGATGGACAACGCACTATCGGACTACCACCGGCGAGTTCTCACCGGAAATCGTAGGCGCGTTCCGATTCCTTGGCCTCAAGCAGTTCGATACTTGCCCCGAGTTCGACTTCGAGCAGTGCTTCTGGCGGTTCTTTCCGTTCTCGGTTTCTCGCGCAGATGACTTCTTTAACAGCAGCGCTGAGTACGCCGGACGCTACTATGACGCGCACGCGACACACTTCGCTTCTGGAGTCGAACTCCTCCTATCAGCGAACGCGCAGATGGAGCCGTTCGGAATGGCGTTCATCGAGTTCGATGACAGCCCCGAACGCCGACGTGCGCAGGAGCTAGCGGTGCGCACGGTCAAGCCGTCGCGCGGCGAGCACCGTACGGCTTCAGTACGTGGAAGCACGGGTGCGGTGCTCGAAGAAGAGTTCGACGTTGCTATCTCCTTTGCAGGCTCAGAGCGAGAGCTAGCCAGAACACTAGCAAAGGCCGTTCGTGATGCGGGCTTCACCGTCTTCTACGATGACTTCTACAAGACGGCGCTCTGGGGCAAGAACCTCGCCGACCTCTTCGAGGACATCTACGGCCGACGGTCGAAGCGTTGCGTCATCTTAGTCTCGCGGGAGTATGGCGCCCGGATGTGGACGAACCATGAACGACAGAGTGCTCAGGCGCACGCTATCGAGTTGAAGGGCGGCGAGTACCTGCTGCCCATCGCGGTGGATGCAACGCGGCTGACGGGGATGCCGAGCACGGTGGGGTACGTCTCGTTAGACGAGACCTCGATACAGGATGTCGCGGAGATGCTCATCGCAAAGTTGCGAGCGCTCTAGCTGCGCGTACAAGCGCTGGCTGCTCGGCCTCAGCACGATTCGCCAATGTTCACTGCGGCGGCCAAGCCTGACCGATGTCCACATTGGTTCCGACCGGCACACGCGCCGTGTAGGTGCTGCCACTCGGCGTGCGGACAGTGAGTTCCTCCGCGTACTGCTGACCGCAGACGTAGACACAGCCAGCGGGCGGAGTACAGCCGCTCACGCAGACGCGAGCCGCGCCGACGACCACGTCGCGTACTGGTGCATTCGAGGCTGCTGTCTGATGCGCGCTACTACTCGTCGCCCCGCCGCCCATTGAGACGACAGCGGCGACGAAGATTGCGGCGACGACGGCGTCGAGCCCGAACCCGAACCACGACCCGAAGAGCCAGTCCTTTCGGCGCGGGTTGTCGCGCTGGAACAGAAAGAACCCGAGGACGCCGAAGCCGCCAAGCACACATCCCATCAGCGCACCGAGCACCACGTCCTTTGCGCTCCGCCCGTGCGCGGCGCTGTCCGTGGCTGTTGCGAGTACCACGCCGGACGCGCGCAACCCGGGTTCTGTATCGGGATACGCCGAGCCGCACGCCGGGCAGAACCGCGTCTCACTGTCGGTACGTCGGGTGCCGCATGTCGAACAGAAGTTCATCCGCGCCTCTCGTGATGGCTATCCCTTCAAGTATCGACACCTCGCATACCATCCTTAACCCATTTTGGGATAACCCGAGACCGGTTCGCATCCTGTCCGCATGCCGCGTTCAGCCGCCTCTCGCCGTCAACCGTGACGCGCTCCGTCTTCAGTCCCGACTACCGGCGCTTCCGCGAGCTTCTAGTGGAGGCACGGCGTAGAGCGGGCCTCACGCAGGCGGAGCTTGCTCTCGCACTCAAGCGCCCGCAGTCGTACGTCTCCAAGTACGAGCGCGGCGAGCGGCGTATCGACGTGGTGGAGTTGCTCGACATCGCCTCAGCGTTGCATGCCGACCCGTGCGACCTGCTGCGGCGTCTTCAGAGGCGGCGCAAGACCGCCTGAAGGCAATTCAACCTGATGGATGCCGGATGGCATAGATGCGCGTCGGCTCGATTTCGACCGTCACCATCCTGCCTTCTGACAGTTCGGACGCATCATCGCCGACGACCCGTGCCTGCCCGTACACGATGGCAGCGTGATAGGTGTCATCGAAGGCCGTGATGACACATGCCGCGCGCTCCCGGTGGTCGCGAAGCCGACGGGAGTTCGGGAACGTCGCAACGTAGAACTTGCCGTCCCGCAGGCGAACGTCTACGGGAACGGCGTGCGGAAGGCCGCGAGCAGAAGCGGTCGAGATGACAGCCAAGCGCTCTGTTCCCCAGAACTCAACAAACTCACGGGCGTTCATCGTCCAGCCCGGCGCAACGAAGTTACGGCGTATGGCGGCACCGGCGACCCGGACGGAGTCGTCGATGAGCCACTGGAGATGCGCGAGGGTGCGAGGAGACTCGTCCATTTCGTAGACGCTACCTGTTCAGCAGCACGATGACGACCGCCGACACGACAAAGACAACGATGGCAAACAACAGCCGCCGATTGCTGTTACTCCGCAGCCATGTCTCGTCCTCGCGTTCGCGTCGCGGTTGCCAACCAGAGCGGAGGGCGACCAAGAGTGCCACAGCCGCGAGCAGAATGACGAAAGACGACGTGGCCAGATAGTTCACGGCGGGTCGTACCGAAGTGGCCCGAGCAGCACGCGCTCGAACAGCCCCGTGCGGCAGTCGATGGCCGTCTTTCCGCCGCCGAATACCGCGTCCTTGCCGCGCTCCCGTAACGCCGCGCCGGTGCCGCGCCATAGTACCGGGCCGATGGCGACGGCCTCATGGTCGGGTTGTCCAGCCGCCAGTTCGGTACTTACGCTGCCCGCGAGCCGTGCGCTAAACACGAGATGCACGTCCGCGAACTGTGCCATGATGCGCGGAAGTCCGGCGTGCGTCTGCACATTGATGTCTGATGCTTCAGCCGTGGCGTTGTCCGCACTCGCGCGCAACAGGATGTCGGGCTGCACCTCGAAGTCCCAGCCACTGTCACCTGCGGGTAGGAGCGCCTCGACCTTCCGAACGTCACCGTCGTTCAGTGCGGCGAACAACTGGTTCACGCGCACGATGCCGAACGCCTCATTGCATCCGAGAGCTTCAGGCGTGGCATCGCTCGGCTCGGTGATGGGCGGAGGTCGTTGCCCGTTATCGATGCGGGCGATGGCTCCGGCGATGCTCGTCGCTTCCGTGTCAGTCGGCGAAGACGACGGGGTGAACGAGGTCGCGGTAGCCGATGGCGTGGAGGAGTGGGAGCCGCCACGACAGGCCATCGCCGCGACTGCCAGCATGAGCGCCAACAGCAGAGACGGCATACGTCTGCTCATTGGCGTGCGCGTGCTTCATCCACGACCTGCTTGACGGACTTCGTGACCAACTCTGGCTCCTCCAAGTGAATGAGATGACCGGCTCGCGCGGCGACGATATGCGAGGCGTTCGAGGACAACCGCGTCAAGTCCCGCTGAAGCCGATGCCATCCCGCGTACACCTCGTCGGTTAGGTCGGGAGTCCGGCTGGCTGTCAGCACGATGAGGGGCATGTCGCCAAACGTTCCTGCGCGACTCGCGGCAACCGCCCACTCCGGCAACTGCCTCATTTCCCCGTACACCCAGTCATACGCTGTTCCTCTCATACCGAGTGCCCGCGCCTGTGCGACCAGCGAAGGCGGAACCGGTGATGTCCAGCCGCCATTGATTGCACGGAGCACGCCAAGTCGCGCAAGCAGCGGCGACGCGCGCAAGCGCAGCGCGCCGACTTCAGCCTGAACACGTCGTCGCAGTGGCTGCGTGGCTTCGAGCACCGCGTCCTGCCCTTCGCAAGATGCGTCAACGAGCACCATGCCAACAACTTCGTCGCGGAAGCGCTCAGCAAACACGCGCGCGAGGAGGCCACCGGCTGAGTGTCCCACCAGCACGTACGGCGGGGCGGCACCTGTCGCGCGGAGGAGCGTGTGTGTCTCACCTACGACGCGGTGACTCAACCGAGGCGATGCAGCCGCTTGGCTCCAGCCGATGCCCGCGCGGTCATAACTACACGTGGCGGTGAACTTCGCGACCTCCGGCTGCACGAGGCACCAGTCGAGCGAAGGGCAGCCGAGGCCGGACTCGAAGATGACAGTTGGTGAGCCGGTTCCGGCGATGTGCGCATGCAGTCTGTGCCCGCCAACATCTACAAGGCTGCCCGGCGGCGGGAAACGCTTGCGTTCTCGTCGCTCGCACAACGCCTGCCACAACGCGGCGCAGCCCGCGATGGCGAGAGTCATAGCCAACAACTTTCGTACGTATTGAAGCGACATCGCTGGTACAGGATACCGGCGGACGCACCGTACGCCGGAACTCGACGACGCCCCGGTTCAGTTCCCGGCGCGCGAGACGATGGCGCGTGAACTGTCCGGTGCCCAGTCCACGTAACTACAGAATCCGTCGCTGTCACTCGCGTGTGGCGGCAACGCTGCGAGTTCCTTCCAAGGCGTACCAGCGGCCACCTGCGTATCGAACAGCGCACACCGTTCGCCCGCATCCGCGCCCACATATGCAATCACGTACCGACCATCGGGTGAGAAGGAGACACAGCAGGAGTGCTCGATGATGTCAGGTACCGAGTGCTTCCCAACCCCGAGCGTGACGAGGAGGTCGGTACTGCTCGGGTACGAGGGGTCGCCTTGCGCAGCATTCGCGAAGGTCACCATTAGTGTTCCCGGCCCTGCCCACTCTGCTCCGGTCAGGCGACCTTCGTAGTCGTGCCAGATGACGTTGTTGCTGAGGTCGGTACCGTAGACCTCGAATGCGAGTTGCCGATGACAGTCCGGCGTCGGCGTCGTCTCGCATCCCGCCTGCCGCGATAGCAACAGGTACTTGCCGTCCGGCGACCATGTCTCGGCACCCATCATGTTCAGGAACCCGGATGATTCCCGCTGAAACTGTATGGACATGGCCGAACCGCACCCGTTGTCATCCACTCCCCGGCACTGGCTAGTCATGACGTTGACATAGTCATGAACAGTGTTCTCTTTGTCAGAGCCGCCAGTCAGGCGAAACGCGATGTGCGCGCCATCGGGCGAGACTCTGGCGTCGGATACGATGCCAATGTCTAACGCATTCGCCTTGTCTGACGTGAGGCTGACGATGTGTGCGTGACCAGACTCGACGATGACGGCCCAGTCACCGTTCGGCGCGGCATCAACGAGGGCGTCGGATGCCGCGAGTTGGCGAAGCGTAGCGCCATCCGCCGACAGGAGCATCCACGGCCCGAATGCGTTCCCTTGGTCTGTGCGCGCTATGAAGCGGTCGCCACCGGCCCATTCCGCATAGGCGGCGGGCGCTGAGACCGGTACGCGTGTGGCGGCGTGCGCTGTGAGGTCGAAGACGAGGATGCCCGGCGCGGTCGATGCGTGCGAGTCGTTGATTGTCCATGCCCCGCCATTTGCATCTCCGTCTGGTGTCGCACCACACGACGAGCGCGTGACGCCCCACGCGAGTGCAGCGATGGTACCGACCACGACGACGACACCAGCACCGGCGAGCACGCGCGCAACGGTGTGTACAGGCGAGATGTTGCGCCGCGCCAGAAGTGATGTAAGCCACGCCCCGCGCCTCTCAGGTCGCCAACGCGCTGCCTGTCCCCGTGAAGCGACTCCGAGCTTGCTGAGAATCTCAGAGACGTGGAACTTTGCGGTGGCAAGCGTGACGCCGAGGCGCTGGGAAATCTCGTCGTTGCTCAGGCCGTCGCGAAGGAGGCCGAGCACCTCCCACTCGCGCGGCGTAGGTACGTCCGGGTGTCGGGGCCGACCACGCCTCTCCATCGTGCGCATAGGATAGGGCTGAGAGCACCGATTTACACTAGTCTTCGCCCGAGAACGCATCGGTGAGCCAGTCGGGCAGCGCCTGCCGTTGGTGTTCTGCGCGCACCCATTCAGCCGCCTCGCGGTGTAGCTCGTCTCGCTGCACCCGCTCATACACGATGAGCCACTTCCGCACGTTGTGCTCCAGATACTCGGCGTCACACACATGCGTCCCGTCGTCCGGCACGAGCAGTTGGCAGGTCAGGCACGCGGGAACGTCATCGCTCGGGCAGCCGCAGCCCACGCCTCCTTCTTGTAGTCCCTTGCAGATGTCCAACATCGCACCCCTTCGCTGAAGACCCGTAAGAGTTCAACGCTGTGAACCGAGAAGCATTACACGAACTCGCACCAACAGGGTGATTGACACCGACATCGGGCGCGGTTAGCTAACGGGGTAGCAAACATTGGGGGAGCAACCTCTTGCGGAAGTGGCGTGTCCTCGTCATCGCAGATAACGAGCCGATGGTGCGCTTGATGACATGGGCGCTGCGCGCGCAGTGACTCAGACTCGCTTCACGCAGGAGCCGAAGCTCTAGCCGCCGGTAAGCGAGGGCTGTAGGCGCGGGCGAACGGTCGGTCTCATTGGTGTTCCCAGCCGTCCCGGCGACGAGCAGCGGGTCAAGCGCGTTCGATTGCCGCTTTTGCACGAAAGCAGCAGTGAGCAGACTCGGTACTTCGGCCCCGTTCGTACGTCGCACCAGCGCGGCCAAGCGAGGTCAGACCGGGGCCTCCGCCATGTCCGCTTTCAGCACAAAGCGGACACCCGCAGTCTCGCTACTTTGCGGACTCGCTCCAACAGCACCTGCGTGCTCGGCAATCAGTCGCTCTAGAACGCCGTGATAAACGGCCCGCCACGCTCACATAATCGTCGAGATCATCCTTCTAGTCTTCTAAGTCTCGTCGGGCAGCAATGACGCAGCCCGATTCGCGGTGTACGCTCGGCGTTCGGGTGCGCGCCGCGCTCCCCGTTTGGTGGCGCGTTGCATGCCCTGAGCGGGCGTTGGCGGCCCTCACGTCCCGCTCAGGGCGCTCCCGGACTGCGAAGCAACGATCGATGGCGTGTTGGCGGAAGGCACACGCAGCGTTGCGAGCCTTACGTCGGCGGTCGTACGTTCCACCTCATGCCTGAAGATCGTCCCACGTTCTAGCGCTGATCGAACGTCGCGCGCGCCCCGAGACAGTTCCTCTCGGGTCACATGGCGTGACATCGCGTGGTGGTAGGCCGTCTCGTTTACAAGCGTGAAGCGATCGATGATGTGCCCAACTTCGGCGATCCGTTCGGACTTCGCTACGCCGTTCACGAGTACGTCGTAGCCGGGGCCGATCCCGTCGAATAGCCGCTGAACGCGCGCGAGATTTGCGTACCACTCTGCGTCAGTGCGGAAGGTGGCGAAGTCCAGTGAGAACGTATGCAGGTCGGGCCACCTGCGAAGTTCAGCGATCCAATCATCCACGTCCCTATTAAGGAAAAAAGAAACATGAGGCCGGGTGATCACGTCCCGATAAGCGAATGCCTCGAACCAGCGTATCGTCCGAGCTATGTTGCTACGGTGCTCAAGGCGTGTGTCGTTCAACCACAAGGACAGATTGGAGACGGTGACCAGATCGTACCCGGCGTCGCCGAGGGCGCTGGCGAGAGCATCGATACGCGCCCACCGCAGTTCAAGCACGTCATCACGCTGGAACCCCGTGACGATGAGCTTGGTGTCGGGTGCCACGTGAAGCCGCTGCTGTGCTTCCGCGCGTGTGTAGAGGCGCTTCGATGTCGCGATGCGGTCGAGCGGCAAGGCGAGTGCGGGCCAGTCGATATTGAGCACCTGCGCCTCGAACAGGACGCGCGGGACGAAGACCGGAAGCTCGGGTTGTAGCTGCGTCTTCACGTCGCGAAAAGTGATGTCGAGTCCGCCGGATGCCGCTAAGATTTCGGGCAGCCTCGGGTTGAGGGGATGCGCAACATCCCGATCTCGCAACGGCTCACTGAACTCGTTGTGACACCCGTACTCTGTCGCGCCCTCGTCGCAGATACTATTGGCAGGACAGCCTTTGCAATGGATACAAGGTTCAAGCCGTCCCTGTAGCCCTTCCGCCATGGCTGTACACCATCACCGCGCGGACAGGACGCACACGAACCGCGTGCCGCGCACCTCGGTGACGGTGCCGACGTACGCTACGCGTTGCCGAATGCACTCCATCACATGGCGCTTGTCCGGTGCGACCGATAGGATCCGCGCGTCATGACCTGACAAGACGAGTCGGAGTTGGTCTGCACTTATAATCAGTGAACACTTCGTTCCAAGTTGCGGTACGGCGGATGCCGTCGCCCTGAGCGTGACATCGGGGCATGTTGGAACGACATCCGGTGGTGCCGCCCCGCCGGTGGACTTGATGACCCGGATGGTGTCTGGTCGTGGTCTGCGTGTCCCGGTTCCCATGTGGATTCCCTTCCTTCGCGAAGCCCGGCTACCGGAAGCTCGATTTCGTGTACTATAGACGACGTGTACCGAGTCTGCAACACTCTCGTAAGCTCGTTAGCGCGGGACGCCCCTATGGATCGTGACACATGGTTCGACTCGACCGCGTTCTACGCGGCGCTCGATGGCGAGCGCGTCGCACGCAATATGACGTGGCGAAAGGTCTCGCTTCAGTCAGGGGTTAGCGCTTCAACGCTCACGCGCATCGCGCAGGGAAAGCGTCCTGATGTTGACAGTCTTGCGTCTCTCGCGTCGTGGGCGGCGCTCGACATAGATGAGTTCGTCCGCAGTCGAAGAGAAGAAGCACGTCCAGCATCGCGAAAGCCGACGCCGCTCGCTATGATCTCCACCTACCTGCGAGCAGACCCTAATCTTTCGCCCGAGGCCGCTGCTGCTCTCGACGCCGTTGTCAAGGCAGCCTACGAGAAGCTCAAGAACTCAGAAGCATGAACTACCGCCGGGGTTTCAAGAAGGAAGCGAACGAGATCGTCAACGAGGTGCGGCGCGAACTTCGCATCTCGCTTGTGGCTCAGCTTGATGCGCATGTGTTGGCGGACTACCTCGGGATCGAAGTCGTACCCTTGCGCGAGTTCAGAGGCATCGCGGAGGAAGGTGTCTTCTACTTTCACCGACACACTGAGTTGTTCTCCGCCCTTACTGTCTTCGACGGAACACGCAGGTTGATCGTCCACAACGAGCGCCATTCGGCTGGCCGTACGAACGCGAACATCGCACACGAGCTGGCGCACGCATTGTTGTTCCACGAGCCAACGCCCGCACTGGACAGCGAGGGTTCGAGGAGCTGGAACCCCGACATCGAGTCAGAGGCCGTGTGGTTGGGTGCGGCGCTACTCGTGCCGGAAGCTGCTTCCCTTCAGGTTGTGCGTAGGGGTGTCTCTATCGAAGCGGCAGCTACATATTACGGTGTAAGCGAGAGCGTCATGGCGCTCCGCCTGAATGTCACTGGCGCTCGTAGGCGTATCGCTAGGGCCAACCGGCGGTAGGCACGCTGGTGATCATGCTGGGACACCGGAAACCGCGTCGGTTGGCCTAGCATCGGCACGTTGTGCCGGAAGTCGCGAACCACTGGCGTCATGCGGAGGAGCAGTCAGCCAGTTAGCTCACCTCACGCCTTTGATGCTCATTGCTGAACGGTGAAGCCGTCGTCGCGCAGCGCTTCCAGCATTCCCTCGAAGAAGACGCCGTTGGCTTTGTAGAGCAGGAGCTTTCCGAACTCGCTGCGCCGGGTGAGGAGTCGGTCTGTCAAGCCGTGCACTGGCTCGTTGTCGAGCCTACCGCGCGCGCGGAGTACAGTACGGAGACGCGTAGCTCCCGGTGGCGGGATGGAGGGTGCTGCGAGGGCCGATGCCCGATCACAGGTACTTCGAGGGACTCATCAAACAGATTGCCGACCTGCTGCGGGGGCCGTACCGCCCACCGCAGTACGAACGCGTCATGCTCCCGATGACCGTGTTGCGGCGCTTCGACTGCGTCCTTGCCCCGACCAAGCAGCAGGTGCTCGCTGAGTATGAGCGACGTAAGAAGCGCGGTACGAGCGACGACGCGCTCGACATGCTGCTCAACACTGTCGCCAACCAGCGCTTCCACAACCACTCGCCGTTCGATTTCGAGAAGCTGAAGGGCGACCCTGACAACATCGCGCAGCACCTCGTCAGCTACATCAAGGGCTTCTCGCCCAACGTCCGCCGCATCTTCGACTTCTTCGAGTTCGACGGCGAGATTCAGAAGATGCACGAGGCGGACTTGCTCTACCTCGTCGTCAAGAGGTTTTGCGATGTAGACCTGCATCCCGCGAAGGTGCCGAATGAACAGATGGGTCTCATCTTCGAGGGACTCATACGCTACTACAACGAGCTTGCCAACGAGACCGCTGGCGACCACTTCACTCCGCGCGAAGTCATCCGGGTCATGGTGAACGTCCTGTTCATCAACGACGACGCCCTGCTCTCGACGCCGGGGACGATACGGAAGATGCTCGACCCGGCATGCGGCACCGGTGGGATGCTCGCGGAGTCGCAGAACTACCTGCGCGAGCACCACCGTGACGCACGCCTGTACGTCTACGGGCAGGACTACAACAAACGCGCCTACGCAACCGCCGCATCAGACATGCTGATGAAGGAAGTTGACCACAACGGCGGCGGCGAGACTATCAAGTTCGGCGACACGTTCACTGACGACCAGTTCAAGAACGAGACGTTCGATTATCTCCTCGCCAATCCGCCCTTCGGCGTGGACTGGAAGAAGGAGCAGAAGGAAATCGAAGGCGAGCACGACAAGCTGGGGTTCAGCGGCAGGTTCGGCGCGGGACTGCCGCGCGTGAACGACGGGGCGTTGCTGTTCTTGCAGCACATGATAAGCAAGTTCGAGGCGGTCGCGCCGAAGGAGCACAAGTACGGCTCACGCGTCGCTATCGTGTTCAATGGTTCACCCCTCTTCAACGGCGGCGCAGGCTCCGGCGAGAGCGACATCCGCAAGTGGATTATCGAGAACGACTGGCTCGAAGCCATCATCGCGTTGCCTAACGACATGTTCTACAACACCAACATCGGCACGTACATCTGGGTAGTGACTAACCGCAAGGAAGAGCGGCGCAAAGGCAAGATTCAACTCATCGATGCCCGCGAGCGGTGGCACCCCGGTGGGAGCGAAGACTCGCGCCGGAGCATAGGCGACAAGCGACGGCATCTCTCCCGTCAGGACATCGAGGACATCGTCCGTATCTACGGACGCTTCGCCGAGGACGGCACAAGCAAGGTGCTCGACAACGCAGCATTCGGATACACACGCGTGACGGTCGAGCGCCCGCTGCGTCTGCGATATCAGATGACGCACGACGCGAAGGCGGAGTTCTCCGAAAAGTTCCCAGAACTCAACGACGACATCGACGCCATTGACGAGGCCATCGGGCGCAGGCCCAACGCCGACTGGAACGAGGCATGGGCGACAATCAGCAAGCTGCTCGCCACGCGAAGTGCACGGTGGAAGGTGGCTGCGCAGAAGCATTTCCGCGCGTGCTTCACCCAGCGTGACACCGACGCGACGCCTGTGCGTGCGACTGGCCGTGGCGAGGGGTATGAGGCCGATGCGGAACTTCGCGACTTCGAGAACGTTCCGCTGTGCGACGATATCGACGCCTTCTTCGAGCGCGAGGTGCGTCCGCACTGGCCGGACGCGTGGATGGAGCGCACGAAAGACAAGGTGGGCTATGAAATCAACTTCAACCGCCAGTTCATGAAGTTCATTCCGCCGCGCTCGTTGGCTGACATCGATGCCGACCTACGAGCAGCAGAAGGAGACATCGTGCGACTGCTCAGGGAAGTCACCACATGAACCGCGACGTGCGTCATGACGCCATCAGACTGAAGTACGCCGCCACCATCAACGATGAGGCGCTAACTGATGCGACTGACGCTGACTACGAGTTGCAGTACCTCGACATTGGCAATGTTGATTCAGAGGGCCGAACCCACGACATCGCGACGTATCGCTTTGAGGACGCGCCGAGCCGCGCGCGACGGAAGGTCAAGGATGGCGACACGATAATCTCGACCGTCCGCACCTACCTGCAAGCGATTGCATCTATGCAAGACCCGCCGGACAACCTCGTTGTGTCCACCGGCTTCGCCGTCGTGCGCCCCGTGCCCGGTGTATTTGACCCCGCGTACTGCAAGTACGCAGTCCGCGAAGGTAGCTTTCTGCACGATGTCATGGCGCGGTCGGTGGGGGTTAGCTACCCGGCCATCAACGCGTCAGAACTGGCTGCGATTAGCATCTTCCTGCCCCCAGTGGACAAGCAACGCACAATCGCCCAATACCTCGACCGCGAGACGCGACGTATCAACGACCTCATCGCAGTGAAGCAGCGGCTTATCGATGCTCTGGCGGAGAAACGGCGCGCCGTCATCGCGCAGGCGGTCACGCGTGGCATCGACCCGCACGCACCAGTGCGCGACTCGGGCATCGAGTGGCTCGCCAGCATACCGGCACATTGGGGGGTCGTCCCGCTGCGCTTCCTTGTCAGAATGGTCTCCGGCGGCACCCCCGATACCAGCGAGCCGACCTATTGGGGCGGCGACGTACCGTGGGTCTCGCCGAAGGACATGAAACAGCCAGAAATCAACGCCTCTGAGGACTGGCTCACCACCGAGGGGGCTGAGTCCGCCGGTCTTCGCCTTCTCGACCCTGCGCATGTGCTCGTCGTCGTTCGAGGCATGATTCTGGCGCACACGCTGCCTGTGGCGCTGAACACAGTGCCAGTGACCATCAATCAGGACATGAAGGCCATCCGCTGTGACGAACGGCTGGCTCCCGAGTTCCTCGCTCTTTTCCTGCGCGGCATAGCTCCCTACGTCCTGTCTCTCGTGACGGAGTCCAGCCACGGCACGCGGAAGCTGCAATCGCAGGTCTTGGGACAGTTACCCATCTATGTCCCGCCGCACGACGAGCAAAGGACTATCATCTCGCATGTGCATGCTCAACTTGCGGGACTCGACGATGTATCCGCAGCGACGGCGCAAACCATCGACCTGCTGAAGGAGCGCCGTGCCGCACTCATCACAAGCGTGGTGACCGGCGATACTGTCGTACGGCAGAGGGCGCACTGACATGGAACCTGAGCGGCACCGCGAAGGCGCGTTCGAGACGGTCATCGACGACCACTTGCTGGCGAACGGATACGCGCGGGTAAACCCGCACGGCTTCGACCGCGACCGCGCCATCTTCCCTGAGCAGGTCATCGCCTTCATCCGCGAGACGCAGCCACAGGAGTGGTCGAAACTCGAAGCACTGCACGGCGTGCAGACCGACGAGCAGGTTCTCACCGACCTCTGCAAGTGGATGGACGACAACGGCTCGCTCGCAACCCTGCGGCATGGCTTCAAGTGCTACGGGCGCACACTGCGGGTCGCCTACTTCAAGGCCGCGCACGAACTGAACCCCGACCTCGAAGCGCGATACGCCGCGAACCATCTCGGCATCTCGCGGCAACTTCACTACGCGATCGGGTCGGAGAACTCCCTCGATGTGACCCTCAGCCTCAACGGTATCCCCGTCGTGACCATCGAGTTGAAGAACCCGCTGACGGGTCAGAACGTTGACCACGCGATGCACCAGTACCGCTACGACCGCGACCCGCGAGCGGCCATCTTCGAGTTCAAGCGCCGCACGCTCGTCCACATGGCCGTGGACACCGAGGCGGTCTTCATGACGACCCGGCTCGCGGGCAAGGCCACACACTTCCTGCCGTTCAACAAGGGCTGCGACGGCGGCGCTGGGAATCCTCACGACCCCGCTGGGCGGAGCTACCGCACCGCGTACCTCTGGGAAGAAGTCCTTCAGCGCGACAGCCTGCTCGACCTGCTGGCGAGGTTCATCCATGTGCAGGTGGAAGAGCGACGGGATGAACAGGGGCGCAAGGTTAGAGCCGAGTCAATGGTGTTCCCGCGCTACCACCAGCTAGAGGCGGTGCGACAACTCACGCAAGCTGCACGCAGTGAAGGCGTCGGGCACAACTATCTCGTGGAGCACTCGGCGGGCAGCGGCAAGAGCAACACCATCGGCTGGCTGTCGCACCGGCTCGCGTCTCTGCACGATGAGAAGAACGAGCGCGTGTTCGACAGCGTCATCGTGGTGACCGACCGCGTGGTGCTCGACCAGCAGCTACAGGACACGATCTACCAGTTCGAGCACAAGCGCGGCGTCGTCCAGAATATAGACGAACGCTCGCGGCAGTTGGCTGAAGCGCTCGAACAGGGCGTCCCTATCATCATTACGACGCTTCAGAAGTTCCCGTACGTCTCACGCCACTTGCGCAAGATGGCGGAAGAGCGAGGCGAGCAGAGCACGGGCGCCCTGAAGACGCGGCGCTGCGCGGTCATCATCGATGAAGCGCACAGTTCGCAAGGCGGCGAGACCGCGACGGAACTGAAGGGCGTCCTCGGCGGCGAAGAGCTACGTGAGAAGGCGAGGGAGCGCGCGGTCGAAGAAGGCGCGGAAGACATTGAGGAACTGTTCCGGGACATGGCGAAGCGGGGACGGCAGGCGAACCTCTCGTTCTTCGCCTTCACCGCTACACCGAAGCACAAGACACTCGCCGTGTTCGGGCGGAACGGTCAGCCCGCACATCGCTACACCATGCGGCAGGCCATCGAGGAAGAGTTCATCCTCGATGTGCTGAAGAACTACACCAGCTACAAGACCTACTACCGGCTCCTGAAGTCCGGCGCGGACGACCCGAACGTGGAGCGCAAGAAGGCCGCGCAGGCGCTGGGCCGCTACATGCGCCTGCACCCGTACAACGTCTCGCAGAAGACGCAGGTCATCGTCGAACACTTCCAAGCGATGACGAGGCACAAGATTGGCGGCAAGGCGAAGGCGATGGTCGTGACAGGCTCACGTCTCGACGCTGTGCGCTACAAGCAGCACTTCGACAAGTACATCGCGTCGAAGGGCTACGCCATCAAGTCGCTCATTGCGTTCTCAGGCACCGTCGTGGACGACCGAGCGCCCAGCGTCACGTACACCGAGGTCGAGATGAACGGCGGCATCCGCGAGAAGGAACTGCCGGAGAAGTTCGCCACAGCGGAGTATCAGGTGCTGCTCGTCGCCGACAAGTACCAGACGGGCTTCGACCAGCCGTTGCTGCACACCATGTACGTAGACAAGCGCCTCGCGGGCATTCAGGCCGTGCAGACGCTGTCGCGACTGAACCGCATGCATCCATTGAAAGAAGAGACGTTCGTCCTCGACTTCGTCAACGACCGCGAAGAGATACGCGAGGCGTTCAAGGCGTACTACGAAGGCGCTGAGATGGGCGAGGAAGTTGACCCTGCCCGCCTGTACCAGTTGAAGGGCGAACTCGATGCCTCGGGCGTCTATTCACCCGAGGACGTGCAGCGGTTCTCTGCCGTGTACTTCAGGCCGAGGGCCAAGCAGAGCATCGCTGACCATCAGGCGATGAACGCGGCACTCGACCCGGCGGTGACGCGCTTCATGGAGCTACAGCACGATGAGGAAGGCGAGGCGGAACTCTGGCGCGGAAAGGTGCAGGGCTTCCGCAACCTGTATGCGTTCCTCAGCCAAGTCATCCCCTATCAGGACTCCGACCTCGAACGACTCTACGTCTTCCTGCGTCACCTCGCCGCGAAGCTGCCACGACGACGCGGGGAGTCCTACCAGTTCGACGACGAAGTCCGGCTTGAGTATTACCGGCTGCAGAAAATCAGCGAGGGGTCAATCTCGCTTCAGGAAGGGTACGCGCCACGGCTCGAAGGCCCGAAGGAAGTCGGCACCGGCGTGTTGCATGACGCGCCCGTCCCACTCTCACAACTCATCGACATCGTGAACGAACGCTTCGGGACAGACTTCAACCAAGCCGACCAGTTGTTCTTCGACCAAATCGTGGAGGCAGCCGTCACCGACGAAGGGCTGCGGCAGGCGGCGGCAGTCAACCCGATGGAGCGGTTCCAGTTGGTCTTCAAGAACGCCTTGCAGACCCTGTTCGTGGAGCGCATCGACCAGAACGAAGAGATTTTCGTCCGCTTCATGAATGACCCAGCGTTCCAGAAGACCGTCACGGACTGGCTCGCGTCAGAAGCCTACGAACGCTTCCGCAGTCCCGGCGCGGCTGGCGACGAAGACGCGGCACAAAAGGCGAAGGTCGCAGCGGCCCTACGACGTGTTCAAGCCGAAGCATTCCGCGAATGACGCCGTGTCACCGGCGACCGAGCCTCAGCGACGTGCGTGGGCGATACTCGATGCTTGAGAAGCAGCCGGTAGCATGACAAGCGACGGACGGCGAACCGCACCTCGTTGCGCTGACACGGACGCGAAAGTGACCTCGCTGAACTCATGGCCCTGCGCAGCGCGCCTGAGCACCGAGAGCGACGAACTGCTCGACGCGCCCGAGGGCTGCACCGGTGTTGTGCTCGCTCCTCCCGCTGGCACGAAGAACCCCGCGATTATGTACTGCTCGGAATACTGCCGTCTGGTCGCTGATGTGGTGCGATACCGCCGCCGTGTGGAGGCCGAGCAGCGGCACAAGCGCGTGCCGGACGGTGAACTCGTGCTCATCGCCCTCTGGCGCAAGGAGTCCGATGTTATCGCTGGCTCGTTCTATCAGGTACGGCTCACGGCGGACGAACGGGAGGCGCTGTTTCAAGCGAAGGGACGGTTCTGTGTCCGCTGTGGTGCGCCAGCCACCGACGTAGACCACATCGACCCGGCAGGTGGCAATGAACTCGCCAACCTCCAGCCACTGTGTCAGGCATGTCATCTCGACAAGACAACGGTAGATGGAGGCATGCGGAACGTACCGCCAGCCGTAGCGCGCGAGGCTGAGCGGCAACTCATCCGGCTCCTCAGCCCCACTGTGTTTGCAAGCGCGACCTTATCTGGTATTGGCCGCGTTTGCGTTACGGCGGATGAGCCGTTGGCACGGTACGCAGCCTATTTAGAGCGCGTGTACGGGATGACGCCGCGCGCATGCGACGACCCCGAGGGTTGGCGCGCGCGTGAGCGCACGATACGCAAGGAACGGTTCGCTGAGTTGCGCGACGCTGTTCCGCACGGGTTGACAACCGAGAACCGGCGTACGAACATCGGAGTCACGGCAGGAAAGGAGTCTCAGATGGCACGGAACGAAGTCACGGGCGAGAAGGCTGGCAAGGCCGCCAGCAAGACGATGCGGAACCCGAAGGCGAACAAGGACGAGAAGTCGGCCGCTGGTAGCGCCCTAACGCAGCGCCCACCGAAGGGCAAAGGCAAAGCAGCGGGCGGACGCAAGAAGTAGCGCACAGCCGGGCAACATCTAAGCAAACGCGAAGCCCGAGCGTCCGTGCCGGGGCTCCTTCGTTACACCGTGCCTCGGCGGCAGCTTACATCGTCATCGCCCGCGTCCGCCGAGTTACTTCGTTGCAGTGCGACGAGCGCCAACCGCCGGTGCACGACGGGCGGTGCGAGATGCTCGTCGGGCGCGTCAAGTTGCCGCTTGCCAGTGGCGCTGAAGATGCGTCATTTTGACGCCAACGGTGACGCCAACGGGGAGCGAAACCGGGAGACGTAAGGGGACATCGGGCGACATTTCGAATCTGAAGTCGGCCTGTTTGAAGCTGCAAAAATCGGCTGTTAACCGATTGGTTGTAGGTTCGAGTCCTGCCCGGGGAGCCATGTGCCAACCGCGGCTTCGCCGGCGGCGCGTCGGCGCACGGGCGTGGCGGCGGCGGCGCGCAGGCTCAGGGGAGCCGGCGCAGTGAGCCGGGCACGATGGCGTCCGGCGTCTCCGTTGCCGGGGCGCTGAGTTGCTCGTAGAGCACGGCGACGGCATCGGCCACGTTGGCCCAGCGGAAGCGCTCGACAGCCTCGCGGGCAGCGCGGCCGAAGGATGCCCGCAGTTCGTCGTTATCGAGCAGCAGTTCGAGGCGTTCGGCGAAGGGCTCCGGGCAGCGCCACGAGATCAGATAGCCGGTCTCGCCGTCGCTGATCGTGCTCGCGAGGCCGCCGACGCGCGAGGCGACGACGGGCGTCCCGCAGGCCATCGACTCGACGGCCACCATGCCGAAGCTCTCGTAGTACGACGGCACGACGCAGACGTCGGCGGCGTTGTAGTAGAGCGGCAGCGCGTCGTGCGCGACAGCGCCGACGAAGGCGATGTGGTGTTCGACGCCGAGGCGCTCGGCGAGCGAGCGGAGCTGCGCGATCTCCGCATCGGCGCGCGCGTCGCCGCCGACGATGAGGACGCGGAAGTTCTCGTCGTCGTGCAGCTGCGCGGCGGCGCCGATGAGCACGTCGATGCCCTTCAGGGGCTCGATGCGGCCGACGAAGAGGATGATCCGCTCGCCGTCGCGGAGCTGGAGGCGGCGCCGCGCTTCTTCCTTGTCGAGCGGCGTGAAGAGGTCGAGGTCGACGCCGCACGGCACGAGATGCATGCGCGCCGCGTCGGCGCCGTAGAGCGACGTCAGCAGTTGCCGCTCGTGCTCGCTGGCGACGACGACGGCGTCGGCGGTCGTGGCGATCGCGCGCTCGACGTCGATGCGCTCGACGGTCTCGTGCTCGGTGATGCGGGCGCGGTTCTTGACTTCGCCAAGCGTGTGGAACATCGCGACGTGGCGGACGTGCCAGCGCCGGGCGAGGCGCATGCCCGCCCAACCGGACATCCAGTAGTGGCTGTGGACGAGGTCGTAGCTCAGCGCCTCGCGCTCGGTACAGGCGAGGATGTTCGCCTCGAACTCCGCCAGGTGGCCGGCGATGGCGTCCTTTTCGATGAGCGCCGGCGGTCCGGCGTCGATCTGGACGACGCGCGCGTTGGGGCCGATGGGCTGCACGTCCGGCGCCTCCGGCGATGTGCGCCGGGTGAAGACATCGACGCGATAGCCGCGCGCGCCGAGCTCGCGGCTGAGCTCGCGCACGTAGACGTTCATGCCGCCGCTCTCGCGGCCGCCGGCTGCAGCGAGCGGCGACGTGTGCGCGCTCAGCACGGCGATGCGGCGATGGGTGGGGGCAGCGGTACCCGGTCGCGGCACGATGGGCAGGTCAATGGTCATCGCTGCTGTCCTGGGGTGCGTGGCGCCGGCATCTCGTCTCCCACCTTTTGCATGTTGATGGCGGCCGGCGGTGGATCATCGTGTCAGCGTGAGCTGATACACCTGCTGGTCGGTGCCGCCGAGGTCGTACTTGTACGCCTCATCTCCCCGCAGGAAGTCCACGCAGCTGCGGCCGTTCTCGACCGCGTCCCTGAGCAGGAGCGCCTTCGACATGAGGCCGACGCCGTAGTGGGCGTACTGCGGATCGTAGCCGCTATTGTACATGTACAGGACGCCAGCGAGATCGAAATTCAGCACTGAGGCAACGGGCTGGCCGTCAAGGGTCAGCAGGTAGAAACGCAGCATGCGCTCGTGCGCCATGGCGGGCACCATCTCCCGGAAGAACGGCTCCATGCCGGGGCGGGCGAGAAACTCCTCCTTATGGTGAGAGCTGATGCGCATGAGATGGAAGAGCGTGTCGAGGAGTTCGAACGCCTCAGCAGGCTCGGTGACGACGCGCAGGTCGACGGTGCCGCCGGAGTCGAGCCGGCGCAGCTTGCGGCGCAACTCGTGGCGGTCCTTCTTCGAGAGGCGCGCCAGGTACTCGTCCCAGCTCCCGGGCAGCTCGACGCTGGGTGAGAGCGCCTCGTCATCGCGCGCGCAGGCGAAGCCGGCGGCCGGTGCGGCGGCGGCGACCGCGCCGAGCGCCGCGGACCACTGGCGGATGCCGCGCAGTGTGAGGGTGTGCACACCGGCATCGGCGAGCCGGGCGAGGAGCGAGGCGAAGAACTGCTGCTCGAAGCCGGGCGTGACGACGACGTCCATGTAGTCGCAGATCGAGTAGTGCCCGACGAGCTCCGCGCGGTCGCCTTCGACGAGGAGCGGCGCGACGCCGATCAGGCGCTCGCCGTCGCGGGCGGTGAGGAGTTGCAGCGTGCGCGCTCCCTGGAAGTGGTCGAGCCAGACACGCTGCCATGCCGGCGTCACGAAGGGGACGGGCGCCGGCACCGTCGCCAGGAGGCCGGTCCATTCGCCGCGCACCTGGTCGAACGGCTCGTCGCGCACCTCCAGCGCGGTCACTGGCCACGCACCAGGGAGAGGAATTCGGCGCGTGTCACGGAGTTCTTGCGGAAGGCGCCGCGCGTGGCCGATGTGACCATGCGGCTGCCGGCCTTTCGCACGCCGCGCGCGGTCATGCAGAGGTGCTCCGCCTCGATGACGACGGCGACGCCATCGGGCTGCATCGTGTCCATGATGGCATCGGCGATCTGGCCGGTGAGGCGCTCCTGGAGCTGCGGCCGCCGGGCGTAGCCATCGATGAGGCGCGCCAGCTTGCTGAGGCCGACGACGCGGCCATCGGGCAGGTAGCCGACGGCGGCGACGCCGTGAAAGGGCAGGAAGTGATGCTCGCAGACGCTGTAGAAGGGGATGCCCTTGAGGACGACCATCTCATCCTGGGCGACGTCGAATCCGACGGCAAGGTGGTCGCGGGGATCGACGGTCAGCCCTTCGAAGAGCTCCCCGTACATGCGGGCGACGCGGGCGGGGGTATCGACGAGGCCCGCGCGCTGGGGATCCTCGCCGACGGCCTCGATGATCTCGCGGACGGCGCGCTCGATGCGTGCCTCGTCCACGGGGCGGCGGACGAAAGAATCGGGTAGACGTTCGATGGCCATAGTTCAGGATAGCTGTTCGGGCCGGTTGAGGCTGCGGACGGGTGGCTGGAACCGCGGCGTCCTCCGTCTGCGCCGCGCACCGCCATCTCAGGATCCCCGACCCGTCCGGGCTGCCGTCGCTTCGCGAGAAGAGCGGCGGGGGAGGCGCGGCCGGTCGACCTTCCCCGAATGCCGGGGGCCCCAGCATCTCCGCTCGTGGCCTTACCGGCCTGACCCGCGCTCCCACCGGTCACGTCCGGATCACCGCACGTCTCCACGAATCACCATCGCCTCCCGTCATCGCGGCGCAGGCGTTACGCTGCGCCATGCTCAGCCTCCAGTTCATCCGCGAGCATCCGGACGTCGTCCGCCGCGCGCTCGAGGAGCGGCGGACGCCGGCGCCGCTCGACGAGGTGCTCGCGCTGGACGAGCGGCGACGCGCGCTCCTCGCCGAGACGGAGCAGCTGCGCGCGGAACAGAACGCCGCCGGCAAGAAGATCGGCGCCGCGAAGGACGCCGGCGAACGCCAACGGATGATCGACGCGATGAAGGGCGTCTCGTCGCGCGTCGACGAGCTGGCTCCGGAGTTGCGTGAGGTCGAGGAGCGGCTGCAGGCGCTGCTGTACGAGCTCCCCAACATCCCCGCGCCCAGCACGCCAGTCGGCGCGGGCGAAGACGACAACCCCGTGCGGGAGCAGTCCGGCGAGGAGACGCGCGACGAGTGGCGCAAGCCGCACTGGGAGCTGGGCGAAGCGCTTGGGATCATCGACTTCGAGCGCGGCGTCAAGCTCTCCGGCTCCCGCTTCTACGTCCTGACGGGCGCCGGCGCGCGGCTGCAGCGCGCGCTCATCGCCTTCATGCTCGAACTCCACATCGACAAGCACGGCTACACGGAGATGTACCTGCCGGCGATGGTGAAGGAAGAGACGATGCTGCACTCCGGGCAGTTGCCGAAGTTCCGCGACAATCTCTACCACGACGCCGAAGAGGACTTCTGGTTCGTCCCGACCGCCGAGGTGCCGTTGACCAACCTGCACGGCGACGAGATCCTCGACGGCGACAGCATGCCGCGCCACTACGTCGCCTACACGCCTTGCTTCCGGCGCGAGAAGATGAGCGCCGGCCGCGATGTGCGCGGCATGAAGCGCGGCCACCAGTTCGACAAGGTCGAGATGTACACCTTCTGCGCGCCCGAACACTCGGCCGACGAGCTCGAGCGGATGCTCGACGACGCGCTCGACGTCTGCCGGGCGCTGCGGCTGAGCTATCGCGTCGTGAACATCTGCACCGGCGACCTGGGGTTCAACGCCGCGAAGACCTACGACATCGAGGCGTGGTCGCCGGCCGTCGCCGAGTGGCTCGAGGTCTCGTCGGTGAGCAACTGCACGGATTTCCAGGCGCGACGCGCGAACGTGCGCTTCCGGCGGGAGCCGTCATCGAAGCCGGAGTTCGTGCACACGCTGAACGGCTCGGGCCTCGCCCTGCCGCGGACGATGATCGCGATGATCGAGAACTACCAGCAGCGCGACGGGTCGATCGAGGTGCCGGAGGTACTGCTGCCGTACATGGGTGGCACCGGCGTCATCCGCTGAGGGAGGCCGCGCGTGCGCGGTGATGGCGGTCGGAGGCGTCGCGGAGACGGGGGAACCGCAGATGGCCACCCGACGAACCCAACATGGCGCGACGCTTCGCTTCGCTCATCCTGATGACGGCGCTGGGCGTACACTGAGCGCGTGGGTACGGGTGAGTTCCAGCTGATCGAGCGGGTGCGCCGTGTGCTCGGCGCAGCGGTGGACGCGCGGCTCATCGCCGGCATCGGCGACGACGCGGCGGTGTGGCGGACGGGCGGCTGGACGATCGCGACGACGGACACGATGGTCGACGGCGTGCACTTCCGCCGTCAGGGCGTGCAGGCCGATGCCATCGGCTGGAAGGCGCTGGCTGCGAACGTCAGCGACATCGCGGCGATGGGCGGCGCGCCGTCGTTCGCGCTCGTGACGTTGTTCCTGCCGCAGGACGTCGAGCCCGAATGGGTCGAGGCGCTGTACGCGGGCTTCCGGGCGTGCGGCGAGGCGTACGGAGTAACGGTCGCCGGCGGCGACGTCGTCGCTGCGCCGGTGCTGGCGGTCACGGTCGCGCTCTGCGGCGAGCCCGTGGTGTTCGACGCTTCCGGGGCGCCGCTACTGTTGCGCCGGGACGCCGCGAGAGCCGGCGACGCGATCGCGGTGACGGGAACGCTCGGCGGCTCGGCGGCCGGGCTGCGCCTGCTGCTTCGTGGCGACGATGGCGCGCGGGCGGGACTTGCCGAGCGGCATCGCCGCCCGCGGCCGCGCGTCGATGCGGGGGAGGCGGCGGTGCGCGCGGGCGTGCGCTGCGGCATCGACGTGAGCGACGGGCTGCTGCAGGATCTCGGGCACATCTGCGCGGCGAGCGGCCTCGGGGCGACGGTGCGCGCCGGCGCCCTGCCGGTCGATGCGGCGGCGGCCGCAGCGTTCCCCGACGAAGCGATCGAGCTGGCGGCGACCGGCGGCGAGGACTACGAGTTGGTGCTCATCGGACCGCAGGCGGCGCTCGATGCGACATCGCAGGCGCTCGCCGCGCCGCTGTGCGTAATCGGCGAGATGCGCGGCGGCGATGCCGGGCGCGACGTGCAGCTTGTCGATGACGACGGGCGCGAGCTGTCGTTCGAGCGGCGCGGCTGGGACCACCTCGCGCGGGCGAAGGAGACGCGATGACGGCAGCGACCGTGCGCGACAGCGCGACGCCGGGCGAGACGCGGCGCTTCGGGGAGCGCATCGGCCGCACGCTGCGGGCCGGCGACGTGGTGCTGCTGTCCGGCGAGCTGGGCGCGGGGAAGACGGTGCTGGCGCAGGGCATCGGCCGCGGGCTCGGCGTCACGGATCCGATCAAGAGTTCGTCGTTCGTGATCATGAACGAGTACGAAGGGCGACTGCGGCTGTTCCACGCGGACCTGTATCGGCTCGAGGATCCGGCGCAGGTCGCGGAGCTGGCGCTCGACGAGCTGGCGACGGACGGCGTCCTGGTGGTGGAGTGGCCGGAGCGGGCGCCGCAGGAGCTGCCGGCGCAGCACCTGCTCGTCGAACTGGAGTACGGCACGGCGCGGACGCGGCGGATCGCCGTCTCCGCCCGCGGCGCCCGCTACGAGGCGCTGGTCGAGCGGCTGGGTCGAGGGCGATCGGGAGACCGACAATAGTTCGAGCGGCGCCCACTGCGACGTCAGCCGCGCGGCCGGTGCTTCGAGGAGCGCGATGCAGACGGCGACCGCACGACGCAGCGGCGACTGGCTGCGGCTACTGGATGTGGACGACGGAGACGCCTTGCGCCCAGAGGCCTTCGAGGTTGTAGTAGTCGCGTTCGTCGGGCGCGAAGAGGTGGACGATTGCGTTGCCGAAGTCGAGCAGCACCCAGCCGGAGTCGGGGCCGCCTTCGGTGCGCAGGGCGCGCACGCCATCGTCGCGCAGGTCGCGCTGGACGGAGTCGATGAGGGCGTTCATCTGCCGCGGGTTGCTGGCGGTGGCGACGACGAAGTAATCGGTGAACGACGAGACCTTGCTGATGTCCATGAGGACGATGTCCTCCGCCTGGCGGTCGGAGAGCAGGTCTGCGATGCGTTGGGCGAGTTCTTCGGACTCCAGTAGCGGTCTCCGGAGGCGGGCGCGGGCATCCTGCCGAGTGGCCGGAGTATAGCACGGCGGGCTACGCTGAGTTGGCGCGCGAAGCGGTATGCGCGCCGTCATCGGCGCGTCGCGCAGGCACCAGGGCGGCGGTGGGCGATGCGGCGATGCCGGCGAGCGAAGGTGAGGCTGATGTCGAAGCGGACCCGGGTGGTGGTGGCGATGAGCGGCGGCGTCGATTCCGCGGTCGCGGCCGGGCTGCTGGCGCGCGGCGGGTACGATGTCGTCGGCATCACGATGCGGCTGAGCACGCGCGAGGACCCGGATGCGCCGGCGACGACGAAGCGCTGCTGTTCTGTCGAGGACACGGAGGACGCGCGGCGGGCGGCGGATGCCATCGGCATCCCGCACTACGTGCTGAACCTCGAGCGGGAGTTCCGGGAGCGTGTGGTCGATGCGTTCGTCGGCGAGTACGCGCGCGGACGGACGCCGAACCCGTGCCTGGCATGCAACGAGCACCTGAAGTTCCGCGCCCTTCTGGATCGCGCCGTCGCGCTCGATGCCGGCTACCTGGCGACGGGGCACTACGCGCGCATCGAGCGGCGCGGCGAACGCTACGCGCTGCGGCGCGCGGCCGACGTGACGAAGGACCAGTCGTACGTGCTGTACACGATGGGGCAGGCGGAGCTGGCGAAGACGCTGTTTCCGGTCGGCGCCTACGAGAAGGCACGCATCCGCGAGCTGGCGCGGGAGATGCGGCTCGATCTGGCGGAGAAGCCGGACAGCGTCGACATCTGCTTCGTTCCGGACGGCGACTATCGCCGCTTCGTGCGAACGCGCCTGGCGGCGGCGCCGGGGGTGATGCGCGATGGCCGGGGCGAGGTCGTCGGGGCGCACGACGGCGTCGCCGGCTTCACGATCGGCCAGCGGAAGGGCCTCGGCCGCGCCTTCGGCGAGAGGCGGTTCGTGACGGGCATCGATGCGGAGCGGAAGGTGATCACGGTCGGACCGGAGGAAGCGCTGCTGGCGCGGGCGATGGTCGTCGAGGACGTGCGCTGGGTCGCCGGCGAGGCGCCACGAGAGCTGCGGGCGTCGGTGAAGATCCGGTATCGCACGGCGCCGGCGCCCGCGACGGTCGCGCGCCTGCCGGAGGGCCGGGCGCGCGTCGTGTTCGACGAGCCGCAGCGGGCGATCACCCCCGGCCAGGCGGCGGTGTTCTACGACGACGACGAGGTGTTGGGCGGCGGCGCGATCCTGCAGTCGGAGCGCGGGTAGCGCGTCCGAGGGACTCGGCGCCGCGGACGGGCGGCGCCGAAGACGATGCCCGGCACGGACGCCCTGTTCGGGCAGCAGTGGCAGCGCTTGGCGCGCAGTCGTCGGGTGCGACGTGCGGCCCGGCATGCGTCCGTCGCGCGGGCATCGCCTCCGGTCGTGCGATGGTATCGTGCGAGGGCGCGGTGACCCCGCGTGAAACGCTCAGCCACGGAGGAGGGCGGCCGATGGACTTCGAGGCGATCCTGTACGAAGTCGAGGGTGGCAAGGCGCGGATCACGCTCAATCGCCCGGAAAAGCTGAACGCGCTCTCGATGCGACTGCAGCGCGAGCTGAATAGCGCGCTCTGGGAGGCGGACAACGACGCGCGCGTGCACGTGATCATCCTGCGTGCGGCCGGACGCGCGTTTTCGGCCGGCTACGACCTGACGCCGATGCAGTCGCCGCCAAGGCGCGAGGACCGCGACGAGGCCTACACGGACGTCTACCGCGGCATGGCCTCGATGGACGACGACATCTGGCAGCTCGAGCGGCAGCAGCGCGAGCGGATGGCGATCTGGGACATCCACAAGCCAGTGATCGCCCAGCTCCACGGCTACTGCCTGGCGGGCGGCACGGACCTGGCGCTGCTCTGCGACATCGTGGTCGCCGCCGACGACGCCGTGATCGGCTTCCCGCCGGTGCGCGCGATGGGATCGCCGGTGGCGCACATGTGGACGTACCTCGTCGGGCCGCAATGGGCCAAGTACTTCCTGCTCACCGGTGACAGCGTCAGCGGCCGCGAGGCGGCGGCGATCGGGCTCGTCTGGAAGAGCGTGCCGGCGTCGGACCTGGCCGCCGAAGTGGAGGCGCTCGCGGGAAAGATGGAGAAGATCGATACGGAGCTGCTGGCGCCGAATAAGCGCATCGTCAACGTCGCGCTCGAGCTGATGGGGGCGCGGACGCTGCAACGGATGGCGGCGGAAACCGACGGGCGCGCGCACCAGGCGCCGGCGGTGCGGGAGTTCGGGCGGCGGGCGATGACGGACGGGCTGAAGGCGGCACTGGAGTGGCGCGACGGAACGTTCGGCGACAGCCGCACCAGCGAGGAGTACCAGCGGCGCCGGAGCGAGCAGGAAGCGCGCATGCGGCACGACGGCTAGCGCCGGTTCCGCAGGCCTGCCCGTGCCGCCGATGGTCAAGCGGCCGACCGGAACCGGCTCGCATCCTGCGGTCGCTCGGGCGGGCGAGAGACGAGAAGGACGGTGAATGTGACGGCAATCGAAACAGCATCGGTGACGTTCCCGGCGAACGGGATCGAGGGGATGGGGTATCTGGCCCGCCCGGGCGACGGCGGCGCGCATCCGGGTGTGATCGTGATCCAGGAGTGGTGGGGGCTCGACGAGCACATCAAGGATGTGGCGCGTCGGCTCGCCGGCGAGGGGTTCGTCGCACTGGCGCCGGACCTCTATCACGGCGAGTGCGCGACGGAACCGGACGAGGCGCGCAAGCTCGTGATGAACATGAACCGCGAGCAGGCGATGAAGGACCTCTCGGGTGCGGTGGCGCATCTGCGTTCTCTGCCGGAAGTGGCGCCGAAGAGGCTGGGCTGCATCGGCTTCTGCATGGGCGGCAGCCTGACGCTGGCGCTAGCGGTCGCGTCGCCGGAGATCGCGGCGGCGGCGCCGTTCTATGCGGGCATGCAGCCGCCGCCCGAACAGCTGGCCACGATCGAGGCCGAGGTCTTCGCGGCGTTCGGCGGCGACGACGGCGGCATCCCGCTCGGGAACGTCCGGAAGTTCGAGCAGGCGCTATCGGACGGGGGACGGAAGGCAGAGGTCAAGGTGTACCCGGGAGCGCCGCACTCGTTCTTCAACAACACGCGGCCGAGCTATCGGATGGAGGCGGCGCAGGACGCGTGGGCGAAGGCGCTATCGTTGTTCCGTCGTGCGCTGGTGTGAGGCGCGGCCACGGGGAGCGCAGGGACGCGGGTCGGGGGTGACGGAGGCCGGAAGCCGGGGGGCCGGGGGGCCGGGGCGCCGGCGGGGGCGACGGGAACCGGCGATCGCGCAGACGCGCGCAAATGCTGGGTGAGGATCCTCCTGTTCTCGGCGATGCTCCCGTCCTGAGTGAAGCGAAGGATCTCGCCGGCCGACGACCCGGCGTCCGCGAACGGCAGACCGACACTCAGTGGGCGGCGGCGGGCCGGCCGGCGAGCTCCGGGTGGCCGGACCAGGTCCACGCGAGGTTGGTGCGGCTGCAGCCCATCAGCACGCCATGGAGCGTCGACGGGTGAAGGAAGATCCCCTCCGGATTCGGGCTCTCCGGGTCGCGGCCGGCGTAACGCACGCCGTGCGCGTTGCAACGCCGCGCGATGGCGCCGACGTCCTCCGCCTCGACGTAGCACATGTACAGCGTCTCGCCGCCGCGCCGCTGCATGAAGCGCCCCATCGGCCGCTGCCGGTCGGTGATCTGCGACAGCTCGATGCGGTCGAGGCGCTCCGGCGGATGGAACATCGTCAACTGGCCGGCGTAGCCGTACTGCTTGCTCGCGATCGGCACGAAGTTCGCGGCGTCGAGGCCGAACGTGTCGGCGTAGAAGCGCGCCGCCGCCGTATGGTCATCGACCAGGTTCGTCGCCTCGTAGAGGTAGCGGATGTCGCCGACCATCGGCCGCTCGACGTCGCGCGAGATCACCATGCGCAGGCCCGGCGTCTGGTCGGGCGCGATGAAGAGTTGCTCGCCCTCGGCCGCGTACGCCAGCCGCTTGTCCTCGAGGCGTGACGCGAGCTTCGCGAGGCTCGCCGTCGAAAAGCCGGCGGCGAACAGGCCTTCGCCCCACGCTGCGAGGTAGTCGCGTACGGGGCCGTCGGCCGACGGCTCGAGCAGCTCGAACTCGCTCGTCCCCGCGCGCACCACGCGGCGGCGGGCGCCGAGCGAGCGGACGTCGTCGTCGCCCGACGGCTCGGCGCCGAGGACGTCGATCAGGGTCTGCGCCGCGGCACCTCGGTCGCGGACGGCGAGCTGGACGCGGTCGACGTGTTCGAGCATGAGACCTCCACGATCCGGGGAATACGGCGACGGCTCAGGCCGCAGCGACATCTTCGTACAGCGCGAGCGCCGGACGCAACCGGCAGCCGCGAGGCGACGCCAGGGCGTAGAATAGATGCGCTGCGCGGATGCGCGAGGAGGCGAGGATGACGAACCCACGGACGACGCGCCCACCGGAGACCCGGGTCGAAGACGAAGGCGGCGCCGCCGCCGGCATCCGCTGGTTCCTGACGGTGCTGGCGTGGTTCCTGCTGATCCCGCCGTGGGGGTTCATCGTCTATTTCTACGCCGTCAAGATCGTATCCGAGTACGAACGCGGCGTGATCTTCCGCATGGGGCGGCTCGTCGGCGCCAAGGGACCCGGACTGTTCCTGATCCTGCCGATCGTCGACCGCATGGTGAAGATGGACCTGCGGACGGTGACGATGGACGTGCCGAGCCAGGAGTGCATCACGCGCGACAACGTGACGGTGAAGGTGAACGCCGTCATCTACTTCCGCGTCGTCAATCCGGAGGACGCCGTCGTGCGCGTGCTCGACCACTTCCGCGCGACGTCGCAGATCGCGCAGACGACGCTGCGCAGCGTCATCGGCCAGTCGGACCTCGACGAGCTGCTGTCCGAGCGCGAGCACATCAACGAGCGGCTGCAGAAGATCATCGACGAGCAGACGGAGCCGTGGGGCGTCAAGGTCTCGACGGTCGAGGTGAAGGACGTCGAGTTGCCGCAGAGCATGCAACGGGCGATCGCCCGGCAGGCGGAGGCCGAGCGCGAGCGGCGGGCGAAGGTGATCAACGCCGATGGCGAACTGCAGGCTTCCGAGCGCCTGGCGGAGGCGGGCCGGATCATGTCGGAGCAGCCGGCGACGCTGCAGCTGCGCTTCCTCCAGACGCTGTCCGAGGTGGCGACGGAGAAGAACAGCACGATCGTCTTCCCGGTGCCGGTCGACCTGATCAACCTGCTGACCGCGAACCTTCGACGCAGCGACGGCGCGAACGACGGACCGCGCCCGCGCGTGCGCGTCGGGCCCAACGGCGCCTCGACGCCGCCCGCGAGCGAGGGCGGCGGGCCGGCAGGCGCCATCACCGCGCCGGCGAGCGAGCCGCCGGAGCCGCCGACGCGCGAGGGGACGGTGTCGTAGGGTCGGCAGGTCGCGGGGTGCGGGGCGCGGGGCGGATACGCCTGCGCGGGAACCGCAGCGTCACTTGCCTCGGCCGTGGCACTCCGCGCGCCGGACGGCGAGGCCGACACCGAGATAGACGACAGCGGCGGCGAGCACGACGAGGGTCGCTTCGGTCCCCCAGGCGACGGCGCCGCGGTCGAAGACGGTGATCAGCGCGATGCCGAGGATGAGGCGCGCGATGGCGAAGAGGACGAGCGCGCGCACGACGCGGCGCGCACCCTCGCGTGCCGCCGCCCACGCCGATCGCCCGCGCGCCCATGCCATCTGCATCGATGGAGTATACGATGCAGCGGCGGCAGCGGCGGCGGCGGCGCTCGATCGAGCCGCATCGCGTCAGCGTTGACCGGCGGGCGGACCGCGACGCGCGAACCCGGCGATCGGCGCCGTCGCAGGCGGCTCCCGGGGCGCGACGCACGCCGCATCATCGCCGGGCGACGGATGCGCACGAGAAGGGCGCCATCGGTCCGTCGCCGCCGGGACAGTGCGAAGGGGGAGTAGACGATGACGATCGAGACGGTGCTCGGGCCGATCGAGCCGGCGCAGCTCGGGGTGACGCTGAGCCACGAGCACGTGCTGGTGTCGATGGGCGAGGACAACCACCACTACCCGTGGCTGTTCGACTGGGATGTGACGCACGAGAACGCGATCCGCGAGCTGTGCGAGGCGAAGGCCGGCGGCATCGACAGCCTGATCGACCTGACCACGCCGGACCTCGGGCGCGATGTCGCCTTCGTCCGCGACGTCGCGGAGGCGTCCGGCATGCACATCGTCGTCGCCACCGGGATCTGGCGTGATGTGCCGCGCTCGTTCTGGGCGCGCGACATCGACCGCATCGCCGACATCTTCGTGCACGAGATCGATATGGGGATCGGCGACAGTGGCGTCCGCGCCGGCGTGATCAAGGTGGCGAACGACATCGGCGGCGTCTCGCCCGAGGGGGAGCGCGTGCTGCGCGGCGCGGCGCGTGCCTGCAAGCGAACGGGCTGCCCGATCAGCACGCACCAGTGGGCGCCGGAAGAGGTCGGACGCCGGCAGGTGGAGATCCTCGCCGACGAGCGCGTGCCGATGGACCGCGTCTGCATCGGCCACAGCGCGGACACGACGGACGTCGGCTATCTGGAGTCGCTGCTGCGTGAAGGCGTGTACCTGTCGATGGACCGCTATCCCGGGGCGGAGGGCCGGCCGACCTGGCGCGAGCGAAACGCGACGGTGCGGGCCCTCATCGACCGCGGCTGGGCGCACCGGCTGATGCTGGGGCACGACCACGCGCCGGGCGCCATCTCCGTCGCGACGGTGCGCGGCGGCAGGGCGCGGCCCACGGAGATGACTCGCTACCGCTTCATCACGGACACGGCGATCCCGGCGCTCATCGCCGAAGGCGTGCCGCAGGCGACGATCGACGTGATGATGCGCGACGTGCCGCGCCGCTTCCTCAGCGGCGGCGAATAAGCGGCCGAGACGCACCACGATCGGCGCGAGCAGCTGGCGCACTCGACCACACAGTGTGCCGCCATGAACAGGACGCATCCGCAGCGGCGATCATGTATCTCCCTGCGCGTGAATCGGCTACGATCGCGCAGAGGCAGACCGCTCGCCGACTCGCGGGCGCGAGCGAGCGGCTGGACGAACAGCGGACGCTGCCCGGCGAGCGGCGGGCATCACCTGAAGGAGACGGATCATGACACGACGTGTGTGCATCGGCGTGAACTGGCAGGGGGAGTTCGACCGCGAGCGGGTGTTCGAGCGCGTGAAGATCGCCGAGGACGCCGGCGTCGACAGCGTCTTCGTCGCCGAGGCGTGGGGGCGCGACGCCTTCACGCTGCTGACGCAACTGGCGGAGCGGACGACGCGCATCAAGCTGGGCACCGGCATCGTCAACTACTACTCGCGCAGTCCCGCCGCCCTCGCGCAGCACTTCGGCACGCTCGATGAGCTCAGCGAAGGGCGGATGATCATCGGCCTCGGCGCATCGAGCGCAAATGTCATCGAGCACTTCCACGGCATTCCCTTCAACCCGCCGCTGGCGCGCATGCGCGAGGTGGTGCAGATCATCAACATGCTGATGGCCAACCAGCCCCTCGAGTTCAAGGGCAAGGTCTTCCACATGGAGCGCGGCTTCACGCTGCGCTTCCGCCCCGTGCGCGAGCACATCCCCGTCTACATCGCCTCGTTCCGGCCCGCCGCGACCAAGGTCGTCGCGCAGGTCGCGGATGGCTGGATGCCGACGATGGTGCCGATCCAGCGTGCGAAGCAGGAGACGGACAAGTTCCTCGGCTATGTCCGCGACGCCGGCCGCGACCCGTCGCAGATGACGGTGCGCTTCCTCGGCGTCACCGTCGCGAAGGATCGCGAGCGGGCGCTGCAGGCGGCCAAAGCCGGGACGGCGTTCTACATCGCGCGGATGGGCGACTTCTACTACCAGCAGCTGTCGGACATGGGCTTCGCCGACGAGGCCAACGCGATCCGGCGGGCGTGGAAGGAAGGCGGCTCCGGCGCCGGCATCGCCGCCGTCAGCGACGAGCTGTCGGACTCGCTCGGGTTCATCGGCGACGTCGACCAGTGCCGGGACCGGCTCGCGGAGGAGGAAGCGGCGGGGATCAACCTGCACAACGTCGGCGTCGCCGGCTACTCCGACGTCGAAGAAGGACGGATCTACGAGCAGCTGCTGAAGTAGGCGAAGCTCGGCCGGGCTCCTCACGCACCAGCGGACGGACCCTGCGGGCCACCGCGGAGGGGCGCCGGCTGGCGCGCGGAGGCTCGCCCGACGGGACTTCTGCCGCGTGCCCGATCGTCCTCCGCCGTCCTGTCCCATCGTCGGGCGCTCCGCCTGAGCCGCCGGCCCGGCCGGGGGATGGCACCGTGCAGCCGCCGGCGGCGACGATGCGTTGTCCAGTCGGGGGTTGAAGCTGCGGCCGATCCGGTGTACCGTCGGCTTCTCACAGCGATGGCTCCCCGCGCCAGGTACGGACGTGACGGCAGGCGAAGGCGGCACGAATGCTCGGACGAGCGGCACGTCGATGCCGCTCGCTCAGGGGAGGGCGCGTCGCGACGGCGATGCCGCTTCCGGGCGGCCGGCGGACGACGTGCGGCCCAGCGACGGCTCCCGGCGCGATGAGCGCGAAGGTGGTGCGTCGGACGCACGCTTGACGTCGATCGACATGCTGCGCGGGCTGGCGATCCTCTGGGTGATCCTGTTCCACCTCTGGGGCGACATCAAGTTCTTCCCGCCGGTGCCGCAGCACTACTACGCGCGCTTCGCGGTGCAGGTGCGCGACGGAGCTCCGTTGTGGCGCATCGCCACGTCGGTGACGGACATCGTCTTCCGCGACGGCTTCCAGGGCGTGCCGCTCTTCATGATGCTCAGCGGCCTGTCGCTGACGATGGTCGCCTATCGCCCCGGCGGCATCCGCGACTGGCCGCGCTTCTTCCTGCGACGCGCCCGAAAGCTCCTCGTCCCGTACTGGGTCGGCGTCGCGCTGACGTACCTCGTGCTGGCGCTCATCGCCTGGCGGCAGACGGTGGCGCCGGGTGATGCCGGCTTCGTGCAGCAGTTCCAGCATGGCATCACGATCTCGCTGCACACGCGGCTGACGATCGACCGCGGGGTGATCTTCGCCAGCGTCGCGCTGGTGCCGCGGCTGCTCGAAGACCGCTGGTTCTTCGCGCCGCAGCTGGCGCTCTGGTTCGTCGGGCTGCTGGCGCAGTACTACCTCCTGTTCCCGCTGCTCTTCGCGCTGATGAAGCGCAGCGGACTCGTGCCGTTCCTGCTGCTGACGTTCGCGCTGACGGTCGGCGCCAACTGGTGGGTGCTGCATCGCTACCAGTATCTGGAGCTGCAGTTCCGGCTCGTGACCGGCTGGGCGCCGTTCCGGCTGTTCGAGTTCACGTCGGGCATGGCGATCGGCGCCATCCTCGCTGACCCGCAGCGGGCGTCGGTCCTGCGCCGCCTGCGGCGGCGCGAGGCGATCGTCGGCGCGCTCGTCCTCGGGTTCGCCGCGCACACCGGCGGCGACCTGATGATCGGCGATTGGGCGTTGGGAGCGTGGCAGGCGCTGGCCCTTCCGCTGACGACGCTGGGCCTGGCGCTGCTCATCGTGCCGGTTGTGACGAAGCTTCCGAGCAGGGTCGACCTCTGGGCGCCGTCGCGCGCGCTCGCGGCGGTGGGCCTGATGTCCTACACGGCGCTGCTCGTGAACGATCCGATGCGGCTCGTCGCGAGTCAGCTCCGGCTCGAGCAGGTGCCGGCGGCGGCGTGGTGGGCGTTCCTCGTGGGCGTCTACGTGCCGCTGACGCTGGTCGTCGCCTGGCCGCTGGCACGCCTCCTCGGGCTGCTGCCGAAGCGCTCCACGCGCCCGCGTGCGGAGCGCGTGGAGCGCGCCGATGAGGCGTTCGGCGGCGCGCCGGCCGGTTAGATCGCCGGCGCCGCCAGACCGTCGCGCGCCGCCGCGCAGAACACCCGCGCAGACGCCCCCCGGGCTTCGCCACCCACTCAGCGCCAGAGGCGGACGACGACGTTCAGGACGATGGTCAGGACGACGCTGAGGATGATCGACGTGGCGACCGGGAAGGCGATGCGGATCCGCGCGCGTTCGATCGCCAGGTCGCCGGGCAGGCGGCCGAGGCCGATGGCGGCGGCAGCCCAGACGATGAGGCCGGCCACGACGAGCACGCCGCCGGCAAGCACCAGGGCGCCCGCGACACCGTTCATATCGACAGCGTAGCGAAACACGGCGCGTCGGTGGGCGCGGACGTGCGGCGACAAGCGGACGCCGCCAGCACCGACGTGATTGCGTCCGCGACAGTCATTCGCACGCCGGTCGACGGCCGGGCACGACCAGGCAGGCACGATGCAAGGCGACAGGCATGCGTCCTCGCCAGCGGGCAGGTGGACGATCGCGCGACGGACTGTAGACTTTCGGGATGGACCTCGACCTGCTCCGAGAGCTCTCCGTGCCCCACACCACCAAGATCCTCCTGCTGGTGATCGACGGACTGGGCGGACTACCGAACGAGTCCGGCCGGTCGGAGCTCGAGCAGGCGAACATCCCCCACCTCGACCGCCTGGCGCAGGAGAGCATGTGCGGGCTCACGGTGCCGGTGGCGCCGGGCGTGACGCCCGGCAGCGGTCCGGGGCACCTCGCGCTCTTCGGCTACGACCCGGCCGTGTACACCGTCGGCCGCGGCGTGCTCGAGGCGCTGGGCATCGACTTCGACCTGCAACCGCAGGACGTCGCGGCGCGCGGCAATTTCTGCACGGTCGACGCGGACGGCCGCATCACCGACCGGCGCGCCGGCCGCATCCCCACGGCGCAGACGCTGCCGCTGTGCGAGATGCTGCGCGGCATCGAACTGCCGGGCGTGCAGGTGTTCGTCGAGCCGGTGCGCGACCACCGCTTCCTGCTCGTGCTGCGCGGCGAAGGGCTCTCCGACCGGCTGACCGAGACGGACCCGCAGCGCGAAGGCGAGAAGCCGCTGCCCGTACGGGCGACGGCGCCTGAAGCGGAAGCGACGGCGGCGCTCCTGAACCAGTTCGTCGCGCAGGCGGCGAAGCTGCTCGCCGGGCACGAGCCGGCGAATATGCTCACCCTGCGCGGCTTGGCGAAGCGTCCGCCAATGCCGTCGATCGCCGAGGCGGGCAAGTTCCGCGCCGCCGCCATCGCGGCGTACCCGATGTATCGCGGGCTGGCGAAGCTCGTCGGCATGACCGTGCTGCCGACGGGCGTGGCCTTCGCCGATGAGCTGGCGACCCTCCGCCAGCACTGGGATGCCTTCGACTTCTTCTTCATCCACTTCAAGAAGGCCGACGCCGCCGGCGAGGACGGCGACTTCCAGGCGAAGATGCGCGCGCTCGAGGAGGTCGACGGCTACATCGACGACCTCCACGCGATGCAGGCCGACGTACTGATGGTCGCTGGCGACCACTCGACGCCGGCGGTGCTCGCGGCGCACTCCTGGCACCCGGTGCCGTTCCTCCTGCACGCGCGCGAGTACGTGCAGATCGACGGCGCGGAGGCCTTCAACGAGCGCGCCTGCGCGCGCGGGTCGCTCGGCACGATGGCGGCGCGCGATGTGCTCTCGCTGGCGATGGCCTACGCCGGCCGGTTGACGAAGTACGGAGCATGAGCATGACGCGGACGCCGCTGATCGCCGGCAACTGGAAGATGCACCTGTCGCGCGACGAGGCGCTTCGCCTGGCCTGCGACGTCCGCACCCGCGTAGGCGCCATCGCCGGCGTCGAGACGCTCGTCTGCCCGCCGTACGTCTTCCTCCACGAGGTGCGCGCCGCGCTCGAAGGATCCGGCGTCATGCTCGGCGCGCAAAACCTCTACTGGGAGGAGCAGGGCGCCTTCACCGGCGAGGTGAGCGTCGCGCAGGTGGCGGAAGTGGCGCGCTACGCCGTCATCGGCCACAGCGAGCGCCGCCAGTACTTCGGCGAGACCGACGAGACGGTGCAGCGACGCGTCGCGGCGGCGCTGGCACACGGACTGACGCCGATCGTCTGTGTCGGTGAGACGCTGGCGCAGCGCGAGCGCGAGCTCACCGCCGACGTCCTGCTGCAGCAGGTGCGCGGCGGCCTCTTCGGTATCGACGTGCCGCCGGCGCTCGTCGTGGCCTACGAGCCCGTCTGGGCGATCGGCACGGGCCTGGCGGCCGACCCGCAGACCGCGGAAGCGGCCGTATCGCTGATCCGCCGCACGCTGCGCGAGCTGTGCGGCGACACCGCCGACGCCATCCGCATCCTCTATGGCGGCTCGGTGACGCCGGAGAACACGGCCGACTTCATGCGGGAAGCGGACATCGACGGCGGCCTCGTCGGCGGGGCGTCGCTGAAGGCCGAGGCGTTCGCCGCGATCGTCGAAGCGGCAGCGGCGGCCGTCAGCGCGCGGAGCTGATGCGCGGTGAGCTGATCGCGATCGTCGGTGCGACGGCGACGGGCAAGACGGCGCTGGCCGTCGCCTTGTCCGAGGCGGTCGGCGGCGAGGTGATCAACGCCGACTCGCGGCAGGTCTACCGCGGCATGGACATCGGCACCGCGAAGCCGAGCGCCGCCGAGCAGGCCGCAGCGCGTCATTGGGTCATCGACCGCGTGGCGCCCGACCAGCCCTACACCCTGGCCTCGTTCCTCGATGACGCGCGCGCGGCGATCGCCGACATCGCCGGCCGCGGGCGGACGCCGATCGTCGCCGGCGGCACGGGGCAGTACGTCTGGGCGCTGCTCGAGGGCTGGCGGGTGCCACGGGTGCCGCCGGACATCACCCTCCGGCAGGAGCTGGAGGCGCTGGCGGCGCGCGCCGGGGCCGGCGCCGTCGCGACGCTCCTCCGCGCGGAGGATCCGGAGAGCGCCGACAGCATCGACCGGCGCAACGTGCGCCGCATGATCCGGGCGATCGAGGTGACGCGCTCGAGCGGGCGGCGCTTCAGCGAGTGGCAGGTGAAGGACGGGCCGCCGGCGGACGACCTCCGCATCGTCGGGCTCTCGCTGGCGCGCGATGCCCTCTACGCCCGCATCGACGCGCGTGTGGACGCGATGCTCGCCGCCGGTCTCGCGGCCGAGGTGGCGGCGCTGATCGCCGCCGGCTACGACTGCGATCTGCCGGCGATGAGCGGCATCGGTTACCGCCAGATGTGCGGGTATCTGCGCGGCGAGACGTCGCTCGATGCCGCGGCGGCCGAGATGAAGACGGAGACGCACAGGCTGACGCGGATGCAGCACGCCTGGTTTCGGCGCGACGACGCGCGCATCGCCTGGCTCGATGCCTCGGCGCCGGATGTCGTCGGCCAGGCTCTGCATATCGTTCGGCGAGCGGCTGCCTCATAAGCCGGCGTGCGCCCGGCGCCGACGCGCAGGGCCGTGACCGCTGCCACGGAATCGTAAGGTTTTCGCATTCGAGCGGCGAGCCGGACGCTACAGCTTGGTATCGGTGGCGCGCGGAGGACGCCGGGTGGCCGACCGCGAGCGTAGACTGCGAGTAACGGAGGCTCGCGTGATCGGAGGAACTGATGTTGCGTGATCTGGGGCTACTGCTGCTGCGGCTGACGGCGGGCACGGTTCTTGTGGGACACGGCTACACGAAGCTCTTCGGCGGGCAGGGGAAGCACGCGCCGGAGTTCCTCGAGGGAGTCTACGGTCCGAACTTTCCGTCGGCCGTCGAGCAGTCCGGGCCGATGGCGTTCGGTAAGGCGCTGGAGGAGATGCACGTCCCCGCCCCGGCGCTCGCCGCCTACGCCTCCGGCTTGGCGGAGTTCGCTGGCGGCATCGCCTTTGTGCTGGGCCTGAAGACGCGGCGGGCGGCGCCTTTCGTCCTGTTCAACCTGGCCACCGCGATCCGCAAGGTGCACTGGCAGAAGGGCCTCTACGGCGAGGGCGGCTTCGAGTTCCCGCTGCTGCTGGCGGCCGCCGCCGGCACGCTGCTGCTGACCGGGCCGGGCGCCTTCTCCCTCGATGCCGTGAACCACGCCGCCGGGCACATCCGCGCCGGCGGCGACGACTGACGGCCACCGGGCTGTTCGCTCCACCTTCTCGGCGCGACCGCGACGCCTCCCGGCGCAGCTCGGGCGGCCACGCTCGGCCCCGATGCTGCGGCTGCGGGCGCCGGCAGGCGAGTGCCGCTCGCCAGCGCCGGCACCCTACGTTCGTTTTGCTATACGCGCGTTCACTCCGCCACCACTTCGGCATGAGGCTGTGGCCTCGATTCACGTAGGCTCCAGGGGGGATACAGAACCATCCGCGGCCGGGTTCCACGCAGCTTGCGCCGGCGCTCCGACGCGCGGACAGGGACGCGCACGCCGATGCCCACACAGCAAGAGTGGATGCTCCGCATCTCGTCGCTGGTCGGCGAGAAGACGCTCTTCAAGAACGCCTCCTACCGCCGCTTCTGGCTGTCTGAGCAGTTCGCGAGCACGGGCGTCGCCGCGCTCGTCTACACGATGTTCCTCGAGATCCAACGGTCGACGGGGAGCACGTTCTTCGGCAGCCTCTTCGCAGCCGTCTACATCGGGCCCGCCGCCCTGCTGGTGACGGTGTCGGGCGCGATCACCGACCAGCTGCCGAAGCGCGAGGTGATGTTCGCTTCGTACCTCGCCTGGGCGCTCCTCGCCGTCGGATTCGCGCTCTTCACGGACCGGCTTTACGCGATCTACCTGATCGCCATCCTGTTCGCGATCGTCTCGCAGATCAAGGGCGCGGCCAGCTCGTCGGCGCGGCCGCTGCTCGTGCCGCAGGAGAAGCTGGACCGGGCGAGCGCACTCGGGCAGTTGGGCGGCATCATCGCGCAGGCGATCGGCGTGCTCATCCTGCCGTTCGTGTTTCTGACGACGCTCGGCGCATCGGCGCTGGCGGCGTTCTGCGTGCCGCTGTTCGTCGCGGCGGCGCTCGAGGTGTCGCGGATCAGGAAGATCGGCGGCAAGATGGAAAGCGCGCGCACGGTGCTGTCCGGGAGTCGGGCTCACTTCATGGCGGGCTGGCGCTACCTGGAGTCAGACCAGCTCTCGTACCTGTCCGTCTGGATCTACGTGCTGACGAGTGTCGCCTCCTACGTCGTGATCACGCTGGTGCCGCGCTATACCAGCGCCGTGCTCGCCCTGCGGCCGGAGATCGGCGTCTTCATCGTCGTGCCGGCGGTGATCGGAGTATGGGGAGCCCTGCGCTTCGACCACATCGTGATCGAGCGGGTCTCGGCGCTGCCGGCGATGGTCTTCGCGTTAGCCGCGCTCGTGGCCGGCGTGCTCCTGCTGGGGTTCGTGCCGTGGCTCGCCGCCGGCATCGGCGAACTCGGCGCGCCGCTCGGCGCGGACACGCTGAAGATCGTCGTGACGATGCTGCTCGCGGTCGCGATCGGCTTCAGCTACATGTTCCTCAACGTCGCGGACAACGCGATCATCAACGCCCGCATCCCGCGCGAGATGCAGGGACGGGTATTCAGCGGTCAGAGCGTGTTCAGCAATCTGGCGTCGGTGCCGCCGATCCTGCTCGCCGGCATCGGCGCCGACGTGATCGGCGTCGCGCCGGTGCTCGTGATCACGGGCGCGGTCTGCGGTGGCGCCGGCATCTACGTCTTCGCACGGCACGGCGTCCGACAGGCGCTCGCGCGCGGGCGCCGTGGTGCAGAGCCTCCGCCGCGCGATGTCCCGGAGCAAACGGCGCCGACGCCGCAGCAGCAGGTCGGGCCGGTCGACGAGCCACGCTAGTGTAGGCGACCTCTGGCGCCGGCCGGAGGCCGCCGCGCATGCGGCAGCGGCTCCGCTACGATGCAGCGATGGCTCCGGTGTCCGACGACGAATTCGCCCCCATGACCGAGAGCGGGCCGCTCGTGGCGGAGCTGCGCCGGCGCATCGCCGCCGGGCCGCTGACGTTCCGCGACTTCATGGAGGCCGCACTCTACGACCCGCGCTTCGGCTACTACGCGACGCACGCCGAGGCGATGACGCGCGGCGGCGACTACGTCACCAGCCCGGAGGTGCATCCGGTCTTTGGCGCGCTGGTGGCGAAACAGCTGATCGAGCTGTGGCGGGCGCTCGGCGCGCCCGCCCGGTTCGACGTCGTCGAGCTCGGCGCCGGTGGCGGGCTGCTGGCACGCGACGTCATCGCCCGGATCGCGCGCGAGCGCGAGTGCGCGGCGGCGCTCCGCTACCGGATCGTCGAACGGAGCGGCGCGCTGGTCGGCCGCCAGCGCCGGACGCTCGATGAGATCGGACACGCCGCCGACGTCGGCTGGTGCGAGGACCTGCCGGAGGGCATCGAAGGATGCGTGCTGTCAAACGAATTCTTCGACGCGCTTCCGGTGCATCGGGTGCGGCGCGACGGCGACCGGCTGCGCGAGGTGTACGTCGCGCGCGAGGCCGATCGCTTCGCCGATGCGCTGGGCGAGCCGTCGACGCCGGCGCTCGCGGCATACTTCGACGCACTCGGCGTGCAGCCGGGAGACGGCTGCCTCGCCGAGGTGAACATCGACGCGGCGCGCTGGACGGAGCGGATCGCCGCATCGCTCATCCGCGGCGGCGTCCTCACGTTCGACTACGGCTACGAGGCGCCCGACCTCTACGCGCCCTGGCGCGGGGACGGCACGCTGCTCTGCTTCTACCGCCAGTCCGTCTCCAGCGACCCGTACGTCCGCATCGGCCGGCAGGACATCACGTCGAGCGTCGACTTCACGACGCTGCGGGCGACCGGTGAGCGCGCGGGGCTGCTCGCCGCGGGCGAGACGGACCAGGCGGAGTTCCTCGTGCGCATGGGCATCGGCGCCGGGCTGGCGGCGGTGGCGCAGGAGCGCCCGCAGCTCGAAGAGTACTTCGCACGCCGGAACGCCGTCCTCGACCTCATCGACCCCGGGAAGCTCGGCCGCGTCCGCGTGCTGCTCCAGACGCGGGGGATCGCCGCCGGTGCGCGGTTGAGCGGGTTCGCGGGGTCCTGACGGCAGGCCACCGGGCGCCAACGCCCGGCGCGTCCGTCCGTCGTCGGTCGTGCACGATTCCAGGCGTAGACCGCTACCGTAGGGTCAACGCGGGCCGTTAGAATGATGCCGTCACGGCCGACGCCACGACGAGCCGGAGAAACCTTGATGCGCTTCACCCCGCACGCGTACCGCAGAACCGCCGGCCGCGCGAACAGCTCGAGCGATGGGCGCCGCCGATCATGAGCGACGAAGAGGTTCAGGTTCGCCCGATCGACTTTGTGCGCGACGAGCAGCCGCTCAAGACGCTCCTGAACGACCGGGACAAGATGCGCCTCGAGCACGCCGAGCCCGCGCTCAACGACGGCGACTGCTTCATCTACGTTGCGGCGGAGCGCGGCGTGCCGGTGGGCTGGGCGATCGTCCACCTGAACTATCGCGACGATCAGGACTGGGAGCCGGACGAGGACGGGCGCGCCTACCAGTCCGGCGACAACGCCTACCTCGAGAATATCGAGGTGACGGCGCGCTTCCGCAGCCAGGGCCTGGGAGCGAAGCTGATCACCGCCGTCGAGGATGAGGCGCGCCGACGCGGGAAGCGCAACCTCTGGCTGCACACGAGCGAGAACAACTTCAAAGCGCACCAACTCTTCGAACGGCAGGGTTGGCAGCACGAGACGAGTGTGTACCCGGCGTGGAAGCCGGGCGCCCGCATGCGGGTGTACAAGAAGACGCTGTAGGAGGGCCACCGTGCGCAAGACGTTCGTCCGCGCGCTGCTCGTCAGCGCAGCCGTGCAGTTCACGATCACGCGACACTTCGCCGGCACCATCGTCGAGGAAGGGCGGGCCGAGCGGATGTGGCTGCTGTACCCGCTCAACGTCGTGCTCAACGCGCTCGCCTGGACGCTGATGCTGACGGCGACCGGCCGGGCGCTGCGCTTCGTGCGCCGGGCCGGGTGAGCATCCACCGCATCCGGCACGTCGACGCCTTCACGTCGACGCCGCTCACCGGCAACCCGGCCGCCGTCATCGATGGCGCTGGCATCGATGAGACGCTGCTCCAGCCGATCGCGCGCAATCAGAACCTGTCCGAGACCGTCTTCCTGCTGCCGCCCGAAGATGCGGCGGACGACGCCCGCGTGCGCATCTTCACGCCGCGCTCGGAGCTGCCGTTCGCCGGCCACCCGATCATCGCCGCGGCGCACATCGTCATCGAAGAGCAGCTCGCGTCGCCCGCGCGCGGAGCACCGCTGCGCATCGAGACCGGCGTCGGCGTGATCCCGGTCGCCGTCGACGACGCCGCGTCGCGGTATACGATGACGCAGCCGCGGCCGCAGTTTCGCGAGGCGAGCACGGCCGCCGGGACGGTCGCCGCGGCGATCGGCTTGCGGACCGCGGAGATCGCGCGCGTGGTCGAGGTGTCGACGGGCATCTGGTGGCTGGTGGCGCAGGCGGCATCGCTGGAGGCGATGCGGCGCGTGCGCCCGGACGTCGGCCTGCTGCGCTCGCTCCAGGTCGCCATCTTCTGCATCGGCGCCGAGTCGGCCGAGGCGGATGTGCACGTGCGTGTCTTCGCGCTGCCTCAGGGGATCAGCGAAGACCCGGTGACCGGCAGCGCCAACGGCTGCATCGGCGCCCTCATCGCGCGCGATGCGCTGCTCGACCGGCGCGACGGCGCGCTGCGATACGTCGCCGAGCAGGGGATCGAGCTCGGTCAGCCCGGCCGCGTGTGCGTCTGCGTGCGTGACAGCGGCGACCAGATGTCGGTGGAGGTGGGCGGCGAGGCGGTGACGGTGCTGCGCGGCGAGCTGACGCTGGCATGAGCGTCGCCGGCATCCTGCTGGCGGCGGCCGCGATCGAGCGCGACGGCGAGCCGCTGGCGTTGCAGGCGTGGGACGACGACGAGACGCTGGCCGAATGGCAGGCGCGCCAGCTGCTCGAGGCGGGAGCGGCGGCGGTCGAGGTCGTGGTCGGCTTCGAGGCCGACCGCATCATTCCGGTGCTCGCACGTGACGACGTCGAGCCGATCGTGCACGCCGCCTGGCTGGACGACGTCGCCGGCGCCGTGCGTATCGGCGCGGCAGCGGTGCCGCGCGGCACCGACGCGGCGATCATCGTCGACCTGGCGACGCCGCGCGATGCGGCCGCCTGCGCTCTGGTGCTCGAAGCGCACATCACCGGCGGCGCGGCGATCACGCGCGCGCGTGACGCCGGCGTGCCCGGCTGGCCGGTCGTCGTCGATGCCGCCGTGCTGGCGGAGCTGCGGAACGCTACCGACGAGGCCGGCGGTCTCGAGGCGGTGCTCAGGCGGCACGCCGGCCAGACGCGCTTCGTCGGGTAGCGCAGCGATGTGCGACCCGCTTCTCCCGCGACCGCACGCTCGCGATGCGCGTCGACGGGGCCGAGCGCTACGCAGACACCGGCTCGCGCTCGGGCAGCAGGCGCTGGAAGAGCTCGTTGCTGAGCAGGCGGCCGCGTCGCGTCAGGCGAAGGTGCGACGCCGTCTCCTCGAGCAGCCCGTAGCCGACGAACTCGTCGACGATCGCCCCGTACACATCGCGTACGTCACGGCCGTAGCGCCTGCGGAACGCGCCGCGGTCGATGCCCTCGACGAGCCGCAAGCCGAGGATCAGCTCGTCGGCGATCGCCAGCTCCGGCGTGATCTGCTCGGCGCCGGCGACCTGCCGCATCGGGCCGGAGCCGTCGGCGATGCCGGCGGCCGATGCGTCGACGAGCTCGGCATAGCGGTTCGGCAGGAGGACGGTCGAGAATCGCACGCCGTGAAGGTGCGAGTGGGCGCCCGCGCCGAGCCCGAGGTACTCGCCGTTCCGCCAGTAGATCAGGTTGTGCGCGCAGCGGCGACCCGGGCGCGCCCAGTTCGAGATCTCATAGTGCTCGTAGCCGGCGGCGGCGAGGCGGTCCTGCGTCCACTCATAGTGCTCAGCCTGCACGTCCGGGTCGGGCGACGCCACCCGGCCGCGGGCGATATCGCGGGCGAGGGGCGTCCCCTCTTCGACGGTGAGGGCGTACAGCGACAGATGCTCCGGCGCCAACGCGAGCGCCTCTTCGAGCGTGCGCCGCCAGGCGGCGAGCGGCTGCTCCGGCAGGCCGTAGATGAAGTCCAGGTTGACGTTGTCGAACCGCGCCTCCCGTGCCGAAGCGAACGCCGCCCGCGCGTCGGCCGCCGTGTGGATGCGGTCGAGCGCGACGAGCTCCTCGTCGTCGAAGGACTGGACGCCGATCGAGATGCGGTTGAACCCGATCTCGCGCAGGCCGCGAAGGTAGTCGACGCTCAGGCTGCCGGGGTTGGCTTCGAGCGAGATCTCGGCATCGGGGCTGACCACGAACGTCGATCGGACCCCGTCGATGATCGTACGCATCTCGGCCACGGGATTGAGGCTCGGCGTGCCGCCACCGAAGAAGACCGTCGCGACGGGGCGCGTGCCGACGGTCTGCCGCCAGAGCTGCGCTTCCTTGAGCAGGGTCTCCGCGTACGACGGGATCAGGTGCTCGTGGTTGGCGTAGGAATTGAAGTCGCAGTAGCCGCACTTCGCCGTGCAGAACGGGATGTGCAGGTAGAGGCCGATGCCGCTCATACGTCGATCGTAGCAGGCAGGCGACACGCGCGACACCGCCTCTGGCCGTCGTGCGCGGTTCGGGCCGGCGCGCCGGCGGTTGGACGGTCGCGGATGGAAGGTGGAGGCGGCGCGAACGCCTTGGCGTCGAGGCGACTGCGCCGGCGAGGATCGCCCTGCGCCGATGTTCACCTGGTGACGCCGCCGAGCCAGCCGACAGCGAGGACGGCCGACGCGATGCCGAGCAGGCCGAAGCCGAGCTGGAGCGCGAAGGCGCCCCGACGGACGCGGTAGGCGGCGATGCTTGCCAGCAGGCACAGCGCCGCGACGCCGGCCGCCGGCGCGTACCAGCGTCCGTCGTACGAAACGAGCGGCGCCTGCGCGCCACTGATGGCGAGCGCGGCGGCGAAGGACGCCCAGCCGAGCAGCATCGACCGGCGAGCGCCCAGGCGGTGGGCGAGGCCGCGCACCCCGTGCGCCGCATCGCCGTCGATATCGGCGACCGTGTTCTGAAGGTGCAGCGCGACGCCGATGAGGGCGCCGATCGGCAGCAACCACCAGAGCGCCGCGCGCCAGACGCCCAGCGTCGCCCAGACCCAGAGCGGCAGCGTCGGGATCGCGATCATGTACGGGACGACGCTGAACATCGTGCGCTTGAGCCGCGCGTCGTAGGCGAGCCCGCAGGCGAGGCCGAGAAGCGCCAGCAGGAGGCCGGCGGTGCCGAGCGTCGCCGCGAGCGCCACCGTCGCCGCGAACAGCACGAGCGCGAGCGCGACGGCCACGCGTGGCGAGACGAGTCCGGACGCGACGGGCTTCCACGGCTTCGTCGCCGCATCGAGCGTGCGGTCGTAGTAGTCGTTGACGACGCCGATCGTCGCCTGGGCGCAGAACATCATCGCCAGCATGCGGGCGAGCAGGCCGGCAGGCGGCATGCCGCGCGTCGCCACGAAGGCGAGGCCGGCGACCGCCGCCACGTTGAGCAGCGTCGGAAACGGGTGGATCACGCGGACGACGCGCAGCACGCGGTGGGCGCGGCCGGGGGCCGGCAGGCCGGGCAGTGGTTGCGGCAGCGGGATGGCGTTCGAACCCACGTCGATCCTCCGTGCGGCTTCGCCTGATCATACTCCGCGCGACCCCGCCCGGATGCGTGCACCCGCCAGCGCGCGTCGCCCGAAGCCGATGTCAGTACCGATCCGCGCCCTTCGGCGGCGAAGAGCACCGCAGATCGACGATCGCGCACCGCGCCGCGAGGGGCTTGCGACGACCGGGATGCCGCAGACGTCGGACGCTGCGCCGGGAGCAGCGATGAGGGTCGATCGCGCGCCGCGCCGCGTAGCCTCACCTCCCCGCTCTCACGCCGCACTCTCACGGTCAGCGCCTCCATCCGCACCATGTTGCGCCAACTGCGTGATCGACCCTCGTGCACACGCCCGCTACACTGCGTCATGCTGAAGACGGCGTACTGCGGCGACCTGCGCGAATCGGACGAAGGCCTCGACGTCGTGCTCGCCGGCTGGGTGCATCGCCGCCGCGACCACGGCGCCCTGATCTTCATCGACCTTCGCGACAGCCGCGGCATCATCCAGGTCGTCTTCGACCCGAAGCAGGCGCCACAGGCGCATGCCGTGGCCAGCGAGGCGCGCGTGGAGTACGTGCTGCAGGTGGAGGGGCGCGTGCGGCGTCGCCGCGCCGGCACGGAGAACGCCAGCCTGGCGACGGGCGCGGTCGAGGTGCAGGCGACGTCGGCGCAGATCCTCAACAGCGCGAAAACGCCGCCGTTCTACATCAACGAGGACGTCGACGTCGACGAGACGCTGCGCCTGCGCTACCGCTACCTCGACCTGCGCCGGCAGCGGATGCATGGGAACATCGTCCTCCGCCACCTCGTGACCCGGAAGATCCGCGGTTACCTCGCCGAGCGGGGCTTCGTCGAGATCGAGACGCCGGTGCTCGCCAACCCGACGCCCGAGGGCTCGCGCGACTACCTCGTGCCCAGCCGCATCAACCCCGGCAACTTCTACGCGCTGCCGCAGTCGCCGCAGCAGTTCAAGCAGCTGCTGATGGTCGCCGGCTTCGAGCGCTACTTCCAGATCGCCCGCTGCTACCGCGATGAGGACCTCCGCGCCGACCGCCAGCCGGAGTTCAGCCAGCTCGACCTCGAGATGTCATTCGCGGGACAGGAGGACATCCTGCAGCTGATCGAGCAGCTCTACATCGAGATCGGCCGCGAGCTGCGACCGGACCTGAACATCCCTGTACCCTTCGCGCGCCTGTCGTACGAGGAGGCGATGCGCCGCTTCGGCTCGGACAAGCCGGACCTGCGCTACGGCCTCGAGCTCGTCGACCTGACGAACGCCGTGCGCGGCACGCCGTTCCTCGTGTTCAAGTCGGCGACGGACAGCGGCGGCACGGTCGAGGGCATCGTCGTCCCCGGCGGCGCCGCCTTCAGCCGCAAGGAGATCGACGCCCTCACAGAGACGGTGAAGACGTACGGCGCCAGGGGCCTCGTCTCCATCGCCTACCTCGCCGACCCGGCGAACGCGGGCGAAGAGCAGCTGCGCTCGCCCGTGCTGAAATTCCTCGGCGCCGACCACGCGCGCGCGCTTGGCCGAGTCGCCGGCGCGCGCGCGGGCGACCTGCTGCTGATCGTCGCGGGCGTCGGCGGCGCGCCGGCGAAGGACGCCGGCTCGTCCGGGCGCGTCAAGCCGGCGCTCGACGCGCTGCGCCGTGCGCTGGCCGCGAAGCTCGGGCTGGCCGACCCGAACACGCTGCAGTTCTGCTGGATCCTCGAATTCCCGCTCTTCGAGTGGAGCGACGAGGACGAGCGCTACTACAGCGTCACGCATCCCTTCACCGCGCCGCTCGACGCCGACCGCGAGTTCGCCGCCGACCCCGGCGCCGCCCACTCGCAGTCGCACGACCTGACCTGTAACGGCCAGGAGATCGGCGGCGGCAGCATTCGCATCTACCAACGGTCGCTGCAGGCGGAGGTCTTCCGGGCGCTGAGTCTCAGCGACGAGGAGACGCGCGAGCGCTTCTCGCACATGCTCGAGGCGTTCGAGTTCGGCGCGCCGCCGCACGGCGGCATCGCGATGGGCCTCGACCGCACCCTCGCCCTCTTCGCGCAGGACGACGACATCCGCAACGTCATCGCCTTCCCGAAGACGAAGAGCGCCTCCGACCCGATGACCGGCGCGCCGCTCCCCGTCGACCCCGCCCAACTCGACGAGCTCGGGCTGCGCTTGAAGGATCCGTAGGCGCGCGCACTGCCACCTGCCAACTCTCGACCGGCGTGCCGGTGGCAGTAACTCGCGCCGACGACGATGGTGCGCCCGTCGAGCACCTCGACGCGGCCGGCGCAGTTGTGGTGCGGACGACGATGGCCGGCGCCAGCGCCACTGCGACGGATGCTCACATCCCGCTGGCCGCGATCAGCCGGAGTAGGTCCAGCCGAGGTCGTCGTCGCGCAGCGGGCGGCCGGCGTTGATCTGGCCGCCGTCCGTGATGCGGGCAACGATGAGGGTGTGGTCGCCGGTGGGCAGGCCGCCTTCGACTTCGCACTCGAACCAGGCGAGCGCCGCCTGCAGGATCGGGCAGCCGGCGGTCATCGTCGCGTGCGGGACGCCATCGAGCTTGTTCAGCGGCGCGACGCGTCCGTTGTGGCGGCCCTGCACCTTCGTCGGCAGTTGCGGCTGCAGAAACGATGCGATGAGCTCCATGCTGTCTTCGCCCATGACGTTGACGCTGAAGACGCGCGACTCGCGGATGTTCGCCAGCGTCCGCGCGTCGTTCTCGAGCGCGAGGGCGACCATGCGCGGCTTGAAGGAGATCTGCATCAGCCAGTGGGCGGCCATGACGTTGAGGCCCGCCGGGCCGCGCGAACCGACAACGTACATGCCGTAGTTCATCATGTCGAGCGCGATGCGGGAGTCGTCTTCGGCCATCGGACATGTCTCCAAGTGTGTTCCGATTGTATCGGGTTCGCGCCGGATCTTCGGGCGAACGCCAGTCGACGAGGCCTTGACAGGACCGGCGGATCCGTTCGATACTTTCCTCGGAGCAAAATATTCGTGCGTCACGAAGTAGGTGACGGGCAGGAGCGCTACCCATGACGCAGGCAGAGGCCGGCGCGGAGTTCTCGCTGTTCGACGACGGGACGATGGGGGCGAACCCGTACCCGGCGTTCGCGGCGCTGCGGGCGAACGCGCCGGTGATGAAGATCGGCACGGCGGGGCTGTGGGCGGTCTCGCGCTACGACGACGTGCTGCGCGTGCTGCGCGACCCGGCGACGTTCTCGTCGGAAGTGAGCATCGACGTCCTCGCGGGCGAGCCGGCGCGGCCGAGCATGATCTTCAACGACCCGCCCGTGCACACGCGCCTGCGTGGACTGCTCGCCCGCGCGTTCACGCCGCGCATGGTGGAGCTGCAGCGGCCGGCGGTGCAGGCGTACTGCGACGATCTCGTCGCCGCGCTGCTGGCGCAGGAGGAGGCGGACATCGTCGCCGGGCTGGCGTATCCGCTGCCGGTGATGGTGATCGCGAACATGCTCGGCGTCGGGGACGGCGACCTGGCGACGTTCAAGCGCTGGTCCGATGCGATCATCCAGAACGTCGGGGTGCTGCTGATGATGGGCGACGACGGTTCGCTCGACGGGATCAACCGGGAGTTCGACCGGTACTTCAAGGCGCGGCTCGACAAGCTGCGCGCCGAGCCTGAAGACAATCTGCTGAGCGGACTGGTGCATGCGGAGACGGACGACGGCACGCTCGGCGAAGAGGATCTGCTGCTGATCTGCCGGCTGCTGCTCGTCGCCGGCAACGAGACGACGACCGGGCTGATCGTCAACTCGGTGCGCGTCTTCTCGGAGTTCCCGCACGTCGTTACGGAGCTGCGCGCGCGTCCGGAACTGCTCGAGAGCGCGATCGAAGAGGTGCTGCGCTACTACGCGCCGTTCGCCGCCACCTTCCGTCGGGCGACGCGCGACGTCGAGATCGGCGGCGTGACGATCCCGCGCAACGACCGCGTGATCCCGCTGATGGCTTCGGCGAACCGCGACGAGCAGCAGTTCCAGCGGCCGGACGAGTTCATCATCGACCGCGATCCGAACCGGCACGTCGCGTTCGGCATGGGCATCCACTACTGCCTCGGAGCGCCGCTCGCCCGCATGGAGGGCGAGATCGCGCTACGGACGCTGCTGCCGCAGATCCGAGGGCTCCAGATCAGCCGCGAGCCCGACGCGGCGGCGCTGCTGCGGCCCGGCGGGCCGGATACGCTCTTCGTGCGGTTCGAGCGCTGAACCGAAGCGCTCGAACCGCCGCGGCATGCCGCCTCGTCCGCCGCGGGCTGCCGCCATCCGCTGAAAGAAGTCCGGCCGATCGTCCGCCATCAGGCGTTCGGCGCGAGTTGGCGCAGCATCTCGAGCGACTGGCGCGCGCGGTCGGCGGGGTCGCCGGACGCCGGCAGGAAGTTCAGTACCGGTACCGTGACGCCGGCATCGACGTACGCCTGAATCTTGCGACGGCATGTCTCGGCGTCCCCGGAGACCAGCAGGTCGTCGATGGTCTGACGCGGGATGGCGGCGGTCGCGGCCTTGCGGTCGCCGGCGTCCCAGGCGTCCCACATCGGCCGCAGGATCTCGCCGCGGCCGAGCCATTCGTGGAACTTGGCGTACACCGGCACCGTCAGGTAGCCGGCGATCGCCCTGCGGCCGAGGAAGTCGACCAGCGCTGCGTCGGTCGACAGGCAGACGAAGATGCGGCAGACGACCTCGAGCTGCGACGGGTCCTTGCCGGCGCGCTCGGCGCCGCTGCGGGCGGCGGCGACGGCCTTCGGCACATCGCGTGCGCCGAGCCAGTTGATGATCGCGCCATCGGACGCGGCGCCGGCAAGCGCCAGCATCTTCTCTCGCAGGGCGGCGATGTAGAGCTTCGGCGGCGGCGCAAGCGCGCGACGCGAGAGGCGCATGCCGTCGACCCCGAGCGTCGGCAGGCGTTCGCTCACCTTCTCGCCGGCGAAGGCGCGCGTGAGGAGCCACGCCATGTCGCGCACGCGGCCGTACGGGCGCTCGAACGGCACTCCGTTCCAGCGCTCGACGATGACGGAAGAGCCGGAGCCGATGCCGAGCGCCATGCGGCCCGGCGCCGCCTCGGCGATCGCCATCGCGGACATGGCGAGCGTCAGCGGCGAGCGGGTGTAGACGTTGGCGATCGCCGTGCCGAGCTGCAGGCGCTCCGTCCAGACGGCGGCGAGCGCGAGCGGAGAGAAGCAGTCGACGCCATCGACCTCGTACGACCAGGCGTCCGTGTAGCCGAGGCGCTCGGCCTCCTGCAGCGCCTCCTTGTGCGCGGCGAGGGGGAGGCCGTCGAAGGGGAACGTGAAGCCGAATCTGACCATGCGCGCATGATCGACGATGGGGCTGGTTGGCGGAAGGGCGGCGTCCGGACGTGGTGCGTGCCGGTCGAACGGCTGGGGCGGCCGACAGGACGCGCAGCCGGTCGTTCGATCTGTTGGCCGGCGGACCGACGTGGGCTACCCGAGTCCCTCGGCGATGAACGGGTCGAGGAGCGGGAACGTGTGGAGGAAGGCGATGCGCTCGGCCTTGAGCTTCGCCACCTGCGCGCGGTAGTCGTCGAGGCGGCCGAGCGCCACGTAGCGGGCGCGCGGGTGGAGCAGGTCTTCGTCATCGTGCGCGATACCGGGGATGTGCGCCGGCAGCTGGTAGCCGAAGTCCGGGTCGTCGTCCCACTCGACGCCGCCCTCGGCGATCGCCTGCACGCACGCCGATGAGTGCGCGACCTTCACCTTCTTCGAGCCGGGGCCGGACTGCTCGACGACCCAGCCCGTGTTCATCACGTAGACATCGACCGGGTGCGCGCGCAGGAGGTCGAGGAAGCGGTTGCCCTGCAGGGCGTTCGGCATCGGGAAGAACGGGTTGGTGCCGGGGACGCGCAGCGCCTTGCCGGCCTCGGCGGCGCCGCCGGCGCTCGTGCCCTGCGTCTCGCCGAGCATGAAGTACGCCGCCGCCTGCTGCATCGTCAGGCGCGCGATCGCCGGGACGACGCTCGTCGCGCGATTGAGGATGACGATGGCGCTGACGGGCGGGATCGTGCGGGCGTCCTCGAAGCGGCCGAGCGCCGAGAGCGGGAAGACGGCGCGGCCGTTCTGTGTGAAGGACTCGTTGAAGAAGTCGAGCGTGCCGTCGTCGTTGCGGTAGACGTTCTCGAGGTAGGCGCCGGAGCTGATCGTCGCCCGGTAGATCTCGGGCTCGGTCTCCTCGCTGAGGGCGAAGGTCTTCGCGAAGCAGCCGTCCTCGCTGCCGTGGACGCGGCCATCGGGCATCCAGGCGATGAAGTCGTCCTGCACCGGCTTCGCGCCGCCCGTCGCCTGGAAGGTGGTCGTCGTCTTGCCGGTGCCGGAGAGGCCGATGATGACGATCGTCTTCATGGCGCCGGCGACGGGGATCACCTTGCAGCCGGCGTGCATCGCCAGACCGCCCATCGTGTAGACGATCGTGTTCCACATCCGCAGGCCGCCCTTCTTCGACTCGCCGAAGTAGTCGGAGTTGAGGACGCGCGTGACGCCGCGGTCGAGGTCGACGGCGATGCAGCGGTCGTTGGGGAATCCCGGGGCGACGAGGTTCGGCGTGTCGATCACCGTCACCTCCGGCTCTCCGGCCGTCCGCTTGTCGAAGTAGAGGTACTTCTGCATGCCGGCGACGTTGGCGTTGCGGCGCTCGATGATCAGCCGCGCCGGCGTCCGCACTTCGGGCGCGTTCGAGATCTCGCCGTCGATGACGATCATCTCCTGCTCGCGGACGTAGGCGTCCTGGCGGCCGGCGACGGCGTCGTACTCGGCACGGGTCATCGTCTGCAGGCCGCGGAAGCTGTCCGGGTCGTCGGTGACGATGTAGGTGCTGGCGCTGCTCCGCGCGTCGACGCGCGTGAAGACGTCGGCGCTGCCGTAGACGGTGCGCTTCGCGTTCGGCATCTCCGCGGTGAGACGAGCGAGTTCGTCGTACGACGGGTTATCGATGAAGGCGCGGGCTTCGAGCTCGTACGAGCGCGTCTGAAGCGAGACGACGGTGCACCTCCTCGCTAACCCCACGCCCACTATCGATCGCACCGCTGTAGATGTCCACCGGAGGCGGCTGTGACGGGGCAGACGATGTGAGAGGTGCGAGGTGAGAATGCGGACCTGATCGCGGTCAGGAGTCGCCGTGCCAGCGGTTGTGGTGGGCGTAGTCGTCCCACGGAAGCCGGGCGGCTTCCGGCACGGACTTCGGCGGACGGGCGCGGTAGCCGAAGCCGACCGCGACGGGCACGCCGGCGTCCCCGGGCAGGCCCAGCGCCTCGACGGCGCACGTCTGTCGATGGAGCGAGATCGGGCAGGAGCCGACATCCTCGGCCCAGGCGGCGACCATCATGTTCTGCGCCGCGCGGCCGGCATCGAACTCCGCCCGCGTGCCGCCGATGACGGCGATGGCGACGACGAGCGGCGCCTGCGGGATCCAGGTGGCGAAGTCGCCACAGGCGGCGAACTCCTCCTTCACGCGCTGGTCGTCGATGATCACGAAGCGGCACGGCTGCGTGTTCTTCGAGCTGCCAGCCATGCGGCCGGCCTGCACGATGCGGCGGACGACGTCATCGGGCACCGGCTTCTCGAGGAAGGCGCGCGTGTCGCGCTTGCTGATGATCGTGTGGTAGGTATCCATCATGACTCCTTCGAGGCGGTGACCGCTGACGGCGTGCAGCGCATACTACCGTGAGGGAGGGGCGATGGGGGCGCGAGGTGGCAGGCGAGAGGTGGGAAGTGCGCCGTGAGGAGCGAGGAGTGAGGGGCTCGAATGAAACAGCCTGTCTGATAACGGCGAGGGCTCTGTGTTTCTGATTACCGGCTGCGGGCGTTCGGGGACGAGCGCCGTGGCGAAGCTGCTGGATCGCGCGGGCGTGAGCGTCGGACGCCAGCTGATCGCCGGCGATGCGGCGAACCCGGACGGCTACTTCGAAGAGCAGGCTGTGGTGGTGCTCAACGACGAGATCCTGGCACGCGCAGGGCTCTTCGCACCGTTCAGCATGGCGACGCGCGCCGAGGTACGGACGGCGGCGCGCCCGTACACCGACGAGATGCGCGCGCTGGCGGCCTCGGCGACGCCGGCGTGGAAGGACCCTCGCTTCTCCTGGACGCTCGAAGCGTGGCTCGCCGTGCTGCCGGAAGCGCCGCGGCTCATCGTCTGCCTGCGCAGCCCGGCGGAGGTGGCCGCGTCGACGCTGCGCTACTTCGGCCGCGGCGACGACGCCGAGGCGACCGCTGCGGCGCTGCATCTCTGGCGCGCGCAGTACGAGCGGCTGATCGAAGTGATCGAGGCATACCGGCTGCAGGCGCTCTGTGTCGAGTACGGCCGCCTGCACGCGGGCGATGCCGCGACGGTCGCCGCTCTCGCCGGATTCGTCGGCTGCGCGCTCGACGCTGCCGGCGTGCGGCGCGAGTTGCGGCACCACGTGCTGGCGGTCGAGCCGGGGCTGCAGCCGCTCTACGATCGCGTCAGGGCGCTCCGGCCGGGGCGGACGGCGGCGGCGCGGACGGACGCCGGCGCACCGTCAGCGTGAGGCCGCGCACGGCGGTGACGACGACGTGCTCGCCGCGGCGCACCGGCGCATCTTCCGCAACAGCCTGCCAGCGCTCGCCTTCGACGAAGACGAATCCCCGCGGCGCCAGGTCGGAGCGGGCGACGGCGAGGCGGCCGATCAGCGTCTCGATGCCGACGGCCGGCGGCAGGCGCCGCGCGCGCAGCAGGGCGCCGACGAACAGCAGGAAGAACGCCGCGACGACGGCGCCCGTCGTGACGACGAGCCAGCGCGATACCTGGAAGTCCGGGTTGCTGCTCGATGTGAGGATCAGTCCGCCGGCGATCAGCGACACGGCGCCACCGACGCCGAGCGCGCCGAAGCCGCCGACGTACACCTCCATCGCGAACAGCACGAAGGCGAGGCCGATCAGGCCGACGCCCGCCCAGTTCACCGGCAGCGTGCCGAGCACGAACAACGCGAGGATCAGCGAGATGACGCCGAAGACGCCCGGGAAGAAGACCCCGGGGTGGACGAGCTCGATCAGCAGGCCGAGGCCGCCAAGGCTGAGCAGCAGGAAGGCGATGTTCGGGTCGCTGAGCACGTTCAGCACGCGCTCGAGGAACGTCAGGTTGTCCTCGACGCGCGGCGCAAATTCCAGCCCGGTCAGCGTCAGCGAGCGCTGCCCGACGCGCACCGTGCGGCCATCCGCCTTCTGCAGCAGCTGGTCGATACTGTCGGCCTGGTAGTCGACGATGCGCTTCTGCACCGCCTCACTCACCGGCGCAGAGACGCTCTGGCGGACGGCCGCCTCCGCCCAGTCGGCGTTGCGCCCACGCGCCTCGGCGATGGCGCGCGCCTTCGCGGCGGCGTCGTTCTCGACCTTCGTGCCGAGCGTGCCCGTGATATCGCCACCGCCCGCCGCAACCGGGTGCGCGGCGCCGATCTCCGTGCCGGGCGCCATCGCCGCGACGTGCGCGGACATCGTGATGAAGGTGCCGGCGGAGGCGGCGCGGCCGCCGCTGGGCGAGACGTAGACGATCACCGGCACCTTCGCCGCCTGGATGCGCTGGACGATCTTGTCCATCGAGTCCGAGAGCCCGCCGGGCGTGTCGAGCTTGATGACGACGGCCTTCGCGTTGTTGCGCTCGGCATCGCCGATGCCGCGGTCGATGTAGCGCTGCATGACCGGGTTGACTTCGAAATTGGCGGTGAGGATGTAGACCGCACCCCGGCTGCCGGTGCGCTGCGCGCAGGCGCCGGTGAGACCGGCGGCGAGCAGGAACGCCGCGGCGAGCAGCCGCAGGCGCTGCCTGTTGGCGCTCGTGCGCGGATACCTCAGCCGGCGTTCCATGGCGTTCCTCACGACATTGTTGCCGCGCCGTTATGGAAACAGCAATCCGTTCGACGACCTGCCACCCGTCTCGCCCGATACGTGTCTCTCCCGATGCGCGGCAGCCCGTCGCAGGGGGTTCGGTGACACAAAGCCCTTCCGGCGGGCGGGCAAGAGCATCACTGCGGGCGAACCAGCGCCGCACAGGCATCGATCACGCGCCCGTCATCGAGCGGGTCGACGGTGCGCAGGTCGAGCAGCACGCGTCCGTCTTCGATGCGGGCGACGACGTCGCTGGCGCGCAGCCGCCCGGCGAGGGTGGCCGCCGACCGCACCGGCGCGAGCACGACGAGCCGCGTCGGCAGGCTCTCTTCGGGCAGCGAGCCGCCGCCGACCATCGAACGGCCGTCGACGACCTGCGCCGCCGCGCCAAGGGCCGCGACGACGGCGCCCGCCCGGCGCTCGATCTCGGCCACCGGCATGGCGATCATGCGCCAGACGGGGACGCGCTGCTCGGCGACGCCATCGATGTAGAGCCGGAGCGTCGCAGCGAGGCCGGCGATGCTCGCCTTGTCGAGCCGGACGGCGCGCGCGAGCGGGTGCCGCTGCATGCGGGCAATGAGTTCGTTCCGGCCGACGATCAGGCCGGCCTGCGGCCCGCCGAGCAGCTTGTCGCCGGAGAACAGCACGACGTCGGCGCCGGCAGCGACCGAGCGCTGGGGTGTCGGCTCCGGCGCCAGCCCGTACGCCGCCGTATCGAGCAGGCAGCCGCTGCCGATGTCGTCGATCAGCAGCACGCCGCGCCTGCGGGCGAGCGTCGCCAACCCATCGAGCGGCGCCGATTCGGTGAAGCCGGTGATGCGGAAGTTGCTCGCGTGCACGCGCATCAGCGCGGCCGTCCGCGGGCCGATCGCCGCTTCGAAGTCCTCGATGCGCGTGCGGTTCGTCGTCCCTGCCTCGACGAGGCGGGCGCGCGACTGGCGCATGACGTCCGGGATGCGAAAGCCGCCGCCGATCTCGACGAGCTCGCCGCGTGAGAGCACGACCTCGCGGCCGGCAGCGAGGGCGGCAAGCGCCAGCAGCACGGCGGAGGCGTTGTTGTTCACGGCCATCGCCGCTTCGGCGCCGGTGACCCGGCGGAGCAGCGGCGCCAGGGTGCTGTGCCGGGTGCCGCGCCTGCCGCTCGTGATATCGAACTCCAGGTTACTGTAGCCGCGCGAGACAGCCGCCATCGCGGCGATCGCCTCCCCGGCCAGCGGCGCCCGGCCGAGGTTGGTGTGGAGGATGACGCCGGTGGCGTTGATCAGCGGACGCAGCGGCGGCAGGCGTACCGCATCGACCCGCGCGGTGACATCGCCTGCGATCGCGTCGAGCGTCGGCGCTTCGCCGCCAGCACCGATACGCGCGCGGGCTTCGGCGAGCGCCTCGCGCGTCAGGTCGAGCAGCACCGAATCGGCGGCATCGACGCTACGCGCGCGCAGCTCAGCGCAGACGCGGTCGACGGAGGGCAGGGCGCGGTACGGCGAGCGTGGCATCGCGATCGAGTCTACCGTGCGACGTAGGCGATGAAACGCGGGGAGGCAGGGCCGCAACGCGGGCAGTCGGAGCGCGGGACGCTGAGGTGCGGCAGCGCGAGGGCCGAACGCCGGGCGGCGCCGCGGCCTCAGGCGGCCTGCGTCTGCGACTGGTCGAGGGCGACGCTGGCCGACAGCCGACGGTGGGCGCCGCGCGTGCTCAGCAGGTAGACGGCCGACACGCCGCCGATGAGCAGGCCTTCGGCGGCGGAGATCAGTCCCAGCAGCACGGTCATGTCGCGCCAGAATGGATCGGGGAACATCTGGACCAGATGGTCCGTCGCCGGATTCAGCTGCCACAAATTATTCGTGAACATGATCAGATGGAAGCGGGTGAACGCAGCCTCAAACCCGAACGAAGCGAAGATGGCGATGCCACCGACGAAGGCGGCGCCCAGCCCGACGCCGGCCAGCGACTGCGCCGCGAGCTGCCGCATGCTGCCTTCGCGCGCCCAGACGAAGACGGCGACGACGTACAGCAGCACGTAGACCAGCGCGACCTCCTGCACCGTACCGGTGATGACGAAGAGGCGCTTGACGTCCTGCATGTGCAGCGTCTCGCGCGCGTTGAACACGGGTGTCTGCAGGCCGTCCTGCGTCACTGTCTGGTAGAACGTCGGCTCGTCGTTGTTGAAGTAGGCCCGAAGCGCCCCGGCGGTCTTGTCGAGGTCGGCGCGCGAGAGCCCGGTCGAGGCCTCGGCGTTGTAGCGGTCGAAGGCGTAGCGGTAGACGAGCGGCGCGTTGGCGAGGAGCCGGACGTTGGTGCTGATCGCCGCGACCGGCAGCGCGATGATGAAGGCGATTGTGGCGAGCGTGCGGACGAAGCCCATGTGGGTTTCCCTCTGCCGCCCCGCCGCCGCGACGCCCGCATTCTCCGACGCGGGATCGCGCTTGTCAAGCGGCCGTTCTTCGTCCGTCTGCGCCGCTGATCCTTCGATGCCCATCGGTACCAGAGTAGCACCGTTTACCTGCCGGGCGGGACGGCGGCGACGCGACGAACGCGTCAAGACGGCGGCGGCTGGAGGCCCCGCGCCGGTGACCGCATACTGGAGACGTGGGTTCGCTGACGATCGTCGGGTTGGGGCCGGGCGACGCATCGCTGCTGACCGTCGAGGCGCGCGATGCCCTGGCGCGCAGCGCGGAGGTATGGCTGCGCACCGCGCGTCACCCGACCGTCGCCGGGCTGCCGGCGGGCCCGCGTTACGCCTCGTTCGACGAGTTGTACGACCGCCTCGACTCGTTCGAAGCCGTCTACGACGCCATCGTCGGCCGCGTGCTGGGGCTGGCCGCGCAGCCTTCCGGCGTCGTCTATGCGGTACCGGGTCATCCTCTCGTGGGCGAGGCGACGGTGCGGGGGCTGATCGAGCGCGCACCGGAGGCAGGACTGGAGGTCCGGCTCGTCGCCGGCCTCAGCTTCGTCGATACGGCGACGGCGGCGCTCGGCATCGACCCTCTGGCGGACGGCCTCCTCGTCCTCGACGCGCTCGCCCTCGGCGGACATCGCCGGCTGCTGACGCCGGAGCGTCCGACGCTGATCGGCCAGCTGTACGACCGGCGGACGGCGACGCAGGCGAAGCTCGCGCTCCTCGAGTCGTATCCCCCGGAGCATCGGGTGCGAGTCGTGCGGGCAAGCGGCACGGCGGAGGCGGCCGCCCGCGACGTCGTGCTGGCCGAGCTCGACCGCGGCGACGCCTTCGACCACCTGACGACGCTCTACGTGCCGCCGCTCGCCCTCACCGCAAACGTGCGTTCGTTCGAGGGTGTGCGGGCGATCGTCGCGCGGCTACGGGCGCCGGACGGGGGTTGTCCGTGGGACCTGGAACAGACGCACGAGACGCTCAAGCGCTTTCTACTCGAAGAGGCGTACGAGGCGCTCGACGCGCTCGACGCCGGCGAGCCGCATCGCGTCGCCGACGAGCTCGGCGACCTGCTGATGCAGGTACTGTTACACGCGCAACTCGCCGAGGACGAGGGCGCGTTCGCCATCGAGGACGTGCTCGGGGCGATCGGCGCGAAGCTCGTGCGGCGGCACCCGCACGTCTTCGGCGAGACGGCGGTGAGCGGCGCGGAGGATGTCGTCCGCAACTGGGACGTGCTGAAGAAGGAGGAGCGCGGCGACCAGCCGCTGCTCGACGCCGTGCCACTGGCGCTTCCGGCGCTCGCCCAGGCGCAGGCCGTGCAGTCGCGCGCCGCGAAGGCCGGCCTCGCCGATCCTTCGACGAAACCTCCTGGCGACGCGATCGCCGCGCTGGGCGGGGCGGCGCTCACACGCGACGCGCTCGGCGATGTGCTGTTCGCCCTCGTCGCGCACGCGCGAAGCCGGGACATCGACGCCGAGGAGGCGCTACGGCTGGCGGTGCGGCGCTTCCGCCGGGCGGTGGCCGCGGCGGAGCGGGCGGCGGCGCCCGGGCGGCCGTAGGCGCCTCACGATAACCGGCGCGGGCGGTAACCGGGCCTCCAGGACTGCTCTCGTCGGGGCCTGGCGCGTCATCGCCCCGCCGCGGCGCGACAGAATCACTGCCCATCTACACGCAGCAGCGGTCGCGTTGAGGCGGCCGATCCGTGCATGTTAGACTTGTGTGACCGCTGGGGATTCGTCTAATGGTAGGACAGCGGATTCTGGATCCGTATGTGGGGGTTCGAATCCTCCATCCCCAGCCATCCGGCGCATTCGTCTAGCGGCCCAGGACATCGCCCTCTCAAGGCGAAGATCGCGGGTTCGAATCCCGCATGCGCTACCAACAAGCATCGAGCGCCCCGCCGGCCGGTGGGGCTTCGTCGTTTGGAGACAGCGATGGCGGACGTGAAGCGCGGCGCTTCGGGGAAGCCTCGGCCGGCGGCGACGGCCGACGACGCCGGGGCGCGCTTCGCCGAGACCGCGGCGGCGTTTCGGCGCAGGCGCGGCGTCACCAAGAAACGGATGTTCAGCACCGAGAACGCGCTCGCCATCCACGGCAAGATCTTCGCGATGCTGACGCCGAAGGGCGCATTCGTCGTGAAGCTGCCTCAGGCGCGCGTCGATGCGCTGGTCGCCGACGGCTGCGGCGAGCGCTTCGGGCCCGGGGCGCGGAAGATGAAGGAATGGGTGGCGGTCGCGCCGGACGCCGGCGGCTGGGCGGAGCTGGCGCGCGAGGCGTACGCCTTCGTGAAGGCGGGCGCCTGACGTTCGCGGTCAGGCCGGCCAGCGGCTGCTGATCAGCACGTCGATGTCGTCGGTCGCCTCCTGGATCTCGACGCGCGTGTCGTTGCCCTCGCGGCGGTACTGCAGGGTGACGCTGCCGCCGCCGATGCGCAGGTTGCGCACCTGCACGGTGTTGAGCCAGTAGGGCAGCTTCGGGTTGACGATGCGCAGACGCTTCTCCGCCGCCTCCGGCTTGAGTCCGAGGATCGCCTGCGTGATCAACGGGAAGGCGCCGGCGGCCCAGGCCTGCGGGCGGCAGGCGACGGGATACGGCACGGGCGCGTGGTGGGCGGAGCGCATCTCGCCGCCGAAGAGCTCCGGTAATCGGAAGTAGGGGAACGACGCGGCGGCATCGAAGAGGGCCGTCGCCACTTCGTTCAGCTCGTCCTCGAAGCCGTACATCTTGAAGCCCATCGCGGCGATGCTGTTGTCGTGCGGCCATACCGAGCCGAGGTGATAGCCGATCGGGTTGAAGCGCGGGTTGCCGCCGCTCAGCGTGCGCAAACCCCAGCCGCTGAACATGTCGTTCTCCATCAGCCGGCCGATCGTCTCGCTGGCGTGCATGGGGTCGATGATGCCGGTCCAGAGCCCATGCGCCGGGTTGGACGTCGTGGATTCGACGGCCTTCCGGTCGCCATCGAGGGCGAGGGCGAAGAAGCGGCGGCCGGGCAGCCAGAAGTCGCGGTTGAAGTGCTGCTGAAGGCGCCGGGCGTCGCGACGGAGGCGCGTGGCCAGCTTGCCCTCGCCCACCTTGTCGAGCACAGGCGCGAGCCAGGCGCGCGCGGCGTAGGCATAGCCCTGCACCTCGGCGAGGGCGATAGGGGCGCGCGCGAGGCTCCCGTTGACGTGGACGACGGCGTCCCAGGAGTCCTTCCAGCCCTGGTTGACGAGACCCTTCGCGGAGCGCTTGGCGTATTCCAGGTAGCCGTCGCCCGTCGTGTCGCCATAGACGTCCATCCACGTGATCGCGCGGCGGACGGCCGGCAGCAGCTCGCGCACGAGCCGCAGGTCGCCGGTCCAGTCGTAGTAAAGCGCCAGCAACATGAGGAAGAGCGGCGTCGCATCGATGCTGCCGTAGTAGGGGTTGTAGGGCAGCTCGCCGGCGCGCGAGAGCTCGTCGAAGCGCAGCTCGTGCAGGATCTTGCCCGGCTCCTCGTCGCGCGCGCGGTCGATGTCGGCGCCCTGCCAGCGGGCGAGCAGGCGCAGGGTGGAGCGGGCGATGTCCGGACGGTAGGCCAGCAGCTGCATCGAGACGATGCAGCTGTCGCGGCCGAAGAGCGCATCGAACCAGGGCGTGCCGGCGGCGAGGAACCATTCGCCCTCGTCGTTCTCGCTCGACAGCATGCGGATGTCGTGCAGCGAGCGGGCCATGACGCGGTTGAAGAACTCGTTGTCGGTGAAGACCTGCGTCGCGCCTTCCGTCCAGCGCCGGTACTGCTCGGCGACGGCATCGAGGCGGTCGGCGCGCGGCAGGCGCTTCGACGGAGCGTTCAGGACGATGCGCGTGCGCATGGTGACGGTCTCTCGCCGTTCGAGGCGCACGTGGAAGAGCGCGCTCCGCTCGTCGACCTTGCCCGGGCTTCGGTCGAACTCGATGCGGGTGGTGCGGTTGCGGCCGTCGATCCCTGTATAGGCGTAGAGGATGGAGCGCTCGCCGATCTCTGGCGGGTGCTGCGCTCCCTGCGTCGCGCGCTCGTAGCCGCGGACGTCGAAGATGTCAGCGAAGTCGGCGTCAAACTCGTAGAGGAGGTCGAGGGTGATCGGGAACGGGTTGAAGTTCGTGATCCGGACGAGTTCCTCGACGATGTCGGAGATGACGAGCTGACGCCGGATCTCGGTGCTGCTCTGGCCGATGCGCCGTCCGTCGGCGGTGACGATCACCGGGTTCGTCATCACCTGCTCCATCGCGTAGCCGAGCTCGGCGGTCGAGAGGAGCATGACGGGCGGCGTGCCATTGAGCGTGAGGCGATAGGTCGAGAGGTGACGTGTGTCGGCGTGGTAGAGGCCGAGGCCCTGGCGGCTGCCGGCGGGGACGTTGCCATCGGCGTCGGTGATCAGCGCGGAGCCGCGCTCGCGGATGATGAGGACATCGCGGATGTCCTCGATGCCCATCGGCTCGCCCTCGGGGAGGACGTACCAGTCTTCTTCCGGGGCCTGCTCGGGCTCTACGTTCGTCGCGGCGTTCTCCCTCGGCGGGCGTCGGCTACCGTACAGCGCGCAGTGGGGCGACGCGGATGTTGTTCATCACATCGGACACGCGCTCGTACCAGCGCACGAGCTCCTCGACCGCGTCCCGCTGTTGCGCCGTGGCGACGGCGCCATCGAGCGAGACGACGCCACGATTGTAGCGCACGATGATCTCGCCGTGCGGGAGCGTCACCGAGTACTGGATGTACCGCGACAGGCCGTCGGCGAAGTCGCCGTCGTCCTCGTCCGGTCCAGGGACCGTGACCTGGTTGTGGACGTGCATGACGCCCGGCGCCTGCCAGGCCGCCGCCTCAATCTCCGCGCGCTCGCTCTCGCTCGATGCGATGCCGCCGATGTACGTGTCCCCCGAATCGACATGGGCGCTGATCCGCCCGCTGGCGCCAGGCACGGCGCGGCCGATCGCCGCTTCGACGGCGCGCGTCACGTCGGCGTCGCTGGCGACGCCCTGCGCCACCCGAAGCTCGTTGACGACGGCGACGCCCGGCATCGCTTCGGTGACCCGGCGGCCGGCGAGCTGCTTTGTCCTGTAGCAGGCGGCGATGCCGCGCAGGTACAGGCGTCCGGCGACCAGTTCGACGACCACCTCGTCGATGTCGAGGCCTGCCATCGCCTGGAGCGCCTGCTCGTGCGCGGCGCCGGGCCTGAACGTCATCATCGTCGTTCGGTCGTTCGTGACGGGACTGTTTCTCATGACGCTGACCTCGATGTCGCTACGGTCGCCGGCATGCCGTCGCGCGCCGGGAGAGCTGGCCGGATCAGCGGCCGCGCGACCGTCGCGGGACGCCGTCCGCTGACGATCTGCTCGTAGACGTGGACGTAGCGCGCGGCCATGATCGCCGGCGAGAAGTGCTGGCGGACATGGTCGCGGCAGGCGTACGGGTCGATCGTGTCGATGGCGCGTACGGCGTCCACCATCTCGTCGACGTCCTGGACGACGAAGCCGGTGCGGCCGTGGACGATGACTTCGGGCACGCTGCCGCGGTCGAATGCGACGACGGGCGTGCCGCAGGCCATCGCTTCCGGCATCACGAGGCCAAACGGCTCCCGCCACGTGATCGGCATCAGCAGGCACCTGGCGTTCGCGTACAACTCGCGTTTGCGACGGGCGTCTGCCTCGCCGACGAAGACGATCTGATCGCCGTCGATGAGGTCCTTCACGACCTCCTCGAAGAACTGCCGGTCGTAGCGGTCGACCTTCCCGGCGAGGATCAGCCGGCGACCGGTGCGCTTCGCCACCTCGATGGCGTACTGCGGGCCCTTCTCCGGAGCCAGGCGGCTGAGGAAGAGGAGGTCGTCGCCCTTGGCCGGCTGGAACGGGAAGGTGTCGACATCGACGGCGTTGTAGACGTAACCCCTGGCGCCGGCGCGCGGCGCGACTTCGGCGAAGTGGGCCTGCTGCCAGCGGCTGATCGTGTTGTAGTGGCCTCGGTAGCGCGCCCAGATGAAGCCGGTGTCGGGCGTCGTCATGCAGTGGGTCGTCGTCAGCATTGGCGTCTGAATCAGGGCGGCCATCGCCATCACGAGCTCGCCCGCGTGGTTGTGGACGACATCGAACTCGCCGGCATGCGCGAGCGCGGCGCCGATGTGCGTCCAGTCGTACGGGTTGCGGTCGACGAGGTCTTCGGCGCGGCGCAGGCTGCGGCCATAGACGGAGAGCAGCCTCGCTGAGGTGGTGGAATCGCCGGAGGCGGCGAGTGTGACGTCGTGCCCGAGCCGCACGAGCTCTTCAGTGAGCAGGCTCACCACCGCCTCGGTGCCGCCGTACGCCGGCGGCGGTACGGTCTCCCAGAGGGGCGCCAGCTGCAGGATGCGCATTCGTGGATCTCCTGGAATACGCGACGCCAGAACGCCGGAGCAGTCTCCCCGACGTTCTCTCGTCCCGTATGCATTTTTCGTTCGAAGGGACGGTGCGAGGGCCCGTGCGGTACCTCTGCTCTGTATGTACCACTGTTGGCCGTGGGTTGACAACCGGGCAACATCGGGAGCCAAGCGGAGCATCGGCGGCTGTCACGCAGATGTAATGCCGTAGCGGCTCTTCGCAACGGGACTATGTACGCGGACGCGCGCCGCCACGGTACGCTGACTCTGTGCCCGGCCCGCTGTTCACGATCGGCCATTCCACGCGCACGCTCGCGGACTTCGTCGCGCTGCTGCGGGCGTGGCACGTCGATGCCGTCGCCGACGTGCGGACGGTGCCGCGCTCGCGTCACAACCCGCAGTTCGAAGGCGCCGAGCTGGCGCGGACGCTCCCCGCCGCCGGCATCGCCTACGTCCGGATGCCGGCGCTCGGCGGCTGGCGCAGGCCGAAGGCCGACTCGACGAACACGGGCTGGCGCGTCGCATCGTTTCGCGGCTACGCCGACCACATGGAGACCGATGACTTTCGCGCCGGCATCGAGGCGCTGCTGGCATACGCCGACGGTCGTCGCGTCGCCGTGATGTGCGCCGAGGCGGTGCCATGGCGCTGCCACCGCTCGCTGATCGCCGATGCGCTCGTGGCGCGCGGCTGTGAGGTACGGGACATCATGAGCGCGACGGCCGCGCCGGAGCACCGGCTGCCGGCGTTCGCGCGCGTCGAGCGGGATCGCGTGCGCTATCCAGCGCCGGCGGACGGGGCGACGCACCCTCCCCCACGCCGCGACGGCGGACCGCGAGCGGCGGCGGGCGCTGATCGCCATCGATAGACTGAGCGTGTGATCCGCGATCTGGACTTCCGCGACAAGGGCATGGACCGCTACGTCCGGCGCGCGGCCGAAGACATGGCCAAGGCGCGAGACGAACTCATGTCGGCGCTCGGCCGGATCACGGACGGTGACTGGGCTCGCTACGTCCCGTACGGCTCGCGGACGCTGCACGACGTGCTCTCGCACCTCGCGACGGCCGACCAGACGTGGGCGCTGGCGACGCGCGAGCTGCTGAAGGGCGAGGCGGAGGATCTGAAGCCGCGCTCCCCGGAAGCGCTGCAGGTGGCGCGCCAGCGGGCGATCGCCCGCGGACGCACGCAGGCGCCGGCGGCGCTCGTGGACGAGATGGTGCGACGGCGACGGCTGCTGCTCGGGCTGTACGAACTGCTCGAGCCCCGGCACCTGGCGCTGCAGCTGCCGGCGTTCGGCGACGCGCACAACTCCGTCCGCGAGCACATCTGGCTCGGCTACCACGACCGTCTGCACGCGGCGGACATCCGGCGGGCGCTGCGGCTGCAGTGGTACCCGCCGAAGCTGCGCCTGCTACCGGAGCTCCGCGATGCCGCCGACGCGCGTTCGTCCGACGCGACGCTGTACGTGGTCTACAGCATCGACCCCATGCGGTGGGAGCACCCGTCGCCGGTGCTCGGCTGGTCGAACCGCGAGCTGCTGGCGCATCTCGCCACCGGAGACTGGGTGCTGCAGCAACAACTGCGGCACGTCATCGAGCGCGGTAGCCTCGCCGCGTGGCCGGATGTCGACGCCGGGAACGCCCAGCGCGTCCACGAGCGGCGGTTCTCGACGCACGCGGCACTCGTCGAGGAGTATCTCTCAATGCGGCACGAGACGCGGCTGCTGCTGGCGCGGCTGAAGCCGAAGCAGCTCGGACTGGCGACCAGCTTCTGGTGGGAGGCGCAGCCAAACGCACACACGCTGATCGAGTACGTGGAGCACGTCCCGGCGCACGAGCGCGCGCACCGCGAGCAGCTGCGGCCGGCGATGGCCTACGTGCGATGAGCGAGGCGCACTGATGCCGCTGTTCCGACGCAAGCCAACACCACCACCCACGCTCGACATCGACCTTCCGGCCGGCGAGGTGTACGAACGCGGCGCGCAGGCGACGATGCTGCAGGGCAAGACGGCGATGCGCGGGACGCTGTACATGACGGACCGCCGGCTCTTGTTCCAGGCGCAGAAGGGGGAAGCGCGCTGGCTCACGGTGCCCTTCGACGAGGTGCGGTCAGCGGGGCTCTACGCACCGCCGCGGGTGACGATGGGCGCGCCGGGCGGCGGCGCGCCGAGCCTGTTCATCGAGACGACGAAGGGCGAGCACGTCTGGTGGTCGTTCGACGGCAGGGAGCAGGAGGCATGGCTGACGATCGTGCGCGAGCGTGCAGCCGCGGCCGAACGGGAGCGGGCGTCGGAGGACGACGGCTCGTGACGGTCCGAAGCGCGGCCGCCGGTCGGAGGCGGCGCCTGGCAACGTGAACCGGTGAGGCGCGGCGAGCTGCCCTGGAGGCAGGCGTCAGCCCAGCTTCCCCGTCGCCGCCTCGATGCGGACCAGACAGCGTTCGCGGCCGAGGATCTCCATGCTCTCGAAGAGCGGCGGCGTCACGCGGCGGCCGGTGACCGCCACGCGGACGAGCGAGAAGAGGTCGCCCGCCTTCATCCCGTCGTCCGCCGCCTGGAGGCGGAGCGCTGCCTCGATCGCGTCGTCGGTCCAGCCCGGCAGCGCCGCCAGCACCTCGACCGCGCGCCGGAGCGCCGCTGCGGCTTCGGCGGCCTTCGAGGCGAACGCCTTGCCCGGCAGATCGTCTGCCGGGTACTCGAGCGCATCGAGGAAGAAGAAGTCGCTGTAGTCGACGACCTCCGTCAAGAGCTTCACGCGCTCGCGGATCAACGGCGCGATGCGCGCGACGAGCCCGCGGTCGACCGGGCGCGGCACGGACGGCGGCAGGCCGCGGTCGAGCCACGCGGCGAAGGTCTCGACGAGCTCCGGCTCGGGCATGTCGCGGACGTAGACCCCATTCATCCATGTCAGCTTGTCGATGTTGAACATGGCGGGATTCCGGACCACGCGGTCGAGCGTGAAGCTCGCGACGAACTGCTCGCGCGAGATGATCTCCGTCTTGTCGTCGAGTGACCAGCCGACGAGGCCGAGGAAGTTGAACATCGCATCGGGCAGGTAGCCCTGATCGCGATACTCGAATACGCTCGTCGCGCCATGGCGCTTGCTGAGCTTGGCGCCGTCCGGGCCGAGGATGCGCGGCAGATGCGCGATCACCGGCACGGCGACATCGAGCGCGCGGTAGACGAGCAGGTGGCGCGGCACCGACGGGATCCACTCGTCGCCTCGCAGCACATGGCTGATGCGCATGGCATCGTCATCGACGATGTAGGCGAGAGCGTACACCGGAAAGCCATCGGACTTGAGCAGGATAAAGTCGTCGATCGTCGAGAGGTCGAACGTCAGCGGGCCGTGGATCGCGTCGTCGAGCGAGACGCGGCCTTCCAGCGGCGTACGGAATCGGACGACGCAGCCGCGGCCCTCGGCCGTGGCCTCTCGGCGCGCCTCGGCACGCCCGGCGTCTTCGCGGCAGCGCCGGTCGTAGCGCGGCGGCTGCTTCAGCCGCGCCTGCTCGGCGCGCATCGCGTCGAGACGCTCGGACGAGCACCAGCACTCGTAGGCATCGCCTTGCCCGAGCAGGCGGTCGGCGGCGGCGCGATACATCGGCAGGCGCTCGGACTGCGTATAGGGGCCGTAGGGGCCACCGCGGTCGAGGCCTTCATCCCAGTCGAGCCCGAGCCAGCGCAGGCTCTCGGCGATGCCATCGACGGACTCCGGGATGAAGCGCGCGCGGTCGGTGTCTTCGAGCCGGACGATGAATTGACCGCCGAAGTGGCGCGCCAGAAGCCAGTCGAAGAGCGCCGTGCGGATGTTGCCGACGTGCGGGACGCCCGTCGGGCTGGGCGCATAGCGGGTGCGGACGTCCATAGAGCGAGTGTATCCGGACGATGCAGCGCGAAGTAGCGATACCGAGGCTCGCGCACGTGTGATGGGTGATGGGATGTTGGATGTTGGATATTGGGCGGGCGGCTCGGGCTGCGGCGTTTTGCGCTGCTTCGTCGGGAACCGGGGATGGTTGTGGTGCCTGCGGCCCTGGCCTCCGTCCCTCTTCCACAGGGGAGAGGGGAGCGACTCCGGGGCGCACGGTCATGCCGGTCCTTCCACGACCGATGTCGAAGCGACGGCGGGCGGCATGCCGACGGAACGCGACGGCGCGCCAGCCTCTCACAGCGCGTGACGTTGGCGGACTTCTTCGATGAGCGGGCCGAGTTCGCTCGCGGCGAGCGCGTGCGCGGGGAGGCCGAGGGGGTCCGGGCTGGGCGTGTCGCGGAGGAGGAGCTCGAGCGTACGGCGTACGCACCAGGGCAGCGCAACGAGGTCGTAACCGCCTTCGAGGGCGAGCAGGAGGCGACCGTCGCAGAGGCGGTTCGCCGCTTCGATCAGCCGTGCAACGAGCGCGCCGTAGCCGTCGACGCTCAGGCGCTCGTCGGCCAGCTCATCGGCGAAGTGCGCATCGAAGCCGGCGGAGACGAGCATGAGTCCGGGCTGGAAGCGGTCGAGCGCGGGCGCGACGATCTCATCGAAGACGCGCGCGTACGCGTCATCACCGCAGCCGGCCGGCAGCGGGATGTTGATGGTGGCGCCGCGCCCCGCGCCGGCACCCGTCTCCGTCGCCGCGCCCGATCCGGGGTAGTACGGGTACTGATGCGTCGAGATGTAGAGCACGGACGGATCGGCGTAGAAGGCGCCCTGGGTGCCGTTGCCGTGGTGGACGTCGAAGTCGACGACGGCGACGCGCTCGACGCCGTGACGGCGGCGGGCGGCAGCGGCGGCGATGGCGATGTGGTTGAACAGGCAGAACCCCATGGCCTGGATGGGCGTCGCGTGGTGGCCGGGCGGCCGCACGAGGCAGAACGCCGTCTCGGCGTCTCCCTTGAGAACGGCCGCGAGCGCCTCCAGCGTGCCGCCGACCGCGTGCGCGGCGACATCGTACGAGCGCGAGGTGATGCGCGTGTCCGGGTCCGCCCAGCCGCCGCCGGCCGCCGCCGCGCGCGCCAGCGCTGCGACGTAGCGGGCGTCGTGCACGAGCGCGAGCTCGTCGGACGTGGCGGCGCGCGCGTCGATGCGACGCAGGCGGCCGAGGATGCCGCTCGCCGCGAGGAGGTCGGTCGTCGCGGTCATGCGGCGGGCGTTCTCGGGATGGGAGCCGGTGTCGTGTTCGAGGAAGATGCGGTCGGTGAGGAAGGCGACGGGCGCACGCTTCACGGTCGAATTGTAGCGTGACGGGCCTCGGTGAGATGTCGCCGCTGCGCGGTGGCGGTCGGGTCTCGATGGGCACGGGAGGCACCGCAATTCGCGCGCCGATCGATGCGCGAGTGAGGTCGGGTCAACGAAGGGGCCAGCCCGACTCGACGGAGGCCGGTGCCCGTCGCGTGTTCTCCTCCCCGGATCTCCACACCGCGGCGGAGAGGAGCGCCGACGGCCGCTGCGCGCCAACGATCTGGCGTGCATGAGTGTGGCGGCGGTACACGCCCGCCCTGCCAATCACGTCCTGCGCCGTACGTCGCGCTGCGCATGGCCGGTCACAGGCGCGCGCGATGACGGCGGAGCAACGACGTCCCGCGGGCTAATTCTTCGGCGGTTCGAGGACGGCCTGGAGGCTGGCCGGCAGGCGGTAGCGCCGCTCGCCGATGCCGGCGACCTCGAGGCGGTGCATGTATTCGTTGAGCTGGCGCCGGAACGCGGCGAGCGCGAGCTTGCCGCCCTCCTCCTGATCGCCGAGCGAATGCCCGAAGAGGATGCCCAGCGACGTGCCGAAGATCGGCGAGCCTCCGGCGACGGGCGCCGTGCCGTTCGCGCCGCCACCGACGATCACCGGCTCCGCCTTCTCGAGATAGCTGTGGATCTCTTCGCGGCGCTCCGGCTCCGTCTCGAGGATGTACTTGAGGTGCATGACGCCGAACGCGACGTGGCGCGACTCATCCTGCGCTGACAGCCGGAAGATGCGCTTCTCCGCCTCGTTCGTCGCGATGTACTCGCCCATCCGGAAGATCGACTGCACGAGCCCTTCGCCCTGCACGTGCATGATCGTCGACATCTCGGTGAAGTCCTTGGCCTCGATGATCACGCGCAGGCCGGCGTTGCCGCTGGACTGCATGAGGCCGCCGCCGTTGGCGAGCGCGCGCTTGCGGAAGACGTCGAGGTGGCGCGCCTCGTCCATGATCTGCGAAGCGAGGAACATCTTCACTTCGTAGTGCTCGTTGCTGATCGAAGGCAGCCACTGGCTCGGCGTGTCGCCGGCGATGAACTCGACTTCGGTGAGGAAGGTGCAGAACTGGCTGTAGGCGCGCTCGACGTCATCGGGCAGCGGCTTCAGCTCCTCCCACGGGATGTCGGTCGCCGATGACCACTGGCGCTGCACCGCCTCTTCGTAGAGCATGGCGGCGTTGTCGGACCAGATGTCGGACTTCTTGCGCACGTGGTAGCCGACGCGCGGCACGCCGTCGCGGCGAGCGGCGCCGCGCAGCCCCATCGTCATGTCGTCGGAGGTCGCGGGCGCATTGCCGTACGAGGCCTTGTTGATCTCCTCGAGCGTCAGGCCGCGGCGGCCGGGGTGGGCGGACATGCCGCGTTCGCCGGTCTGGTCCATCCAGCTGAGATCCAGCCCTTCGCTGATGTCAGGCTCTCCCTGCAGCATCTCGATCGTCTTCTGGTCGACGGCCATGGCGGTGTCCTTTCGGTCGCAGCGGCGACTCCGGTAACTTAGCGTGCGCTCAATCATAGGTTCGGCGGCCGACCGCCGTCAACTCGTCGCCGGCGGTGATGTGGGTGCGGGCGCCGCCGGCGCGGTCGGGCGGAGTAACGCGGTCCTCCGTGGCGCTATCGCGGGGCGCCGTCACTGGTCATCGCCAGGATCCGTTCCATCGCCGCATCCTGCGCCGCGAGGTGCGCCTGAATCTGGCGCGCCTCTTCGAGGACGGCCTCTGCGTCGTTGAACGTGGCCTGGGCGCGCGAGTCCGCGGCCGCCGCCTGCACGTTCTGGCCGACGATGATGATCGGCAGCAGCACCAGCTGCAGGAACGTCTGCGCGATCCACGCGACGATGATCAGGGAGTTGCCGCTGCGAAGTGCCGACGGCGCGCTGACAAGCGCCAGCAGCGCGAAGAGGTATGCGCACCACATCGTGCCGACGATCAGCGTGATCTTCAGCCCGAGCTTCGCGTTGATGCGGCCGATCAGGCCCGGGCCGTGGATGTGCGCTGCCGCGGCGGCAACGGTCGGTGGACCGGCGGCACGGCGGCGCTCCAGGTGCGGATGCGGGACGTACTCGAACAACCTTGTCATCGAGGCGCAGGATACCAGAACCGGCGCGTTCGCCACCGCTGTTCATTGCAGTTCTCCCATGGCCGAATGACGCGTCCGGCGGGCGCCGTGCCGGCTCGCCGCCTGCGCCGCCATCGTGCTCCCGCCAGAAGCGCGATGCCCGCGATCCGTGGCAATCGGCCCGCGCGATCTGCGCGCGCGCGACGCGACGTCACATGGCCCACGGGCTCGCCCACGGCGACGCTCCAATCGCGCCTGGCGGTTCGCGCCGCAGCGTACGGAAGGAGGCCGCCGGCTCGGCGGCGGCGCAGGATGGGTGGTCGCCGGCGCGGCAGCTGGCGCCCGAAACTCGGGATCATCGCGCTGCCGTGCCGTGTCGTCCCCGACGTCAGGGCGCCTTGAGCCAGGCGATCAGTTCCGGCGCAAGCAGGCGCGCGCTGAGCTCGTCGTCGCTGAGGGCGATGAAGCCGCGCAGGTCCTGGATGATCAGGGCGCCGGTGTTGTCGAAGCGCTGGGCAGCCTCGCGGATGAAGCGGAAATCCGGGTTGGTGTCGCAGAAGCCGAGGAAGAGGAAGTACACCCGGTCGCCGCGCCGCTGCGACTCTTCGAGCACCTGCACCGTGCGCGCCTCGTCGCTCTCGTGGTTCTCCCCGTCGGTGACGAAGAGCACGAGCGACCGCTTCTGTTCGGGCGACGCCTGCTCTCTCGCCGGCCGTCCGAAGAAGCGGCTGAGGATGCCCTGGTCACGCTGCCGCTGCGGCAGCCAGCCGAAGTGCTCGAGGTTGCGTTCGAGCACGTAGCTGTACGTCGTGCCGCCGCCCCAGCCCGGCACGCGGTCGACGACGCGCCGGCGCAGGTAGCCCTCGGCGTCGTCGGGCGTCACCACGCCGACGTAGTGCACATGGTGCTCGCCGTCGGAGAACGTGAAGACGTCCATCTTGCCGTCCGGGTCGAGCACCATGCCGTACGGCACCAGCCGCTCGACGAGCCGGCTCGTCGTCCCCTCCTCGTGCTCATGCTCGAAGGAGCCGGAGACGTCGATGTCGAAGATCAGCTCCGCCTTGACGTCCGGGCGGACGCCCGCCTTGTCGAGGTTGAGGCGGATCGCCTGCGCCGACTTGTTGAGGTCCAGAGACAGCATGGTGAAGCTCCTTCTATCGTTGCATCCCTATCGTTGCATCCGCTCAAGGATCGTCCGCAGTTGGTACGCCATCTCGCTGGACTCCGTCGGCGTCGGCGCGCTGCCGGATACCGCCGTCAGCGAGGCGATGCTGCCGAGCCAGCCGGGCACGAGCACCAGCGCCACATCCTGGATCGCGCTGATCAGCTGGAGCGGCTGTTCGACCTGCGCTTCGCGCGCGGTCGAGCTGCCGCGGATCTGCAGCACGGTCTGGGTCAGGCTCATGCTGCGATCGAGGAAGCGCCGCGACAGCTCCCTGCGCTCCGCATCGGGAAGCTCGTCGTCCGCCGCCTCGGCGTCGCGCTCGTAGTACTTCGAGAGAAACTGCGCGGCGAGGGCGGCCGCTTCGACGTCGTCACCGACGGCGTCGATCTCACGCGACGACTCCTCGATCTCGCCCTTCAGGCGGAGCAGATCATCGAGCGCGCTCCGCATCAGCTTCAGCAACTGGTCGATCTCCACGCTGGCGGCGCGCAGTTCCTCCGGCGTCTCGATCTTCTTGGAAAAGATCTTCCGGAAGTAGGTGCCGACGCCCCCTTCGCGGGCGGCGCCGGCGACCGCGACGATGTCGATCGACCGGAGGATCTCCATCATGCGGTTCAGATGCGCCGTCACGCGTGTCAGGACGTCGGACTCCGCACGCCGCAGGCTCGCCGTGATGAGGTCTGCGTAGGCTTGCTGGACGCGGTTGCCCCAGAGCACGACAGCGCTGCTCCGGGCGTCGTCGGGCACGTACCCCTGCACGAGGCGCTGCGCGCGCGACACCACCTCGGGGCTGGCGCCCGCCGCAAGCGCCTGCAGCTCCTCGATCGTCACCGGCAGGCGCTTGCGCTCGACGCCGCGCACGGTAGTCGGTGTCGTGATCGGCGCGCCGGGCTCGTCGTGACCGCCCTGCGACGTGCCGGGCGACGGCGGGACGGCGGCCGGGTCGATCTGCGATGGGTGCGGGAGCGGGCGCTGCGGTGTAGCGTCGGCGGGCGCGGCGTCGGGCCGCGAGGGCGGCCGCAGGATGGTGGGGCCGAAGACACGCCGCCGCGGCGCGGGCTGCCCGTCCTCCGGCTTCTGGCTCTCCTGTTCGGGCATCACACCGCCTGTTCGATGTTCAGGAGAACTGCGCCAGCACGTCGTTGAAGGTGCCGACGAAGCCGCGACCGACGGGCGCGTACTCCCATCCCTGCTCGCCGAGGATGATCGACCCGAACTGGACGACGTTGAACTCCTTGAACTCGCTGGACAGCTGATACGCCCCCAGTTCCTTGCCGGCGTCGTCGGCGATCGTGATACCGGCCTGCTCGATCTCGTCGAACGTCTCCGCTTCGCCGTTCGAGTGGATGGTGACGAAGATCGGGATCTCGTTCACACCCTCCGGCAGGCGCGAGCCATCGATGGTGATCGTCTCCTCGCTCCCCTGCTCGCGGACGTCCGGGCTGTGCGTGACGGCGCCTTCCGGGGTAGCGAAGGAGCCGTCGCTGTTGTTGACCAGGACGCCGCCCTGGGGATTCATCAGCTTGGTGTTATAGGTCGAGAGGATGCTCTCCAGCCGCGACACCTTCGCGCCGGCGCCCGCGTTCCGCGCTTCGAGCGCGTGCACGTCGACGTCGTGGATGTGCGTGTGGCCGCAGCGCCAGCCGACCGTCACGTGGAAGCGCTCGCCTTTGCTCAACGAAAGCCGCAGCTTCGGCGTCGTCTCCCCCGGCTTCTCGAGCGCCAGCGTCAGCATGGTCGGACTCCTCGTCTATCGACGGCTGCGCGCGCCGTTCAGGGGACGGGATTCGCCTGGGCGAGCGTCGCGAGCTCATCGCGGGCGGCGGCGAACTTCTCGCGCGCCTGGTCGAACTTCTCTTCGGTCGTCTGCCGGGCGGCGGCGACGAGCGTGTTGATCTCCTTCGTCGTCGCGATGATCTGCTCGATCTGCTGCGCCTGGGCCAGGCGGTTCTCGCCGGGCGCCTGCGCGGCGGCGACGGCAACGTCCTTGAGCGCGCGGCCGCGAACCTCCGTCAGTTGCCGGTCGAGCTGCGCCTGCCGCTGCGCCACCTGCTGGACGTTCTTCACGGCGAAGGCGCCGTTGATCGAAAGCAGCGTCATCTTGATCGAGGCGAAGCGCGCGGAGACGGTGGTCGCCGTCTCCTGCAGCGTCGCCACGCCCGCCTGCTCGATCTGCTGGATGACGAGGCGGTCGGCGGGCAGCCGTGTATACGTCCCTTCGAGCGCCAGCGCGCGGCTCTCGAGCAGTTGCAGCCGGTCCTGCAGCTCCTGGATGCGCGACTGCGCGGCGACATCGCCCGGCGTCACCTTCGCCTGCTCCGCCGCCACGTACGGCCGCGCCTTCTCGAGGAAGGCGCGCGCCACCGCCGCGGAGACGGTGAAGTCCGAGAAGTGCGTGCCGTAGCTCTGCTTCAGGGCATCGAGCGACTTGAGCTCCGTGAAGAGGTTCTGCATCTCCCGCTCGAGCTGGCCTTCGAGACCATTCATCTCGTCGGCGAGGGTGCGCGTCCGGCCCGAGACGAGGGCGCCGATCTCGTCGAGCAGTTGCTGCTGCATCTCCGCGCGCTTCTTCCCGCGCAGCCGGCCGAAGATCGAGTTCAACAGGCCGGGCTTCTCGCCACGCTGCACCTGGTCGAGCAGATCCGGCAGCTTGGCGTCGTCGACGCCCTTCTGGAGCCGGCCGAAGAGGTCGAAGACCTTCGCCGCCGACTTCTTGTCCAACCGCGCCAAAAATCCATCCAGCGTCCGCTGCAGCGCCGTCTCGGAGTCGAGCCCGATCTTGATCACGTCGCTTGAGCGCATGGAGCCGAAGTCGAGAGTGGCGACCTGCTTCTCGACCACCGGCACCTGATCCGGCTGCAGCACGATGGCGCCGGTCTCCAGTCCCGGCGCCGTCGCGGGCACCGGCGCCGCCCCCGCGGCGGTCGAATCCGCACCGCCGGCCGGCGGCGCTGCGCTCCCGTTCGGAGCGGCGCCTGATTGCGGCGCCGGTGCGTCGGTGGCCGCTGCATCCGCCGCCGTCGGGTCGACTGGGCCGCTGCTGGTTGACTCCATGATCACTCCTCGCCGGTCTTCGGCAGGGTGGACAGAACCGGCCGGCAATCGGTGCCGGGGGCGTCGCCCATCCATTCCATTATAGGTCATCGAGGGTAGAGGCCATCGAAGGACTCCGGGAATCCGCCCCTCACCGCCCGCGTCACTTCGACTGGCGCCCGCGAAGCGTCGTGTGTATAGCCTCATGATGCAGCGGGTCGCCGGGGCGCGGCGCGGTTCGGAGCGTCCGACGAGCTGCCTGCGTTCACCGGGCGCGGACATGGAGCGTGGACGCATGCGGATCATCGATGTGAGCGTGCCGGTGCGGCCAGGCATGGCAGTGTACGAAGGCGACCCGACCGTGCGCCGCGAGCTCGTTCAGTCGATCGCCGGCGGCGGCATCTGCAACGTCAGCCGCCTCGACTGCGGCGTCCACAGCGGCACGCACATCGATGCGCCTGCGCACTTCATCGACGGCGCTCCCGGCATCGAGGCGACGCCGCTCGACGCGCTGATCGGCGAGGCGCATGTGGTCGATGCTACGACGATCACGACCGATATCGACGCCGCTACGCTCGCTGCGCTTGCCATCCCGCCCGGCGCCACCCGTGTGCTCTTCAAGACGCCGAACTCACGACTGTGGGCAAGCCCGGCGTTTTCGCGGGACTTCTTCGGGCTTACAGAGGACGCCGCGCGGGCGCTGGTGGCGCGCGGCGTCCGGCTCGTCGGCATCGACTATCTGTCGATCGCGCCCTTGGCCGCGCCGGCGCCGACGCACCTCGCGCTGCTGTCGGTGGGCGTCGTCATCGTCGAGGGGCTCGACCTGCGCGCGGCACCGCCGGGTGCCTACCGCCTGCTCTGCCTGCCGCTGCTGTTGGAAGGCTCCGACGGCGCACCGGCACGCGCGGTGCTGGTCGATGATGCGCGCCACGACGTCCTGCGCGACCGTTGAATTATGGACATCATCAGGCGAAGCAGGCGTGTACGCTGCGCGATGCGCACCGCCACGGCTGCTTCGCTCTCGCGTGCACCTCTACCTGGGCGTCAGAACGGACCTGCGCGGTCGGCGGCCGAGCCCATCGAGAGACCGGCCGCCAGCTGCATTCCGATCCCACGCCGCCGAACGCTACGCCGCGCGGACGCGGTTGCGGACGACGATCGCATCCCGCCCGAGCGAGATTACGTCGGCCGGGGCGATGTCGTGCTTGCCGCCGAAGCCAAGGATGCCGGCGCTCGCGTGGTAGCCGGCAATCTGTCCCTTCTCGTCGAGCAGCACCTTGTCCAGCTTGCCGACCGAGTCGCCGCCTTCGGTCAACACCTTCACGCCTTCGAGGTGGATGCCGGCCGCCGCCAACTCGCGGGCGTGCGCCGTGCTGGAGATGCCTTCGAGGTTGGACTCGCTGTCGATCGTGACGGCGTCGCCGCCGAAGCCGTGGATGTGCGAGCGGTCGAGGAACATGCGCGATCCGTGCAGCGCCGATGCCGAGACGAGCAGCCCGAGGACGCGCCGCGCCTGCGGGTCGAAGAGCACCTCCTTCACCGTGCCGAGGTCTCGCCCCTCCTGCGTCGCCAGCACGTGCATTCCCTGCAGATCCTTCACGTCTCGCACCGCCATCGCCGACTCCTTGCTGCTGGATTCGTACGCTCGCACGCGCGCGTCGGCGCGTGCCTGATCGACGACGTCGGCGACCGGCACGTGCTCTTCGCGCGCCAGCTCGGATTCGACCGCCTCGCCGTATGTGCCGTCGCTGACCGGCGGCGTCTCCGGGTCGCGCGCCGCATGCGTGTGGCGCAGCCGCTCGCGCTGGGCCGCAAGCTGGCGCTCCATCGACTCACGCTGCCGCGCCAGCTCCTCCTCGGGCAGGCCCGCTGTGTCCATGCTCGGCGCGGAGACGGCCTCCGTCGGGTCGGCGTCGCGGTTCGCCAGCTTGTGCGACGGCAACTCTTCGGCGGTGAAGCTGACGGTGATCGCGCCGGCGCCAGCGTCGATCACCAGCTGGCGGTCGAGCCAGAAGTCGCGGCCACGCTCGGCGTCCACCTGGAACTGCTTGCTCGTCACGTCGCGCACCACGCCGACATCGATGCCGTCCGATGTCCGCACGCGGAGCCCCTTCTCGACCTTCGCGGTCAGCGGCGTGGAATCGGATTGCTGCACCATCTCACACCTCCTCGACGATCCAGCCGCCTCTATGCTAGGCGGGCCATCATTGAGCGCTCGTCAGAGGGTAGGCGCACGGTGTGTCGGTTTCATTACGGAGCGCGGTTGAGCGGCCGCGTCACCCGCTTCGGGCAGCGGTGGTCTGCGGCTGGGAGATCAGCCGCCGGCGGCGACGGTCCCGGGCGGCGCCTCAAGGAAGATCGCGGCGAGCGGCGGCACCGTGAGCGCCAGTGAGTACGGGCGGCCGTGCGCCGGCGCCGGCTGCGCCTCGATGCCGCCGAAGTTGCCCTGACCGCTACCGCCGTACTCCTCGGCGTCGGTGTTCAGGCGCTCGCGCCAGATGCCGGCGGCCGGCACGCCCACCCGGTACCCGTGCCGCGGCACCGGCGTGAAGTTGCAGACGACGAGCACATCCGGCGCCCGCCGTGCGCGCGGGCTCGCCGCGTGCGCCGAAGCGTCGCGCTCTCCGGCGGTGGCGCGACCGCCAGCGCGGGCGGCGCTCGCCGCGGTGTCGTCGCCTATCGTGGCGCCGGACGCCTGGGCGGCGGGGGCGCGCGCGTGCCGCAGGAAGCTGATGATGCTGTGCTCGGCGTCGCTGGCGTCGACCCATTCGAAGCCGGCGGCGTCGCAGTCCAACTCATGCAGCGCCGGCAGCGACGCGTAGAGGCGATTCAAATCGCGGACGCACACCTGCACGCCACGCGCCAACGGCATGTCGCGGAGGTGCCAGGCGACGCTCTCGTCATGGTGCCACTCGGTGTCCTGCGCCAGCTCGTCGCCCATGAAGAGGAGCTTCTTGCCCGCCTGCCCGTACATGTAGCCGAAGAGCAGGCGCAGGTTCGCGTGCTTCTGCCACGCATCACCGGGCATCTTGTCGAGCAGCGAGCGCTTGCCGTGCACGACCTCATCGTGCGACAGCGGCAGCACGAAGTTCTCGTTGAACGCGTAGAGCGAACGAAACGTCAGCTCGTTCTGGTGGAAGCGCCGGTGCACGGGCTCGCGGCTCATGTAGCGCAGCGTGTCGTGCATCCATCCCATGTCCCACTTCGCGCCGAAGCCCAGTCCGCCGACGTAGGTGGGCCGTGAGACCATCGGCCACGCCGTCGACTCTTCGGCGTAGGTCTGCACGTCGGGGCGGGCGCGATAGACCTCCTCGTTGAGGCGCCGCAGGAAGGCGATGGCGTCGAGGTTCTCGCGGCCGCCGTGCCTGTTCGGGACCCACTCGCCGGCCTTGCGGGAATAGTCGAGGTAGAGCATCGACGCGACGGCGTCGACGCGCAGGCCGTCGGCATGGTAGGCGTCGAGCCAGAAGAGGGCGTTGCTGAGCAGGAAGCTGCGGACCTCCGGCCGGCCGTAGTTGAAGATGAAGCTCTTCCAGTCCGGGTGGAAGCCCTGCCGTCGGTCCGCGTGCTCGTACAGGTGCGTGCCATCGAAGTAGCCGAGGCCGTGCTCGTCCGTGGGGAAGTGCGACGGCACCCAGTCGAGGATGACGCCGATGCCGCGCTGGTGCAGGCGATCGATGAGGTACATCAGGTCCTGCGGCGTGCCGTAGCGCGACGTCGGCGCGAAGTAGCCGGTGGTCTGGTATCCCCACGACCCGAAGAAGGGGTGCTCCATCAGCGGCAGGAACTCGACGTGCGTGAACCCCATCGACGCCACGTAGTCCGCGAGCTCGACCGCCAGCTCGCGATAGCCCAGCGAGCGCATGCCCTCGGCCATCTGGCGTCGCCACGACCCCGCGTGCAGCTCGTAGATCGCGATCGGCGCGGCGAGGCTGTTGGCAGCGCCGCGAGACGCCATCCAGCCGCCGTCGCCCCAGTCGTAGTCGAGGTCCCAGACGACGGAGCCCGTCCGCGGCGGCGCTTCGGCGCGAAACGCGAACGGGTCGGCCTTTTCGACGGTGTAGCCGCGGTGGCGCCCCGTGATCCGGTACTTGTACAGCGCGCCGGCGCCGACCCCGGGCACGAACCCCTCCCAGATCCCCGAGCGCCCGCGCGGCCTCAGCGCCGCGCCGTCGCCGGCCCAGCCGTTGAAGTCGCCGACGACGCTGACGGCCGCCGCGTTCGGCGCCCAGACGGCGAAGTACGTGCCGCCGACGCCGCCGGCAGTCAGCGGATGGGCGCCGAGGTGCTGCGCGAGGCCGACGTGGCTGCCCTCGTTGAACAGGTACAGGTCGTCGTCGCTCAGCAGCGAGATGGCGGGCGATGCGGGAGCGTCGGCGCGCGGCGTGCGTCGACGTCGCGTCTCACTCATCGTCGCAGATCCATACCGGAACGATACCGGACGCGCCCGCGAGCGCATCGCCGCAGGCCCGCCGGCGCCTGCGCTGCTCGATGGGCGCCGGGCCGGCTGTCAGGAGGTGTGGACTTCGCTCTCGGCGACCGGCTCGACGGCCCAGGCGAAGATGCCGACCAGCGTCAGCAGCGCGCCGACCGGCAGAAGCGCCGGGTGGTAGATGAACCCCGACGCCATGACGGGCAGGCCGAGCGCCGCGATGATCGGGAAGAACGACGGCGACGGCAGGTGGATCTGGCGGTGCCCGACCGTGTCGTCGTCCTCCGGCGACGTATCGACCGCGCCGCCGGCCGGGATCGGCACCGGCCGGCCGTCCGGGTCCTGCACGTACTTGCGGTGCCAGAAGTCGTCGCGGGCATGCACGATCGGGATGACGGCGAAGTTGTACTTCGGCGGCGGCGACGAGGTCGCCCACTCCAGCGTGCGGCCGTCCCAGGGGTCCGCGCCCGCCTCCTCGCCGCGCTTGAGGCTGACGATGATGTTGATGACGAAGACGAGCGCGCCCAGGGCGATGATGAAGGCGCCGACGGTCGCGACCATGTTCCAGAGCCCCCAGCCGAGCCCCGCCGGGTAGGTGTTGATGCGGCGCGGCATGCCGAGGATGCCGAGTACCATCATCGGCTGGAAGGTGACGTTGAAGCCGATCAGCGTCAGCCAGAAGTGCACCTTTCCCCAGCCATCGTGCAGCATGCGCCCGGTGATCTTCGGGAACCAGTAGTAGGTCGCGGCGAAGAAGGCGAAGGCCGAGCCGCCGAAGAGCACCTGGTGAAAGTGCGCGACGACGTAGTACGTGTCGTTCTGCTGGTAGTCCGACGGCACGGCCGAGTGCGTGACACCCGTCAGGCCGCCGATCGTGAACATCGCGATGAAGCCGATGGCGAAGTAGAGCGCCGTCTTCATCTGCAGCTTGCCGCCCCACAGCGTCGCCAGCCAGTTGAAGATCTTCACGCCCGTCGGCACGGCGATGATGATCGTCGAGACGCCGAAGGCCGAGTTCGCCGCCGAGCCCAGGCCGGTGGTAAACATGTGGTGCCCCCAGACGCCCCAGCTGATGAAGCCGATGGCGATGCCGGAGAAGATCACGAACGGATAGCCGAACAGCGGCTTGCGCGCGAACGTCGGCAACACGTCCGAGACGATGCCCATCGACGGCAGGATGAGGATGTACACCTCGGGGTGCCCGAAGAGCCAGAACATGTGCTGCCAGAGCAGCGGCTGGCCGCCGGCCGCCGGGTTGAAGAAGTTGGCCCCGTAGAGCCGGTCGAACGTCAGGAACCAGAGCGCCGCACCGAGGATCACGAGCGCGAAGATCGCCAGGAAGGCGGTGACGAGCACCATCCAGACGAAGGCCGGCATCCGGAACATGGTCATCCCCGGCGCGCGCATGTTGAGGATCGTGACGATCAGGTTGAAGGAGCCGGCGAGCGTGGAGATGCCGAGGATCTGCAGCCCCAGCGCCCAGAAGTCATCGCGCACGCCGGGCGTGTAGGCGCTCTCGGTCAGCGGCGCGTAGCCGTACCAGCCGGTGTCCGGCGCCCCGAGCTTCCCACTCAGGAAGCCGGTGCCCGTGGTGAAGAAGCTGGCGTAGAGGAAGAGCCCGCCGAACAGGAAGACCCAGTAGCTGAACGCGTTCAGCCGCGGGAAGGCCATATCGCGGGCGCCAATCATCAGCGGCACGAGGTAGTTCGCGAAGACCGCCAGGCTGAGCGGCATGATGACCAGGAAGATCATCGTCGTGCCGTGCATGGTGAAGAGCGTGTTGTACTGCTCGGGCGTGAGCAACGACTGATCCGGCCGGGCGAGCTGGATGCGGAAGATCAGCGCTTCGATACCACCAATGAGGAAGAAGACGAGCGCCGTGATGCCGTAGAGAATGCCGATGCGCTTGTGGTCGACGGTGCCGATCCAGCCCCAGATGCCACCCCGGCTGGCGCTCCGGCGCGCCTCCGCGACCGCCTCGGCGATGCTCACCACCCTGCTGCGCCTGCGAGCGGCGACGGCCATCGCACCTCCCCGGCGCGTGCGCCGGACACGGCAGCAGCCCGACGACGCTTCGGGCGCGCTGCTTCGGCGCCGATCGTAGGCGGCGGAGCGATACAGCGCCATTAGCGACCGGCGACGCATGGTGAAGCGCGCATATCAAGCGCATCCTTCGTGCGACCTGGCGTCACGAGCTAGCCCGCATGCACCTAGAGCCTTCCGCAACGTACTGCCCGACCGCGCGACCACCACGTTACGCTCTGCGACCTACGCTATGCGCAGCCCGCGTCTGCGGCGTCAGGGTTCGATGCGGTTCGAAAGGGATCGTCGAGGTGGCAAGCATGCGCGCTTCCGGAATCCTCACCCTGCTCGCGGCGCTGGCGCTGGTCCTTGCCGGCTGCGCGTCCCCGTCAGGAACGGCATCGCAAGCCGGCGGCGCCGCGACCGCGAGCCCGCCCGCATCAGGCACGCCGGGCGCGTCGGCGAGCACCGCCGAGCAGTCGGCGACGGAACAACTCGTGCAGAAACTGCGCCCATCCGTCGTCCGCGTGCAGACGCAGAGCGCGAACATCGGGGCCTTCGGGCAGACGCAGCAGCAGGTGGGCGTCGGCACTGGCGTCGTCATCGATACGCAGGGCCGCATCGTCACCAACAACCACGTCGTCGTGGCGAATGAACAGTCGAACCAGCCGTCGAACAACATCACGGTGACGCTGTTCAACGGCAAGGCGGTCAAGGCGACGATCGTCGGCCGCGACGCTGCGACGGACCTGGCAGTGCTCAAGATCGATCCGTCCGGCCAGGGCCTGCAAGCAGCGCAGTTCGCCGACCCCTCGACGCTCCAGGTCGGCGAGACCGTCGTCGCCATCGGCTACGCGCTCGATCTGCCGGGCAACCCGTCGGTCACGCGCGGGGTGCTGAGCGCGCTCAAACGCTCCATCCAGGAGCCGCAGTTCACGATCAGCCCGGCGCTGCAGACGGACGCGAGCATCAACCCGGGGAACTCCGGCGGCCCGCTCGTCAACCTCGATGGGCAAGTCGTCGGCATCAACACGGCGGCGATCACCAGCGGCCAGAACATCGGCTTCGCGATCTCGGTCCAGCTGGTGCAGCCGATCGTCCGCCAGCTGATCCAGAACGGCGACATCACGCGCGGCTTCATCGGCATCGGCACGATCGACATCACGTCGGCGTTGGCATCGTCGTTCAACCTGCCGGTGAACCAGGGCGTGGGCGTCGTCAACGTCGCCAGCGGGTCGCCGGGGGATCAGGCGGGTCTGCAGGCGCAGGACATCATCGTCGCGCTGGCGGGACAGCAGGTGCAGAACAGCGGCGACCTGCTGAACATCCTGCAGAAGAACGGACCGGGCACGACGGTGAGCGTCGACTTCTATCGCGGCTCGAACAAGATGAGCACGAAGATGACGCTCGGCACGAATCCGAACGAATGATGGCAGCCGACGTCAGCGATCGTCACCGAGACCCGGAACGCCGATTTGGCTGAGTCGCATCCGTGACCGCACGTCGGGAGACCCGCGGCGCATCTGCGTCCTGCGCGCTCCGACGACATTCGACGGCCAAACGAAAACCCCGGGGAGATTCCCCGGGGCTCGTTCGTTCGACGGCTGATCCAGCTCAATACCAGCGGCCGCTGCGCGATCCTGAGATGAGGTTGAGTGCCAGCACCACCAGTGCGGCGATCAGCAGAATCCAGATGAACGCTCCCCAGTTCACCGCAAATCCCACCAACCACAGTACGAGCAGCACCACGAAAATCAACCACAGTAGTGACGCCATTGATCCCCTCCTCGCTCTGCTACGTGGCTCACGGATGGCGCAATCATCGCCGAAGCAGCGCATCAGCCACGGAACGTCGCCAGAACGCCGGGTTTCGTGCGTGTTACAATCCCAATATACGAAGCCGGGGGACGAGAAGACGGCGCGCGGGCGCCGCGAACGGTCAGTCACAATCCATAGCGACGCCGACGACACACCCCTTCTATGAAGGGATCGAAGGCAAATCCCGATCGCTACGACCGGATGGTATACGGGTCCCGCAGATCTCTTGCCGGTTCCCGGCAGGATCAGATCTCGAAGCGGTCGAGGTCGGAAGCGATGCTCATCTTGCCGTGGAAGATGTCGCTCATGCCGGCGACGAACTCCTGCATCTCCTCGGCGTCGGTGGCGACGGGCGGGATGAAGTGCGTGAGGATGAGGTGCCCGACGCCGGCCTGCGCCGCCACCTCCGCAACATCCTTCGGCGGGATGTGGTACTCCTTCGCGTCGGTCAGCAGTCCGGCGGCGAGGTCGTTGTGCGTCGCCCGGAGGAGGCTGATGCGGCGGTCCATCAGCTCGTAATTGAACACCTCCGACACCAACACATCCGCGCCCGCGGCCGCCCGCTCGAGCGACGGGCAGCGCACCGTATCGCCGGTGAACACGACGGTGCGGCCGGCGCGCTGCACCGTGTATCCGAACGCCGGCACGACGGGGCGATGGTCGACGAGGAATGCGCTGACCTCGATGTCGCCGATCGTGGCGATGACCCGCGCCTCGTCGCTCGCCTCGACCTCGTGCACCTCGCAGGCGACGCCGCCGGACCAGAGCTTCTCGCCGTGGTGCGCCAGGCGGTAGCGCACGTCCGCCTTCAGCGCCTGCTGAAAGCCTTCGACGGTCGCGCCCGTCCCCGCCGGGCCGTACACCGGCAGCGGCGACATCCGGCCTCCCGTCCACGCCGTCATCAGCAGGTCGGCGAAGTCGGTGATGTGGTCGGAGTGCAGGTGTGTGAAGAAGACGGCATCGAGCGTCGCCGAAGCGATGCGCGCATCCTGCATGCGCCGGGCGACGCCCCAGCCGCAGTCGATCAGGATCGACGAGGCGCCGCCAGCGATCACCTGGCCGCCGCCGCAGCGTTGTGGAGACGGCAGCGGGCTGCCGGTGCCGAGCATCGTCAGGTCGAGTACGCTCATCGGTTGGTGCTCCGGTCTTCCGCGCGCTCGAGCAGTGACGCAGCGCGGCGGCGCAGAGCGTCGTGCGGCCGACGACTCAGGCCGGCTTCTCGATCTTGACGATGCGCCACGCGCCTTCGACCTGGCGCACCGTCTCGCGCATCGTCGCCGACTTGTCGCCCTCGCCGGTGTAGGTCACGTCGAAGACGTGGTCGTCGCCGCTGCTGCTGACCGCCGCGATGTCGTAGCCGGTCGCCGGGTTCGGCAGGCCGGCCGCCATCGGCATCAGCTGCTGCATCGCGTCCGGCGTCAGGTCGCCGAGGATCTCGGCCACGCGCCCGCTCGACGCCTTCTCGGCATGGCCGCGCATGAATGTTTCCGCTTCGTGCATCGTCGCCTTCACTCCTCCCTCGCGCATCGGTCGACGCAAGGCTACTGGTCCATCGCCAAGCCGGCGATCTTCCACTGGCCGCCGACGTCGCGCCACGTCGCCAGCGCCGTGAAGTCCTGGTCGCCCTGGAACTTGATCTTGAAGATGTGGTCGTCGCCCTGCTGCTCATGGCTCTGGATGTCGAACGATGTCAGCGCCGGCATGGCGCCCATGTTGCCGCCACCCTGCATCAGCTGCGCCATCGCCTCCGGCGTCAGGTCGTTCATCACCCGCATCAGGTCGCCGATGAGCAGCGCCTGGCAGTTCTGCTTCACGGCCTCTTCGACGGTTATCTCCGGCATCGACGTGCTCCTTCTCGAAGTCCCTGGACGCTTGCCCGGTGGGCGCCACCTGGCGCGCGCCGCCGCGCATGACGCGGGGTGCGATCGTGCCGCTCCGGGTGCGTGCGCGCGATACCCGGAACTCGCCGCGATCATAGGGTCAGGGTGGCGCTATGTCAATGAATTACAGATTCGACAGGAAGCTGATCGGTCGCTTGACATGCACGATCCAGCGCGGTTACGCTCGGCGCAGTGTCAACCGGCGAACGCACGTCCCCCGCAGCCCGCAGCAGGAGCCCGCGCCTCATCGTCGCCGCCGCGATCGTCCTCTTCCTGATGATCGCGACATACCTCGCGCTCGTCATCATCACCCATGTCGACAGCATCTTCTTCCCGGGCAACGAGATCTCGATCCCCGGCGGATCGGCGATCAAGCCGTTCGTCCCCGGCATCGACCCGGTCGGCAACAGCGGGCCGCAGGCGCGCATCAACGTGCTCATGGTCGGCATCGACCGCAGGCCGACGGAGGGCAACACGCTGACGCGCACGGACACGATCGAAGTGGTGAGCATTGACCCGAAGACGAAGTCCGCCACCATTCTCGGCGTGCCGCGGGACCTCTGGGTGGAGATTCCTCTCAAGAGTGGCGGCACCTACCAGGACCGCGTCAACACGGCGCTCGTCGCCGCCGAGACGCAGAACTACTCCGAAGGCCCGATCGGCCTGATGAAGGAAGTGATCCAGCGGAACCTGAACATCAAGATCGACCACTACGTGATGGTCGACTTCAGCGGCTTCAAGCAGATCATCGATGGCCTCGGCGGCATCGAGGTCGACGTCCCGGAGCGCGTCTACGACCCCTACTACTCGGAGTCGGAGAAGCCCGGCGACTATAATCCCCAGGACTTCAAGCCGGGGCTGCAGCACATGAACGGCAGCACCGCCCTCGCCTACTCGCGCATCCGCTACAGCAGCGACGATCTGGACCGCATCCAGCGGCAGCAGCGCGTGATCTTCGCGACGATCGCCAAGGCGAACTCGCTGGGCGTGCTGAAGAACGCCGTCGACCTCTGGAACCAGTACAAGAACACCATCCAGACGGACATCAGTGACGGCCAGATCCCCGGCTATGCGCTGCTGGCGAAGCAGGTCGAGAACAACATCCGCGCCGTCTCCCTCGGCCCGGCGACCGTCCCCTGCAACAAAGGCGCGGCCGAGGTGCTGTGCAGCAGCCCGGAGGCGCTGGCGCGCATCGTCAACGCCGTCTTCGCCGACAAGCCGAGCGCCGGCGCCTCCGCGTCGGCGACGCCGCCGGCGCCTGTGATGGTGCAGGTGCAGAACGGCACCAGCATCAACGAGCTGGCGAAGCGGGTGACGGCCTTCATCGCCTCCAGGGGCTACCCGGTCGACGACCTCACGACGGCGAACGCGTTTGACGGCGCGTCGCACAGCCAGTCGGAGATCCTCGATATCAGCGGCAACAATCAGGCGAACGCCGAGATGATCGCGAACTGGCTCAAGATCCCGATCAGCCGCGTCCGCCCGGCGACCGCGACCGAACGCGCGAAGATCACCGGCGGCGCGGAAGTCGTCGTGCTGCTCGGCACCGATGGCAACTTCGGCGCGCTGACCCAGTCGGCCGCGAGCCCGAGCGCCGGCGGCTGATCGAACGCCGGAGCCCGGCGTCCGGGACGATGCTCCGGGTAGCTGGCGCCGCACGCAACGTCTTCGCCTCACCACACGGCGCGCCGCCGCCAGCACGTCTGGGCGCCACGATTTCGCCGCCTTCGACGCTACGCCGGCCGGCCGGCGAGGTACCGCTTCAGCGCGGAGAGCGGCGGCGTCAGCGACGGATGGACGTCGTTGAGCAGCCCCAGGTAGTAGCTCACATAGTCACCGAAGTAGAGCGCCCAGAGCATCTCCTGCAGGATGTGGCGCCCCGGCACCTGCACGACCTCCGCCGTCACGCCCGCGCGCCGCATCTCCTCGACCGTCGCATCGATCCGCAGCCGCAGCCGCGGGTGCAGCGACTCTTGCCGGAGGAAGACTGCGTGCAACAGCGGCACGACGCGCCGCGGCAGCCCGAAGCCCGTTTGCGCATTGTGGTTCATCTCCGGCAGCTCGTCGCAGAGCGCCCAGCTCTTGGCGTTCTCGTTCACCTGCGTCCGCCAGCGATACGCCACCGGCACCAGCACCTCGGCGCCGATGAACACAGGCAGGCGGCCGCTCAACGTGCGCGCCAGCCGCTTCGCCGGGTTCGCCGGCTCATCGACGCTGCGCGTGATCTGACCGCCGAGCGCCCGCATCGCGGAGAGCGCCTCGCCCAGCGCACCGTCGAGCACCGGCAACAGGCCGGCCTTCGAGCAGATGCCGAGCAGCGCGCCAAAGCTCCAACCCAGCGCCGCCCGCGGCTCACCCGCCCACGCGAATGACAGCGCCGGCACGCCGCGCTCGGTCGCCGTCGCCCGCAGCCGGCCGCCAGTGGTCACGGCGATGCACCTGGCCCCGGCAGCCAGCGCTTGCTCGAAGCATGCCAGCGTCTCCTCCGTCTCGCCGCTGTTCGATGACGCGAGCACGAGCGAGCGCGCGTCGACGTACGCCGGAAGCGTGTACCCACGCACGCTGACGACCGGCACATGCGCCTGCAGATGCAGGGCCAGCGCCCGCAGCAGCGCGCCGCCGATGCCCGAGCCGCCCATGCCCAGCACAACGATGCGGTCGACGTCGCCGTACTCGCCCGGCAGGTCGAGCGCCTGCCCCGCGCGCCACGCCTCTTCGAACTGCTCCGGCAGGCCGGAGATGCGGTCGATCAGCCCCTCCGGGTCGAGCCGGCCGTACGTCTCCGGCAGATCGAGGATGGAGTCAGCCATGGCTCGTTGTAGGCGATGACCCCGGCGCGGTCAATCGGCGTCCTGCATCGTCGCGCCGCCATTCTGGACACTGAGCGGCTGGCGCGCGAGAATCGGCGTATGCGTCGACCGCTCGCAGGCACGCGCGTCCTCGACCTGACGATCTGGCAGCAGGGCACATACGCGTCCGCGGTGCTGGCCGACCTCGGCGCGGACGTGATCAAGGTCGAAGAGCGGCGGTCCGGCGACCCCGGCCGGCACTTCGATGTGGCGGCGGGCCTCGGGCTGAGCGCCTACTTCGAGGCCCACAACCGCGGCAAGCGCTCACTCGCGCTGGACCTCAAGCACCCGCGCGGTCGCGAAGCGCTGCTCGCCGTCGCGAAGGACGCCGATGTCTTCCTGACGAACTTCCGCGCCGCCGCGATCGAGCGGCTCGGGCTCGGCTACGACGCGCTCGCCGCCGCCAACCCCGGCATCATCTACGTCGTCGCGTCGGGCCTCGGCGCGCGGGGCGACGACGCCGACCTCGGCGCCTTCGACATCCTGGCGCAGGCGCGTGGCGGCCTCATGAGCCTCACCGGCGAGCCCGACGACCCGCCGCTGCCGGCCGGCGTGCCGGTCGCCGACCAGGTGGGAGCGCTGCATGCGACGATCGCCGTCCTCTCGGGCCTGATCGGCCGCGCCACGAGCGGGCACGGCATGCGCTTCGACACGTCGCTGCTGGGCAGCCAGATCTCGATGCAGTCGTTCAACATCACGCGACACCTCTTTACCGGCGAGCTGACGCATCGACGCGAGCGCGGCGGCGTCACGCCGTTCTGGCGCGCATACGAAGCCGGCGACGGCCAGTGGTTCGTCATCGGCATGCTGCTCGACCGCGCCTGGCCGGACGTCGCTCGCGCCCTCGGCCATCCGGAATGGCTCGACGACGAGCGCTTCACAACGTATCGCCAGCGCGTCGGCGAGCACGGGCGGGAGTTGATCGCGCTGCTCGATGAGACGTTCCTCACCGCGCCCGCCGCCGACTGGGTGCGCCGGCTCAACGACGCCGGCATGTTCTCCGCGCCGGTGCAGGACTACGCCGGCGTCGCCGCTGACGCGCAGATTGTTGCGAACGGATACATCCAGGACGTGCCGCGGCCGGGGCACGAGCCTGTGCGCATCGCCGGCACCGGCATCTCGATCGATGGCGAGCCGCTGGCGATCGAGCGCCTGGCGCCGGAGCTCGGAGAGCATTCGGAGGCGGTGCTGCTGGAGGCGGGCTATTCGTGGGAGGACATCGTCCAGCTGCGCGCCGATGGCGTCATCGGCCCGCCGCCCCACGAACCGCAGGCGTGAGCGAACGGGACCGCCGGCGACGGGTCGATGACCTGCGATGCGGGGCGGCGGCCACGATGCGCCTGCGCCCGCCGCGCTCCCGGCGCGCGCGACGAGGGAGTAGCCGATGCAGATGCCGAAGATCTTCGCGCCGGCGCGCGGCTCCGACGACGGGATCATCGAGTGGGCGCGCGCGGTCGAGGCGGCCGGTGTCGACGGCGTCTTCGTCGGCGACCATGTGACGTTCTACGGCTCCGGCAGCGACGCGCTGATCAGGCTGGCGCCGATCGCCGCCGCCACCTCGACGCTCGCGCTGCAGACGTGCGTGTATCTGCTCGCGCTGCGGCATCCGACGCCCGTCGCGCTGCAGGCCGCCATGGTCGACCAGCTGAGCGATGGCCGGCTCGTGCTGGGCGTCGGCATCGGCGGCGAAGATCCGGACGAGTGGTGGGCGTGCGGCATCGACCCGAAGACGCGCGCGCGCCGCACAGATGAGTCGCTGCAGGTGCTGCGCAGCCTCTGGACGCAGGACGAGACGACGTTCGACGGCCGCTACTACCAGCTCGACCGCGTGCGCATGCGGCCGAAGCCGCATCGGCGCGGGGGTGTCGTCCTGCAGGTCGGCGGCCGCTCGGATGCGGCGCTGCGGCGCACGGCACGCTACGCCGACGGCTGGACGGGCATCTGGGTCTCCACCCGGCGCTTCGCCGAGGCCGGCGAGAAGATCGCCTCCTTCGCGCGGGAGGCCGGCCGCGCCGGCACGACGTTCACGCGCGGCATGCAGTTCTGGATGGGCGTCGACGCCGACCGGCAGACCGCGCGCGCGAAGGTGGCCGACAGCATGGAAGCCTTCTACAGGCTGCCCTTCGAGCAGTTCGAGAAGTACACGCCGTACGGCGGGCCGGACGAGATCGCGGAGTTCATCGCGCCGTACGTCGAAGCCGGCTGCGCGCACGTCAACCTCGTCATCGCCGACGACCCCGACGCCGTCCTCGAGCGCACACTCGCCGTGCAGGAGGCGCTGCGCCGAATCGCGCCTTCGCCGTAGCGTGCGCAGTCGTCGGCGCGGCGCCGGGCGAGCGACGGCGTGCGCAGTTCGTTCCCGACGCCACGGGGCCGCCTCACACGACGACGTTCTCGACGGTGATGAACGAGGCTACGCGCGTGTGGTCGATGAAGTTGGCTTCGTCGGCGAGGGCCGCCGCTGTCTCCGCTGAACGCATCGCCTGGCGCAGCGCGTCGATGTCATCGAACCAGAGCTCGGCCGCGCCGTCGTACGCGGGCCTGGCGTCGCCGGCGTAGGCCTCCGGCACGACGTGGCACTGCACGTACCGGCGGAGCCCGGGGATCGCCCCGGCGATCGGCGCGTGGGTGTCGCGCCAGTACGCCTGGAAGGCGTCGAGGCTCATCTCCGGCTTCTTCGAGATGCAGTAGATCAACTTCACCATGCTGCCGCCTCCGTGCGATCCGCCGGCGCCATCGTCGCCGGGGCGCAAGGCCGCCGATTGCTGTGGCGCGGAGTCACAATCCTGCCGAAACGAAGACGGGCGAGCAAGCCCCCCACGAGGGCCTGCAGGTCGGCGACGAACCCGCCGGTCGCTACGTCGCGTACGCCCGCACGGCGATCCGCGCCAGCTCGCGCACGCCGTCGGCGAGCCGATGCTCCGGCGCCCAGCGTCCTGTCGCGCGCAGCTTCGTCACGTCGATGCACGAGCGGCGGATCTCGCCGCGCGCCGGCAGCCGCTCGATGATCGCATGCTCGCCGAAGCCCTCGATCATCAGCGCCGCGAGCTCGTTGACGCTCGTCGCCGCGCCCGTGCCGACGTTCCACACGCCCCGCATACCGCCGTCGTCGAGGGCGAGCAGGATCGCCGAGACGACGTCGGCGACGTGTACGAAGTCACGCTGCTGCTCGCCGTCGCCGAAGATCCGCAGCGGCAGGCCGGCGGCCATCCGCTCGGCGAAGATGCTCGCGACGCCGCCCTCGGCGTCGGAGCGCTGGCGCGGGCCGTAGACGTTCGAGAGCCGCAGCGACGCGCCGGCGATCGGCGCCTCCGCGACGATGCGCTCTCCCTCGAGCTTGTGGCGGCCGTAGGGGTTCTCGGGCCGAGGCGGCGTCCGCTCATCGGCGGCGCCGCGCGTCTCGCCGTAGATCGCGCCTCCCGACGAGATGAACACGAAGCGTCGGACGCCGGCGAGGGCCGCCGCCCCGAGCACGTTGCGCAGGCCGTCGATGTTGATCCGGCGGTCGAGCGCGGGATCGGCGAGCGAACGCATGACGTTCGTCTGGGCGGCGCAGTGCACGACGGCGTCGAATCCGGCTTCGAACAGCCTGGCGAGCGGCGCCCCGGCCATGTCGAGGACGTAGAGCGGCACGGGCAGAGCCAGGTTCGCCAGCTGGCCCTTGCTCAAGTCGTCGAGGACGTGTGCCTCGTCGCCGCGGGCGACCAGCGCATCCACGACGTGCGAACCGATGAATCCGGCGCCGCCGGTCACAAGGATCTTCCGCTTCATCGCCGTCCCCTCTCCGCATGCAGCACGGGCGCCGGCGCCGCCGCCATCCGCCGCGCATCATCCCCTGTCCTCGTTCGCTCGTCGGCGGTAAGGGCGCGCGTTGCCGCGACCGCGCTTACCGTCAGGAACGCTGCGCCCACCAGCAGCATCGCCGGCCCGGCGCCGGAGACGCCGAGCAACACCGCGGCCAGTCCCGGTCCGATCGCATGTCCGAGACCGTCCATCGACATGAACCAGCCGATGACGCCGCCGCGTCCGCCGGCGCCACCCGAGAGCGCCAGCATCGTCGAGGCGATCGTCGGCACGGCGAGGCCGAAGCCGACGCCACCGACGGCTGCCGCGACGACGACGAACCACGGCGCGGCGAAGTGCGAGAGCAGCATGACGGCGATGCCCGCAGCCGCGAACCCCGGCACCATCACGCGCCGGGCGCCGACGCGGTCCGCCAGTGCGCCACCGACGATCACGCTCGCGCCGCCGAGCACGGCCGCCGGCGCCAGCAGGAGGCCCTCGCGCGCCAGCGAGACGCCGGCGATCTCGCGCCCGTAGGCGCGGAAGCTCGCCGCCACGGCACCGAGCGCGACCGATTCCGCGAGGACGATCGCCGAGAAGGCGAGGCGCTGCGGCGAGCGCAGGATCGTTGGCAGCTCCCGCAGCGAAGGCCGCGCGCCGGTCTCCCGCTCGAGCGCCTCGCCGGCGCTGACGGGCGTCAGGAGGGCGATGGCGAAGGCGGCGGCGACGGAGCCAATCGGCAGCGCCATCGCCGTGTTGAAGCCGGCGTAAAGGTTAAGCACGGTGCCGCCGCCGAGGCCCGCCAGCAGCGCGGCCATCGTCGCCACGGTGAGCAGCGCCGTGAAGCGCGAGCGCGCGCCGGCATCGAAGCGCGAGTTGCCGGCGGAGTAGATCGCCGGCCAGAGCACGGACGACCCCAGCCCCTCGACTGCCGCGCTGCCGATGATGGCGTACGGTGCGAGGTGCGCCAGCGGGAGCATCGTGCTGTCGGCGATGAGCAGGAGCGCGGTGCCGCCGATCATCGCCCGGCGGGTGCCCAGCCGGTCGGAGACGACGCCGCTCGCCACCTGCGAGACGAGCTTCGCCACGCCGAACGCCGCCAGCGCGTAGCCGGCGAGCGCCGGGCTCGCGTGCAGGGTCTCCGGCAGGTACGACTGCAGGGCGATGAGGAAGACGAAGATGAACGCCGCATCGGAGAGGAAGCCGATGGCGAGCAGCGGCAGGCTGCGCCGGACGATTTCCGGCCACGCCTCGAAGAAGCGGAAGGCCGTCCTCATGTCGTCGTGCACTCCTTCAAGGAGCTCGGCGCCGGTATGCGACGGCGGAACGTCGTCACGTCGTACACCGTCAGCCCGCGCCGCGTCCGGTACGTCACGCGCGCCAGACCGCGGGCGACGAGCGCGTCGAGCAGCGCCTGCTCGTTCGTCGGGAACTCCCTGTTGTACGCCCGCTCGACGATCACGCGGTCGACGCGCTTCGCCGCCAGGTAGCACTGATAGCCGGCCTCGCTCCAGTTGCCGCGTCGCTGGCTTTCGCTGAAGAACTCATTCGCCAGCACCGCCTGATGTTGCAGCAGGATGTACCCGCCCTGCTCACGCTCGTTCGGGCTCAGCACCCGGTAGACCTGACCCGGCGCGAAGTCCGACGACCGCAGGTACCCGCGATACTGGTTTGTGCTGCGATGCACGAGTCCGTAGTAACTCCCCTGCCCGGCGAACCGCTCGACCACCGGCATCTGCGCCAGCGCCGTGCTGCCCACGAAGCCCGAGCTGAGCGCGACGATCGCGACAGCAACCGCCAGGAAGCCCGTGCCGATGGCCCGATAGTGCCGCTGCAGCATCGGCGCCAGCGCCGTCAGCAGGAACGGCGCCCCCAGCACGAGGCCGCGCCGCGGCAGATCCTGCAAGACCGAGAGCACAACCGTCTGCGACGACCTCTCGCCGAGCGCCGGCGTCCGCAGCGCGAAGTACGCGAACGGCGTCAGGGCGACCAGCGCCGCGCCGCTCGCCGCCAGGAGCGGCAGGCGAGAGCGCGGCCGGAACATCAGGCAGAAGACGACGTACGACGCGACCGCAAGCCCCCCCTCGATCGGGTGCGTCGACGCCGTCAGCCACATCGCGACGGCGGCGAGCAGCCAGCGCTCCCGCTCGACGGCCCACACCAGCCCGAAGAACGCGACCGTCGCCCAGAGGAACGCGTACTGCCCGCCGGCGATGGCGTCGATGAAGAATGGGTTCGCGACCAAGAGCGCCATCAGCCACGGGTCGCGGACCTGCGGCCGGACGACCATCGCGGTGCCGGCGACCGCGACGCCGGCGAGCACGAGGAAGAGCGTCACCGACCAATCCCCGAGGAGCGGGTAGACCAGCGCGTTCGCCGTCCACGGCACGAGGCCATACGGGTAGGTGAAGGCGCGTCCGTTATCGAGGCCGGCGAATCGCAGAGGAATCGTGCCCGTATGGAAGATCGACTGGCTGATGTACCAGACGTGAGCGTAGTTGTTGATCGTGTCGTTCGCCAGGTAGATCGAAGAGCTGAGCATCACCAGCAGCGGCACGACCATCGCCGCGAAGAACAGCGGCAGGCCGTAGTACGCGAGGCTGCGCGGCATGCCGCGCGGCAGCCGCCGCGTCGCCATCACCCGCCACCAGGCGCAGGGCATCGCGATGAGGTCGATGACGACGTCCTTCATGCGTGTGCGCGAGCGGAAGACGGGGATATCGACGACGGTCGTATCGTGGATGTGGTAGCCGAGCAGCGGCAGGATCACCGCCACTTCGACCGTCTCGCTGTACCTGTAGCCCTTGTAGTAGGTGAGCGCATCAAGCAGCGGCCCGACGCGGAAGGCGCGGTAGCCCGATTCGACATCGCGGAACCGCCGACCCGACCAGACCGACGCCCACGCCGACATGATCCAGTTTCCGATACGCTTGTACCGCGGGTAGAGCCGGAAGTCGCGCTGCGCGATCACGGCGTCCGCGCCCGCCTCGACCGGCCGCAGCAGCAGGTCGAGCGAATCGGGGTCGTGCTGGCCGTCCGCATCGACGGTGAGCACAATGTCGTCGGGCGCGACCTGCTCGGTCTCGACCAGCATGCGCAGGTGCGAGAACGCCGCATAGTAGGCCGCGGACATGCCGCGGTTGCGGTTGAACGAGATCAGATGCGCGTGCGGCTTGTCGCGAAGCCAGTCGAACACGGCCTCGCGCGTATCGTCCGTCGAGCCATCGTCGACGATCAGCAGCCGGTCGACGAGCGGGTACAGCCGTTCCAGCACGCCGGCGATCGTCGACGCCTCGTTGTAGGCCGGCATGACGGCGATCAGCTGCGGCCGCCGCGTGCGTGCCCGCGGCTCCTCGGTGCGAGCCGCTGCGGGACGTCGTTCACTCGATGCGATCATGCCGTACGCAGGGCCGTTCGCTCCTGCTCCAGGTACCACTGCACGGTGCGCTCCATGCCGGTCTCGAAGTCCACCTTCGGCGTCCAGCCGATCTCGCGCGCCGCCTTCGCCGATGACACCTGCTTGCCGCCGTAGTCGCCGGCGCGCGCCGGGACGAACTCAATCCCCTTGCCGCCGACGAGCCGGTGCACCGTCTCGGCGATGCGCAGGATCGACACTTCCTCCGCGCCGTCGATGTTGTACGTCTGGCCCTCCGCCTCGGGCGCCAGCGCCAGCACGTGCGCGTCCGCCAGGTCCTCGACGTACACGAACTTGCGGTTCTGGCTGCCGTCGCCGGCGACCGTCATCGGCTCGCCGCCGAGCGCCTTGCGGATGAAGATCGGGATGACCAGCGACGGCCGCATGCGCGGGCCATACGGGATGCCGTAGCGGAGGATCGTGAACGGCACGCCGAACAGCGTCTTGTAGTCGTGGCAGAGCATCTCCGACGCGATCTTGGTCGTCGTGTAGACGTGCCCCGTCGCCGCCGGATCGAAGCACGAGCGCTCGTCGACCCGCGGTTCGCGCGCGGCGCCGTACACCCACACCGTGCTCGCCAGGACGACCCGCCGCAGTTCGTTGCGGCGCGCCGACTCCAGCACGCGCGATGTGCCGAGCACGTTCAGCGCCACCGCGCCCGTCGGATCCGCGACGACGTTGTTCACATCGGCATAGGCCGCCAGGTGGAAGATCACGTCGAGTCCGCGCGTCGCCCGGTCGAGCGCCTCCTGGTCGAGGATGTCGACCGCCACGCATTCGACGTCATCGCGATGTGGACGCGGCGCGCTGTCCAGCACCCGCACCTCGACGCGCGCATCCTTCAGCTTGTCGACGACGTGCGACCCGATGAAGCCGCAGCCGCCGGTCACGCCCACCTTCATGACACCTCCGCTCCTACGCGCTGCGAGGCCAGCGCCTTCACCAGCGAATCGACCACGTACTCCGCATCGTCGTCGGACATCACCGCCGACACCGGCAGGCAGATGTGCCGCGCGCAGAGCTCCTCCGCGACGGGCAGCGTGCCCGCGGCCTGCGGCCCGAACACGGGCTGCAGGTGACACGGCGCCTCGTACACCTCGCCGCTCAGTCCGACGTCGTACGTCTCGCGCAGCGTCTTCTTCAGCGCCGCCCGGTCGACGCCGGCCGGCGGCAGGGCGATGTACTTGTAGTAGTTGCAGGTGGAGCCCGCCGGGATCCGCAGCGGCTCCACGTCGGTGCCCGCCAGCAGCCGGTCGTAGATCGCCGCTACCCGCTGCCGCGCCGCGATGAACTCCGGCAGCCGCGCCAGCTGCGAGGCGCCGATGATCGCGTGGGGCTCGCTCAGCCGCCAGTTGTTGCCCAGCAGCGTGTGGAAGTTCGACGTGAAGCCGGCCTTCCCCTGGTCGCGGTAGACGCGCGCCTGCTCGTCGATCGCGTCGTCGTCGGTGGCGATCATGCCGCCCTCGCCCGCCGTGATCACCTTCGTCGGATAGAACGAGAACGCCGCCGCCCGCCCGAAGCTGCCGGCCGGCTTGCCGCCGAGCGTGCTCCCGTGCGCGTGCGCCGCGTCTTCGATGAGCGCGACTCCCGCCGCGTCGCACAGCGCCCGCAGATCCGGCATCCGCGGCGTGATGATGCCGCCGATGTGCACGACGACGACGGCGCGCGTCTTCGGACTGAGCAGCGCCCGCACGGAATCGAGGTCGATGGAGAACGTCGACGGGTCGCACTCGGCGAAGCGCACCGTGCCGCCGGCGTGCTCGACGGCCGCCGGCGTCGCGAAGAACGTGTTCGTCGGCACGATCACCTCGCCGCCGGCGACGCCGATGGCGCGGAAGATGATCTCGAGCGCGCTGGTGCCGCTGCTCGTCGCCACGGCGTGCCTCGTGCCCGCCGTCCGCGCAAGCGCCTCTTCGAATGCGGCGCCGTGCTTGCCGAGCGTCAGCTGGCCGGATGTCAGACAGCCGTCGATCGCCGCCAGGATCTGCTTTCGGTCTTCTTCAGGGATATGGATCTTCGCGGGTGGGACTCGCATGCACCTTCCTCTCTCGGCGTGGATGGTACGTGCCGCTCTGTGAAGGTTTGGTGAAGAGAGCCTTAAGCGCGGCTGTGGTTTGCCGCAGCGATTGCCAATCCCTCGACCGGCGACCCGTGGTGGCTGACCGGCGTCCGACTGCACGCCGCCGGCGGTGAGGCGGCGGAGACGCAACCGACGCTGTCCGGTGCGCGACAGCGGGCAGCGCTTGCGGAGCGATGCTTCGCTGCGCTCCGGGACGACCGGGCGCACGCACCCGCTGATCTGCGCCCATCTGCGGTTCCCCCATCGCCGGCGCCCGCCCGCCGACCTCCATCACGCGTCATCGGCGCTCACGCCCGCGCCAGCGGCAGCTCCACGCGCACGACGGTGCCGTTCGGCGACGACGAGAGGGCCACCGAGCCGCCGTGCGCCTCCGCGATGTGACGGACGATCGCCAACCCCAGGCCGCTGCCGTCGCTGTGACGCCGGCGGCCATCGCGGCCGCGGAAGAAGCGCTCGAAGGCGCGGCGCTGCTCGTCCACGCTCATGCCGGGGCCCTCGTCGCGCACCTCGGCGACGGCCTGCCGGCCGTTGCGGCGCAAGGTCAGGGCGATCGGCTTGCCGGGTTCGGAGTAGCGCGCGGCGTTGTCGATGAGGTTCTCGAAGATCTGGCTCACGCGCTGCTCGTCCGCCTCGACGCGGAGCGGATCCTCGGGCACGCTGAGATCGATGCGCCGCTCGCGGAAGCGCTGCCGTTCGTGCTCCGTCACGTCGCGCAGCACCTCGGCGAGGTCGAACGGCTGCCGCTGCAGGATCAGCCGCGCATCGACCTGCGACAGGAGGAGCAGGTCGGCCAGGATGCGGCTCATGCGGCGCGCCTCGTGCTCCGTCTCGCTGACCACCTGCTCGCGCTCCGCTGCCGGCAGGCCGCCGCTCCGCAGCGCCTCCAGGTTCCCGCGCATCACCGCAAGCGGCCGCCGCAGCTCGTGCGACGAGTCCGCCAGGAACGAGCGATGCGCCTCCAGCGTCGATTCCACCTTGGCGATCAGCTCGTTCAGCGTCCGCACCAGCTCGCCGACCTCGCCGCGCTGCCCCTCGCCACCGATCCGGCGCGAGAAGTCGCCCGTCGCCTCGATCTCGCCGGCCGTATCGGTCGCCGCGCGGATCGGCTGCAGCGCCGGGCCGGCGAAGAGATACGCGAGCCCGTTCGCGGCGATCAGCGTGACGATGCCGCCACCGATGAGCAGGATGCGGATCAGACTGAGCGCGGCGTCCGTCTGGTGCAGCGACCGCGCGACGAGCAGGCGGTCGCCTGACGCGAGCGGCTGATAGAGGATGCGCACTCGCTCGTCGTTCGACGTGTCGTGCGTTTGGAGGGCGGGGCCGTTGACTCCGCGATTCTTCGTGGCGACCGGCAGCGCCGCCACGAGGTTACTTGACTTCTGGAGCACGGTGCCGTTCTCGTCCAACACCTCGACGTAGACGCCCGGCTGAGCGATCTCGTCGAGCACGGACTGCTCGAGCTGGATCTCCGCGTTCGCGTTCGTCGATGCCTGCTGCGTCGACGTGATCTGCCGTGCTCGCAGGGTGAGGGAATCATCGATGGAGGCGTAGAGGCGCGCCGACGTGCGCACGTAGACGACGAAGCCGAAGACCGTGATCAGCGCCGCGAAGAGCAGGCTGTAGAGGAGCGTGAGACGGAAGCGAAGCGACACTTACGCCTGCCTGAGCACGTAGCCGAAGGACCGCACCGTCTGCAGCAGCCGCACGCCGCCGTCCGCCTCGAGCTTCTCCCGCAGATGCGCGACATGGACGTCGAGGTAGTTCGAGTCGCCCGTGTCGTATCCCCATACCTGCAGGATCATGGCGTCCCGCTTCATCACCGTCTCCGGGTTCCGGAGGAGCACCTCCAGCAGCCGGTACTCCGTCGGAGTCAGGTCGACCAGCCGGCCGGCCCGCGTGACGACGTGGCGACGCGCGTCGAGCTCGATGTCCGCGTATCGCAGCGCCTCGTCCGGCGACGATCCGCGCTCGGCGCGCCGCAGCAGTGCCCGCATGCGGGCGGCAAGCTCAGCCAGCTCGAACGGCTTGGTCAGATAGTCATCGGCGCCGGATTCCAGCCCCAGGATGCGGTCCGGCACTGTATCCCGCGCCGAGAGCATGAGGATGGGCATGTCGTTGGTCTGGCGCAGGTGGCGGCAGAGCGTGACGCCGTCGAGGTCGGGCATCGTCACGTCGAGCACGGCGACGTCGACGCGCGCCGCCTCCATGTACGCCAGCGCAGCCGGCGCGTCGCTGAACGTCTCGACGTCGAATCCGTGCACGCGCAGGCCGCGCTTCAGTACGCCGAGGAGGCGCTCGTCGTCGTCGACGACCACCGCCTTGGCGATATGCTGGCCGGCGGCGGCATTCAGTACCACCCGATCATCTTAACGCTTCCACTGCACTCGGCCCGTGTCGCGATCTTCAGGCCGACCCCGACCGTGCAACCCCCAACGCCGCCGCGATCGCGCGCGGGCGCCGCGATCGAGCCCGCGGCCGCCCGCCCTCAGCACGGGAGATACCCCGGCTTCCCGAGCAGCTTGTCCAGCGTGACGGGCTGCAGCCCGCGCGCCTTCAGGCCGTCGAGGATGATCGGCAGCGCCTGCAGCACGACGGTGCGGTCGGCGCCGATCTTGCCGTCGATGCCATCGTGCAGGAGGATGATCGACCCCGGCTTCACACCGGCCAGGATGCGCCGGGCGACGAGCTGCGCATCGTTGGTCGCCCAGTCGCCGGCGGAATCGTCCCACGTCACCATCGTCATGCCGTTGTCCGCGACGACGCGCGCCATGAACGGCGTGTGGCTGCCGTGCGGTGGCCGGTAGAACGCCGGACAGACGCCGAGGTTTCGCCGGAAGGCGTCCTGTGTCTGCTTCAACTCGCGATAGCGCGGGTCAAGCCAGCGCACGGCGTCGTGCGTGTACGAGTGATTCCCGAGCAACTGGCCGTCGGCGAGGAGCGCGCGCGAGACGTCGGGCCGTTGCGCCAGCGCTTTGCCGACGGTGAAAAACGTGCCCTTGGCGCTGTATTGGTCGAGGATCTGTGCGATTTGGAGCGAGAACGGCGGGTCAGGCCCATCGTCGAAGGTGAGCGCCACCTGGTTGCTCGAGCGTGGCCCGTGGCTTGTCAGCGCGCCGAACCAGGTCGCGCGCGGCGTCGTCGCACCGACGTACGCCGCCGTCGCCGTCGGCAGCAGCAGTCCGCCCACGGCCAGTGCGGCGACGCCGGCCGCCGGCCAGCGACCAGGCGCCGGCGACGGCAGGCGCAGCAGCGCCGCCAGCGCCACATACGCCGCTCCGACCGCGAGCGCCGCGTCGCGGCCGAACGCGGCGCGGAGGGCGACCAGCCCCGCCGCGACAGCGAGCGCGCCGACCATGCCGGCGAGCACCGGCCATCGGTCGCGCCCCCCTGCCTTCGCCTCTCGACGAACCCGGCGGCGGCCGCGCTCGTACTCACCGGCGTAGACATGGGCCGGTGACGCGCTGCGCGTCCCAGAGACGCCCACGTCTTCGCCGGAAGCAGGCGAGCCCCCAGCGAGGCCGGCGCCGAAGCCTAGCGCGGGTGCGATCAGCCAGGCTGCTGCCGGATACGATGCCTGCGCCAGCAGCCACGCCGCCGCGCCTGCGCCGAGCACGCCGACGAGCGCCAGCAGCCGTCCACGACCAGCCCACGTCCCGGCGCTGAACGCCGCCAGCGCGATCGCCGTGGCGATCCCAACGGCGAGCGGCGCCGCCTTCACCGGCGAGCCGGCGATCGCCAGCGCCGGCAGCACGATCGCGGCGCCAGTACCACTGGCGACGACACGGCGGAAGATGCCTGCGCTATCCTGTCTCCGCCGAGTGGCGGACGCGTCCTCCGCGCCGGATGCAGATTCGAGGACGTTGGGTTGCTGTGGCATGCTCAACCAGAGTAACGCACCTCACCGCGAGGCCATCGCCCCGACCGCCGGCCGGGCATCCGCAGTCGCACGCTGGCTGTCACAACCGGGAAACGTGGCTCTGGTGGTTGCCGCCGTCGCCTGGGGCATCGGCCTGGCGCTGATCCTGCGGCAGAGGCTGTTCGTCACCAACGACTCGCTCAGCAACTACGCGCACGTCTGGTATCTCAGCGACCGGCTCTGGCATGGGCACACGCTGCCCTTCCACATGCCCTCGCTGGAGCACGGCGACGCGTTCGCCGTGCCGTACGGCTTCCTGCCGTGGATGAGCGCAGCTGTCGTCCGCCCGCTCTTCGGCGACTGGACGGTGACGCTCTGGCTCGTGCTCGGCTTCGTACTGCTGGTCTCGGCGCAATGGTGGGCCTTCCCCGAGCTCCGCGGCGGCTGGCGGACGGCCGCCCTCCTCGCCGAGCCGGCGCTCGTCGAGAGCGTCCTGCTCGCGCAGCTGCCCTTCCTCTGGGCGGCGGCGATGGTGTTCGCCGCTATCGCCCTCTGGCGCCGCGAACGCTGGCTCGCAGCCGGCATCGTCCTCGGCCTGGCGCAGGCGACGCATCCCGCCGTGATCCTGCCGATCGCCGGTCTGCTCGTCGCCGCGCGTCTCTGCCGGGAGCAGGACCGGTGGCGCCTGCTCCGGGCCTACGCGCTCTCGCTGCTGGTCGCCGCCCCCGCCGCAGCGATCGTACTGATGTCGCCGGTGGTCGCCGAGAGCACCGACGCGCAACTCGTCGGCAACTTCCTCGCCACGGTGAGCCTGCGCGGCGTCGTCATCGCGGCGCCGTTCATCCTGTTGGCGCTGCAGCGCACGCCGCTCGCGCGGGCGCCGCTGGCGATCTTCGCGCTGCTCATCGCGCTGAACGCCGCACTCGTCCCCGCGCGCCACAACGAGTTCGCCTGGGCCGGACTCGTCCGCACGCCCGATACGTCGCTCGCGGCCTTCGTCGACTCGCCGGCCTTCCAGGCCGGCGCAACGTACCGGCTGCTGCGCGTGGGCGACGGCAAGGTCGGCATGTACGAGATCCTGCGCGGCGGCGGCAAGCTCGATGCGGAGTTCTTCCCCGAGAGCATCGACCGCCGCAGCTGGGACGATGCGTCGTCGTACACGGCGTTCCTCGTCGCGCGGCACGTTGACTACGTCGTCATCTACAACGCCTACGACGCGCGCTACCGGACGAACGAGCACGAGCTGCTGGCATCGATGTCGCAGGATCCGACGGCCGCGCAAGGGGCCGGCGTCTGCACGGCGCTCGAACAGCATCGCCCCCAGTACGATGTCTACCGCATCTCCGCCTGCGCCTCGGTCCGCGCCGCGCCGTGAGACCGGTTGCCGCGTCTGCGACAGTCCAACTCACTTCGTCGGCATGGCCATCTTCTTCGCTGTCTCCAACAACGCCGCAGCCTGTGGGGAGTCGATGGGTTCGGAGTATCGGTGCGTCGTGATCGACGCGCCCGTGGCGGCTGGGTGTGAGCCGTTGCTCGCCGCCGGCGTTCGCGACGGCGGCGTGGTCGCAGTCTTCAGCCTCCCGCCGGCGCACGCCCGCATGTCCTGCGGCGGCCGCCACCTTCACACCTCGAGCCCCAGCTCGCGCAGGAAGGCATCGCTGTTCGGCTCGCGGCCGAGGAAGTCGCGCACCAGCACGTCGCCGTCGACGCTGCCGCCGCGCTCGAGGATCGTCCGCCGGTAGGCCACGCCGGTCGCCCGGTCGAGCACGCCCGCCGCCTCGAAGCGTGTGAACATGTCGTCGCCGAAGACGCGCGACCAGAGATAGCCGTAGTAGCCCGCGTCGTAGCCGAAGAGGTGCCCGAAGCCGCTCTGGAAGTGCGTCCCCGGCGGATACGGAAAGCCCGTCACCGGGTAGAGCTCCCGCACGGCGCGCGTCGAGTCGCCGTCGAACGCCGCCGAGTGCAGGCGCAGGTCGAGACGCGCGAAGAACATCTGCCGCAGGCTGGCGATGCCCGAGCTGACGTTCTTCGCCCGGATCATCGCATCGAGGAGGGCGTCGGGGAGCGGCTCGTCCGTCTCGTGATGGCGCGCGAACCGCCGCAGCACGTCGCGATCCCAGACCCAGTGCTCGAGCATCTGCGACGGCGCCTCGACGAAGTCGCGCTCCGTCGACGAGCCGGCGAACTCCGCGAAGCGCGCGCGCGTCAGCGTCTGGTGCAGGATGTGTCCGAACTCGTGGAAGAGGGTCACGACCTCGCTGTGTCGCAGCAGCGACGGCGCGTCCGGCGTCGGCTTCGTGAAGTTGGCGACGATGGCGCTGGCCGGCTGCTGGTACGAGCCATCCGGCAGGAGGCGTCCGGTGCGCAGCGGAAACGCCGCGGCGTGTCCGAACTTGTTCGGACGCGGGTAGAGGTCCATGTAGAAGCGCGCGAACGGCGCCGCGCCGCCTGCCTCGAAGATGTCGAACGCCTGTACGTCTTCGTGCCAGACGGGCGCATCCTGCGCGCGCTCGTAACGGATGCCGAGCAGCTCCTGCGTGACGAGGAAGAGCCCTTCGATGCAGCGGTCAAGCGGGAAGTAGTGCGCCACCTCGAAGTCATCGACCGCATACTCGGTCTTGAGCAGGAAGTTGGTGTAGAACCACCAGTCCCATACGTGCACCTCGGCGCTGCCGGCATGCGCGAGCTTGGCAGCGGCGAGCGCCGGCTGGTCGAGCGCGGCCTTCGCATCGAGCTTCGCCTGCAGGTCGACGAGGAACCGCTCGACGTGCTCGGGCCGCTTCGCCATGCGCTTCTCTATGACGTAGGCCGCCCAAGACTCGTACCCCAGGAGCGCGGCGATCTCGGCCCGCACGCGGATCGCCTCTTCGAGCACGGCGACGTTGCCTTCGCCGCCCTTATTCTGGTTCTTCAGGAAGAGCTCTCGCCGCAGCTCCTCGGACTCGCCGTTGTCCATGAACGGCATGATCTCCGGGTAGTCCAGCGACACCCGGTACTTCGTCGTCCCGTCTTCGTCGACGGTCGTCAGGGCGGCGATCCAGCGGTCGGGCATACCGGCGAGCTCCTCGCGCGCGACGACGATGCCGTCGTCCCAGTCGTCGATCGCCTTGCGGAAGTCGGTCCCGAGCTCGACCAGGCGGTTCATCAGCGCCTGCACCTGCTCGCGCTGCTGCCGCGGCAGCCCGAAGCCGTTCCGGCGATAGTCGCGCAGTGTGCGATCGAGCAGCCGGCGCTCCTCGCCCTCGAGGGCGCCGGCTTCCGGCGTTGCGGCGAACTCCTTGACAGCGTTGTAGAGGTCTTCCCGGAAGGCCAACTCGACGCCGTACTTGTCGAGCCGCTGCTCCCACTCGCGCGCCGTCTCGCGGAGCGCGTCATCGGCCGCGACGTAGGCCATGAAGGCGTACTGTCCCGCCGCCTGCCCGACGTGGTCAGCCGCCGCCTCGAGCGCGACGAGCGTGCTGCCGAACGTGCGCGCCTCCGCCGGCACGGCGACGATCGCCGCGATGCCCGCGTCGCACGCTCGTATCGCCGCCTCGCAGGCGCGCGCGACCTCGTCGGGGGTGAGGCTGCTGAAATCGATCATGGCGCTCCGGCGCGCCGCGCCCCCGCATGCAAGCGCCGGGCACGGACGCGGATTCGACGGTGCTGGTTCGGGATCGTAGCGAGCCGGACGCCGGCAGCGGAAGCGCGCTTGTCAACGGCCGCCCACCTTCCCGTACGCCGCAGCGTCATCGGCCGGAGCGATCCTTGGCTTCGCTCAGGAAGACGGGCGCATCCGCACACCAGGAGCGCCCCCTCACCTGCGTGCAACTGCGTCATCTACGCGTCGCCGCGTCTCCTCACGCCCTTCGGCCTCCGACCGCCATCATGCCGCCGGCGCTTCCCCGCCTCTGCACGGCCGCCGACCGCCATCATCCCGCCTGCGCCGTCCGCGCTTGCCCTCATCGCCATCGCGCGCGATCCGCCGATGGCGGCGCCTACGACGATGCGCGGGCTTCGGTTACCATCGTCGCATCCCCATTGGCTCATCCGCGAGGCGCGCGTGTCTTCGACCCCACCGACATCGACCGCGGCAGCCGCGGAGGCGCTCGCCCAGCGCGGGGTGCGCGGATTCCGCGACCGCACGCTCTATTCGCTGGGAAAGTACCCGGACTTCCGGGTGCTCTGGCTCGGCAACGTCGGGACGATGCTCGGGCAGTGGGTGCAGTTCGTCGCGCAGGGCTGGCTGATCTTCGCGCTCACCGGATCGTCGTTCCAGCTCGGCGCGATCGCCCTCATGCGCGGCGCCATGTACGTCGTCGTCGCCCCCTTCGCCGGCGCCATCACCGACCGCTTCAGCCGCAAGTCCGTTCTCGTCGTGATGACCGGAGTCAGTTCGATCAGCGGTACGGTGCTCGCCGTCCTGGTGCTTACGCATACGATCAGCGTCTGGATGCTGTACGTGACGGCGACGGTCGACGGGCTCGCCGAGAGCGTGAACCAGCCGGCGCGGCAGGTGATGATCTACGACGTCGTCGGCTCGGACGACCTCCCGAACGGCATCGCCGTCAACTCGCTCGGGGCGAACACGATGCGCATCGTCGGCCCGGCGCTGGGCGGCGCGCTGATCGGCGTTGCCGGCGTCGGCGCGGCGTTCGTGCTGCAGGCCGCCGCCTACCTCTTCTCCTCCTACGCGACGTCGCGCATCCACGCCAGCGGTGAGCCCGGCGGCGAGCACTCCGCCTCCGTGCTGCAGAGCATGGGAGACGGCATGCGTTACGCGCGCGGCCATCCAGACGTGCGGCTGCTGATTTTGATGGCGGCGCTGCCGAGCATCCTCGTCTATCCCTACGTGTCGTTCATTCCCGTCTTCGCCGCGGAGGTGCTGCATTCCGGCTCGACCGGCTACGGCTTCCTCGCCTCGGCCGTCGGCTACGGGTCGATCTTGGGCGCCGTGCTCGCGGCGAACTTCTCGGGCGTGCGGAAGCGGGGGCAGATCCTCGTCTGGACGACGTTCGTCTACATGGCGCTGGTCACGCTCTTCGCGCTTTCCAACGTCTACCTGCTGTCGTTCGGACTGCTCGTCGTCGCCGGCGTCGCCAACTCCGTGTACCTGATGTTCAACCAGGTGATGATCCAGCTCATCGTCGACGACGACTACCGGGGCCGCGTGCTCTCGCTCTACGTGATGGTCAGTGGCATCACGCCGTTCGCCGCCTTCCTGATGGGCGCGCTGATCGCTGTCTTCGGTCCCCAGATCACCGTCGCCTGCTTCACCGGCCTCGCGGCGACGATCGTCCTGGTCATCGCCGTCACGAGCCGCCGTCTGCGCGAGATCTGACGGCCGCAGCACGGGCCACGGCGGCGTGTTTTATGCGCCTGCAATGCGTGTCGCGCTACCGTAGAAGCCGGAGGTTCGACAGATGGTCAGCACCACACAGACGCGCATCATGCCGGCGCTGCGGCGCTCGCAGGCGAACGCCCTCGTTATGTACCTCAACAGCAAGCGCTACCACTGGTTCACCTACGGCCCGCACTTCCGCGACCTGCACCTGTTCTTCGACGAGATGGCGGCGGCCGCGCTCGCCGAGGTCGACCCGCTCGCTGAGCGGGCACGCATGCTCGGCGGCGATCCGCTCTCGACGCCGGCCGAGATCGCCGACACGGCATCGGTGCGCATCGCTGAGGGGAAGCCGCAGCCGCGGGAGATGCTCGAGGAAGCACTGGGCAACGAGCGCCAGATCATCGGCGAGATGCGCGACGCCGCGCGGGTCGCCGAAGACGAGAACGACTACGGTACCAACGACGTCTTTTCGACGCTCGTCCAGACGCACGAGAAGACCGCCTGGTTCATCGAGGAGTTCCTGCGCAACGGCGACGGCATGGGCACGTAGGCCGCAGCCTCATCCCCGGTCCTTCTCCCACGCGGACAGTTGCAACAAATCCGGGAGCCACACCGTACGGGCCGCCGCGTCCTCGAGCCCAGCCTCGAAGGTCGCAGCCTCCAGCTTCCGTCGGCACGCACGGGGAATCGACGATACCGCCTACCATCGTACCGGCGCGTCCGCTACAATTGCTTATCAGATGTAGCGTCTTACAGCTTGGGGCGGACGTATGATCAGCAGCCCGTTCGAGAACTACCTCGACCTCGTCGAGGCCGCCCGCCTGCTCGGCATTCATCCCCAGAGCCTGCGCCGGCTGATCAAGCAGAAGAAGGTGCCTGCGGTGCTCTTCGCTGGCAAGTACCTCATCGAGCGCGACAAGCTCGAGATGTTCAAGTCCAACTACGACCCGCGCCCCGGCCGTAAGCCGATCCGCCGCCTCATCTGAGCCTCATGGGGGGCGCCGCCTGACTGAGCGCGTCCGATCGTGTGGGCGATCAGCGCCTCCAACAACCACGCTGGTCGCCAGTGACTGGCAACCCGTACCGGGAACGGGCAACCAGCCCGCCTAGATCAGCGCTTCCGGCGGCAGCTCCAGGAAGGCCATGCTCTTGCGGTACCACTCCTCGCCAATTTTCCCGCTCGACATCAGGTAGTTCAGCATCACCTTCAGCGTCAACAGTGACACCAGCCGGATGCCCATCTCCTCGAGCCGCTGCCGGCCTCCCGACTCCCGGTCGAAGAGCACGACGGCGTCGCGAACGAAGAGGCCTTCGTCGCGGAGGCGGTTGGCGGTGAGGATGACGCTGCCGCCGCCGGTCACCAGGTCGTCCATGATCAGCGCGGTCCGGCTCGGGTGGTACAAGCCCTCGACGTCCGAGTCGAGGTCGTCCTTGTGCGGGTGCAGGTAGATCAGCGGCACGCGCGACGCCAGCGAGAACGCCTGACCGATCATCAGCCCGCCGAACGGCACGCCGCAGACAAGGTCGAACGGCGCGCACTGCGGGTTTCGCATCGACTGCAGCGTCTGCAACTCGCGCAGCACGATCTGCGCCGCGCGCGCGAGGGCTGTCGGATGAGCGACGAGCAGGCGCAGGTTCACGTACACCGGCGAGTGCACTGTCGTGCGGCCGAGCGTGAAGTCACCGAACTGAACCGAACCGAGCCGCCAGAGGGTGTCGGCGAGCCAGAGGTTGGACTCGTTGTCCAAGCGTTGTTCGGTCATCATGCGGCGCCAATGGAAAAGGCCTTCCGATGGAAAGCCTTTTTCGTCTTATCTGTCACCGTGGATCCGGCAGGCTCCGGAACGGGTTACCCCCGTGATGGCTGGGACCTGCGTCTTCGACGACACCCGTGCTGCCATTGATGTTGGAGTCCTGCCCAGCCGCGCGCCCTGCCTGAGGGCAGGGCTCACCTGTCAACTTGCCAGATACCCCAGCGGATTCGGTTGTTCATGAGGCACCTCCTGTCACTAAGGATTGCCCATGACCGGTGGCACCGCGCCACGACGGCTACCCTCACAGTAGTCCCGTGCGCGCACGCCTGTCAAGCATCTGCCGCGACGCTTCGCCATCGCGCTCGATGCCGGGCGCCGGCCGCCCGCCCTCATGCCGGAGACGTCGTGGGCGTCGGCAAGGCGCGTCTCCCGGTGGCGCACGAAGCGGACGCCGTCCGTCAGGCGCTCCGTCGCGCGGACCGGGTGGTCCGGCGAGCGCCACACAGGTAGCCGGGATGGCTGCGTCATCGGCCACGGTATTCACGGGCGGTCGATGGTCGCGCGATTGCGACGCCCGGCGCCCGTCACCGCACGCCCATCACCGCTATGGAGGGCGCGCGCAGGCGCGAGTAGGATTCAGGGGAGCCACGCGGGGTGCGCGGCCGCGTCCGAACGCGGCGACGCTCACGCCGGCTGATCTGCGATGATCGAGGGGAAACGGAGGCGCAGCATGGAGGACAAGGACGTGCTCGGGCATATCGGCAGCCTGGTGGAAGAGGAGAAGCGGCTGCGGGGCGAGCTGCGCGGCGCGCCAGAGGCGGACCCGCGCCATCAGCGGCTGCACTCCGTCGAGGTGAGCCTCGACCAGTGCTGGGACCTGCTGCGCCAGCGACGCGGCCGCCGCCACGCCGGCGAGGACGCCGACGCCGCGCAGCCGCGCTCGCCGGACACCGTCGAGGGGTACGTGCAGTAGGGCGGCCAAGGTCCGCCTCGGCTCTCATGGCTCGCGGCCAAGGCCGCCGTACAGGCTACTGCGGCGCCTGTGCCATCCCGCGGCGTACGAGGCGTACGAGATGTTCCGCGACAAGAAGGACGGCTGCATCAGGCTCGTGATGCAGCCGTCAGGTGGCTGAGACCTCTCCGCCGACCCACTCCACGTCGTGGTGTGCAGAGGGGAGCGGCGGGATGGCGCGTGGTGCGACGGCATGCGTCGTTTTCAAGCGCCGCACAGCATCTCGCCGGACGACAACCCGGCCGGCGCCCGGTGCCGCTACCGGCGGCGCGCTGGGTCCGCGCTTCGATGTACCCGAGCTTCATCTGGTTGTACGACAACTCGCGGAGGTTCGCCGGCGTCTCGCGGTCACTCATGCTCTCATGATCGCGGACGTGCAGGCGCGGCGGCGTCACCCGCATGGTGGTAGCCGCCCGACGTGGGCGACGCCCGACGGTAGTGGCACGCTCGCCCGTGCGACGAGCGGATGCGCGGGACGTGGCGATCGCGACCTCGGCGAACCCGATGCCCGGGACGGCCGGGCGTGCTCGCCGTCTCCGCCGCGCCGGCGATTGCGGACGAGGACGCGCTGGCCGCGGGCGCACGAGAGCAAGCGGCAGGTGCGTGTTCGCGGCCGGAGCGTCACTCAGCAGAGCGCCCACGGGGCATCCACGCTGCGGTCGACGATCGTCGTCGGCAACTCCTGATGATAGACACCGGACGGGAGGAGGCCGCAGCCGCCGTAGCGCTCCATCACGCGCAGTTGCGCCAGCACGTCTTCGCCGGCGTGCAAGGTCGGCAGTCGCGGCCAAAATCCGAAGCCGCCGGCGGCGCGCAGCTTGGCGACGTCGTACAGCACGCAGCCGCCGACCCACGCCACGCGATACAGCCGCTGGCGCTCCGGCGTCAACCCCAGACGGCGCTGGAGGTGCAGCGGATTCGCGGCGTTGTGCAGGCGGTGGCGCTGCCACGCCGGCGAGCCCGGCCGCACCGCTTCCGGCTCGACGCGCCCGTCCCAGAACTCGACCTCCTGCTCGTCCTCGCGCACGTCGTCGGCGTAGCTGAGGCCGATGACGGGACAGCCGACAAACCCGCACCGCGCGTCCTCGATGGCGGCGAGCATGCGGCGCAGCACGTGCGGCTCCAGGATCAGCTCGTCGTCGAGCAAGAGCGCGTACGGCGCGCGCGCTTGGTCGAGCAAGAACTGGCGCTGCTCCGCCATGCCGCGCCGCGGCAGGTGCTTGTGGAGCTCGACGGCGTCGCCATGGAGCCGGAGCACGCGCAGCACCGCCTGCGCCTCGGGCGAGCAGGCGGCGTCATGGCGGTCGTCCTGGTCGGAGATCACGACGCGCACGTCGGGCAGGTCCTGCATCGCGAGTGACGTCAGCGTGACGGCGAGCGCAGTCGGCCGCGCGTATGTCGGGATCAGCACATCGAGCGTCATGCGCGCACTTCCACTTCGTGCCGTGCGCCCCACGTCCCGGCGTAGAGCTCGCGGGCGGCGGCGGCGACCTCCGCCGGCTCGACGAGGCGCAGGCAATGATGGTGGCCTTCGGGGCAGATGCGGCGGTAGCACCAGCGGCACGGCACGTCGCGCGACAACACGCGCGCCGGCGCCCGCCACGGCGTGTGCTGCGGGTTGGTGAGCGCGTAGAGGTCGACGACGGGCGTGCCGACGGCGGCGGCGATGTGCACCGGGCCGCTGTTGTTCGAGATCAGCAGCGGCGCGAGCGAGAGCAGCGCCGCCATCTCCGCCAGGTCGACGACGCCGCAGAGCGAGAGCGACGGCGCCCGCATCGCCCGCTGCACCGCCTCGACGATCGGCGCCTCCCCGGCCGTCCCGGTGACGACGACTTGCCAGCCGTCGCCGGCGACAAGCTCGTCGGCTGCGGCGCCGAACGACTCCGCCGGATAGCGCCGCGAAGTCGCCGTCGCGCCCGGGTGCAGCACGCACCAGGGGTGGGCGACGTCGATCCCACGCGCGGCGAGGAGGCCGCGGACGCGACGCAGCGCATCATCTGGCACCCGGAGCGAGAGCGTGAGATCGGCCGTCGCGCAGCCGACGGCCGCGACGAGGTCAAGCTGGCGTTGCGCCTCGTGGCGCAGCTGTTGGTCCGGCTCGCTCTCGCGCACCCAGTCGCTGAGCAGCGCGTACGGATTCTCGCGGCAGTGCGCGAGCTGACGCGGGATGCCGGCGAGGCGGCAGAGGAGCGCGGCGGGCAGCGCGCTTTGCGTGTAGACCGTGAAGATCACCGACGCGTCGAACGCCCGCCCGCGCAGCAGGTCGGCCATCTCCCGCTCGCGGCGCCCGCTGACGGCCGACTTCACCCACGGCGCCTCGTACGTGATCACGTCGTCGATCTCCGGCACGAGAGGCGCGACGGCGGCGCCTGCCTGCGATGTCAGCAGCGTCAGCCGGCGTCCGGCGACGGACGACTTCAGCGCCCGCAGCGCCGGCGTCGTCATCAGCACGTCACCGATCGTGTCGAGTCGGATGCAGAGGACGTTGCGCGCGTGCTGCCAGCGCGCGGCTGCGCTCTCGCCTTCGACGTTTGCCATGGTCATCCCCCGCCTGGATGCGCTCGATGATATGCGACGTACTGCGCTCCTCGAGGTACGGCAACAGCTGGACGACGCCGCCGAGCGCCTCGACGAGCGGCGCCTCCGGCAACGTCTCTCGCGTGTAGTCGCCGCCCTTCACGAAGACGTGCGGCCGCAGCGCCCGGATCAACTGCTCGGGTGTGTCGCCGTCGAAGGGGACGATGTGATCGACGCAGCTCAGCGCTGCCAGCACCTGCACCCGGTCGTCGAGCGCGTTGATCGGTCGGCTCGCGCCCTTCAGCCGCGCGACACTCGCATCGCTGTTGATGCCGACGATCAGCAGGTCGCCGAGCGCCTTCGCGCGGTTCAGGTAGGTGATGTGGCCGCGATGCAGGATGTCGAAGCAGCCGTTGGTGAAGACGATCCGCCGCCCCTGCTCGCGGTGAAACGCCACGCGTCGCGCGAACGCGCCGAGGTCGCTGACCGCCTTGTCGTCGGCGGTCAGGTAGGCACGCAGCTCGCTCGCCATGCACGTCGACGTGCCGTCCTTGCCGACGACCACGGCCGCCGCCGCGGACGCAAGCTCGGCCGCCGTCGTGCTGCTCGCGCCGACGGCGAGCGCGCCCGCCAGCGTGGCGACGAACGTGTCGCCGGCGCCCGCCGCGCGCGAGTGGCGCGTCGGACGCGCGTACGTGCGATACGGCGGCGCGTCGCGCTCGCAGAGCACGGCGCCATCGGCATCGAGCGTGATCGCGGCGCAGCCGGCGCCGGTGAGTTCGAGCAGCCGCTCGCCCTGCGACGCCATCTGCTCGGCGCGCGCGTCCGCCCCGTCCAGCCGCCGCACGCCGAGCAGGCGCACGGCCTCGTCGTAGTTCGGCTTGACGGCCGTCGGGCGCAGCGCGCGGTACGAGGGCAGGTCGTGCGCGTCGACGACGAGCACGCGACGGCGCAGCTGCCGGAGCGCCGCGAGCTCGTGGATCACGGCGGGCGTCAGGATGCCGTAGCCGTAGTCCGAGACGACGATGACGTCGGCGTCGGCTGCCGCGCTGCGAACCCGACCGACGAGCGCCCGCTCGGTGTCGGCCTCGAGCGCGCTCGTCGTGCCCTGGTCGAAGCGCACGAGCAGTTGCGAGCCGGCGATGACGCGGTGCTTCGCCAGCGTCCGCCGCGCGCTGCCGCGTATGACGTGCTCCGTCTCCACGCCCGCCGCCGCGAGCGCGCCGCGGACGAGGCGGCCCTCAGGATCGTCGCCGACGACCGACACCAGCGCGACGCCGGCGCCCAGCGCCGCAAGGTTGAGTGCCGTGTTGGCGGCGCCGCCGGCGGCATCGGTCCGCGCCGCCACGTCGACGATCGGCACCGGCGCCTCGCGGCAGATGCGGCCGGCGCTGCCGGTGAGATAGCAGTCGAGTATCGCCTCGCCGATGACGAGCGCGCGCACGCCGCGCAGGCGGTCGAGCGTGTCCAGCAGCAGCGGCGTCACGCGCGACCTCCGTCGATGATGATCGCCGCGGCGTGCGCGAGGTCACGGGCGACGTAGTGCGGTGCGCGTTCCGGCGAACGCCGCCACTCGGTCTCGTCGCCGTTGTCGAGCAGCACCGTCCGGCAGCCCGCACGCCGGCCCGCTTCGACGTCATCGAGGATGTCGCCGACCATCCAGGAACGACGGCACTCGATCGCGCCTGCGGCGGCGAGCGTCGTGATCAGCCCCGGCGCCGGCTTGCGGCAGGCGCACGCGACGGCGTACCGGCCGACGACGCCGTCCGGGTGATGCGGGCAGCAGGCGAAGCCGTCGAGCGCGACGCCGGTCGCCGCCAGCATCTCGCGGAGCCGCGCCTCCACGCGGGCGAGCGCTGCGGCGTCGAAGTAGCCGCGCGCGATGCCGGACTGGTTCGAGACGACGCAGATGCGATACGAGGCGGCGGCGATCGCCGGCAGCGCCCGTTCGGCGCCCTGGGCGAGGCGCACGCGCGCGGGGTCGACGTTGTACGGCACGTCGTCGACGAGCGTGCCGTCCTTGTCGAAGAAGACGGCGGCGGCGCTCACGGCCATGACGTCTCCCGCATCGGCAGCACCATCACCTCCGGGATCACCGTTTCGGCCGGCTGCGTGAGGACGAAACGCACAGTCTCCGCGACATTCTGTGGGTCCTGCAGCAGCGCCGGATCGAGATCCGGGAAGCGGTCGAGGAGGAACGGCGTCCGCATGCCGCCCGCGACGACCGCCGTCACCTTCACACCCTGCACGCGCGCCTCGACGTGCAGCGCATGGCTGAGGCCCAGCAGCCCCCACTTGCTCGCGTGGTACGCCGAGGCGTTCGGCCACGCGCGCTTCGCCGCGGTTGAGACGATGTTGACGATATGCCCCGAGCGCCGCTCTTGCATCGATGCGAGAGCAAACTTCGCCATGAGGAAGGGGCCGCGCAGGTTCACGCTCAGCACGCGGTCGAACTCCTCCACGCCCAGCTCGTCGACGCTCGTCGTCACGTCGACGCCGGCGTTGTTCACGAGCACATCGATGCGCCCGTGGCGCGCGATCGTGCTCTCGACGGCGTCACGCGCCTGCTGTTCGTCCGACACGTCGAGCCGCAAGGCGCTCGCCTGCCCGCCCGCCGCCGCCAGCTCGTCGGCGAGCCGCCGCACCGGCTCCTCGCGCACGTCGGCGGCGACGACAGTCGCTCCGGCGCCGACGAGCGTGCGGCAGATCGCCTCGCCGAGCCCGCGGCCGCCGCCCGTCACCAGCGCGACGCGGCCACAGAGTTCGTGCGTCATGCCTCCGCCTCGTTTCTTCCCAGCCGCTCCATCGCCGCCCGCCCGCGCACGCGCCACTCCTGCTGGCCGCTGCCCAGTCGTGGCGCCGGCGACCTCATCTCCCGGCGCAGCGGCGGCGGCGACGCATGGGCGCCGAACAGCCGCTCCTCGACGAGCTCGCAGAGCAGGTGAATGACGACGATCTGCACCTCCTGCACGCGCTGCGTGTCACGCGCCGGCACGACGATCGCCGTATCGGCGAGCATGCGGACGGCGCCGCCGTCGCCGCCGAGCACACCGATCGTGTGGATGCCGCGGCGCCGCGCCATCTCGAAGGCGCGCACGACGTTCGGCGCCCGGCCGCTCGTGCTGATGCCGATGAGGATGTCGCCGCCGCGCCCCAGCGCCTGCACCTGGCGGGCGAAGACGTCCTCGTAGCCGGCGTCGTTTGACCAGGCGGTGAGCACCGCCGTGTCGGCGTTCAGCGCGAGCGCCGGCAGGCCCGGGCGGTCGGCGGCGCGGAAGCGGCCGACGAGCTCGCCGGCGAAGTGCTGCGCATCCGCCGCGCTGCCGCCGTTGCCGCAGATCAGCACCTTGCCGCCGCGCGCGAAGCAGGCGCTGATCTGCTCCGACGTCTCGCGGATCAGCGCGCGCAACCGGTGCCGCGACTGGCGCAGCGCCTCGATGCTGTCGTCGAAGCCACGGTCGATGCAGCCCATGTGCTCCGACTCGACGGCGAAGCCCGGGCGCGCTGCGGCCAGCACGTCTTCGTACAACAGGGCGACCGAGTCGCCGACCTTGCGCCACGTGAAGAGGTCGTTGACGCGGCGCACCGCCTGGTAGCGGAAGACACTGAGCAGCTTCGGGTGCCGGTAGAGATGGGACAGCCGCTCGGCCAGCGCGTCGGGGTCGTTCGGAGGCACGAGATAGCCCGTCTCGCCGTCGCGCACGGTGAACTTGATGCCGCCGACGTTCGCGCCGACGACCGGCGTGCCGCAGGCCATTGCCTCTACGGGCGTGATGCCAAAGGGTTCGTACCAGGGCGTCGTGACGAAGATGTCGGCGGCGCTGTAGTAGTACTTCAGCGCATCGCGGCCACGGCGCCCCACGAACTGCACGTCGTCCGCGACGCCCTCCGTGCGGGCGACGCCGCGCAGGCGGCCGAGCTCCGGCGTCGCGGTGTCGTCGGGCTCGTCGGATTCGCCGCCGACAACGAGCAGCCGGGCGCCGATGTTGTGGCGCTGCGCCAGCCGCGCGAAGCCGCGGATGACGTTGTCGACGCCCTTGCGCGGCACGACGCGCCCGAGCTGCAGGATGATCCGCTCCTCCGGCGCGATGCCCAGCACGACGCGCGCCAGCGCCTTGCTGATCGGCGAGAACTCGGCGGGGTCGAAGCCACAGGGGATGATCGTGAGCTTCGCCGGGTCGGCGTTGTAAAGCTGGATCAGGTCCTCTTCGTCCTGCGGGCATTCGGCGATGATGTTGTCCGCCTCGGCGATCACCCGGTCCTCGACCGCCGACCGCTCCTCCGGGAAACCGTCGGCGTCGCCCTGATGGTGGCGGCGGACGCGGCCCAGGGCGTGGAACGTGACGACGAAGGGGATCCCGAGCTCGCGCTTGATCTCGCAGGCGACGAGGCCGGACGTCCAGAAGTTGGCGTGGATCAGGTCGTACGCGCGGCGCTGGCGACGGCAGAACTTCAGCACGTAGGCGTTGAATTCCGGCATCAGCGGCAGCAGCTCCTCCTTGCGCACGTACGACGGCGGCCCCGCCGGCACATGCACGATGCGCACCCCGCCGACCCACTCCGCCGTCTCCGGCAGGCGTTCGCTGTCACGCCGGGTGAAGACGTCGACCTCGTACCCCGCTTCCGCCAGGTTCTTCGCGAGCTGGCCGACGTAGACATTCTGGCCGCCCGCGTCGACGCCGCCGAGGATGCCCAGCGGCGATGCGTGCTCGCTGATCAGCGCGATGCGCTTCACCATACGCCCGCTCCGTTCCCGCGCCCCGTCGATGCCGGCGCCAGCTCGCGGCGCGCGCCTGTGACGAGCGCGAAGGCATCGTCCCAGTCGCCGGCGAACCGCCGGATGTTGAACCGCTGCTCCGCCAGGCGCCTGGCGCCCTCGCCGAGCCGGCGCGCCTCGGCGGGGTCCCGCAGCAGGTCCTGCATGACGGCGATCAGGCGCCGAGCATCCGTATCGACGTAGCCGGAGACGCCGTTCTCGATCACCGTCGCCATCTCCGTCGTCGCCAACCCGATCACCGGCATGCCAAGCATCATCGCCTCGCAGACGGCGAGCCCCAGGCTTGTGTAGCGGATCGGATTGAAGAAGAAGCGGCGCTGCGTGATGAACGCCGCCAGCCGGTCGCGCGAGAGGTCGCCGGCGCCTCCCAGCGCCTCGGATCCCATGCCGGCGATATCGAGCGCCACGTCGCGGCGCACGCGATCGAAGAGGTCGGCGCCCAGACGGCGGCCACGCTGCCGCAGCCCGTTGACGACGACGACGCCGCGCGGCAGCTCGCCGCTGTAGCGGGCGCCGGCGGGCACCGTGACGCCGTGCTCGATGACGCGCGTCGGCGTGCGGCCGCTGTCCCACATCAGCGCGTTGAACGGCGTCACGTGCACCAGCAGGACGTGCGGGTCGTCGACGACGTGCTGTGTATCTGTCGGATGCTGCCGCGGCGGGTCGTGCTCGAGGTAGATGCGTGGCAACCGCTGCTGCGCGTCGGACAGCAGCTCATACTGATCGACGAGGTAGTTGTTGCGCGACTGGAACAGCACGCAGTCGAGCTCGAGCCGGCGCGCGGCGTCGGCCTCGACCTCGTGCACGTTCTCCGGCCACGGCAGCGTGCCGGCGCGGCCCCCGTAGCCCTCCGGCCGGCCGGGCTTCACCGGCACGTAGAAGTCGTGTCGAGCGTGCGCCAGGTACCACAGGTAGCTGCCGTGCACATGCCATGTGAGGACGCGCATCTTCCGCATCAGCCGGATCTCCTTCCCTTCCCCTTCGTCCCGCCCGTCACGCGGCCGCCAGCCGCTGGTACGGCGCGCTCTGCGCCCCGGCCAGCAGTCGCAGCGCCGCCGCGGCGACTTCCGCCGGAGCGATGTCCAAGCACTGCATCTCATACGGGCAAGTGAACCCGTAGCACGGCGAGCACGGCGTCTCCCGCCGCAGCAACACGGCCGGCGCGCTTCGCGGCTCCCACTGCCGCTCGAGCTCCGTCCCCGAGAACAGGATCACCATCGGGCGCCGCAGGGCGTCGGCGATGTGCATCGGCCCCGAGTCGTTCGCCAGCACGAGCGCCGAGCGGCCGATCACCGCGGCCAGCTCGGGGATCGTCGTCTCCCCGGCGATCGACGCCACGCGCGCGCCGGCCATGCGGGCGACGATCTGGTCCGCGAGCAGCCGCTCCCGTTCGCTGCCGGCGACCACGACCGGCAGGCCGCTCTGCTCGGCGACGATGCGCGCGGCATCGGCGAAGCGTGCGGCGTCGTAGCGTCGGGCGGCGCAGCTGGCGCCCGGCGCCAGGAGCACGAACGGCGCCCTCGGGTCGACGCCATGACGATGCAGGAGGATGTCGGCGTCCGCCAGCGCGAGCGACGGCACCCGCAGCTCGAGGTCGCGGCGGCGTACGGCGAAGCCGACGCTCTCGATGAGCTGCAGGTTGCGCTCTGCCTGATGCGTGTCATCGGGCATCGAACGGGCGGCGTGCGAGAGGACCGAGCCACCAAACTCCTTCGACTCGCCCGCCCGCAGCGCGATGCCCGCGAGGTAGCAGACGTACGCAGGCGGTAACGGCGACTGCGAGAAGCTCGTGAAGATGAGCGCCGCGCCGAAGCGCCGTGCGCGCAACGTCTTTATCAGCGCCTGCTCTCGTGCCGGATCGAACGCCATGCTGCCCGATGCATCCTGCCAGACCACCGAGCGGCTGATCACATCGTCGACCCAGGGCAGCAGCGGCGCTACCTGACTCCCCGCCGGCGTCGCCAGCAGCGTGATCTCGGCCGCCGGCAGCGCCTCGCGCAGCGCCCGCAGCGCCGGCGAGAGCAGTACGAGGTCGCCGACGTTGTCGAGCCGGACGACGAGCAGGCGCCTGGCATCGAGCCAGCCTTCAGCGCGCATGGAGCGCCTCCCGCTCCAGCAGCCCATCGGCCTCCGCGAGCACGCTCCCGACCTCGACGCCGATGCCGCGCAACACGCGATGCCGGGCGCGGTCCGCCGGCGCCCAGCGCTCGGGGTCGCTTCCCGTGAAGACGATCACGCTCGGCGTGCCGAGGGCGTCGGCGAGATGCGAGACGCCGGTGTCGTTGCACACCAGCATGCGGCTTCCGGCGAGCAGCGCGGCGAGCGCGCCGAGGCTCGTGCGGCCGGCGAGGTTCAGCGCCGGCGCGCGCATGCCGCGCGCCACCTCGTCGCAGATCCGCCGCTCGTCCCCGGAACCGCTCAGGACGACCGCGAGGCCGCGCGCGGCCAGGGCATCGGCCGTCGCGGCGAAGCGGGCAGGCGCCCACCGGCGCACCGGATGGCGGGCGCCGGGATGGATGCAGACGTAGGGACGCCCGTCGAGCCGCTCGCAGCCGTCGACGGCCAGCAGCTCGCGGCTGTCGGCATCAGAAAGCGGCAATTCCAGCTCGTCGCCGGCAGAGGGGACGCCGATGAACTCGAGCAGGCGGAGCAGCCGCAGCCGCTCCGGCCCCTGGTCGGGATAGGACAGGAAGGTCGCCTCGTCGGGACACGCGTCGCCGCCCGCGTAGAAACCCGCCGTCGCGCGGGCGCAGAACAGCTGCACGAGCGGGTTGGTGATGCGGCCGCTGCCATGCAGCTGCAGCGCCAGGTCGAAGCGCCGCTCCTGCATCGCGCGCAGGAACGTCGGGAACCGATGTGCGGCTGGCGGCTGCTCGGGCAGGCCGGGGTAGCCGGGGAACTCGATGAACTCGTCGACGTAGCGGGCGTAGCGCGCGGCGAAGACCGCCGCCCACGGCAGGCCGATCAGCGCGACCTGCGCGTCCGGGAGCGCCGCCCGAAGCGCGCGCAGCGCCGGTACGGCGCAGAGCATGTCGCCGAGCTGGAGGGCGCGCAGCACGGCGACCGTGCGTGGCGGCGAGAACCGGGGGCGGGGAGCGTCTTCCATCCGAGGTCCTGCGTGCCTTTCCCCGCGTTTCTCGCGTGCGCGCTGCTGTTCATGCGTTGCGGCGGATGAGGAATCTCGATGGCGGCGCGGTGCGCGGTGCGGCACCGGCCTGTGCGAGAGGACGGCCGCGCGGCCGTCCTCTCGCTCTCCGATGACGTGGTACCATCCGGCCAATCACATCCACATAACATTCGCGCCGATCCCTGTGAGAGAGGAGGGACGATGAAGCGTCTGCGGCCTCGGTGCGAAATTCGGCCGCCAGTTTGATACAGCTCACCTACGCGCGCCGCAGCGCGTTCGGAAGCCCGAAGGACGGCGACCGCCGCTCCAGACCGGCGCCAGCGGCCGGGAATTGATCTCGCTTCGACGGCTGCTAGACTTCTCCTATGGCGGCGGACAACGGCAAGACGAGCAGGCGCGTCGAGCGGGATGTCCCGTTCGAGACGTCGTCCGGACGCCCGGTGCAGGGGGTCTACGGCCCCGGCGACCGCGACGGCTTCGACGAGCTGCGCGACCTCGGCTTCCCCGGCGAGTATCCATTCACGCGCGGCGTCCAGCCGACGATGTACCGTGGCCGCTTCTGGACGATGCGCCAGTACGCCGGCTTCTCCGACGCGGAGGAGTCGAACCGCCGCTACAAGTACCTGCTCTCGCAAGGGCAGACCGGCCTCTCGGTCGCCTTCGACCTGCCGACGCAGATCGGCTACGACCCGGACGACGAGATGGCCGAGGGCGAGGTCGGCAAGGTCGGCGTCTCGATCTGCTCCCTCGAGGACATGGAGACGCTCTTCCGCGACATCCCGCTCGAGTCCGTGACGACGTCGATGACGATCAACGCGACGGCGTCGGTGCTGCTGGCGCTCTACGTCGCCGTCGCCAGGAAGCAGGGCGCCGACCTGGCGAAGGTCGGCGGCACGACGCAGAACGACATCCTGAAGGAGTACATCGCCCGCGGCACGTACATCTTCCCCCCGCGGCCGTCGCTGCGCCTGATCACCGACATCTTCGCCTGGTGCAACGAGCAGCTGCCGCAGTGGAATACGATCAGCATCAGCGGCTACCACATGCGCGAGGCCGGTTGCACCGCCGCACAGGAGGTCGGCTTCACCATCGCCGACGCCATTGAGTACACCCAGGCGGCCCTCGATCGCGGCCTCGCGGTCGACGACTTCGCGCCGCGCCTGGCGTTCTTCTTCGCCTGCCATGGCAACTTCCTCGAAGAGATCGCCAAGTTCCGCGCCGCCCGCCGCCTCTGGGCGCGCACCATGCGGGAGCGGTTCGGCGCGAAGGACCCGCGCTCGATGATGATGCGCTTCCACACGCAGACCGGCGGCGCCACGCTGACGGCCCAGCAGCCGATCAATAACCTCGTCCGCACCGCGCTGCAGGCGATGTCGGCCGTGCTCGGCGGCACGCAGTCGCTGCATACCAATAGCTACGACGAGGCGCTCTCGCTCCCATCGCAGCACGCCGCCGAGCTGGCGCTTCGCACGCAGCAGATCATCGCCTACGAGACCGGCGCCGGCGACACGATCGACCCGGTCGCCGGCTCCTGGTACATCGAGCACCTGACCGACGAGGTGGAGCGCGACGCTGACGACTATGTGCGCCGCATCGACGACATGGGCGGCGCGCTGGCGGCGGTCGAGCGCGGCTTTCAGGCGAACGAGATCCACGAGAACGCGTTCCGCATCCAACGCGACGTCGAGGCGCGCCGCAAGATCGTCGTCGGCGTCAACGACTACGTCGACGAGGAGCCGCCGCCGCAGGGCCTGCACCAGCACGACCCGACCGTCGGCGGGCGCCGCCGGGCGCAGTTGGCCCGCCTCCGCGCGGGCCGCGACGGCGCCGCGGTCGAGGCGTCGCTGCGGCGGCTCGAAGACGCGGCGCGCGGCGACGATAACCTCATCCCGCTGATGGTCGATGCCGTCGAGCGCTACGCAACCCTGGGCGAGATCTGCCGACGGCTGCGCGGGGTCTGGGGCGAGCAGCGCGAGCACGTCGGCGTGTAGTCGGCCGCTGCGAATTGGCCGCCGTGACCGGCCCGCGCGAGACGCCGGGCGGCCGTCATGCGATCAGGCCGATGTTGGATGCTCGATGCTGAAGGCGGGCCGCGTCGCCGGCGCCACTCGACGTGGCTGCGCGGCCGCTGTGAATTGGCCGCCATGGCCGGCCCGCGTGGGGCTGCCCGGTCAACCGTGCGTCGGCAGAGACAAGGGCGTGCGCCGTTCGACTGAACGCTTACGCTCACCGACAGCGGCTCGAGCACTGTCTTTGCGTCAACAACCTGTGCGAACTACAGCTAACCGCGGCCGGCGGCGATGTTCAGGGCGGCGGCGACCGTCTGCACTTCGTCCATCAGGTCGGCGATCTCGATCTCCCCGGCGAGGCTGAGGAGCAATCCCCGGTCGTCCGCCTCGTGGCCGGTGGAACCGAACATCGACAGCAGGTCGACAGCCGCATCTGCCGACGGCTCGTCCGGCGCGCCCTCATCGGCGTCGGCGTCTCGCGACTCGGACGCCGAGCCGGCGTCGATGGCCCCCCCGGCGTCATCGGCCGCTGCCGGGGAGTCCGCCGCGGGTCCGGCGCTCGTCGGCTCGGCAGCGAGCGCGGATCGTGCGGGATCGCTGGCCGGCAGCATCGCCGCGGCGGCGGTAGCGTCGAGTTCGGACGTCGGCTTCTTCTTCAGCAGGCCCATGGCGGCGCGCCTCCCTCCCGGTGTTCGCGGAAGTATCGGCGGCGGAGGCGGCCGGCCTTAGGGGAGAGCGCTATCTGGTTATGTAACGGCTGGGCCTGGCTCGCGTGGCCCCCCGCTCTCGGGAGCAGCCCTGCTACCCTCGCGCGTACGAACCGTCCGGCCACCGTCACGCGCCGGTCGTCGCGGCCTCCGCGTACTTGAGCAGCAGGGTCGGGCTATCGCGCTGCCGCGACGGCGGCCGTCGGAGCGAAGAGGCGCGTTCTTCCATTGCGCGCCGCCCGGTCCACGTCCCGGGTGAGCGAGCCACGATGCAGCGATGCGCGCACGATCGGCGCCTTTCGCCGCCGATCTCCGACCTCTGCCCTCCTAAAACAGGCCCTGCTTCTGCGCCTTCGAGAGCAGGCCGAAGAGGTCGTAGAAGTTCGTCACACCGGACGCGCCGAGCTTCTCCAGCAACGCGCCGCGGCGGTCCACCTCCTTGTAGATCTCGCGCCTTCGCTTCTCGTTCAGGCCGCGCGATGGCGCGATGCGCTGCTCGAGCAGATAGCTGTTGAAGTGCCCGGTGAACTCGAACACGTCCTCCGTCGGGTTCCAGCGGAAGATCTCGACGAACGAGAACGAGTTGTTGATCGGGTCGTAGCCGATGATCTCGGAGATGGTGATCACGCGCCGGCCCATCTTCCCGCTCGGGAGCCGCACGGCGCTGGCGATGATGACGACGTTCAGGTTATCGACGTAGGTGCGCGGCACGCTGATCGGCGCGCCCGTCACGCGCTGGATCAGCTTCTCGACCGTTGCCGCATGGAAGGTCGCGCAGACGGCGTGTCCGGTCATCATCGCCTGGAAGGCGATGTTCCCCTCCTCGCCGCGGATCTCGCCGATGATGATCTCGTTCGGGCGCTGGCGCAGGGCGGCCTTCAGCAGGCTGAACATGTCGACCGAGCCGCCCGCCTGGCTCATCTGGCCGCGCACCACCTCGCGCGTCCAGTTCGGGTGCGGCACCTGCACTTCCGGCGTATCTTCGATGCTGACGATCTTCGCCGTCGGCGCGATGAACGTCATCAGCGCGTTCATCAGCGTCGTCTTGCCCGACGCGGTCTCGCCGGAGACGAAGAAGTTCATCCCCTCCTCGACGATCAGCGAGAGGTAGCCGGCCATCTGGTACGTCAGCATGCCGCCATCGCAGATGTCGACGATGCTGAGCGGGATGCCCATGAACTTCCTGATGGTGAAGTTCGAGCCGTTCTTCGAGACATCGCCGCCGTAGACGATGTTGATGCGGGAGCCGTCGGGCAGCGTCGCGTCGACGATCGGATTGCGGAAGGTCACGGGCTTCTTCATCTTCTCCGCGAGCTTCAGGACGAAGTCGTCGAGCTCCTCGTGCGTCTCGAAGCTGATGCTGCTCTTCAGCCCCTTGAAGACCTTGTGCTCGATGTACACGGGGCCGATGCCACTGCAGCTGATGTCCTCGATCCACTCGTCGCTGATCAGCGGCTCGAGCGGACCCATGCCGATCTTGTCGCGGATCACCATGTACTTCAGGCTCTCCAGCTCCGCCTGCGTCATGCGCAGCTTGCTGCCGCCCGGCGATGCGGACTTCGCGCCGAACGGCAGCTTGATGAAGCCGGCCTCGCTCGCCGCCACGGCCGGCCGGGACGCCGCCGGCGACGAGCCGCGGTCGCTGACCTCGACGCTGTCGTCGATCGCGCGCAGGATCACCTCCGTCTTCTGCTCCGGCGACGTCGCGTCCGCCAGCAGCTCGACGAAGTCCAGCAAGCGATACTCGATTTCCTCGACGAACTCATCGAGCCGGTCGGCCGTCGGCTCGATGGCGATGTAGTAGTTCCGGGCGCCGGACGCGTCCGGGAAGATGTGGATAAAGGTGTCGTGGCCGACGGGGTAGATCAGGTTCGGTTCCTTGATGTCGCCCATCTTGCGCGAGATCTGCGGGTAGTACACCGGTACGCCGAAGTCGCCCATCGGCACCTTGTGCAGATAGGACATCAGGTGCGGCGCCTGCTCCGCCTCCGTCCGCAGCTCCGGCGAGAGGATGTTGTGGATCGGGCACTGCGCGGCGGCGCCGTTCCGGTGGTTCTCGGCTGCCTCCGCAGGCTCGAACGGCAACCGCTGCGGCATCGCCCTACGCCTTCGCCGTCGAGACGGGGATGATGCGCATGCCGAGGCCGGGCTCGACGTCGAAGCTGATGATGTTTCCGGTGGACTTCTCTGCGCCGCGCACCTTCGCCACCTCGAGCACCTTCATCAGCTGGTCGCGCATCTCCTCGACGCGCAGCTTCAGGTGCGCGTCGCAGAGCGAGCGCATCCGCATGAACATCGCCTCCTCGAACGCGTGCGAGTGGAGCGAGAAGAAGATGGTCATGTTCTGGTCGCAGAACTCCTTCACGGCGGTGAGGAAGCGCAGCGTCGCTGACTCCGGCACCTGCGAGACGAACGACGTCAGCGAGTCGATGAAGACCACCTCGAACCGCCCCTGCAGGCGCGAGAGGTGATGCAGCATCTTGTCGAAGGCCGTCACCGCCGCCTCCTCGGACATCGCCGCCGGCACCGGGTAGACGTTGAAGGCGCCGAGCAGGAAGAAGTCCGTGACGTCCAGGCTGAGGCTCGTCATCTGGCGGAAGAGGCTGCGCGGCGTGTTTTCCGTTGTGTACAGCGCGCAGCGGAAGCCGCCGTTCAGCGCGCCGTGCGTGAGCTGCTGCGTGACGACGCTCTTGCCCGCGTTCGACTGCCCCTCGATGAGGATCAGCGAGCCCTCGGGGATGCCGCCCCCCATCTTCTTGTCGATCTCCGACGACCCCGTCGAGATCGTGCGGCGCGCGCCGGCCACCTGTGACATCGCCGCCTCCCGGTACCGCTTCCCCTACGGGAAGCGGAGGCCCATCGCGCGAGGTGCGCGCAGATACGGGACAGATGCTGTGTCCCCGTATCCGTTATCGGCGCGCCGGGCCGGAAACGTAGGTGGGGACACCCCTGATCGGAGGGCTGCGGGGAGGTGAGAGATGGAACTGGGTGGTTGTCTTGTGCGCGCGGCGGTGGGTAATGGCTGCGATGTTGGACGTTGATGTTGGATGCGGAGGCGCGCCGCGGGCGGTCGGAGGAGATGAGACGTGGGATGGTCGTTGTGCGGAAGGCTGTGGGGGACGGATGCGCTGTTGGTTGTTGGATGTTGGATGCGGGCACGCCGATGGAGGGCGCCGAGCCGCCGATGGCTTACCGCGGGCGGTAGCGGTTCGCGATGGGTAAGCGGCGGTCGCGGCCGAAGGCGCGCGGCGTCACCTTCAGCCCCGGCGGCGACTGCCGCCGCTTGTACTCGTTGCGGTCGACGAGCTGCACGACGCGCTGCACCGTCGCCTCGTCGTACCCCATCGCCACGATCTCTTCCACGCTCCGGTCGTCCTCGACGTATGCCTGCAGGATCGGGTCGAGCACGTCGTACGGCGGCAGCGAGTCGCTGTCGAGCTGGTCCGGCCGCAGCTCGGCGCTCGGCGGCTTGTCGATCACGGACTGCGGTATCAGCTCGCGGCGGGCGACGCGGTTGCGGTATCGCGCGAGCTCGTAGACCAGCGTCTTCGGCACGTCCTTCATCACGGCGAAGCCACCCGCCATGTCGCCGTACAGCGTCGAGTACCCGGTCGCCATCTCGCTCTTGTTGCCGGTCGTCAGCACGAGCCAGCCGAACTTGTTGCTCAGCGACATCAGGATGTTGCCGCGGATGCGCGCCTGCAGGTTCTCCTCTGCCAGCCCGAACTGCGTGTCGGCGAACGGCTCCGCGAGCATCTCCAGGGACGCGGCGAAGGCGCCTTCGATCGGCACGGTCATCAAGCGGATGCCGAGGCGCTCTGACAGCGCCGCGGCATCGGACTTGCTGTGCTCCGACGAGAAGCGCGACGGCATCGAGACGCCGACCACATGCTCGGCGCCGATCGCGTCGGCGGCGACGCAGGCGACGAGCGTCGAATCGATGCCTCCCGAAAGGCCGATGAGGACCGTGCCGAATCCGGTCTTCGCCAGGTAGTCGCGGACACCGAGCACCAGCGCCTCCCAGACCTCCGCAGCCGGCTCCAGCAGCGGCGCGCACGACGGCGGCGCGATCGGCGGCTTCCCGGCAGCCAACGGCCGTTCGCTGACGACGGACCGTGGCGCCGCCCGCTCGTCGCGCTCGAAGTGGCCCTTGCGCTGCCGCGGGTCATGCAGCCGCACCTGCAGCACGCCGTCGATGTCGACGTCGCAGATGACGAGGTCCTCGCGGAACTGGGCGCCGCGGGCGACGAGCTGGCCGCGCTCGTCGTAGATCAGACTGTGGCCGTCGAACACGAGCTCGTCCTGGCCGCCGACCATGTTCACGTGACAGACGACGACGGCGTTGTCGTTCGCGCGCGTCGAGATCATGTTCTCGCGAAAGCTGCCCTTCGCGCGATGATACGGCGACGCGTTGATGTTGACGACGACTTCGGCGCCGGCCCGCGCCTGGTCGCGCGTCGGGCCGTCGGGATACCAGATGTCCTCGCAAATGTTGACGCCGACGTCGACGCCGGCGATGCGGAAGACGGGAGATGAGGCGCCGCGCTGGAAGTAGCGGTCCTCATCGAAGACGCCGTAGTTCGGCAGGAACTGCTTGTGGTAGCGGGCGACCAGCCGCCCGTCGCTGATCACGGCGGCGGCGTTGTAGATGTCGTCGTCCAGATCGACGAAGCCGACGACCGCGGCGATGCCGCCCGTCGCGGCGACCACCGCCTCGAGCGCGCGCACGTTGTCGGCGATGAAGGATCGCCGCAGGACGAGGTCTTCGGGCGGATAGCCGGTGATCGCCAGCTCCGGGAAGGCGACGAGATCGGCGCCGAGGTCGCGGGCGCGCGCCGTCCAGTCGATGATCTTCGCGGCGTTCGCGTCGAGGTCACCGACGGTCGTATCGATCTGCGCCAAGGCGACGCGGAGGGTGCGCATGCGGGCCGCCTTTCGCTACCGAGTATATCGGCGCGCGCCAGACCCACCCTGCACCACAGCCGATGCCCGAGCCCCAGCAACCCGTCCCCAGCAAGCGGCCGCAACCAACGAGCCGCCAGTCACCAGCAACCAGCCTGCGATCCCCAGCCTGTGGTCAGCAGTCACCAGTTGCCAGCACCTATCCCGCTGCGCGCATGCTGGCGAGGTGGCCGCTGACGTGCTCGATCAGGACCGGACCTTCGATGAGCTGTTGGGCCGTGAGCTCGGCGCCGCCGGCGAGCGCGAGCGGCGCCGTCCGGTCGAGTTGCTCGTCGCTCAGGCCGCGGATGTAGGCCGCCATCGACCCGCCGCCGTCGCGAAGCAGCGTGAGAACCGCATCCTTCGTGCAGCCGGCGTGCGCGGCCGCGCGGCCGTCGTTCATGCCGTTGATGTCGTCCCAGCTGTACGTCAGGCCCTTGCCTCCCGACGCCGCCTCGTCGATGAACTCGCGCTCGAGCGGAAACTGGCCTGCGACGTGCTGTGCTGTGACGCCGACGGTCCAGCCCTCCGCGCCGCAGCGGGCGTCCCACTGCGCGTCACCGCAGGACTGCACTTCCTTCGCGAACTCGTCGACCGCCTGCTCGAAGCGCCGAGCCAGTTCGTCGGATCTGGTACCCATGGCCGCCTCCTTCTTCACAGATGCCATGCTGTGCGAAAACTATCGACGATTCGACGGGCCGATGTCCAGCGCTTGCACTCGTCCGGTACATCCCGCTACAGCGGCCTCCCCAGCGCCGTCAGCCGCCGTAGAAGACGCCGACCTCGGCGAGCGTCAGCGGCGGCGCCTCGCGGCGCCGGCCGGCATCCGTGACCTCGGCGACGACGACGTGGTGGTCGCCGCGCTCGACGATGTCGCTGACGCGGCACTCGAACCAGGCCGGCGCGTCGATGAGGAGCGGCGCGCCGGCGGCGCCGGTCTCGAAGTCGTAGCCGCTGAGCTTTGCGCCTTCGACCGTGGTCGGCTTGAAGAAGGCGAATGCCACGTCCTTCTGGCCGCTCGCGAGCACGTTCACGGCGAAGGCGCTGCCGATGCCCAGGTGGGCGCGCGTGGTGCTGTCCGCCTTCATGCCGAGCGCGACGAGCGGCGGCTGGAAGGACACCTGGGTCAGCCAGTTGATCGTGGCGGCGCTGTACTCATCGCCCTGCTTCGTCGTGACGACGTACAGGCCGTAGGTGATCATGCGGAGCGCGGTCTTCTTCGCGGCCTCGTCCATCGTGGCGCCTCCTGCTCTCTCCCGCCGCGAGCAGATGCGCCCGCCTGCGGCGTTGCGTCCCTGGGCCGGTCCCATCGACGTGTCGGCCGGCCGGCTCCGTCGTCGCGTCGGCTACGGGTTGAAGTTGGGCTCTCGCTTCTCGAGGAACGCCCGGACGGCCTCCTTGTGGCCGGCGCTCTCGTACTGGCGCGCGATCGCGGCGCCTTCCCGGCGCACGACCTCCTCGCGGTCCTGCTCGACCATGTTCCGGTGCATCAGCTGCTTCGCGGCGCGCACGGCGTCCGTCGGGTTGGCGGCGATCTCGCCTGCCAGCGCCATCGTCTCGTCCAGCAGCCGCTCGTGCGGCACGACGCGGCTGACCAGCCCCATGCGCAGCGCGTCGTCGGCGCCGATGATGCGCCCGGTCATCGAGAGCTCGAGGGCGTTGGCGATGCCGACGATCTGGGGCAGGTAGGTCGTACTGCTCGCTTCGGGCGTGATGCCCATGCGGACGAAGCGCATCGCGAAGCGCGCCCGGTCGGAGGCGATGCGCAGGTCCATCGTCAGCGTCATCGTCAGGCCGACGCCGATCGCCGGGCCGTTGATGGCGCAGAGGACCGGCTTCGACTGCTGGTAGAAGCCGGTGCCGCCGCCGCGTCGCGCGGGCGGCGCGCTGGCACGCAGCTTCTCTTCTTCGGTCGTCGCCTGCTCCCGCGCTTCGATGGCGCGGTTGAAGTTCCCCATATCGGCGCCCGAGCAGAAGCCGCGCCCGGCGCCGGTGATGACGATGGCGCCACACCCGTCATCGTCGTTGCAGCGGCCGATCGCTTCCGCCATCTCGGCGTTCATCTGCCACGTCCAGGCGTTGAGGCGCTGTGGTCGGTTCAGCGTGATCAGCGCGACGCGCCCGCGCTGCTCGAAGAGGATCTGCTCGTACTCGGTCGTCGTCGTCATGCTGCCGCTCCTTTCCGTCGCCAGTGCGCGGTGCGACGCGCCGTCAGGCGTCATCCATCGCCAGTGTACGCCCTCGGGAGATGATCGCCAGCAGCCGCGCCCGGCCGGAAGTACGCGCGGTCGCCGCCGTGCGGAGGCGGGCTGCGGCTCAGGCCGGGACGGGCGACGCCGCCGGCCGGCGCAGCGGCTCGGGCGCCTTCGCGGCGACGAACTTCAGGAGCACGAGCGCCGCGGCGAGCCGGCCGCCGGCAGAGAGCAGGAAGACGGCGCGGAACCCCGTCGCATCGATCACGTAGCCGCCGAGGAGGGGGCCGGCGAAGGCGGCGGCGAGCATCACCGTCTGGAACGCGGCGGCGTAGCGGGCGCGCTTCTCGGGCGGCGACATCACCATCACCATGTTGCTGAGGGCGAGGTTGTAGCCGGCCCAGAGTGCGCCGCCGAATGCATTAATGAAGATCACCTGCCAGGGCGCGTTGACCAGCGTCCAGGCGAGCGGCAGCAGCGGGATCAGCAGGCCGCAGACGACCATCAGCGACTTCGTCCCGCGACGGTCCATCATGCGCCCCATATACAGGAGGCCGACAAGGGCGCTCAGCGACGGCAGCGCCGCGAGGATGCCGACCCAGAGCGACGAGGCGTGCAGGTTCTTCACCAGGTAGACGTTGAAGAAGGGGCCGGAGACCTGCAGCGCCAGGTTCCAGATCGCCACGCTCGCCAGGTAGGCGACGAAGTTGCGGTCGGCCAGCAGATCGCCGAAGAAGCCGCGTTCTGCCGGCTCGGCGGCGGACACGGCGGCGGGCGGGTGCGGCGGCGGCTCCGGGATGCGCGCGTAGGCCCAGGTCGAGAGGGCGCCGGTGGCGAAGGCGACCATCCAGACGAGCTGCCAGCCGTGGAAGCCGGTGTACTGGTCGATGAGGAAGCCTGCGAGCGGCGCGACGGCCAGCGCGCAGATGCTCATGCCGATGTTGCGCGACGCGAGATAGCGGCCGCGGATGCCGGCCGGCACGATGTCGGAGGTCAGCGACGTCCACGCCGGCACGTGGAAGTAGGCGAAGAAGCCGCGGAACGAGGCGATCGCCATGACGAGCCAGATCGCCGCGCCGCCGCGGGCGAAGAACGGGACCAGCGCCAGGGCGACGAGCGCGAGGCGCGCCAGGCCGCCGCCGGAAGCCAAGACCGTCGCCTTGCGATGCCCGACCGTCTCGGCGACGTGGGCGCCGGGGAAGAAGGCCAGCGCGGCGAAGAGGCTGCTGAACGACGAGAGGAGGCCGACCTGTGCGTTGCTGGCGCCGAACGCCAGCAGGTAGAGGCCCAGGTAGTTGAGGACGACCGTCTCCGAGCCGCTGGCCCAGAACCCGTCCCACCAGAAGGCGCGCATCGCCCGCTCTTGCAGCGGCGTCACGTGCTCGTCGAAGTCCGTATCACGATGTCGCGCGTGGAAGGGGCCGGGGACGCCGCCGAACGGCGCCCGAGCGGCGGCGCGCAGACGCCGCGAGCCGCGCGCGGCGATGCCGGGAGGCGCGGCGCCGCCGGCGTTCACTGCGGGAGCGGGCGGGTGGAGGGGATCGGAACCGGGCACCGGGGATTGTACCTGCTGCCTCGGGTGCAGATCGTGCATCGTGCGTGGAGGCTCGGCGGCGAGCGATGAGGAGTCGCACCGGACCGCGCCGAGGCCGCTCTCCGGCCGAAGTGGATCCCTCTTCCGCCGCCGCTCGACACCTCTCCCGGCGTGCATCGACCCACCGCCTGCGGTTCGGTATCCTGTGGTGGAGCGAATTCACCAGCCATTTTGAAGATTGCAACCGCCCCAGGCATCCCCGTCGCAGCCGTCGCCCCGATGCAGCCGCCTGCTGTCGCGGTGCGCGGCCTCACCTACCGCTACGGCGAGCGGCAGGCGCTCGCTGGCCTCTCGCTCCGCATCCCGGCAGGGTCGGTCTTCGGGCTGCTGGGACCGAACGGCTCGGGCAAGAGCACACTGCTGTCGATCCTCATCGGCCGCCGGCTGGCGCAGGCCGGGCACGTGCTGCTGTTGGGCGAGTCCCCGACCGACCGGCTGCGGCGGCGCGTGGCCATGGTGTTCCAGGAGCCGTCGCTCGACCCGCTCATGACCGTGGGCGAGACGATGCAACTGCAGGCGCGCATGTTCGGGCTGAAGCGGCCAGCGGCGATGACGGCGATCGACATGCTGCTGGAGCGGGTGAGCCTGAGCGACCGCGCCGCCGCCTTCACCTCGACGCTCTCGGGCGGCATGAAGCGGCGGCTCGAGCTGGCGCGGGCGCTGCTCACGGGGCCGGATCTCCTGCTGCTCGACGAGCCGACGCTGGCGCTCGACCCGGACTCGCGGCTCCGGCTCTGGGAGCACCTGCTCGAAGCCAACAGCGCGGGCTGCACGCTTCTCCTCGCGACGAACGACGTGCGGGAGGCCGAGCGTTACTGCGGCGAGGTGGCGCTGATCGACGCGGGCGGCGTCGTCGCGCAGGGCCGCCCGGAGGAGTTGAAGCGCGAGCTGCGCCACGAGTCGGTGAGGATCGAATGGGCCGACGACCCGGCGGACGACGTCGCCGTCCTCGAGTCGTGGCCCGGGGTGGGCCACGTCCGCCTCGCGGGCCAGACGACGCACGTCACGGTCGACGAGGCGAGTCCGTTCCTGGCGCGGCTCTTCCAGGGCAACGGCGACCGCGTGCGCGGCGTGCGGATCGAGGAGTCGACGCTCGAAGACGTCTACTTCCAGCTCGTCGGCCGGAACATCGCGCCGGCGGACCGACGAGAGGACAACGGACGATGAGCGAGATCGCCGTGCGCGGGCCGTCCGGCGCGGGACGCGACGACGCGGGCGGCGGCGACGCGCTCGCCGCGGTGGCGGCGCTGGTGCGGCGCGATCTGCGTGCCTTCCTGCGCTCGCGCTCCCAGCTCTACTCGTCCGTGGTGTTCCCGCTGATGCTGCTGGCCATCCTCGGCACCGGCGTGAACGACGGCCTCGACCCGAAGAACATCCGCGACTACGTCACCTTCCTGACGCCGGGGATGATCGCCATGACGGCGGTGTTCTCGTCGACGTTCTCGAGCGCTTCGTACTATCAGGACCGCGATTCGGGGATCCTCAAGGTGCTGCTGGCATCGCCGCATTCGGCGCGCGTTGTGCTGCTCGGGAAGACGCTGAGCGCCGTATGCATCGGCGCCGTGCAGGCGCTGCTCGTGCTGGCCGTCGCCTCGGCGATCCCGGCGATCCACTTCCAGTGGCAGTATGGCGTCGTCGGCAGCCTGCTGGTGTCGGTGTTCGCCATCGTCGCGCTGAACCTCTTCCTCTCGGGCCTCGGACAGCTGCTCGCTTCGAAGATCCACAGCATGCAGGGGTTCCACCTGGTGATGAACCTGGTGCTCTTTCCGTTCCTGTTCTTCTCCGGCGCGTTCTTCCCACTCAATGACCTGCCGGTCTGGCTGAAGGTGCTCGGGCGGCTCAATCCGCTCTCGTACGGCGTCGACATGATGCACCTCGCGCTCTACGCGGACGGCTCCGGCGGCTACTTCGGCCTGCCGCTGGATTTCGCCGTGCTCACGGCGCTGGCCGTCGCCGTCTTCTACTTCGGCACCAGCCGCAGCGTCAGCCCGGACCGCTGAACAGCCCGCCGCGCCGAGACGGAGCGCCCCGCGGCGTGCTTCCGAACGCGCGACGAGCGGTCGCCGGGCGCTTCGTGCTGTCTGCGCTTCGCCCTTCCATCAGCGCGATGCAGCCGCTACCATTTGGCGGTTCGTGAAGGATTGCGCAGACGGCGCACAGCCTACGGCAGAGGGACGAACATGGAGCAGGTACAACGCGTCATCGTCGAGATCGCCGGCGCGCCGACCGACGCGCTGATCGGCGACCTCGAGGCGCACCGCGAGGAGTTGCGGGGGCGTCCGGGCTTCCGCGGCATCAGCATCGCCCGCTCGCCGAACACCGATGGCAACACGCTGCTGAGCATCGAGACGCGCTGGCGCGACAACAACAGCCTCGCCGACTACTCGTCGCAGCAGCCGAACGTCGAGAGCATCATCGCCGGCCACAGCGACGAGACGGTGAGTGGCAGCCTCGAGGTGCGGCGACTCGAGACGATGACGGACGAAGAGGGCGAGCCTTCGGGGCCGGTGTACGAGCGGATGGCGTTCGCGCTGTTCGTGCCAATCGGCGTCCTCGTCTTCGCGCTCCTCGTGATCTACGGGCTCTCGCGCGTCTATCTCGCGCTGGACCCGAACGTGGCGACGCCGGTGGCGGCTGTCATCGCCCTCGGCATCCTCGCGGCGTGCGGCTTCATCGCGGCCAATCCGATGCTGGCACGCTGGCAGGTGGCGGGCATGGTCGGCGTGACAGCGGCCGTGCTGCTCGGCGGCGGGATTTACGCCGGCGTCAACGGCAAGCACGCGGCCGAGACCCCGAAGTCCGTCGTGGCGGCGACGCAGACGGCGGGCGCAGGCGGCGCCGGCGGCACGCCGGGCGCGGCGGCGACTTCGGCGCCCGGCGCGTTGACGATCACGACGCCGGACGACACGCGCTACGACAAGACACAGCTCAACGCGCCGGCGGGCGTGGAGCTGACCGTCACCTACGCCAACAAGAGCGCGATCGTGCATAATATCCACTTCTTCCAGGGGCCGGACGGCAAGTCGCCGACGATCAAGGCGACGAAGCTCGGGAGCAACGACACACAGACGATCACGCTCGGCGCATTACCTCCGGGCCGCTACTTCTACCGGTGCGACGCCCACCCGACGCAGATGACCGGCATCCTCGTCGTCCAGTAGCCCGGCGAAGTACCGTCCCCGGAGGACGCTGGCGCCCGCCCGATCGCGGGCGTCTTCGCTTCGCCGGCCGCCAGCAGCACCACGCTCGCCGGGCGCCGCGTGCGACGAGACGCGCTGTATACTCAGACGATGACACGCGCCGGCATCCTCAACGTCACCGGCTACGCCGGCAGCGAGCTCGCCCGCCTGCTCTCCGGTCACCCGGAGGTGGAGCTGGTCGCCGTCACCGGGCGCAGTGCCGCGGGAAGGCGCCTGGTCGACGTCTTCCCGCACCTCTGGCAGCTGGACCTGCCGGTCGCAGATTCGCTCGACGCCGCTGCGGTCGATGTCGTGCTCTCGGCGCTGCCGCACGCGGCCGCGGCCGAGCAGCTCGTGCCGTACGTCGGTGCCGGCGTGCCGGTGATCGACCTGAGCGCGGACTTCCGCCTGAAGCGCGTCGACGAGTACGAGCGGCACTACGCCGTGACGCACCCGGCGCCGCAGCTGCTGGCGCGCGCCGTCTTCGGCCTGCCGGAGCTGCACCACGACGAGATCGCGAACTCGAGGCTCGTCGCGGCGCCGGGCTGCCACTCGACGGCCGTCATCCTCGCGCTGGCGCCGGCGTTCGCCGCGGGGCTCATCGAGCCGGACGTGATCGCCGATACGAAGACCGGGCTCTCGGGCGCGGGGCGCGGCCTCGGGCTCAACGTCCACTTCCCGGAGGCCGACGAGAGCGTGGCGCCATACGGGCTCGATGGCCACCGCCACCTGCCGGAGATGACGCAGGAGCTGGCGGCGCTCGCCGAAGCGCCGGCGCCGTCGATCACCTTCGTCCCGCACTACATCCCGATGACGCGCGGCATCCTCAGCACCTGCTATGGGCGCCCACGCGGCCGCCTCGCCTCGATGGCACCGGCTGCGGCGCGCGTCGAGCTGCGCCGGGCCTACGACGACTTCTACGCCGGCGCGCCCTTCGTGCGCGTGAGCGACGTGCCGCCGGCGACGAAGCACGTCGCGGGGACGAACTTCGCCCTCGTGCACCCGAGCATCGACCTGGAGACCGGGCGCGTCGTCGTCGCCTGCGCGATCGACAACCTCGGCAAGGGCGCGGCGGGGGCGGCCGTGCAGTGCCTGAACCTGATGCTCGGCCTGCCGGAGACGACGGGGCTGCGCCAGAGCGCGTTGTTCCCCTAGTGAATACGGCACCGGCGATCGCGGCGCTTCCGGTGGTTGAACGCGGCAGCATCAGCAGCCCGCGCGGCTTCCGCGCCGGCGCCGTCTACGCCGGCATCAAGACCGCCGGTGCGGGCAAGCTCGACGTCGCGCTCCTCGCGTCCGACGCGCCTTGCGTGGCGGCGGCGATGTTCACGCGCAACAGCGTCCGGGGCGCGCCGGTCATCGTCTCCCAGGAGCACAGCGCCGACGGGCGGCTGCAAGCGATCGTCGTGAACGCCGGCGTCGCCAACGTCGCGATGGGCGCCGCCGGCCTGGCGAACGCGCGCGAGATGTGCGCCCTGGCGGCGGCCCGGCTCGGCGTCGCGGCGGCCGACGTCCTCGTCGGCAGCACGGGCGTCATCGGACGGCCGCTGCCGATGGACCGCATCCGCGACGGCATCGCACGCATCGAGCTGCGGGAGGACGGCGGCGATGACTTCGCCCGCGCGATCATCACGACGGACACGCGGCCGAAGACGCTCGCCGCGCGCTTCGAGTGCGCCGGGCATGCGTACACCATCGGCGCGGCGGCGAAGGGCTCGGGCATGATCCACCCGGACATGGCGACGATGTTCTGCTTCCTGACGACCGACGCGCCCGTCGAACGCGCGTTCCTCGACGGCGCGCTGCGGGATGCGGTCGCCGACTCACTGAACATGATCAGCGTCGACAGCGACACGAGCACCAGCGACACGACGGCGCTGCTGGCGAACGGCCTCGCAGGCGGCGCTGTCATCGATGCGTCGCATCCGTGCGCGGCGCAGTTCCGCGCCGCGCTGCGGTCGACGTGCATCGAAATGGCGAAGATGCTGGCACGCGACGGCGAGGGCGCGGAGAAGCTGATCGAGGTGCGGGTCGAGGGAGCGGCGAGCGGCGCCGACGCGCGCGCGGCGGCACGCACGATCAGCGCGTCGCCGCTGGTGAAGACGGCGGTGCACGGTAACGACCCGAACTGGGGGCGCCTGCTGATGGCGGCCGGACGCAGCGGCGCCCGCATCGACCTGGGCCGGGCGCGGGTCTGGCTGGGCAGCACGGCGGTCTTCGCCGGTGAGCCGCTGCCGTTCGACGAGGAGACGGCGAGCGATGAGCTGCGCGGCGCCGATGTGCTGCTCCGCCTGGATCTCGGCTGCGGCGACGCCGCGGCGACCGCCTGGGGCTGCGATCTGACGGCCGAATACGTCCACATCAACAGTGACTACACGACCTGAGGCACCGCGACCGATCGTCGTCAAGCTCGGCGGCTCGACGCTCGGCGGGCACGACACCTCGCTGGCGGACATCGCCGTCGCGCGACGCGAAGGGCGGCCGCTGGTGGTCGTGCACGGCGGCGGCGCCACGATCAGCGCTTGGCTGGGACGCAGCGGCATCCCGGCGACGTTCGCGCGCGGCCTGCGCGTGACGGACGCGGCGACGCTCGAGATCGTCGTCGCCGTGCTGGCGGGCGTCGTCAACAAGCAGCTCGTCGCCGAGCTCGGCGCGCTCGGGGCGCCGGCGATCGGCCTCAGCGGCGCCGACAGCCTGATCCTGCAGGCGCGGCGCTACGACGCCGAACTGGGCTTCGTCGGCAAGGTCTCGCGCGTGAACCCGTATCCGGTCGAAGAGTTGCTGCGCCTCGGCTATCTGCCCGTGATCGCGCCGATCGCGATCGAGGTCACGCACGGCGCGGCGCCGCAGCTGCTCAACATCAACGCGGACTCGGCCGCCGGCGAGCTCGCGGCGGCGCTGCACGCCGAAACGCTGGTCTTTCTCACCGACGTCGCCGGCGTCCTCGATGCGTCGCGCGCCGTCATCCCGCGCCTGTCGGTCGATGCCGCGCGCGCGCTCATCGCCGGCGGGATCGCAGCCGGCGGCATGATCCCGAAGCTGGAAGCGGCGGTCTGCGCGGCTGAGGCCGGCGCGCCGAGCCGCGTCATCGACGGCAGGCAGGGTGGAGCGCTGGCGGCGGCGCTGTCAGGCGAAGGCGCCGGAACGCTGGTGGGCTGATGCCGGGAGTGGCGCGCGCGATCCAGACGCGTCGCAGCGCCGGGAAGCATCGACGATCGTAGCCGCGGTCGCGCGTGAGAAGCGCGCCATGGTGCAGCTCCGCACGGGCGGCGATGATGAAGTCAGCCACAAGATGCTCGCGGCCGCGGACCGGTTCGCCCGCGGGAGCGACACGTCGGCTGCCGTGCCGCGCCGCACGGGTGCCTTGGACGGGGCGCACCTGCCGCCGCCAGCGCGGATCGCCCTATCTTCCGCCGCCTACCCCTCGTCGCGCACGGACGGCGGCGTGCCCTCGGCCGGGTGGTCGCCGTTGGGGGCGATGACCGGCGGCGCGCCGACGCCGTCCTTCGCCGAGCGCGCAGTCGCGACGGATGAGCCGACCTGCTCGATCACCTCGAAGTCGCCCTCGGCGAGCGGCGCCAGCTCGCCGCGGCGGTGCGCGTCGAAGAGCTCGAAGAGCAGCTTCTTGTGCGGCCGCTTCTTGCCGATCGGGCAGGCCTGCCAGTCGTCGATCGACTCGTCGCAGTAGCCCCAGCGCTTGTCGCCGCACTTCGGCTGGATGTACTTCGCCAGCTCCGGGAAGCGCTTGTGGATCTCCGCGCGCATCTGCGACGCGACCTGACGGAACTCCCACTGCGCGCGCGTGCACAGCCGCAGGTCGCAGATGTGCAGCAGCTCGAGGAAGTTGACGACGACCTTGAAGTTCGTGTTGGCGGCGTTCGGGATGAGGAAGCGCGCGTCCTCGGCAGGGACGCCGGCATCGATCATCTCCTGGTAGAGGTCGCCGAGGCGGTCGAACGCCACCTCCATCTTCGGCGCGAAGCCGAGCCTGCGGACGGTCTCCGGCACGGTGTAGGGGAACTCGCCCTTCTTGAATGCGACGTAGCGCTGGCTCTGCTGCTCGAAGCTGATGCCGATGTGGTGACGGACGAACTGGTGGCTGAAGGCGCGGCTGACGCCGGCGATCGCGAACTCGAACCACACCTGCTCGAGCGGCGACGCGTGCCCCGTCTCGAGGCGCTTTTCGACGAAGTCGAGCATCTGCGCGCGGGTGATCTTCTCGGCGTCGATGCGGTCGTAGATGGTCTGCGGCCGCAGCGCCGAGTACGCCGTGCGGTAGGCGATGTACAGCGAGCGGACGGGATCCGTCGTATGGTCGAGCAATCGGACGTCGATCTGCATGGGGCTCCTGTGCGCCGGCTTCATTCTAACGGACACAGGCGTCGTGCGGTCGGGCGAGGAGGCCGCAGGCATCGCGACGCCGGTCGGCGGTTACCCCGTACCCGCTGTCGTCGCATACCAGGCGTCGAAGTCCCACGGTGTCGGAACATCACCCAGCGAATCCCAGGAGCATCTCGCGTCATCCTCCGGGCGCATTCGGCCTCCGCTAGGCACGCGTTCGCCGGCTCGCGCACGCCGATCCAGCCGCGCTACGATCGCCGCATGGACGCGGCCGCAGACATCGAAGCCCGCGCGCGGGCGTACGCCGCCGCGCAGGTGCCGGCGCTGGCGGCGCTCGCGTCGGCGGACGCGGGCGTGCCGGCGGGCGGCGGACGGCTCGTCGTGGCCGTCTCCGGGGGCGCCGATTCGGTCGCGCTCGCCGCGCTCCTCGTCGAGGCGGCGGGCGTCCCAGCGGCGGCGATGCTGGTCGCCCACTTCGAGCACCGCCTGCGGACGCCGGCCGAGGGCGCGCGCGAGCGGGCAGTCGTCGAGGCCGTCTGCGAGCGCTACGGGCTGCGCCTGGTATGCGGCGCCTGGGAGGCGCCCGCGCGCGGCGAGGCGGCGGCGCGCGGCGCACGCTACGCCTTCCTCGCCCGGACCGCACTCGATGCCGGCGCCTCGCTCGTGGCGGTCGGTCACACCGAGGACGACCAGGTCGAGACGGTCCTGCTGAATACGACGCGAGGCGCCGGCGCCTACGGGCAGGCGGGCATGGCGCCCGAGCGCGCGTGGCCCCACGCCGGCGACGGCCGCAGGAGCGGCCTGCGACTGCTGCGGCCGCTGCTCGGCCTGCCCCGCGAGTCGACGCGCGCCTACTGCGCCGCCCGCGCCCTCACCTACATCGACGACCCGTCGAACGACGACCCGGCCTTCGCCCGCAACAGGCTGCGGGCGATGCTCGCCGAGGCCCGCGTCGAGACGGCCGAGGCCCGCGCGGGCGTGCTGAAGATGGCCGGGCTGGCGCGCGGCAGTATCGCCCTGCTCGAAGGCGCCGCGGCGAACGCGGTGGCGATGTCCGACGCGGAGGACGGCCGCGCGGTCGTGCTGGAGCGAGCGGCGCTGCGCGCGCTGCCGGCGGAGCTCTCCGGCTATGCCTGGCATCGTGCGGTCGAGCGGCTGCTCGGCGACACCTGCGAGTTCGGCCGCCGCCACTATGCGGCGATGCAGGCCGCGGCGCGGGCGCGGACCGGCTGCATCTTCCCGCTGCCGCGCGGCGTCGTACTCACCGTCGACCCCCACGCGCTGCTCTTGTCCGTCGGCCCGCTCGACGAGCCGGCGGTCGCCGCCGATGCCGCGCAGGCGCTGCCATTCTCCGGCGTGCTCGGTGCGTGGCGGGTCGATGCGCGGCCGGCGGATGCGGCGTCCGGCGGAGCGGGGGGCCGCGCGCCGGGCGGCGACGGCGCCGTGCTGGCGGCGCCGCCGAATGCCGTCCTGCGGGCGCGCCGGCCCGGCGACCGCGTCGCGCTGGCTGGCAGTGGTCACAAGAAGCTGCAGGATGCCTATGTCGATGCGAAGGTGCCGTTCCGGCATCGCGCGGCGGCGCCTGTGCTCGCCAGCGGCCGCGAGGTGCTGTGGACGCCGCTCCTCGCGCTTCCATCGCGCGCGGATGCCGGCGGCGCGGCGTATCGCATCCGCTACTCGCGCGATGCCGCCGGGGCGCCGGCGGGATGAGCGCCGCGGTGCTCCCGACGCCCCGGCGGCATCACATGCCTGTCAGGCTTGACTTCGACGATCGCCGTCGGTAGGATGGTCGTAACGACTGACGATCGCTGGGCCATGCGTGGCCCGCGCCCGGTGGCCTCGCGGAGATGCGGGGTCGTTTCTACGCCGGGCGAAGCGCGCAGCAGAGCCGCCCCGCACGCGTGCGGACGTGAGCTAACCTGAGCGCCGGTAGTGTTTCCAAGTCAACATCGGGAGCGTCGTGGCCGCGGGGCTGGCGGGTCGATTGACACGCGTACTTGGCGGCGATAGACTCTTCCGCTGCCTGCCGCGGGCGGGCGGTGCACCTTAACAATTGGATAGTGGTAAGAAGCTAAGCGGGTGAGGGTTCTCCGTTTGGGACTCGATGCACTTCGGTGCATGGAATTGTCGGAGAGTTTGATCCTGGCTCAGGATAAACGCTGGCGGCGTGCCTT